>Ga0100380_10005265_pt1 | contig 13406 bp, 18 predicted proteins | sample CryGeymeta201504_FD_80417 | JGI IMG/M metagenome (GOLD analysis project Ga0100380, IMG submission 80417) | Groundwater microbial communities from Crystal Geyser aquifers in Utah, USA - Crystal Geyser metaG 2015-04 | ecosystem: Environmental > Aquatic > Deep subsurface > Groundwater | place... | reverse complement strand
TGTCATTGCCGGGTTCTCAGGTCAAGAGAGGCGAACAGCTTCCTGTTCTTGTGACAAATCAGACTGAAAAAGATCAGTCTCAGGCGATAGATAACATACCGGCACTGGCGCCGCTTCCTGATCCTCGAATGGGACAAAACATCAATGTTGTCACCAACACCAATCAGCACCTTCCATTTCGTGAATGGTTGATTCGCGGTCTGCTTGGGAGCGTAGGAAATGCCCTCGCATTTCCTTTCCGCCTAATTGGAACCGCAATATCAGCGATAGTCACTGGCGTAATCGGGATCGTGAAGATCGCGGTTATCATCGTGCTTATCCCAACGCTCATCTGGCTTGGAATCATGCTTCAGCAGAACATGCAGTCTCAAGAAAGCGTAGAATCCGGGACGGCCGAAATGGTCAATCAGGCAGGAAAGGTCGTCGACGGAATCGAAAAAGGGATTTCCAATCCCTGATCATCCAACAACCAGGAAAAGCAGTATCATCGATCAGACATTGATAAACTGCTTTTCCTGCTTTGTAGCGGCAACAAGATTATCGTAGGTTTCCTGATCTCTGCCAATTGAAGTGGCATTGAAAGCAGACAAAAACATATCGGGAATCACTGCGGCCTCTATAAACTCGAATTCTTTCCCCTCAGATTCTTCCAAATTATGAAATGCCCAAGGATCCTCTAGGGCCAGATCATAAAGATAGGACGCCTGAACAGGATCAAGTCCAAAGCCAATACACAGATTACGAATACCAGACGGGCCCTCTACTTCATCATGGACAAAGAAACTCAGGATAACAGAAATGCCATCAATCGGCTTTCCAAGTCCAAGAGAGTTCAGGCCATTCACAACCATCGTGAACCAGTTCTTCCCGTCAGGCGTGTTGAGATCAACCTGCATCGTTGAGGCAAGTTCAAGAATCTTCTTAGTTGAATCCGACCAGAGACGATTGAATTTTACCGATCTGTTTTTTCTCATTGAAAAATCAGATTCTGAAAATTCCGGGAATTGAGGACAAAGAGCTCCAGACAATCTGGCTCTCAATATATCCCACGAGGTTGGGCGCCTGAAAAAGACAGCCTCTGAAAGCGGAAGATTACCCTTCGCTGCAAGATCTCTAACGTTCTCCCAGAGACCAGAACAAATGGTTATTTCAATCTCACCCTTGTCGATCTCTGTTTCATCAGGAAACCGAGACAGAACTGACGGAAGATTTTCACCGTCAATGTAGTGAGAGATATCATTTTCAATAATTTCAGCAACTGCTCGCGCTGTCTCCTCGGAAAGATCAGCAGCTATCGGAATAATGAAGGCGTTTCCAAATCCTTCGGCAAACGCGAATACACCCCATTCTTCACCTGCCTTTTCAAGCAAGCTCTGACGTTCATCATGCTTGAGACGATCAAGCGTTAAAGGCCTTAGGCCTGTAGAACTCCAGCTGTGATCATTGGGATAAACAGGGAGAAAAGGAGTTGAACACGCAACTGTGATTGCCTGCTTCAATGCAGCAACAACAGCACGTTTTGGATTTGCCGGAGCTTCAGGAAAATCAACACCCCAGCGTTTTACGACCTTGCTGGTCATATCAACCATCTGCTGGTCGAATTTGCTTATTGCAGAGGTCAATGAATTTCTCCGATGAAAAGAATTTATGAAGGTTTTTATAGGAAGGAAAAATAAGTTTCCAAAGGTAAATTGCTTCAAAACATATGCTCTTAAGAGCGGAAATTTAAATTGGTTTAAATACCAGAAGGAAAAATGAAATGATCAGCAACACCATGAAGCTCACTGCCGTTCTGCTTGCAAGCTGTGCACTTACCGCATGTGGCGGTGCAGGTAGCAGCGTATCCTCGACTCCGCCGCCGCCCGCGTCTGGTCCCACTCCAACTCCATCTCCGACTCCGACTCCGACTCCAACTCCTACGCCTACCTCGTGCGTTCCCAACTGTCCGCAGGTTGCGCCGCCGACAGGCTTCGTCATCACTCCGGCAAGCATGCAGGAACAGCGTTCCGTGAATGATGACGCAGAATATCGTCAGAACTATCTTGCCGCTGAATACATCAACGGCCTGTTTGCTCTGAACAACAACTGGGACGGTCGCGGTGTAAAGGTTGGTGTCATGGATGACGGCGTCCTACCCGCAGGAGAACTCGATGGTCAGGTAGATCTCGAGCTCAGCCGCGACTTCGGTTTCGCTTCGCTCGATGCGGATGGAAAGCCGGTCCTTCGCACGGGTCAGGATCGGATCGGAAACGACCAGTCGGACCACGGAACTCCAGTTGCAGCAATCATTGCAGCGCGCAACGATGGACGAGGAACTCAGGGCCTTGCACCTGGTGCATCGATCGTCTCGCTGCGTGTTGATGGATATGTCAACGATTCCGAAATTAACGGACTTGGCGGCGACGATGCAATGCGGTGGGCAGCAGACAATAATATTCCTCTGGTGAATATGTCTTTGACGCGTAGCAATCCTGAAACCGGTGCGAACGTTTCGTTCCGGAATTCGGTTCTCTACTACAACCAGAAGATTGGTGGATTGCTGATCAACAGCGCCGGCAACTCTTCCGGCGCAAATCCCGGTAATCTTGTCGACATGGATCCTGCTGCAATCGAAAGCTGGCTGTTCGTTGTCGCTCTTGCTCCCACGACGGATCGCTACGTAATCGCCGATTACTCGAACCGCTGCGGAACAGCAATGAATCGCTGCGTAGCTGCACCTGGAACGCACATCACCACAGGTGTCGATGGACGGACCATTGAATTCTCGGGAACCAGCGCAGCGGCGCCTACCGTTACGGCCGTCGCAGCCATGATCCTTTCCAAGTGGCCTCAGCTGCGCGGTGTGGATGCTGGGAACATCATCCTCAACACGGCCCGGGATCTCGGTGCCCCGGGGATCGATGAAGTCTACGGACGCGGTCTTGTCGATGCAGAAGCCGCACTTCGTCCGAACAATCCGACTTTGTCGAATGGCATGGTCAGCGCATCGGTAAACAACACCGTAATGGTCATGAATCCTGCATTCGGCGGATCTCAGGGTTCCTCGGTCAAGAGCGCATTCAGCGACGTGACGGTGCTTGACAGCTACGGCCGTGATTATTCGGGCGACGTATCGGGACTGATCATCCAGCCGGGCACAGCGGGCAACTACTGGCTGCATCAGCGGGTTGAAGCTCAGGCCAATGCATCGCAGGCAGGATTTGTCAGCCGCGCTGGTTCGGCAGTCATGGGCTTCTCAGCCCTTGATACCGGCTTCCGGAACAGCGATGGCACGCAGGTCCTGCAAAGCCGGCTGACCAATGCAGATGTTGCGGTGCGGCTGAACGACAAGATGTCGCTTACCGGCGGCTTCAACTCGATCAATAACGTGACTGACGACATCATGGGGCTGGCACCGACTTCGGACGCCGTCTTTGCCTACTCGCCCTTTGCGCAGACAAGCTTTGGCTTGAATCACAAGCTGGGCAAAGGTGCACTCGGGTTCACCGTTCATAGCGGCGGCCGGGATGAAATGCAGGTCAATGCCGCAACGCTGCAGTTCAAGCAGGGGCTCAGCTCGGTCAAGATCGGTATGGTCGATGAAACCGGCACAGTGTTCGGAACTCCGGTGGGTGTCGGCATCATGCGCTTTGGAGACGGTGCGCGCACGCAGTTCATCGAGCTTGCAAGCGGGTTCAATGCAGGAGAATGGAGCTTTGATGGCTTTGCCAGCCTGGGCGCAACCAAGCTTCGTCTTGCAAGCGACATGCTGCTGACTGATGCAGATGCTATCACCAGCGGCCGATTCAGCTTCATCGCAAGCCGTCCGGCACTCGATGGACGCATAAGCCTCGGAATTGCACAGCAGTTGACTGCACTTGGTGGCAATGCAACATTCCGAGTTGGAAGCAGCTACGACATGGATGTTCGGGGACTCCTGTTCCAGGATCGTCAGGTCAGTCTCGCAGGACAGATGGAGCCGCAGCTCACCTTTGGCTACGAACGCCGCGGTGATAACTCGAGCTTCCGCTTTGGTGCAGCCAGTGACGTTCAGGGTCGCGATGTCCGCGGTGTTGCAAGCTGGAACATCCGCTTCTAACGGGACTAAATATCGCCGGGGAGGAGACTCTCCGGCGATAAAAATTCAAAACAAGTCATTTTTCGCTTTCCATTCTAAAAGAAGTTTGTGGTATTATACAAAATACAAACTCAGAAGGACCGGAAAATGGAAAATCGTTACATTGAAAACTTCCGCATCCTCGTAGATGAGGCGCATGTAGAGAATCACAGCAAGCGCTGGAACGCTGCCGTGAAAGATCTCTCTGCTATCCATCCTGATCTGCCGGATGTCGCAATTCTTGCAGCCAGAAAACTGCCTGCTTCCAATCCAGACATGCTTGCTGCGCGACTGTCCAATACAGCGCCAAGAGAGATTGCTGGCATTGGGAAAGAATCGTTCGGTGATGCCGATCTTGTTCTGGCTGTAAGACGCACTCACAGAAATATAACAATGCAGGAATCTGCAGAACAAATCATCAGCGAAAAAGAAGGCATCTCTAAAGCAGGTGATTTCATGTCACTGAAGAACGCCATCGAGAGCAACAAGCAGGAAACTTCCGGTATGGTTGCTATCGAGGCTCTCAAGCGTCAAGGAATTGATGCACGCAGACTTCTCGAAAGCCTCAAGCCCAATGAACTGAAAGCAGTTTCTGTCGGTGCTTATGATCGTATCAGCGAAGAAAACAGAAGCAAGTTCAATGCTGCTCTGGAAATAGAGGTGCAACAGCCTGAAGTTTCTGCCGAAAGAACCACCGTGGCGCCAACAATGCGTCCACCGCGCAATCAGTTCGCTACTCCAACCCGTCTTGGAAGTTTTGGCAAAAGGATCGAAACAAACAAGGCGCTGGCTGGACAGGCAATGGCTCGACAAAGCGTAGCCATATAAACTCATAAGAAAATTTGGATAAAGATGGCCTCCGTCCTAAAAAGGGATTGGAGGCTTTCTTTATGTCAAAAATCAAAAAATATACCGCAGCTTCTCTGTTTGCATTAGCTTTCATTTCTTCGCCTTTAATGGCACAAGATGAAAGCTATTATGCGGCACCAGCTGATGATAACGCTACAGATATAGTGGAAGATTTGACACTCAAGAATTGGCGACTGCTTGATATAAGAGAACGACAGGCAACGGTTCTGGCGGCAGTTGAATCACTCTTTCTCGCCGGCGTTTCAGATCCAAGAATCGCAGCACTGACAACAGATAAGTGTCTGCAAAACATAACGCCTCTCGACATAGAAAAGAAAATCTTCAAGCAGTCTGAAAAGTATCCCGACAAGACTTTCTCTTCGGCATTGCTCGAGATAATAACTTGCTCAGGGAAAAATTGATAAACTCAAAATTCATTTTGGTTATGTCCTTTGCTGCGATGCTTGTTTCATTCGAAACAAGTTCAAGAGCAGATGAAATCAAGGATCAAAGTTCTGTTACTGCCCCGATGGCAAGGTCAGAATGGAGAAAGATGAGTGGGATGGGGAAAATCATCTACGCTCAGATCATATCCGAAAACCTTCGAAAATCAGAAAAGTATGCAACTTGCCTGCCACAGGATGCATCACTGATTGCGGAGGCTATCGATCAGCAACTGGAAGAAAACCCAGATGAAGGTCCGCTGCTTATGGATGTTGCTGTCGCAGTATCGAAATTTTGTCCGATCTGATAAATTTGGACAAATGTTTAGCCTATCCTAAAAAAACTTTGCCAAATTTTATCGGGCATTATCGAAAGTGAAAATCTATGCCGCATCATATTCCTGTTCCCGCCAAGGTGAGAGTATCGCTTTACGGCAAAAGCTATGGGCATTTTGAAATCTTTCCGGAAGCCAAGCGAGGTGGAGACGGATTGGAAATCATTGGGTGGACAGCAAAGGATCAGGAAGGAATGGACAGGCAGCTGTTCGATGTTCTTGCTCAGACTGTTCTGCCCAAATCACTGATGAATGAAGTTTGCCGGCAAACATTCGAAAGGCCTCATACTCCTTCGGTTCCGGTGATGTTCGAGATGGGTGGAGAGCACTGGTTCATGCCCATGAGAGCCATCGAGAAAGAGTGGGAAACGGTCCACTATGAAATCGAAATCAATGGCGAATGGATGGAAATGATCGATACCTTTGTTGGCGACATCATCGATGAAGACTTCTTTGTCTTTGCGGAAAATGAAGTCCGTCCAAGTGTCGATTTTGGCAACGAAGATGAAGTCTTTGCTCAGATGGGATAAGCATAAATGTCAATCAGTAGACTGAATGCTCTTCGTGAGATGGGTGAAATTTCAGAAGACATCCAACTTCAATTCATCCAGGAATCTTTTCCTGATAAAATTCAAAACAAGTATGATCGGAATGCTGCATTTATTAAATGGTCTGCAGAGGAAGCTGAACGATATATCCCTGAAGAACAAGAAAAACCCGATGAAAAAGAGATCGACGAACTAGCAGAAGAAATCGATTTCTAAAGAGGCTAAAAATATTCATATATCGCTTTCGATTTAAAGGGTGATCAACCTATAACCCTAACATGACAAACGAATATGGAAACTCTGACAATGGGGAAAAGCGGACTATCTCTGATAGCCTTGGACACCTTGTCGACATACGTCTGAGTGGAAATATAATTTGCCTTGAAGAGGGCCTGAGAGACAAGCAGTTCCAGTTCAACAAGCAGGAAACCGAAATCCTGCATGCTTTTCTCGCAGTGTGCTTGAGAATGCCGCGAAACGGTGGCAGAAGAGAATACCTGGAAAATGGGAAGGTTCTCGAACTGCTAGACCCCGAAAACCCAAGGATAACAATATCCGAAGGTGACGACAGCATGGAAATACATCCTGCGTCATGGGAGCTTGTTTTGTGCGAGTTGTCTCTCTTGCTACCAAGGATGAACCCCAGTTATGACTAAGTTCGATTTCACCACGGCAACGAGGCAAGAGCTTTCGGTTGTCTGGAGAGCAATCGCAGAAGAAATGGGAGATGACCGTTTCTTCACGACAAAGGAACTTGATCACCTTCCGCGGATACTTGACGAACAGGAGCAGGTTCTCGCGTTTTCATCCGGATTGCATAAGGGCAACACGTGGTTGATTGTCCTGACGGATCAAAGAATACTCTTCCTTGATAAGGGACTCATTTACGGCCTAAAGACAAGCTCCATAGAGTTGGAGAGAGTCAACAATTTCGACTATCAAAAAGGTATTATGTTCGGCAATCTGTCGATCGGATCAAATGCCGAAATATACGAAATCACCAACGTCTGGAAAAAGACGATCGAACCATTCACGAAAAAACTCAGGCAGGCAATGAAATCCAAGCTGGATGGGATAGAACTTTATGCTCCAGGGACTGAAAGTCTTTTTGAACCAAAGGAAGGTCCTCCGGAAATAAGGACTGAAGAAGCACAAAGTCAGATCAGATATGATTTTGAGCCAAAGCCAACACAAGACGAGATTCGTGATGAAGCGCCAGAATCACAAGAGGATCCTGTGCAAATCGCCTCATACGAGAGAATGAAAAGAGCTGGACTGGTCTGATGGATCCGTTCTGGATCATAGTCATTGTATTAGTCGTTCTATCACCCATTTTGTGGTTCATTGGCGGTTTCCTGTTTAAGGTTCTCTGGTCATTATGGCCCTTGCCTGTCTTGCTTGGAATAGCCGGCGTCATACTGTGGAAAAACGGTATGGAAGCATTCATCGTTATTCCGCTCTCCCTCATACTCGGAATACTGGCTACGTGGATGTGGCAAAGAACTCGACTATTTCTAAGGGTCGATGATCTCATCGGCCGAGCAACAATGCTCGATTAAATAAAACACCCAATCTAAAAAATCAGGAGAAAATCCATGGCTTATGCTGTGTGCATACGTGCACGTCTTATCGAGGCTGAAAGATGGCGCGATAATTCGATGACAGGCGTCCTTAAAATTTCAGGGACCAACTACAGATTTAAAACACGAAGCCATCTCACAAAGGCAATCAATTCCCAATATAGTGAAATTTCGTGGAAACCTTCACCCGGGGATGAATTGATTTTTGATGGTGAAATCTTCAAGGATCAGGCAATCATCGACCATGTCGAGCTCTGGCGACCGCAAGACTTCTTTCCTTTGGGCCGCCATGTGGAATTTGCCAAGCGAATCCACAATCAGATCCCATCTCTTCCCTCAATGTCAAAATTGCTGAGACATTCGCTTCACGACGATGAGGGTTTCGAAATCAGATTCGTGAGATGGATGAAGCGCGTCGATTATATTGATGGCCGAAAGAAGATCCCTGCAATTCTGTCAGCTATCTGTGCCGACAATGAGATCCGGTTTTGTGCAAAAACAAAATCAGAAGGAAAAATGTGCGACCTGGACAAGGTCATTCTGCTGCCAATTATCGCTGAGACCCTGCAGATTCCACGAGCTGAAATCCAGGCTGATGAGCCACTCGGTGTCCCGGAAAAAGCAGTCAAAACTTCATCGAACAATCCCAACAAGTGGATACCCGGGCAGCCATATCGTCCAATCGGAATGCCGGAAGTGGATCCTTTCGATGAGAACGCGCCTGCTCTCGAGTCTTATTCGGACATCCCTTTTTAAATACACCTCAAGACAGGAGCATAAAAATGAAGCTCACAAGAACACAAAGACAGGATCATCAAAAAGCGATCGATATTCTGAATTCTGGCAGAGCGCATATGTATGACGAGAGAAGAGCTGTTATCGAAAGATACCATGAAGGCGCCAATCATAATAACGCGGCTGCCAGCGCATTCTTCACCCCGTTCGACATGGCATTCCATCTTGCTCTCAATGTCGAGAATGGAGGCAAGCTCCTCGATCTTTGCAGCGGCATAGGAGCGCTGACCGTCGGCATCCTCAGTCATGGTCAGGACTTCGACGAGATCGTCATGGTTGAAATCAACCCCGACTATTGTGATGTAGCTCGAAAACTGGTCCCACAAGCCGAAGTGATTCAAGGGTCGATCTACGATGCTGTGCTGATCGACGAACTTCGGAGCAGAGGATTCCGGACTGTTGTCTCCAATCCGCCTTTTGGGACTATATCCAAACCAAAGGGTGCCCAAGGGCCCCGATACAAGGGCGAGGTTCATTACGAGACAATCGATATCGCAAGCGACCTTGCTGATTACGGAGCCTTCATATTGCCTCAAACAGCATGTCCCTTCACCTATTCCGGCAGACAGGAATATCGGGAGACAGAGAATCTCAAATATGAAGCATTCCGGAAGGCAACCGGTATAAGTCTCGAAATTGGAATTTCCGTTGATACAAGTGTTCTAGGGAAATTCAGAAATACCCCAATTACGGTTGAACTTGTTACTTCTGACTTCAAGGAAGCACAAAGTCTCAGGGCTCCAAAACAAGCTGAATTGGACCTTGCTGCATAAAGATATTCTCCTGAGCTAGCTTTGAAGCTTGAACCTTCCTAAAAGGCATAGACGTGAATGTAACAATCTTCAGTGATGCCTCGCTTTGTCCTGAAACAAGGGTAGGGGGATGGGCCGGATGGATAAAGAGCGACCGCGGCGTTCTTGCCATCGATGGCGAATTCAGAGATCTCCTTATCGATACGACGATTGCCGAAGCAATGGCTGCCATCAACTCGATTTGCTATGCGATTTCAAGAAACCAGATTGAACCCGGAGATACACTGGTTCTAGCAACCGATAATAACAGCGTCATGAATGTGCTCGAGGGAAGATCAAAAAGAAAGTTCAGATGGAAAGATGCGAGGCGTCGCGGATGGACCATGAAAGAACACCGCATCTATATTAATAAAAGCAATTCACAGCTCAATCAGATAGCCTCTATATACAAGACCAAAGTGATTGACGCCGGCATTGCTCTTCGATGGAATCACGTAAAAGGACACCGTGGGAATATAGATAAGCGAAGCGCCGTTAATCACGGATGCGATCGCCGTGCCAAAACCGCCATGAGAAATGCCAGAAAGAGATCCAAAAAAGAGGCCGCCAGCGAAGGCTGACAGCCTCTTTTTTCCATGTGGTTTGTTATAAGAACGTTATATAGGCATTAGCCCTTACGCTGTGCCTTGATGTTTGAATGCATCCGGAAAACAGTGATCAAGAAAAGAGCCTGCGACAATCCTGCTTCATCAAGACCAACCTTGTCAGCAAGGCGGCGCCAGTCTTCCCACTTCAGCATTTGAGGGTTTTTCTTCTCAAGAGTCGTCATTCCGCTGATGAGCGCCTTGAACTGTGCCATCCAGTCACCCTGGAGATACTCTTTCACGATCGAGTATAGCGCAAGATTCTTCTTCTTGGACAGGAACTCTTCGATGAAGGCCTTGTCTCCAGAAACAGGATCAATCATCGATGCTGCTTCAGCTATGCCGTCGACATCAAATGGAGCACGATTTTCCGAGATCTTCTGAACAAGCTTTTTGCTGTCCATCTCCACCTGAAGCAGTTGAGATTCAGCGCGCTTCTGTTCTTTTGCCGCACGCTTAGCTGCCAGCTTTTCTTTTAGACTCATAAAAATACATGCTCCTGTAAACATAAAAAGAGAAACCTCTTTCTAGGACAGAAGAGAGGTCAAGCAAACCAGCTTAACCTCAAATTTTCTCTCTGAAGGAATGTGTCCGGTATCTTAGTGAAACGGAAAGGAAAAAACATGAAAACTCTCATGGTAATCAAGAACATTCTCCCGATGCTGTCGGCTATTCAGCAGGGAGGAGCATTCTCCGAACCCGTGCGCCTAATTGCCAGCAATTGGGCAAAAGACCTTACAGTTTCGGCAAAAGATGACCAGATCGACATCTCAGATGTAATCAAGACCATCGAGGCAATCAGCGCTGCCGATGATTTTGAAAATCAGCAAGACGAAATGTATAGCGCCATCGCTCTCCTCGATCAGCTGCTTGAAGATATTCCGGCCGGAAAAACAAAGCCTCTGCCACATGAAGCTGAAGGCATTGAAGCACTCAAGCCCAGGATCAATGATTCAATCCTCAAAGCGATCGATAGCTATAGCCTAAACCCCGACGCTATGGAAAATATGAGGAAAGACGCAGCAGCTTTGAATGCAGCGGTGCTTGGAGCTTACGCAGAAGGCTCCGAAGAGCTGAGCAACGCTGATATGGCTTACGATCTCATTGATCGCTCAATCGCATGCAATTTCCATCAGCGCCGGCAAAATCTTCTTCAGGCCCGTGAATATATCACAAGGATCGCTGCATGACAGACAACGCAAATAAACAAAGCAACGCGCAATGGCCACCATTCGAAGATCTGGAAGCTTATTTTTTCCCTGAATGGCTCAAGAGCTCGGTGTTGGACTTCACTGGAAAATACAGCGACAAATTAATCGGTATTTATATCGGTCTGTATGCCACTGCATATTACGATGACAACAATAACATCGCTTGCAAGGGAAATGCGTGGATAAACTTCAGTGGGACCAAGCCTACAGAAGATGAACTCGATTTTGTCCCAGGCATGCGCCGAATCGAACGACGCGCAGAAGATATGTGGGATTATCTTCCCATAGATGCAGATGAAGAAGGCAATCTTAACGGGGAATTTTCCTACGGAATATCACAGAGCGGAATTTATTACTGCTATGATGAATCCGAAATGTGTGGAGAAGCCACTTATACAGCAGAAGCTAAGTTCGAAGACAATGCCTGGAAATATGAAGAGAGAATAACAATTCCGTCAGACATCAGCGAAACTGCTCTGGCTGCCTTGGATGTCGAATCTATTCTGAATCAAATCAACCCTGGTGACTATGGATTCAAAGAGTGGCCGCACCATGATCTGGTGACAATTCAATATAATGAAGAAGAAGAGGTTCTGGATATTATCGTGAAAGGTGGTGGCCTCTTTGTAAATTACGAAAGAAAAGTCGCATGAACGATAGTGACCTGCAAAATCTGCTGGAAACATGGGTAAAGGCAGAGATCTCTGGCAATGGCGGCGAAATCAATCATCTTGGACTCGACCTATCCAATGGAAACATTTGCATACATTTTGAAGCAGATCAGAATCCCTTTGAGGCCTCGCCATTCACAGATGACAAAACCTGCATCTACGAACAAGCAGTAAGTCTTAGCCACGAGGATGGAAAATACCGTTCTCTCATAAAAGGAACAAAAATCCTCGAAGAGCATGGCGTTAAAATCGTCTGGCTCACCAGCCTTAAGGATTACGGTCAATATACCGATTTACCCGATGAGCACACAATGAGTGCATGGATAAGCAAGGCAGATAACTTTGAAGTAGCTGTCACAGCACGAGACAAAGCCTTTCAGGATTTGCTCGTCACGGAAATAGACAACGATCTTCGAAAAATCGTAGAAATGACAACCTATCTGCAAGCTCCGATTTCACTGGATGTCAAATCATACATCAGCAATCACATCAAGAATATAGCAAGGAACACCCTATGCTTATAAATGAAGAATTCTTCAAAAGCATGATTGAAAAATGCATGCAGGAAGATTTAGGACAGGTGGATATTCAAAGCTTCAGAGAAATCGATCCGGAACGATATATAGCTTATTTCGAGATTGAGTCTGCTCCAAGAGAACTTAGCGACCTCTTGTGTTATGGCGACAATGAATTCAACATCGATGTAATAACCGGATATTCAACTGAAGATAATGCTCCTTCAAACTCAATCGTAAGAATGGGTTTCACCGTCGACAAAGAAACAATGGAGGAGGAAATCCCTCCTCTTCATGAATACCTCAAGAATCTCGAATATGAAAAAATTACATTCATAATTTCTGCTGATATGAACATGCCTTCATATTGCGACGATGAATGTGACGCCAGACTTTATGGAACTCTATATTTCCAAATAGACGGTAGCGAATGGGCCATCCAGGAATCATTGAAGGAAGCCATTCTTGATATTGAAAAGGATATTTCATCCTTGATCGGCGCCGCCATCAATCAGATCAAGAATATTCGGCAGATCGGGGGAAAGGACCAGATATCGAAAAATGAAATATCAAAGCTGGTCAGAGAGGCATTGATGCCATGACAACTTTTAAGGGTAACCATCCTTGGTTCGATGAAGACCCGATCGTCAGAATACGAGAAATCTGCCTTGAAAACGGATTCGATTATATCGACGCCGGCCGTAATAGAATAACGCTGATGAACGATGCAAAAGTCGTCAAAAACGAAAACGGCATAGCAAAGATGCATGGGCCCAGGAAAGCCACGCATCAAGAAAAAGTTCAAAAAAATGTCGAAATGTTATTCTCGGAATGGATAGGCACGAACAACAGGAAATCCTTGTTCGGTATCTATAACGGGGGCATCAATTTTACCATTGGTTCAAGACGCAACTCAATCAGATTGCACCAGCAAAAAGCCACCTTTCTTGTGGCTTCTGAACCTGTA
>Ga0100380_10005262_pt1 | contig 13411 bp, 19 predicted proteins | sample CryGeymeta201504_FD_80417 | JGI IMG/M metagenome (GOLD analysis project Ga0100380, IMG submission 80417) | Groundwater microbial communities from Crystal Geyser aquifers in Utah, USA - Crystal Geyser metaG 2015-04 | ecosystem: Environmental > Aquatic > Deep subsurface > Groundwater | place... | reverse complement strand
TGAGACGAGGAACATCGGCATACCCTCCATTATTAGCGATCTGTCGTCTTCTTCCTTAAGCAATCTTTCAAAATCCTTGCGCTCATTGCCTATGACTTGAGTCCTGTCCATCATGGGAGATTTGTCGATCTTTTTGGAGACCAGACCCAATATTTCTTCTATTTATTTGGTGTATTTGCTCAAATTTTCCACATTTTAGCGTCTCAACTTCGATATCAATGACTCTAAACCTTCGGGACGAAACTCTCCTTTCAGGTAATGAGCCTTGAATTATACAAAGCTGGCCTCATAGACTACTTTCATTGTGCGGGAAGTCTTGAGTCTGTTTGCCAACTCAATGGCCTAGTTGAGTCGATCGTTGAGGAAGTAGGCCTTGGCAAGTAGAAGTTGCACTTCCTCTGGTTCTTCGTGGGAGCGGCGACCTTCGCGACTCTGTTAGCTGTACTCGACAGCCATCTCGAAATTGTTGTTGTAGAGGTATTCTGCTAGCTTTGACAATCTCTGAGTCATCAGATTAACATTTATACAATTTTATAAAAGTTCTTATCTATGCGAAAATCAGCCTTTTTTGCGGTCCACTAATTTTTTGTACCAACTTGGAGGCTCATTGACTGGAACCTTTTGTCCCCCTCCTCCACTCATAGACAACTGCCCTGTTTTCCTCATCGAAGTGCTTCCCAAAATATCCCTGATGTCCTCAATAGCAGCGTTGATCTGGGTTGCTGAAGTGGGTCCTCTGGTGAGGTCAACCAAAATATTTTGAATGTTGGCAATGCTTTATCTTTTGACAAGCAATCTTTCCACATCTCGCTCTGCTTCTTCAAGCTGACGCTTCAATTCCCTGTACTACTCTCTGATGTCATGGTAGTTCTGGTCCAGCTTCTTGTTCTCGCTTCTCAGAGCGAGGATCTCTTTTTCTTTTTCCTAAATGTTTCCCACAAGATAGCTGTAGGGTTGGTTAGCTTTGTCAAGCAATGAACGAGCCACCTTCAACTCATTGTTGGCCTTTTCAAGCTCATCCTCCCTCCTTCTCAACAGTTCTAAAGTCTACTCATGCTCCTTTTGCTTGGCTTGGAGCCTCTGAGCAAGTCCAAGGGCTTGCTGAATGCGTCGCTTATTGGAGCTAGGAATCGAGTTGAGAGTGCCGGTGAAAACAGAGTTGTCGTTGGGGTTTATTTTTGCCAAAGAGAGCACAGCTTCGTCGATTTCTCTTTCGATGACCTCGTAATTGGCTAGTTGTTCCCTCAACACTGCGACCTGTGCCTTCAGAGAGCTCATTTCTTACTTGCCATTGGCTTATGATTTGTAGTACTCTCCCTTGACAAGATTTAGCTTTTATCTCAGCATTTCATTTTCCAACTTGTGCCCGTTGAGATTTCCAAGGGTCTCCTGATATATATGATTGACTCTCTCTAGCTCTTCAGTTCTGATCTTGAGTTGAATTCTGGTTTCCGATAGATCTCCATCAAATTTTCTATGGAAATCTCTGGTGTCGATCATCAACTGCTCGTGTTCCTTGTTCTTTTCTCTGAGATTTCTCTCGGTGACTTCCAACCTGATATCCTTCTCTTCGATGCTTTCTTTCAGGAATCGAATCTGTTTCTCGTATATGTCCACCAAGTTATTCTTGGCCATCTCCAGCTCATGGTGATGCTTTTCCTTCAACTCGGAAATTTAACGATAGATCTTTTGTTCGTATCCTGCCACTGAGTCGGTCTTCAGGTTCAGAAGCTGTTGAAGATATTCCTGAGATCGATTTTTTTCGTTCAAAAGCTCAGATTCCAACCTGTCCAATCTATCCTCAAGTCTTCTGTTTTTCTCCAGCAGCTGAATATTCTCCTTGGTCAAATATTCCTTATCTTGGCTCAAAAGATCAAGCTTTCTTCTCTGGCTTTCTTCATGGCTCAACTTGGTACCCCCTGGAGCAGTCTGAGTTGCCTGCTTATCATAGAAGCTCATCTTTTCTTCCATGAGATCTTTCTCCTGTTTGGTGAATTGATAATCCCTCAGCAACTCGTCATATCTTGCTCCCTTTTCTCTCAACAACTCAGTCTCTTCTCTTAATTTGTCAAGCTCAAGTTCCATACTTCTGCGGTTATTTTCATAATTCAAAGTGTGCCTTTTTTCGTCGTCATCCTTGCTGGATAAAAGACGGCTGTAGTGCTCCAACTAATTTAGCAAGCTGTGTTGCTTGTCATTAAGTATCTTGATCTCCTCTCTAAGTTTGTTTGCCTCACGCTTGTGATACTCCATATCTTTCTTCATGGGAGAAATCAGCTCCCACACATTTACCATGATCCACTCTGAAGGAGGCAATTCTTTCTCTGGCAGATCTTTCAGTCTGATATAGACCGATTATGAAGCAACGCCGCTCATCATTTATCTAACTCTGTAGATGGCTTCTTTTATTAGTGGAATTTGGCCTTCTGTCTTTACCACCATGGATCTGGCGTTTCTGAGCTCAGTTAGAACCTTTTCCATCTCTAGCTGATGTTCAGACTCAATTCTATACCTCTCTACTTCCATCAATTTATCTCGATTTGCCAGCTCTCCCTGTAAAAAGGCCAGCTGTTTTTCCTTCATTGAAAGTTGTTCTTCGTATATGTGCCTAAGCGAGTCATTTTCGTAGCTGTTGTGAACTTGTGGCAATCGAGGTTGTGTGATTCTGTCGTTAGGATTCGGAACGATGTAGTCTTCTTGGCCATCATCGTCAAGAGGAATACCACCTTCGTGAAGCATTCTTAGCTCTTCGAGAGTGAGGGCTCCAGGAGGAATATTGTACTCTCTCAGCAGTCTGTCGTAATCGTTACTCATTTAAAAAAGGAATATATACTCAGGGAGCTGTTAGCCCAAATAACTCATCTGAGCAAGCTTATGAAAAAAATCAATGGCAACATTTTTTTTTGGACGTTACGTTTTGCCTGTTGGGTAAAGAGCCACTTTTGAGCACCATTGAGTGAGAACGGCTGGTTCTGGTATCAGGAAGAAAACTATTGGGTTCGTCTGGCTGAACGAGGCATTTGAAGTCGGGGTTGGACTGATACTTTTTATAGAGGATGTTGGCGGCCTTATCGAATAACTCCATCACAGCATGTTTACTAACTGAATGTTCTGACCAGTCTTGGCGCTGGTCTCAATGTACAAGGCGCAGTCTATTTTCCGGGCAAATTACGAGGCCTGCTCCTGACTGACCTATCTTTTATTCTCTATATCTGACCGAGCTCCTATCAGGAAGAGAATAACTTATTGGTGAGAATTCTATCTTAGCTATTCAACCCAGACTACCAGCTACTTGAAACTATCAGCACTATCTAGGGCGAAAACCAGAAAAACAGCTGCTATTCCCTTGTAGAAGGTTCTGACTAGCGATCTGAAGAATTATTGGCCAGCCTACATGGTCCATGACTTACTGTGTCCCAGATTTGAAGGCGGGCGAGGGTGTTGGGTGCGACTTAGACTACCTTGGTGGCAAATTAGACTCCAACCGTAACATGGTAGCTCTCGCAGAATTATCCTTTGATGTATCGGGTGATGAGACTGCTTTTTCCGACCCCTGAATGTGGGAGTGAGTACCTTGTGCTCCGAGGACGATTAGCTTAAAGTTGACTGAGCTCTACATTATAATATGAGAGTTATACTATAGATATGATCCAATCAGTGTCAGTGCTTTATCTTTTTATCGTGTACATTGTCCCAACTCTTCTTCCCGATCGACTTCAGTCCTATCTTGATGATCAGGAAAGTCCAGAAGAGGTGCATCCCGTAGAGAACTATGGCCATTACCAAAATGTAGTTGTACTCGAACCAAATCATCATCCAGCTGTCGTTCTCCGTTGGCCTGTTCAGATATAAATTGGTCAGGCAGCAGAATGGAAAAACTACAACTCTCATCCACACCCAAATGAGGATCATGAATATGTATGTAAGGTTGCTGACCCATTTCTTGGCACAGTCCAACTCTATGTAGAAACGGGCAAAGGCCATCAGAATGTCACTGGCGTCGTGAATGATAAGCACGACAACTCCGTCAGTGACCTGGTTGCTCATGATTGAAAACATTATGAGAGATACTGCGATAGAGTGGTGCAGGCAGTACTCGTGGAATTTCAACTCTATTTTCCTCTTTATGATGATTATCTCGAACAGAGAAAAGAAATGGATGCCCAGCTGGATCATGTAGTACAGCTCTATCCTGAAACGACCCTCAGCAGGCCAGTTGGGGTAGTCTCTGTATATTTGTGAGCACTCGCCAGCTCCTCCCACAATTCCAGGGAACCAATACTCGTTTCTAAATAGGACATACCCGAGAACGGTCATGGTTGTGTAAAATATTGAATCGTTTGATAGTTTGAGAACGGACCTTAATTTTCTGACCCTTTCCTCTCCTTCGTAACGGGAATGGACCATCTTTTCCATGCGGTTTCTCATGAAATATGACCAGGAGTATTTCATGGTCTAGGTTAGGGGAGAAGTACGAATATGCCAATGAAGCCAATCAAACTCCATACGAAGGAATCGACCGAGAAGACGTAAAGATTTTTCTAAAAGGCAAAATTGCGGAAGTTGAGGTAGCCTTTGACGCAGAAGAGGAGGATGAGCGTTACACAGATGTTGACGTACTTAAAGATAGTTTCACTTGTAAGAACCTTCTTGCGAGGAAGAGCATGTTCTGTCGCGACCTGCATTCCCTATGACGACATCTCAATAAAACTTATATCCGTCAAATATTCAAAAAATCACAAATTAATAATTCAAAATTCAACAAATAGGTTCAATAACTCCCTTCTCCTGATCCTTCAGCTGCTCCTACCAACATACTTCTCACCTATTCCTCTCATCACCGTATTTTTGAGAAGGCTTTCTGAGTCTTACTGAAGGTTTAACTTTGAATACTGACGAAACGGTTGAGGCGAGAGTATATCACAAAGATCATATAATTTGCTTATTGTCGAAAAGGTTCTTGATGCAGTACATCTGCACGATCGAGGTCACCAGAATAACGATCAACTCGAAGGCAGTCAGCTTGAGCATTTCTTCATCATACCTTTCTTCTTTTTCGAGAAATCCCCACTCCCACTTGTTCATCCTCGACTCGCTCCTCATGCTCTGCTGGTACTCCTCATAGATGGTCTGAAGCTTCTGGGAAGCTAAGGTGAAGTGCTAGTTCTTGACTGCTCCTGCTGCTACTGCTGCCAGCTCTTGAGGCTCCTTTTCCATCTATAATTGGGCCAATATTGGCACTCCATTGTTATTTGTTAATCTAATAAATTTACTATCCTTGTCGAAAATAATACTGAATTCCCGTAAGACGTAGACCTTTCCAAGCGGTAGGTAGGACCCATAGAAGTCAGTTTTGCTCTAGAGTTAAACGTAGCTATCTTCGTCAGGGTTGCTTATTGCCGAAGGATCATCTCCAGTGCTGTAGGTAAATATGCTTAGAATGAGGGAATAACTGCGACGATTGCTTTCAGGATGCCCTAGGCTCCATTTGAACTCGAAAGTTTAAGCAGGTTTAAGATGGATGGCAAAACTTTCCAAATTGCTATACATTTTCTGGTTTTGCATCTCCTTCAACTCGTCTGATATCCACTTGTTGATGCTGCCTTCCGTATGTGATTTCCTATCCTTTTCTTAGACCTCTTCCAGGTACTATTAGTTGATCTCCCTCTCAGGCAAAGATATTTTTTCAGGAGAAACCATATTGGAAGGGTCAGGAGTCACGTCGTAGCTTTACTATTCGACATTGGGAGGCGGCTGGCTGGATATGATTTTTGTGAGAGCAAGAGCAACAACAATAAACAGAAATTTCATGAACTTGAAATTAATAATAAATCTTGAGACAACTTTCCCTCACGATCACCATTTTATGAGTTAGCAAATCAAAATCTTAATAGAAACATAAATTTATCATTTTAAGTCTCACAGCTCATCAACTGCTACAGGCAAATCTGGAAGCATATTTTTGGTTCTACTAATTTCATATGAAAAGAGCTCGTTGCACTATTATGGACTCATGTCAATAAGATCGCATATTTTGGGCTATTGGTCAAAGGAGAACAATTTTGTCAGGAGTGTCATCATCTCATCTATGCCCTTTTCCTCAGAAAAATCGTCCAAAAGTCTTAGCAAAGAAAGCAGTTTGTCGACCTTCGTGTACTCTCCCCAATGCCCAACAAATAATATGACATCATCTCCTTTGGACATGCCCCCTCCGTTGATGACTTGGTAGTGGTATATGGAAATCAGGGTTGCCTTTAGCTTAGCTTCCTCCTGAGTTGATTCTTAGAGATCGAATATCCTCAATAGAATCATGCCGATTGACTTAGACTTGAGAAGAGTTCGAGTGCTGGTCATCAGCTTTTTTAACATACAGAAGAACATAAGGCTATTGTTACGAAGCTCAGCCTCAATCATGCCTTCCACATTGTCAAGCTCATGACGTTTGAGGGTGATTATACCACTCTCAAAGAGCAAATTTAAGTTCCAGCAACCCATACTGAACTCCTCCAACTGATCACTCCTCAGCATACTATTGAGAATTATTTACTTGACCTTTTCTGTCAGAAAAATAAACTATTGTGCCTCAAATTTGACGTAGTTGTATCTGGCTATGTAGTAAATTAGAGTCACAGCTGTTCTCATAATCTCACTCCTGACCTACTTGTTGCTCAATAGCTCTTGTCTTTCGAATACACAATTGATAAGCAACACAATGTTCGGGTTGAGCTTGTTGACAAGATAGTACATGGTCACTCCATTGTTACAGGCTAGCGAGACCTCCGCGATGAAGCTGAGGACATTGATGACGATAGTTAGATCGTTGTCTAGGACAAGGGAGAAGGGAAAGCCTTCCACGAGTCGATTGAATTGCCGCTAAAATAGACTTTTGTTTTAAAAACACCGCTTTTTCATAAGCTTAATCTTGAATTCCTCAGCGCACTTGCTCAGAATGTAGCTGCATTCAGCATTTATGTCCAACTGATCACCGTATGCATTCAGGATGTAGATCAGCACGTCAATGCATGTCATTTCCCTATACTGTGGACCGAATTTCATCTCTGCCAATTTTGAAGTGCCAAAGTCTATCCCTCTGATAAGAAAATCCAGACAGTCATATTTCCTCATCACCTGCTCGATTTTCTGAATTGTAAACCTGACATCCTGAGCATTACTTTAGTATATAGCGAATTTCCGAAGCCCTTCCAAATGCGGGATGAGCATTTCCATCTAAGTTAGGATATAATTTACCGACTCTTCCTTGCTGATACACAGCATCATTTATCTGCGGAGGGAGAAGTAGCTATGAATTTGTGCCCTACGGATCGTCTTTCTCTGGTGCTGATGTAGCGCGCTTGCTTGATGACTCATTTGATATTATAAAAAGTGGGATTAGTCAATATCACATAAGGCATTTGTTTATCATTCAATACCAAGTTGCCACTAAGCTCTTCAATAAGTCATAGTCCACCTTATACTATGAGTTTCCCTCGTACAGGTAGGCCCGCTTGCATGATTAGAATGTTAAGAGGAGGAGCTGCTTGAACGGTTAGAAATCGTGATTGTCGAAAAGGACAAAATTATTAGAAGGAATTAGAGATAACATTTTGTATATTTTGTGCCTCAACCTGTTGTAAAAGTCGATCTTTCCTGAGTCAACAATCTTCTTCTCTTGTATTTTGTTCTTTGATTTGCTCTTCGAACAGATCACCTCAACTTCCTCCTTCCCAAGAGTCTCAAGCACTATCCGGTGAAGCTCTCTTATAATTTTGCTGAAATTGCCCTTGAAAAACACCATCTGGGGATTGACTGTCGCCAGTTCAGTGAGAGCATCAACAATGGCCTCTCTCTTCTGTGACCTCAGATAATAGACCCACCTCTCTCCGAGCTCAATGATGACAACTCCTAAAGCATTCTTTATGACCACATTTTAACCATCCTCGACTGCAAAATTTTAGTTCTTGTCCTCAGTTTTGCTCATCTACTTACAGTTAAGCCAAGTTACTACTTATTTGCTGAGGAGAAGCCACCACCTTTAGACTGTCAAAATGCATTTTCTACCTAACTAAGTCGATATCTTAGGCAGCAAGTACCTCAGAACAGGTTCAGCTCCCCTGTGATTCATGTAATACTGAGCCAATTCTTAGTAATCCAACTGGCTCATGGAGGTCAATTCCAGGAGTGTGAGAACTAACTCCAGATTGTTTTTGTTCCGAGCAATGATGGTGGTCTGGAGAGCTTTCAAAGAATCTTTCAGTGACTGATTAGAGGTGAACCGAAAGAGTGACAGAGTGCAGCTGAGCCTGATGATATAAGATTGTTATCCAATCATGTTAAGCACTTTTTCTACCAACAGTATACTGTTTTGCGTCTGTTTGATCCTGCTCCTCATATTCTCTGCTCCTTAACTCTGCTGCTTCACTGCAAAATAGCAGTCACTAATCAGCTCGATAGACAAGGCTATCAGAAGCTACTCCTCGATGTAGTTGGCCTTCAATGATTTGACTGACTCTGATTTACTTGCTAAAGTCGTGAATATTGTATTCAGGAATGTCGAGTTGTCAGAATGAGAATGTTTACTCATTAGGAATTTAAGGATACAAAGCAGCTGGATGTGGCTATAGAGTTGGGTCACCGACATATTCAGAGCATATTCATACTTAAGAAGTTCATCACTGAAGTACTGCACTAATCTATCTATGTTTTCATGAGTAAAACTGTCAATATATTTACCAACAATGCCTATAATACTGGGCTCTAGCTCAAAAAATGGCATGAGCTCAGCCAGCACTCTTGCAAACTATCTCTCGTATTCTTCCTTTAGACCCTTATTCGGGTAGTTGTCTTCAGTGTGGCTGGCAGTCAATTTTTCAAGAGGAATGGTCGTCGCATGGAAAGGAATGGTGATCAGATGGTGATTTTTGCTGATTGAGAATATATGTTGCAAGAGGTCGATGCTCACCGTGAATAGCTGATCGTTCTCATCAGTTGAGAGATGGATGGAGGAGTTGAGGTAGTTGAGCTTTTTAAACTATCGCTTCTTGGAGTCAAGGTTGACATCCAATTTTCTCAAATATTTGGCTGATGAAATGTAAAGCTACCTATATGATTCCTCAATCATGCTTTTTTGGTAAAAATTCAGCTGATTGATGTCAATGCTGAGTTCGCACATCTGGGATAAAAGGATCACCTTTCCAAACAGTTCCTTTCTAATATCTTAGCTACTTTCTTCCTGACCCTGACTGACCAATTGGCTCAAATCTAACTTGTTTTGTCCATTTTACAAAAAGAGAGAAAGAAGGGTGTGACAAAGGGGCTCCACTTTGTTCCTGAATCCGATCTCATATTTGTATAAAACATCGCTGAGGTGTTCCACATCTACCTTCAATCTTTTTAGACATTCATTCACAAATTTCCCATCGCCTTCCCTCAAATGCCTGTTTTTTTTCAATAGCAAATCCATCGTATTCAGGCATAAGCCAAATTATCTGATACTAATTTTGTCAGCTTTGTGGATGTTGCTGCATAAAGAGTACTGTTTGGGGTATATTTCCTCAACTTTGAAGTCCTCTCTTGTAGCTAAATTTGAGAGAAGGGTGAGGTTGAATTAGAGGAAAATGCCTCTGAGGTCGGTCATCTTTTGGGATTGCTAAAACACTTGCTTGGAGCTGGTGAGAGTGGCAGACATGAGGACTATGATCTGATCTTTGCTCAACTTGCCTCCTTTGCTGATGACCGTCTTGAACATTACACTCAGAACCCCTACTAATCTGACCCCAAGGTATTCTTCTTTGGCAATCTGACCACCTACACCGCTGATCTCATAAAATTTTTTGCTGACCAAAGCCAACATATCTGTCAAAAAACCCACCTGCATTTGCTGGCTGTTTCCCAGCATATTTCCTAGAGTATTGAGATGGCTTTAGAGCAGCTGAGTATTGAGGGGAGTTTATAGTGGCATTTGGAAGTATTTTATGGCGTTGGTGATGGCAACTATATCTCCTTTGGCGTTCATTATATATTATTCTATTCAATATCTCTCTCAAAGGCCTGGGGAGTGAAGTTCTTTTAGGAAGGTCGTCGATTTAAAGGATGTTTATAAGGATAGTTGATCAATATAATTTTTAAGTTACAAAATGACCTCAGCTTCTTTTTATCGACAGGGCGAGAAGAATCCCTCAGCTGGCATTTACTTCGAAATCCCAGAGGACCAGCTTGGCAAGGAGCTCCAACGCCGCAAAAACAAGGAAGTCAGTAAGGGCATCCAATTAGAAAAACTCGTCTCATAGAACGAATAAATCAAGGCCCTGAAACAGAAAATTCAACAAGGCTATCTCAACAAGGAAAGAGCCAAACAGCTGGCCTAAAAACAAGTCCGCAAGGTCGACTAGCTCGTATTATCCATAACTATCTTAGATTAATGAAGCAGAGTTTGAGGCAGAAATGCTCAAAAAGAAGGAAAGATAGGCCCGTCAGTTGCAGGAAGTGGAAGCCCAGAAGCAGCGAGAAAGATTCGAGGCCAAGCAGCTTCAAAAGCAACAGATGATCTAGAAGGCCGAAAAAGAAAAAGAAGCCTACTAGCAGTACCTCAAGGAAAAATAACAAGTCTAGAAGGTCATGCAGACCCTCATCGATAGTGAGCTCCGAGAGATGTAAAACAAGGACAAGAAAAAGAAAAAAGCTTTCCAGGACATGCAGTAGGCTCTCACTTTAAAAGAGCAGCAAAGACAGGCCGAGATGGAACTCATGCGAAAGTAAGAAGCAAAGTATACGGCATATGCGAAAGAACTTGACTCAAGAGAAGAGGCCGTCAAAAAAGAAAGATCCGAAAGAGAAGAGGCCAAGAATAAAATTTTCTAAAGACTCAAAATTGAGGAGGAGAAAAGAAGAAAAGATGCTGAGGAACTTGAACAATTGAGAAGAGAGCTTCATCAAGAATAATTTGAGGCTCTAATGAGGAGGAAGGAACAATAAGAACAGGAAAAGAGAGAAAGGCAAAGGTTGGAAATGATCAGAGCTGAAAGAGAAGCTAAAGAACGTAAGAGAAGGCAGAAAGAGGAGGAGGAAAGAATGGAAGTTGAGTTCAGAAGAGCCATGATGGACAAGTTCGCCAGAGAGGATAAACTCGAGCAGCTGGCTCAGCAAAAACGAAGAATGAAGGAACTTGAGCACAAAAAGGAGGTCGAAAGAATGTGGCTTGAGAGACTGAACGCCTATCGTGCCGAAAAGGAAAGAGAACAGGAGGAGTTTAACAGGGTGATGGAGAATGCCAAATGGGAGGAGTAAATGATCCAACGTGAGAAATAGAGATTGCTGAAGGAACACTTGCCCAACCTCTAAGGCTTTATGCCAAAGTAGCTGGCCAAGATGTCGAGCACCTTCAACTCACAGGGCAAAACCAACTACGGCTCTAAATTTCACCTCGGCTGATCTAATGACCATCTATCAATACATCATCTATCTTATAACGTATTATAAAACCGATGAACAGCAACAGATTCAGGCCATCAGTCATCAACATCGAATAAGTAAAGCAGGAAGACAATGAAGGGAACATCATCACAATGCCGCCTTCGCCAAGGTTGTCCTCAGGAAAGAAAAGAAAAAAAGTATCGCTGATAAAGACTGGAGAAGAGATGGTGAAATAATCTCACGATGAATTATTAGACTATATAGACATTGTAGATCAAAAAGTGCAGGGCATAATCCAGACCTACGAAGCCTAGTTCCTGACAGCATACAAAGATCACATAAGAAGGGTTCGAGAGGAGATGTAAAGCATCAAAAAAAGATCCCTCAACAATGCCAACAGCTAAACCGCCTTTCTTGAAAAAATAGACATTCTAGAAAAACAACTGAAAGTCTTCAGAGGAGATTCTATGAAGTTGTTTGATAAACTTACCAAAAAAGACAAGGAGATCAACCTTCTCACAATGAAGATCAAATAATTGGAGGACACCGTCAAACAGCAAGAAAAAAGTATGTATTTGCTGGCCAGAAAAAATAAATAAACTGAGGTATGGATCGAACAGGCCAAGTAAAAAATGGCAGGAGGAGGTACAACTCAAAGCGCAAGAGAGCCACCTGTAAGATTCACCAGGTCAGAAAACAAACAATATAACAACATGCATTCAAACTTATCGAATGAGCTGCTGCTGGAGGGAGAGTTGAGACCTTACTCGACCAACATCAAAATGACCAGAAGCAAAAATAAATCCATGAGGCTGGAAAGTCACAGTAAAATATAAGGAAACAAGGGCAGCGATTCTTCCTGGTTTCGAAAAAAGATTCACTAAAAAATAGGTAGCTCCTAGTTAATTCCCGTCGATACTGTCATTGATCTTATTTAATAGAAGAAGGGAACAGATGAGCATAGCAGACGATAGGGCACCAGTAGCAATTCCTTCAGGAAAGCCAGGAGCAACTACATGGTCAGAATGTAGTCCAGACGCAACAGCATCATCGACTCTGATCTTGTCGAAAAGTCAAAGCAAATGGCAGAGATAAATGAGCTGAGAGAAGTATTCAAGAACTGCATTGAGGAAGTAAGAAAAAACATTGTTCGCAAGGGCAACGGACCAGCTCTGAATTTTTTCAAATAAAATAGACCCAAGAGCTACAGTGAATTCAAGAAGGTGGATCGATTCGCTTTGCTATAGCTGTTGGTTAGCAATGAGTCTATCTCCAAGGCTCTGTATCAGCTGATTTTTAATAAAAGCTCTTGATAGCAATATGTGAAACTTGTTAAAATTCATAAAAATCACTCCATGAGTCTTCTGTCTGACTGCGGAGACCCATCCTGACTCTGCTTTCCTTGGGGAACCAGCTAGGCAAACTGGTTTTAAGCATTGAGGTAGACATCCATCAAATCTGCGAAGAGAAGGACAACCATGATGAAGACGATGACCATGCAGATGAAAGCAGTCACTCCCACCTCCAGCACGAAAAACATAAGAATGTAGGCCAATGAGAAGAGAAGCCACTCCAAAATGATAAACACCTTCTCACTTGTCCTCTTTGGCCTTTACAGGATAAACCTGAATATGGTGAAAACTATCTCCAGGCCCAACATCAACAGTACATACCCCCACTGGTCATAAACTGCAGCTGCCAGAATCGTAGCAATCAGCAGTCTTTTGAACATGTACAGTCCACCTATTTTATGGAAGCAGAATCTGACAAAAGAATAGAAGCCATACGCTACGATAAAGGCAATAGCTGCCCCCTTGTTAGCGTCTTAGTAGGATGAATCATAGTTGATGATGTTGTCCTCATACTTGAGAAATGCTACGGCCCAGTAGAAGATGTTCATTGCAAAGAATTAGATGCCTGCGAAGAGAGCTTGCTTCATGATGCGAGGATAGAAAATTTATCTCTTTTTGCAGATTTTGAAGAAAATGATGACGATTAGGGA
>Ga0100380_10005261_pt1 | contig 13411 bp, 9 predicted proteins | sample CryGeymeta201504_FD_80417 | JGI IMG/M metagenome (GOLD analysis project Ga0100380, IMG submission 80417) | Groundwater microbial communities from Crystal Geyser aquifers in Utah, USA - Crystal Geyser metaG 2015-04 | ecosystem: Environmental > Aquatic > Deep subsurface > Groundwater | place: USA... | reverse complement strand
CCCCAAAACGTGAGTAATCCCGCCATCGGGAAACTCGGAACGCCCATTTCATCAAATCGGGCACAGACGGTTTCATACATGGTTCCAAAAGGGCATTCTATTAGAATTCCTTTCGGTTCAAACCCATAATCATGAATGGCTTTTAGAATAGCCACCGCACCCATTGAGGTGCCAAACAAGTAGATGTTTTCTTCTCCTTTGTTAGTCAAGTATTCAAAGCAGCTTTTTACTTGTTCAGCTTCATAAAATCCTATGGTAGTTTGGTTGCCTTCGCTATCGCCACATCCCATAAAATCAACCAGCAAGGTGTTGTATCCCAATTTCCGAAATATGCTTGCTTTATCCAGCAATCCGGCCTTATTGCCCGAGTAACCATGAAACAAAATCACACTGCCTGTTGCTTCAGGTACTTTGACATACCAGCATGAAATTTCACGATTGCTTTCTATGCGTATGGTTTCAAAATCTGTGGTAGGTTGTTGGTTGTTTTCTGGTCTAGGATTGTTTACCCCAAATAGTAAAGTCTTCCATTTTTGAATAATCGATGATGTGTTGGTGAAGTCTTTTTGACTTGTTTTTGATTCAGAAAAGTGGGTGAAATTGTAGCCATGAAATATGGCTGAAACATTCATAAGAATGATCGCACTGGCTAATAAAACAATAACCCTTTTTCTTTTTTTCTTAGAGATCAATGGAAACATTCTAATGATTGATTAAATGATAGAAATCTGGTGAAGGGCTAGATTTTAGGTAGATTAAGGTAAAGTATATATGCGATAGTGTTATTTTTTGGTTATTCATTACTATTGCAGCAACTAATCAATTCATGGGTGATTTGCGGGCAACAGATTATTCTGGTAAACCTTATGAGAAATGAAACGAGTATTTATAATTGATGATGACCCTATGCATGCATTTATTTTGAATAAATATTTGTGTAGAATGAATGTTTTTAACCCAATTGTGGAATTTACAGATGCGACTAAAGCTATTGACCATTTGACCAAACACAAGGACAACGAAGGCTTACTGCCAGATATTATTCTTTTGGATTTAAATATGCCGAAAATGAATGGCTGGCAATTTCTAGAAGCGTTTGAAAAGATCTCCTTAAGCAAAAGGCCATCGGTTTATATTCTGTCGTCTTCCGTAATGAGGGAAGATCAAGATCGTGCTAAGGGAATAGCTTGCATCGATGATTATTTCGTGAAGCCTATATCTATGAAAATGCTTGAAAAGTTAATCCTGAGCTCTTAGTTTATGCTCGAATGCATTCTTAGGTATTGAAATGACGCTGCGATTAATAGGCTTTTCAAAGAATTGGATTTTTAATACCGACTGAAGGTAAAATAGACTCACCAAGTAACCAGATTGTTTTATTTGAGTCGCTAATTCTTGTGTAGCTTGGTGAATGTCAGGGGTTCCGATGAGTTCAATATCCCAGTCTTCACCTATGTTTGTTTTTACAATAGAGTGTATCTTAATCATCTCATATCCTCATTCTAGCACCACGAAAATAGCATAGACGCAAAACCACTTTTGATTAACCTCAGTTCAAGTTTTTAGTTTCTGATTTTTATCAGGATTTCTTGATGATCGGGTATAAAGTTTCGAGACCTATAGTTAGATGAGGAGAGGATATTCAGCTTCGCTCAATCGGGATAAACTTCTCGTCATGCTGGTTTTCAAGAAACGTTTGAGCATAAAAAAAGCCTCAGCAATGTGGTGCCTGGCCAATTCCATATAGGAATTGGGGTGTGTACTTAGCTTATGTGCCTATTCTTAAATGATTCACGTACTCATCTGATTCAAGGCAGCATAGTTAGCACATATGGAAAATTATCCGCAAACCAAGACGTTAAATCTAATAGAAATTACAGGTCTGAAATTATCGCGTCTCAAGCATTAGGACTTCGCGATTTTATACGAAAAATATTCGGAATAAACAACAGAAGTGGAATAAAAGTAATCCACTTAATGACCGAACTTTGTACGTAGAGCAGAATACTTAATTGGTAATAACTCCTTGATTGTTTTAATAATTGTTTCTATCAAAGGTTAGGAGCTGCGTTAATTTTGTGAATGGAAAAGGGAGGCAACTGCCTCCCTTAATTTAAATTTTTGTTTAATTAATAACTACAATTATGTTTAGAATCATAGTTAAAATTTGGGTCCGAATTAAGAAATCATAATCGAAAAAAAACAGGTAAATCTCTAGGCGTGTACCAGACGCTCTATTGATTCTTCAAGGCTCTTCTGGGCCTTTTTTTATTTACTCAAAGTTAATTCTCTAATGCTTAAATATTACAGAAAGAGAAAAATTTTTTCAGAAAGAGAAAGTTTTTCTCTTCACTCCCGCCATCACTTTCTTTCCCTCATCAACCGTATTATCTCGCTTTGCAATTAATTTATATTAGAAGTCTGATTTGTGGTTTTAACTCGTGCTTGAAGATAATTAGATTGCTCAAATAGATTTAGGAGAAATTGCTTGGCTTTTCAATGGTTGCGGGGGCAGGTCACGAACCATCGAGACGAACCTGCGACCGTATTTTTCAATGATTAAAAATCTAAGACATAAAAAAAGGCCTGAGTAAATCTCAGACCTTTTCAATGGTTGCGGGGGCAGGACTTCCCGATGTTTCGCTTCGCTCAATCGGGATAAACTTCTCGTCCTGCTGGTTTTCAAGAAACGTTTGAGCATAAAAAAAGCCTCAGCTTTTCAACTGAGGCTTCAATGGTTGCGGGGGCAGGACTCGAACCTGCGACCTTTGGGTTATGAGCCCAACGAGCTACCAACTGCTCCACCCCACGATATATCGTGATTCTTTTTAAAAGAACTGTTTCCTTAACGGGAGCGCAAAGATAATCTTAATATCATTCAAGTCAAGTATTTTTTTAAAGGCATTTTTGGGAGTGAATAAATAGGTGTTTCGCCTAAAATAGATCAACCCAAGATTTGACCAATAGTCAAGCTCCAAAATGGCTATATCATTGAAATCTAATTCATAGACAATGAAATCAAATCGCGCCCCATTCGTTTTGACACTTGTTTTGACAATGTTTGCTTCATCATTCTTTGCGCAAGACATAATCAAACTAAACTTAAATGTGCCAGAAGGTGCTCATGTATTAGTTTCTAATGCTGCTTTTGCCAATATGGACATAGCTTCAGTAAATGGTAAAGTGAACCTTGACTTAAATGCGAACGAGTTTTATGAACTTAAAGTGGAAAAGGAAGGCTTTATGTCACAAAACATAAATGTTGATACACATAGCGAGGCGTACAAAGCTTCTTCGCTTTGTGAGTTTACGGTGCATTTATATGCAAATGAAGATTGTACAGAATGGCATGATATAAAGCCAATTACGCTTAAGGAAAGTCTTTTTAGTGCAACTCCAGAACATTAATTTTAAAACTAAAAGCTACTGTTATGAGACACCTTTTCCCTATATTTTTTTTCACAAGCTTGTCGTTTGGTGCACATGCACAGAATTCAAAAGCGCACATTGAGGCTTATAATGAACACGGCTGCCAACCACTTACTACAGAGTTTTCGCTTGAAGGCGCAGATGAAAATGTGGTATGGACTATCAATGGCCGCACATTAAAAGGAAATTACCAACGTATTGAGTTTAAAGAAGCTGGTGTATATAATGTTTCTGCTACCTATGTAAAGAATGGACAAAAAGTGACTGTCACAGAAGAGCGCTTGGTAGAGGTTTATCCAAATCCGCATCCAAATTTTGAAGTAAATGCATCAGAAAATTTGCTGGAAGCTACGCCCACTATTGGTTCTAATTACGCTTGGTATATGGCAGATGGAACTAAAATTGACAACGAATCTTATCAACTGCAATTGTCTAACCTTAGTCCTGGCGAGTATGTGATTATGATGGAGGAAACGAACTCGCTAGGTTGTAGCCAAAAATCGGCACCTCAAGCAGTTGCTGTTCTGGCAAGTAATAATTAAGTAGGTTAAGTGTTAGTTTACACATAAAAGGCGGTGAGCAAAAAATCACCGCCTTTTTGTTTTTCTATATTTTCTGATTGCCTATCTCAATTCAGCACCTACTTCACGATTGAATCTTTCGAACAAGCGCTTCATGGTTTTATCTACTTCTTGATCGGTAAGTGTTTTGTTTTCATCGCGCAAAGCAAACGAAACTGCGTAGCTCTTTTTGCCTTCTGGTAAGCCTTTGCCTTCATAAACATCAAAAAGCGAAACCTCTTTCAATAGCTTGCGTTCGGTTTGATAAGCTAAGTTTTCGATGGTGCTGTATTCAACCGCTTTGTCCAATAAAAGCGCAAAATCGCGTCTTACTTCAGGATACTTTGGTAATGCTCCAATATTGATTTGTGCTTGACGCAATTTGATCAATTCACTCCAGTTTAATTCTAAGTAAAAAACATCCTTTTTGAGTTCAAATGCTTTTTTCAGTTTGTCAGAAATACAACCTGCAGAAATGATGGTTTTTTCTCCTTTTTTCCAATCTAAACCATAGCTAAACCAATCATTGGTGGTTTCTGTAGCTTTTAGTTTAGCAGTGTTTATTCCCAGTTTTTTTAAGATTTGCTCTAACGCAGATTTAAGCGCGTACCAATCATTTGGCATTTCTGCCACACGCCAATGATCGTGCATTTCGTGCCCGCTTACGGTAATACTCAATCGCGTTTCTTCTTTAAAACCCTCGCCCTTATTACGATACACGTTTCCAAACTCAAACAACTGAATATTGGTTTGCTGTCTGTTTAGGTTGTAAGAAGCGTTGATCATTGCCGAAAACACCAATGCTGGGCGCATAATGCCGAGTTCGGAGCTCAATGGATTGTTGAGAACAACAATTTCTTCTGGTTGCCACTCATTGCTAAGTGCTGCAAATTTTTCATCCGTCATAGAGTTGCTCATGCACTCTAAAAAGCCGTTTGAAGTAAGCAATTTGGTCACCGTTTCTTTTGCGGCAGTTTCGTAACTTGGGCGCATGTTTTTTACGCTAGAGCGAATTTTGTTTGTGAACGGAACCTCGTCATAACCAAAGATGCGAAGCACTTCTTCAATCACATCTACTTCGCGCGTTACATCTACTTTGAACGGTGGAATACTAAGTTTCCAAGTGCTGCTTTCCTTAGCAGTAACCTTGATGTCAAGTCCATTTAAAATTGTTTCTGTAACCGATTCTGTAATTTCGATTCCGATAAATGCGTTTGCTTTATCAATGCGATAATCCACTTGAAAATCAGGGAACAGTTCAGGGTGCGTGTCGCTTACATCGCTACTAATTTCGCCATGTGCAATTTCTACCATCATTTGTGCAGCCAGCTTGGCAGCATATAGCGTAATGTTAGGATCGATGCCACGCTCAAAACGGAAAGATGCATCGGTATTAAGTGCATGACGCTTAGCAGTTTTTCGCACCCAAACTGGGTTGAAATAAGCGCTTTCAATGAATATGTTTTTTGTGGATTCGGTAACACCACTCTTTGCACCGCCAAACACGCCTGCTATGCACATGCCGCCATCAGCATCACAAATCATCAGGTCATTTTCGTTCAGTTCGCGCTCTTGGTCATCAAGTGTGGTGAATTTTGTTCCAGTTGGCAATGTTTTTACCAATACTTGGCCACCGCTTATTTTATCTGCATCAAACGCATGTAATGGTTGACCAAATGCATGATTGATGTAGTTTGTAATATCTACAACATTGTTGATTGGGCGCACGCCAACGGCCTTTAACCTGTTTTGAAGCCATTCGGGCGAAGCAGCAACTTTTACATTGCTCACCGTTACACCAACATAACGCGGGCAAGCTTCTGTGTTTTCAACCTTTACAGGAATAGTAAGGTTGGTGTTTGCTGGTTTGAAATCGTCTACCGATGGGCGACACAATTCTATTTTGTTGTTTTTGCGCTGTGCTAAAACCGCTTTCAAGTCGCGCGCTACGCCATAGTGAGAAGCAGCGTCCGCTCGGTTGGGTGTGAGTCCAATTTCAAAAACATGATCTGTTTCTATGTTGAAAATGGCTGCGGCTGGAGTTCCTATTTTCGTGTCGGCTGGCAAAATCATGATGCCATCATGGCTTTCGCCCGTTCCAATTTCATCTTCGGCACAAATCATTCCTTCAGAAACTTCGCCTCTGATTTTTGCTTTTTTTATGGTGAATGAATCACCAGAAATAGGATGCAATTCTGTGCCTACCGTAGCCACAATTACTTTTTGGCCAGTCGCCACATTTGGCGCTCCACAAACAATAGGCAGCCATTCGCCACTGCCAATGTTTACCTTGGTGCAATTGAGTTTGTCCGCATCTGGGTGTTTTGTGCATTCCATCACTTCGCCCACTACCAAGCCCGCTAAACTACCCGGAATCGACTCCACTTTTTCAAGTCCTTCTACCTCTAAACCAACGCTGGTAAGCAGTTCGCTTATTTCTTCAGGAGTTTCGGATAGGTGAATGTATTGCGATAGCCAGTTGTATGAAATCTTCATGCCTTCGTTTGTGAAAAATGAGGCGCAAAAGTAGCAAGAGTGAAGGAGTTAGAGCGCGAGAAATGCGGTGATAAATTGCGTCCAACAATAAAGAAATACAAACTGAAATTTAGTCGGCTTAAAGCCCAAGTGCAATTTCAATTTCAAGTGCAAAAGGGCGGACTTTCATGTTATTGGCGCTGACGTATGAGGTTTGGTCAGCTTTCGTAATAATTTATTTTAAAATCTTTCAACGCTTCGCATTCTTTAGTGGGGTATAATGGGAAGATTTTCCGCATACGCTAAGTTAAAAGAGTCGGGCCCAAGAAATCTTGAGCCCGAACAAACTAACTAAACACACCTTGAGAAGTGTTTTTAAAAGAGTGTAATGAGATAGAAGTAAAGCGGTAAGCCAATGGTAATATTGATTGGGAACGTAACTGCTAACGCCATGGGCAAGTAAATGCCCGGATTGGCTTTTGGCACAGCAATTTTCATGGCAGCAGGCACCGCAATGTAAGATGCACTGGCAGCCAAAACGGCCAACAAAAAGCGGTTGCCGGCAACTGGTGTAATGGCACCGCTAATTATGGCGACAACACTTCCATTTACCAACGCAAACATGGCAGCCGATGCACTGGTAAACCAACCATGTTCGAAAAATGATTTAAGCTTTTGCCCACTTGTAATGCCCATATCTAGCAAGAAAATGGCGAGAAATCCTTTAAATAAATCTGTTGTAAAAGGCTTGATGCCGTTGGCCTGCTGATCGCTAGCAATGTATCCAATGACCAAGCTACCCAGAATCAAAAGCACGCTACCATTGGTAATGGCATGCCTAACCAAACTAAACATACTAATGTTGCTCTCATTGTTTTTACTGAAGTATTTGATTAAGAGCACACCAACAATGATGGCAGGTGCCTCCATAAAGGCCAAAATTGCAACCATATGCCCATCAAATGGAGTAAAATGTTGCTCTAAAAACGAGATGGCTGTTACGAACGTTACTGCACTTACCGAGCCATAAGCCGCTGCAATGGCGCCTGCGTTTTCAGTTCCCAGCTTTTTCTTCATGAAGAAAAAGACATACACTGGTATAATGCTAGCCAAAGCAATACTGAACAGGATGGTATTCACAATTTCGAACGAAAAATGGCTGTGAGCAAGCTCTTGACCACCGTTAAAGCCAATAGAGAACAACAAGTATAACGAAATGAACTTGCCCGAAGTAGCGGGTATTTCTAGATCGCTTTTTACTTGCACAGCAAATATTCCTAAGCAAAAAAACAACAAGGCTGGATTGGTCAAATTATCTACAAGTAAGCTCCAATTCATTGTTTTACGGCAGCTTTTGATTTTACCAATTCAATTTCGCTGAACATAGAAACCAGAGCTTCGGGTTCTGTTTCTTCAAAAAAAGCCTTCACAAGTTGTTTTGCTTCGTTCAAGTTTTTTAACCGTTCTTGGCTAGGTGTTGAGCTAAACCGCACTTGCTGACTAAAACTATGCATTTCGTGATGCGCTATTTTATGATTGATGAGCGCCAGCAAAATATCGCGCGCCTCTTCGGCAGAAAAATAGCCGTCTATGAGTTTGAATTTGAGGTGTTTTTGAGTATTCATACTGCAAAGTTGATTGCTACAAGTCATAAATTATATTTTATAATATTTATGATTAGCATAGTTTTGGCTTATGAATTACACTTTGCGACAATTGGTCATATTTAAGCATGTGTGCGATGCAAAAAGCATTACAAAAGCATCAGAAATTTTGCATTTGACTCAGCCAGCGGTTTCTATTCAATTAAAAAATTTTCAAGACCAATTTGCGCTTCCACTTTTCGAGGTGGTAGGCAGGCGATTGTTTATTACTGATTTTGGAACCGAGATTTATCATGCTTGTCAAGAGATATTGGCATCGGCAGATAGAATGGAGCAAACCATGCAGGCCTACACTGGAAAATTGACAGGTAAAATCAAAGTGTCTGTGGTTTCTACGGGTAAGTATGTGATGCCCTATTTCTTGACCGATTTTTTGGCAGAAAATGAAGGAGTTGAGTTGGTGATGGACGTTACCAACAAAGCTACAGTCGTAAAATCATTAGAGAAAAACGAAGTCGATTTTTCTTTGGTTTCTATCTTGCCAGAACATTTGCAGCTCAGTTATATTGAACTGATGCAGAATCAATTGTACTTAGTTGGAGGCGCAAATTGTCCATTGAACGAGTCAATGTATCAAACGGATTTATTGACACAACTGCCAATCATTTTTCGTGAGCAAGGTTCGGGCACGCGCCAAACTATGGAACGCTTTCTAAACGAACACAAATTGAATGTGAAAAATAAGCTTGAACTTACTTCAAACGAGGCGGTGAAACAGGCCGTTTTGGCTGGTTTGGGTTATAGTATTATGCCACTGATTGGTATCAAAAACGAACTTAAAAGTGGCGCGCTAAAAATCATTCCTGTAAATGGATTGCCCATTACTTCAAATTGGTATTTGATTTGGCTCAAAACCAAACAGTTTTTGCCTTCTGCCAAAGCTTTTTTAGAACATATTGAGCAGCACAAGGCAGAAATTATAAAATTACATTTCGATTTTTCTAAGACTGATAATGGGTAATCCTAGTTCAAATTGCATTCAAAAACCGATAAAAAGAAGTTGGTTACGACTAGTTTTAGGTAAAGAATATTATATCCTAAGAAGAAGGCTTAAATGGTTGGGAGAACAGAAGCTTTCTGTCGAAATACAAAGGGAGCGACTCGATTTTGAGGTTTTTCATCATCAATCTTTGATTCTTCGGCCGTTGAAAGATGTAGAAATGTATTTGCAACAAAATAAGCGCAAAAATCTAGAAATTGCCATTTCTAAGCTTGATGGAATATTGATTAAACCGGGAGAAACCATGTCTTTTTGGAAGTTGGTGTGTAGACCAACAAAGGCAAAAGGCTATTTAGAAGGTTTGGTTTTAAAACAGGGCAAAGCTGAAAAGGATACTGGCGGTGGTCTTTGTCAATTGGGTAACTTATTGTTTTGGATTTCTGCACATTCACCACTTACAATCAAAGAAAGGCACAGGCATGGCTTCGATGTTTTTCCAGATGTAAATCGAAAGGTTCCATTTGGTGCAGGAGCTACTTTATCCTATAATCACATAGATTTTCAAGTGAAAAATGAAACTGAATTCACGTTTCAATTTAAGCTTTGGCTAGATGAAACACATCTGCATGGTTCAATCAATAGTGACATCGAGTGCTTTGAAACTTACTCGATTGAGGAGCGAAATCATATTATGAAACAACAATTTTGGGGCGGATATTCGAGGCACAATCAAATTTTTCAAATAGTTAAACACCAAGATGGTTATGAGTCGGAAAGAATGCTTGTTGAGAATCATGCTATAATGATGTATAACCCCTTTCTCGAATCCTAAAATTTAACATCTACACGCATTTAGTTGTTTTGTATTTTCACCGCCCGAGAAATTGGCCTCGCAAACCAATCTAGGGTTTAATTTTTCTACTTTTTTTGATTATAGTCAGCTCATTATTGATCCGAATCGCAATGATCAATTGTTTAAGTCGCTAATCAAACCGGGCAAAGGGTAGGCTAAATATTTATGTATGAAGTCTATTTTAAAATTTTTCTTTCTGTTGGCCATATTGGCTATTAGCACATCTGCTCAAGGTCAAAACCTAAACACATGCTTGCTACTTGATATGCCTTTTGATGGCAGTATTGCTGATCAAGGCCCAAATAGTTATTCCACTTCTTTTACTGGTGGAACACCAAATTATACCACCGATAGAAAAGGTGTTGCAAGTGGGGCTGTCGTTTTGGATGGGATTAACGATTTTATAACCCTCAATGGGAATAGCCCAGTAATTACAACAACTTCATTTTCCATCTCGGTATGGATTAAAATGAGTGGCTCTGGAGGAGGAGTTCATAACAGGAACTCTGTTTTTAGTCAAAGAGATGATGCAACTGGAAATGTTTCTGCTGTAGTGATTAATACGAATTCTTCTGGTGACATGATGGTGACTGTGAACAAGTCTGGAAGCAACGTAGTAGCAGTTATTGCTAATCCAAACCTAGTATATAACCAATGGTATCATATTGTAATGGTAGTTAGTGGTAGTACTCTTTCTTATTATTTTAACGGCCAATTATTTGGAACAACAAATATTTTAGGCACAGGAAACTATAATAGCTCGGTCGATTATGTGAATATTGGCCGCCATAGAAACGCACTAACCAATTCTGGTTTTTTCAACGGTGCAATTGATGATTTTAAAATCTTTAATTGCGCAATTACTTCAGCAGACGTTCAAGAATTGTATTGTCCTGTTTCCGCAGAAATTTCTCAGCTCACTGGTGTACTAAATGCAGGAGATTTAGTGCAGTTTTCAAGTGCAAATCAAAATGCAAGTTATACTTGGACTATTGATGGTGCCCAAGTTTCTACGGATAGTGCATTCTTCTATATGTTTCCGAGTTCAGGATTGTATGAATTAGTTCTTGCAGCTTCCGATGGTTTTTGCACAGATTATGATACTGTTAATGTGTTTGTTTTAGAGCCTATTTGCATTGAAAATGGAAATCTTACTGATAGCTTAAAACTGTTCTATCCATTTTCTGGAAATGCCAATGACTATAGTGGATTTGGGTTTGATGGGACCCTTTTAAGCACAAGTTCAGGAGGTCCAACTTTAACTACAGATCGCTTCGGGAATTCAAATAGTGCTTATTATTTTGATGGGAACGATTATATACGGGCTTTTCAAACCTTTGATTATCAGTATCGAAGTATTTCAATGTGGTTGAATTCTGCGTCTATTCCCAGCTCTAACTATCGTGCAGTTTTCCAACAGGATAATTACAATAATCTGACTTATGGATCTTCGGGGATTGCTGTATTGGCTAATTCTACTCTATCCATGACGGCAGCTGGACCCTACATTACAACTTCTTATAACACTACGAGTAATACTTGGTATCATGTGGTATTAATTAGAGATGGATCAATTACCAAGTATTTTGCAAATGGAGAGTTGATCGCCACAGGTACGGCAAGTTCTCTGGGCAATGCCAGTGGAACAACAGATTTTATTCTGGGAATTCATAGAGACCTGTCTTCATTTGGTTTTCAAGGAAAAATTGATGATGTGCGTGTCTACAACAGAGCTTTAAATGATAGTGAAGTTGCCGCCCTCTATTGCCCAGCTCAAGTAAACATTGTTCAAAACGACACTACAATTCCTCTTGGAACCACACTTAACTTGACCAATTTCTGCCATAACTTCCCGCACACATGGACGGTAAACGGCACCCAAGTTTCTACAAGTGATTCTCTGATTTACACTTTTGACACCCTTGGTGTGCAGCAAATTATTTTGAGTTCAACGGATGGCTTTTGCACGGATTACGACACCCTTTATGTGGATGTTTCTACGTTAGGATGCCATCCTAATTCAAGCCTTAATTCTTGTCTGATTTTCAATGCTCCGCTAGGTGGAGTAATAAGAGACCTTGGGCCAAACAATTACAGCATGGTTTCAAGTTCATCTATTTCCTATTCCACCGACCGCTATGGAGACACCAATGGAGCTTTGAACTTTGATGGAATCAGTGATCAAATTGTTTTAAACAACAATAATCCCATTATTACAGGTTCTACATTTTCAGTAAGCCTTTGGGCGAAAATTAATGGTAATGGTGGTGGTCCAATCAATCAGAACTTTTTGTTTCAGCAAAGAGCTAGCACTACTTCAAATCCAAACATGATCTCTTTGTCGTACAATACCACAACGGATGCAAATACAAAATTTAGGGCTAATTCTACAGCTGTCTCTGCCCAACAGACAGTTTCTGTATCTCAGGTAGGTACTGGCAGTTGGCATCATTATATGATGGTCATGACCTCCGATTCGTTAATTGGATACCGTGATGGTCAGAAATTTGGATCTACACCAATGCCTAGCGGTGGCACCTACAACTTAGTAGACTACGTAACACTTGGTACACATTCTTACCTTGGCACTGTGCAAGGCTACTTGAATGGCGAAATGGACGAAGTAAAAATCTTCAATTGTGCACTTACCAACGAAGAAGTGTATGCCCTTTACTGTCCATCTCAAGTAAACATTGTTCAAAATGATACCGTTATCGATTCAGGAACTTCTTTGACGTTCAACAATTTCTGCAACAACTTTCCGCACACTTGGACTGTAAACGGAATGCAAGTTTCTACGGCAGATACTTTGATTCAGACCTTTTCTACTGTAGGAGCCTATGAGGTTGTGCTGAGCTCAACCGATGGTTTTTGTACGGATTATGATACGGTCGTGGTGAGGATTTTGCCCGAGCCTACGTGTTTGGGAGTAGACACTTTTGCTAAAATATCTGATACTCAAGGTGGTTTTAATGCAGCATTATCAATCAATGATAATTTTGGAAATGGAGTGGCCTCTTACCCAGATATTGATAACAATGGCATAAATGAGTTATTGGTCGGAGCCTTAGGAGATAGTGACGGGTTTACAGAAGCAGGGGCGTTTTATTTCATCAGGCTAAACAACCAAGGACAGTCAATCGGATATCATAAAATCTCAAGTGACTCTGGCGGGTTTGGTGCAGGCTTAGAAGCTAATGATCACTTAGGGTATTGCTTAGATTATGTTGGAGACTTGAACAATGATGGTTTCGGTGACATTGTGGTAGGTGTGCCTGATGATGATGATGGCGGAACGAACCGAGGAGCAGTGTATATTCTTTTCTTAGACTCTAATGGTCAAGTTCAATCCAAGCAAAAAATTTCTGATACGCAAGGTGGTTTGCAAGAAGCGCTGAATAACAACGATAGATTTGGATTAGAAGTTTCTAAACTAGGAGACCTAGACAACGATGGAATTGAAGACATTGGCGTTGGCATTCCAGATGAT
>Ga0100380_10005260_pt1 | contig 13413 bp, 10 predicted proteins | sample CryGeymeta201504_FD_80417 | JGI IMG/M metagenome (GOLD analysis project Ga0100380, IMG submission 80417) | Groundwater microbial communities from Crystal Geyser aquifers in Utah, USA - Crystal Geyser metaG 2015-04 | ecosystem: Environmental > Aquatic > Deep subsurface > Groundwater | place... | reverse complement strand
TGTTGATGCTACCTTGTCTGCGAGTAATATCTCAAACCCACGAGCATATCCAGTTTTATCAAGAACGTATACGGTTACTGCTAGCGATCAATATGGCTGTTTTGGGGTAGACCAAGTAACTATTACTGTGAATCCACTGCCAAATGCAAGTGCGGGCATTCCTAGAAGAGTTTGTTTGAATGAGCAAGTTCAAATTGGAGGTAACCCAACGGGTCCTGCAAATTCAACATACGTTTGGTCACCAGCTGCGAGTATAGTTGATAATACTGTATCTAATCCATTTGTTTCTCCAGCAGTTAGTAGCACTTATTATGTAACTGTTACTACTTCTAAGGGTTGTCAAGATTCTTCGAGTGTTTTTGTAACGGTTGATTCTTTACCGACATTGAACCTAATTACTGAACCACTTTCTGTTTGTAGAGGCGATAGCACTATGATTGAAGTGACTTCGGGAATCAATAAATATAGATGGTCGCCAAGTGCTAGGATGCTGGATTCAACAAAAGCAAGTGTTACAGTCTATCCAACCCAAAACACAACATACACTGTTACAGCAACGGATGGTCGTGGTTGTAAAAGCTCCTTGAGCGTTGATGTTGAGATTTATCAATTACCAGTATTAAACCAACCTAATCCCAAAGAAGTATGTTTAGGAGATAGTGTTGATATCGGAATTAGCTCGGCTACTGGTGTGAGTTATTTATGGCAGCCAGCCAGCTCTGTTGGCGATTCTACAGCTGCTAGTACTTATGCAAAGCCATCCGAAACTACTACTTATCGTGTTTATGTGACGGATGAAAATGGTTGTGTAAATTCATCTTCACAGTATATCACTGTAAATCCATTACCATTTGCAGATGCTGGTGACGATATTTCTAACTGTGATATGGATGCAGTGTATCTCGGAGGTGATAAAACTGCTCTTCCTGGAACGACTATCTCTTGGGAGCCAGCTGAATTTGTTGATAATCCGTTTGCATTAAATCCGCTTGCATTAACTGCAGAAAGAACCATGTTTTACCTCAGAGTGCAAGATGATCAAGGCTGTGAAACGGTTGATTCAGTTTTAGTTAATGCAGATTGTTATGCTATCATTTATGCTCCTACTGCATTTACACCAGGAAGCAATAATATTAATGATGAATTTTTAATCACCCATTATCGTGTTATAGACCCTAAATTGACTATTTATAATCGATGGGGTGAGGTAGTGTTTGAAACCGAAGACTTGGATAAAGGCTGGGATGGAATTAGTCAGAAAACAGGAACTGAAGCGATTGCTGGAGTTTTCTACTGGTCTTTGGTATATAAATCAGATGACAATAAGAAGCTGTCAAAAGATGGAACAGTTACTTTGATAAGATAGCATTTGTTGAACTATAAAGCTTAGAGGGTCGAACTTTCAGAGATGAAGTTCGGCCCTTTTCAATACAATTTAGTTGACTTATTGAATGAGTTTGAGGTCAATATAAGAGTGTTTTTGATGCTCTTGTACTTGAGTCTGTGCTTACGTTTTTTAAGCAATAAAAAAGGCCGCTAATGCGGCCTTTTAATTTAAAAATGGATATGATTATTTTTCGGTCATAGCCTTTTTGTAATCCCATTCTTCCATGAATTTAGTGGTAATATCACCTTTTCTAAACTTCTCGTTTTTCATCAAAGCTTGATGAAATGGAATAGTGGTTTTGATGCCTTCAATGATATACTCACCTAGAGCCCGCTCCATTTTTGTGATGGCTTCATCGCGAGTTTGAGCTACTGTGATCAATTTGGCGATCATCGAGTCATAGTATGGTGGAATAGTATAGCCAGCATAAACATGCGTGTCAATTCTAATTCCGTGACCACCTGGTTCGTGGTATTCAGTAATCTTACCTGGACTTGGTCTGAAATCGTTCAAAGGATCTTCAGCATTGATTCTGCACTGTAAAGCGTGGCCAACAGGTTCGTAGTTATTCCCACTTATTTTCTCACCTGCAGCAATTTTGATTTGCTCTTTAATCAAGTCGTAATTGATTACTTCTTCGGTAATGGTATGCTCTACTTGAATTCGAGTATTCATTTCCATGAAGTAGAAATTGCGATGTTTATCAACCAAAAATTCTACGGTACCAACACCCTCATACTTCACAGCTTTAGCAGCTTTAATTGCAGCTTCTCCCATCGCTTTTCTAAGCTCTGGAGTCATAAATGGCGAAGGGGTTTCTTCTGCTAGTTTTTGGTGCCGTCTTTGAACAGAGCAATCTCTTTCAGACAAGTGGCAAGCTTTACCGTATTGGTCACCGGCAATTTGAATTTCGATATGGCGTGGCTCCTCGATGTACTTTTCCATGTACATTCCATCATTACCAAAAGATGCAAGAGCCTCTTGTTTGGCACTACTCCAAGCTTTTTCTATATCAGCTTCGCTTTTACAAATGCGCATGCCTTTACCACCACCACCAGCGGTAGCTTTCATGATTATGGGGTAGCCAATTTCTTTAGCACTTTTTTTCGCATGATCAAGATCTTCGAGCAAACCAGCTGAACCTGGAATGCATGGCACACCCGCCTCAATCATGGTTTTTTTAGCGCTTGACTTGTCGCCCATTCCTTCAATTTGTTCAGGAGTTGCACCAATAAACTTAATGTTATTTTCTTGGCAAATTTTTGAAAACTTGGCGTTCTCTGAAAGAAATCCATAGCCAGGATGAATTGCATCAGCATTTGTTATTTCTGCTGCCGCAATAATGCTTGGGATTTTGAGATACGACTCTGCACTTGAATTTGGTCCAATGCAAACCGCTTCATCGGCAAAGCGAACATGAAGACTATCAGCGTCAGCTTTTGAATAAACTGAAACTGTTTGAATCCCCATTTCTCTACAGGTGCGAATAATGCGCAAGGCAATTTCACCACGATTTGCGATTAATATTTTCTTAAACATAATACTATGTTTTTAGGAGCGTGAATAGGGTAGTAGCTTAAGAAGGATCTACTAAGAATAATGGCTGATCGTATTCAACAGGAGTTGCATCATCAACCAACACTTTTACAATTTTACCAGATACTTCTGATTCAATTTCATTGAACAATTTCATAGCTTCAATGATGCAGATTACTTTTCCTGGAGCTATTTCATCTCCAACATTCGCAAATGACGGAGTCTCAGGATTAGCAGCTCTATAGAACGTTCCAATCATTGGAGATTTAACCGTAATGTAGTTACTGTTTTCATCTGCCTTTGGTGCTGGAGCGTCTGACGCAGGAGCAGGAGCCACTGCAGGAGCAGGTTGCTGTTGTTGCTGTGCCATCATAGGTTGAGGCATGTAAGCCTGAGCTGGCATTGCCATCATTTGTGGCGCATCACCACTCGTTTTACCATCTGCTTTAATGTTAATCTTGAAATCTTTAGTTTCAAGTTCTACTTCGCTAACGCCTGACTTTGAGACAAACTTTATCAGGGCTTGAATTTGACTTAGATCCATAATGTTGATTTAAGGAAAACTAAAGTAAGTTTTTGATTTTGTGAAACAAGTTAAATTTACGCTTCTGTGTCGTACGCCCATTTTAGGTATACTGAACCCCACGTAAAACCTCCGCCAAAGGCAGATAAAATAATATTCTCTCCTTTGTGGAGTCTAGATTCCCACTCGGCTAAGCAAAGTGGAATGGTGCCGTTTGTAGTATTTCCATAACGATCAATGTTGATCATCACTTTATCTTTTCCTACACCCATTCTATTGGCTGTAGCATCAATAATTCTAAGATTTGCTTGATGCGGAACCAACCAGGAAACATCTTCAGCAGTAAGTTGGTTACGCTGCATGATTTCGAAGCTTACATCGGCCATATTAGAAACCGCAAATTTGAAAACTGTTTTACCTTCTTGATAAACGTAATGTTCTCTGTTAGCTATGGTTTCTGACGTTGGTGGTTTTTCAGAACCTCCAGCCTTTTGATGTAAAAATGCTTCTCCGTTTCCATCGCTTTTCAAGATTGAATCTTGAATTCCATTCCCTTCGGCATTAGGTTCAAGTAACACTGCTCCAGCGCCATCGCCAAAAATGATACAGGTTGCGCGGTCAGTGTAGTCAATAATTGACGACATTTTATCTGCGCCAATCACCAGTACTTTCTTATAGGAACCTGTTTCAATAAATTTTGAGCCGGTTACCAACCCGTAAATGAATCCTGAGCAAGCTGCATTGAGATCATAACCAAATGCATTATTCATACCCACTTTTCTGCTTACTATGTTAGCTGATGCTGGAAATACTTTATCAGGAGTAACGGTGCAGAAAATGACAAGGTCTATTTCGTCAGCGCCAATACCACGCTTGTCTAAAAGTTTCTGAACAGCATGTTTTGCCATTTCAGTAACGCCTTGGTTTTCTCCTTTTAGTATATGACGTTCTTTAATTCCTGTTCTGGCCATGATCCACTCGTCTGTGGTATCTACCATTTTTTCCAGATCAGCGTTGGTGAGCTTGGTTTCTGGTACGTATGATGCAACGGCCGTTATAGCAGCAGTAATTTTCGTCATAACTATTTAAAGACGTTTCGTATATGTTGGGTTAATTGAGCTTCAGCAGAATCTACCGATAACTTAATCATATTTTTCACGGCATTTGCATTAGAAATACCGTGTCCAATGATAACATTTCCATTAACACCAAGCACAGGTGTGCCACCATATAATTCATAATTGAAGCGTTCAAAATATTCATCATGAATATTTCTCTTCCTCATTAGTGTATAAAGTGCTTCAGCTTGCTTCAAGATTACGTTTCCTGTAAATCCATCACAAACGATTACGTCAGCTTTTCCACTAAAAAGATCACGACCCTCAATATTTCCAATGAAATTAAACTCTTTCGAGTCCTTCATAAGTTGATGTGCGGCTTGGGTAAGTAAATTGCCTTTTTCTTCTTCTTCACCAATATTGATCAAGCCTACTTTCGGATTTTCAATATTGTAAATCTGCTCAGCTAATATGCTTCCCAAAATTCCGAATTGGTATAAAACGTCAGGTTTTACATCTGAATTTATACCAACATCAAGTAAAATTCCTACACCGCCATTCAATATAGGCAGGGCAGTAGTAATGCACGGTCTGATTACTCCTGGAATAGTGCGTATGGTGTACATAGCGCCAACAAGCATAGCACCGCTATTACCGGTGCTACTGAAAGCTCTGATTTTTCCTTCTTGAAGTAATTTAAAACCTAATGCAATGGTAGAATTTGGCTTTTTAAGGAAAGCTTTTGTGGGATGTTCACCCATTTCGATAGCTTCCTCAGTATGCACAATTTCGAAACCATGAAGGCTTTCGCCCTCACGTTCAAAAATTTCTCGGATGACTGTTTCGTTTCCGATTAGGCATATATCTGCACGGTCGCCAAGATCTTTCTTAGCGGCAATGGCTCCCAAAACATTCGCTTCGGGTGCAAAATCTCCTCCTGATACATCAAGGCCTACTAACATGGCCATAAGCGGGAGGGATTAAATCATTGATTCTTTTTCCATTACTACTTTACCCTTGTAGTAAAGCTTGCCTTCATACCAGTGAGCACGGTGATAAAGGTGTGGTTGACCTGTAGTTGGACAAGTTGCTACTGTAGGCATTTCTGCCTTGTAGTGTGTTCTTCTTTTGTCTCTTCTCGTTTTCGAGATTTTTCGTTTAGGATGAGCCATATCTAAACCTTTTTATTTTAGTTTTTTGAGCGCTTCCCAGCGCGGATCTATATAGTCGTTGTCGTCTATTTCTTTTTCTTCCTTTTCGTTCTCTTCTTCATCTTCTTCGAGTTCATCAAAGAACTCTTCAGCTGCAGGATCGCACTCACCTTTATCATGCACACGCTTTTGAGGCACGGCAAGCAAACTGAATTCATACAAAAATTGACCAATATCAAGCTTGTATTCTGAGCTGTTTAAGAAAATCACATCATCATTACTCAGGTCGGTTTCATTGCTAAATCTAGCAACGATTTCGTCCTCAGCCTCAATGTCTGTCCAAACCTCATCACCACATCTGTCACAAAGTGTTTTTACTTTGCCTTCGATGGTGAACGTCAGATTCATGAGTCTTTCTTTTTTATCAAGACTGACTTTTGCATGAAGGTCTGATTCAAGAATTTCTTCGTTTTCGAATCTTTTAAAGAACGTGGGCTCTAGCGGCCATTCAAAATCATGTTGTCCCAAGGCGAGCCCTGAAAATTGGATTTCATATGTTGTTGAATGTTGCAAAGAGCTTATAAAAAAGGGCTGCAAATGTAATGAATAGCTTGATATCCAAACATATATTATTCTCTTCTTTTGTTTGGTTTGATTTCCAGCGGATTCGCTGTCAATTCTTTGTATTCTTTACGTGCATTATAAATGTCCATCGCATACAAAATTGCCTCTCGCATGGATGATTCTGATGCTATACTTTGTCCAGCTATGTCGCTCGCAACTCCATGATCTGGAGATGTTCTTACAATCGGCAATCCTGCTGTAAAATTCACGCCACGATCAAAAGCCAATGCTTTAAATGGCGCAAGACCTTGGTCATGGTACATTGCTAAAACACCGTCAAATTTGTTTCTTAGTTCTGATCCAAAAAATCCATCACTTGGATAAGGACCAAAAGCTAAAATGCCTGATTCTTGAGCTTTAGAAATTGCTGGAGAAATGATCGTTGATTCTTCGTCACCCATTAAACCATTGTCTCCATTGTGAGGATTTAATCCTAAAACCGCAATTTTAGGTCGGTTTACACTGAAATCTTGTTGCAAAGCTTTGTTGAAGATTTCAAGTTTGTTGAAAATCTTTTCTGTTGTGATACTAGCCGCCACCTCGCGCAAAGCGATATGACCTGAAACTAGTGCTACTCGCAGACTTTCCGAAGCAAGAATCATTAACGGATTGTCTTCATTGGCATAATGAGCTAAAAACTCCGTATGACCTTTGAAGTCAAACTCAGCCGATTGAATCACGTTTTTATCAATAGGTGCGGTCACTAAAACATCAACCTTGTTAGATGCTAAATCTTCCACCGCAGCCTTGAGTGATTTGAAAGCGTAGCTACCTGATGTTTTGTTCGGTTTTCCGAAGTTTACTTCTACATCTTCTTCCCAAACCTCAACCACATTAACCTTGTTTGGATCTAAATCATCAACAGATTTAAGGGTCTTAAAAGTTATATCCTCAATCTTAAGGTGCTTCATGTGGTAGTTTACCAATTTTGAAGAACCATAAATTACCGGCACACAATGTTCGTATAGTCTAGAGTCTGACAAGGATTTAAGGATTATTTCTAACCCAATTCCATTGAAATCACCTACTGAAAGTCCAACTCTTATTTTTTTGTGTTTAGCCATTTAATCAATTTAACATGCTCGAGCATTCACAGTCAACAATTGTTTGTTAGTAATGTTTTACTTTGTGAACTTAAGCGGGGTCAAATGTATGCAATGAAATGGTCAACGCACAGATAGATTGAACCGTCTTTGAATCTCATTGATAAAAATGAAAAACAGAATCTTTTTACTTCTCCTATTGTGTTTGAGCTTGCCTTCGTTTGCGACTCATAATAGAGCAGGTGAGATTTTGTATCGCAGTATTCCGGGTAACAATCCATTTCTTTTCCAAATCACTATTATTACTTACACCAAAACAGGTGGGACAAGCGATAATGCTGATAGATGTAGTCTTGATGTAAACTTTGGTGACGGAACAAGTGCTACAGTAAATAGAACTAACGGTCCAATTGGCGATCCTTGTTCTGCGGGTGTTGGCAATGGAGAGTCTGTGCCGGGAGCTTTTCAAATCAAGAAAAATATTTACATCATTAACCACGAATTTCCAGGAGCAGGCACTTACACTGTGAGTATGGAGGATCCGATGAGAAATGAAAATATTCAGAATATTCCCAATTCTGGAAATGTTCCGTTTTATATTGAAAGTAAAATTACGGTTGACGTCAATTCTGGAGGTAATAGCGCGCCAACGCTAAGTAATCCACCAGTTGATAACGCTTGTTTAGGATTGCCGTTTGAACACAATCCAGGTGCCATTGATTCTGATGGCGATAGCTTAGTTTATTCTATAGTTTCAAGCAGGTCTTATGATGGTCAGAATATTGGTGGATACGTTTTGCCAAATATGATTGACCCAGGGCCGAACAACAATTTGACAATTAATCCAATTACAGGAACACTTACTTGGGATTCGCCACAGCAATTGGGTGAGTATAACTTGGCGATTCTGATAGAAGAATACCGCAAAAATTTAAATAGTGGTGCTGTTTTTAAAGTAGGCGAAGTTATGCGCGACATTCAAATTGATGTAGGAATATGCCAAAACAATACTCCACCAATTATTGAAACATTGACCAAGGTTTGTGTAACAGCAGGCGAAACGTATGTAGATACCATTTCTGCTTTTGATAATGAAAGTGATCCTCTTCTTTTCACTGCATCCGGCTATCCAATTGAGTCAGGAAATAACGGTTTTATATCGCTTGATACGTTTGATTCTGTTCAGAATAACTACCAAATGGTTTTTGAATGGCCAACCACTTGCAAGTTTGTAAGATTGCCAGGTTATTGGATGTATTTCAAAGCCAAAGAAGACAAGCCAAATAATTCTGGATTAGTTGATTTTGAAGAGTTGGAGATTCAAGTGATTTCGCCAGCAGTAGACATATTGGAAATAACTCCGAGTGGAAACACCTTAAACGTACGTTGGTCAATTGCAGAATGTGATCAAGCAACAGGTTACGAAATTTATAGATACAGCGATAGCCTTGGTTATGAAGCTGAAATGTGCGAAACAGGAGTTCCTTCTTCCACTGGATATCAATTTATTGGCAGTGTTGAAGGCATTGGTAACACTACTTTTTTAGATGATAATTCAGGCGCTGGTTTAATTCATGGCCAAAAATATTGCTACATGATTGTGACCACTTTTAGAGATGGTTCTGAAAGCTATCCAAGTGCTGAATTTTGCGGTGAACTTACTCGCGATGTGCCCATTTTAAGTAAAGTATCTATCGCTGTTACAGATTTAACTAATGGTGTTGATACCGTTTCTTGGATTAAGCCGATTGACCTTAAAACAAATATTTGGGGGCCACCTTATCAATATAGGTTGTTACGATTTACTGGGAATAGCGCTGATTCTGAAATTGCTTTTGAATCAGAGGTTGAAAATGATTTTAACTCGTTAGACACCTTCTTTATTGATCAAAATTTGAATACACAAGAAAATCAATATACCTATAACATTCAGTTGCTTAGTGGACTAGACAAGCAGTTGGTTGGTAACTCAAGCAAAGCATCGTCCATCTATTTAACTTCAGCGCCAAGCGATAATACACTTACATTAAGTTGGCAAGAAAGTGTGCCTTGGCATAATAATGAATACCTGGTTTACAGATTTAGTAATGCCGCGGCACCTAATGATACATTGATCTTTTTGGATACGGTGACAACCAACGTCTATATCGATTCAAATTTGGCTAATCTCACAGAGTATAGATATGTTGTAAAAGCGCTTGGCGAATATTCTTCTTCATTGCTCAAAAGCAGTATTATAAATCTATCTCAAATTCATGCTGGTGTACCAATCGATAACGAGCCGCCATGTCCGCCACCTGGAAGAAAAATTGAGGGTGATTGCGATTTAGCAAGTACCTCCATCGTTTGGGAAAACCCAAACACGGCATGCAGTGATGTGGATGATGTACTTTCTTACAACATCTACTTTACACCAGTTTTGGGTCAAGAACCATACTTGCTAGAATCAATTCCCGGATCAGAAATGACCGAATATAACCGCGATTTTCAAGAAAGTATAGCAGGCTGCTATGCCATCACTGCCATTGATAGTTTTGGTAATGAAAGTGATTTTGGTGAGTCATTGTGTATTGACAACTGCCCACTATATGAATTGCCCAATGTGTTCACACCAGGCGGTGACGGTAAGAACGACTTCTTTAAACCCTTTCCTTACAAGTTTGTGAAAGACATTGATTTGGTGGTTTTTAATAGATGGGGTGTTGAAGTTTTCAGAACCACAGATCCAGATATTAGATGGGAAGGATTTGATCAGAATAATGGTAAAGCTTTATCTGATGGAGTCTATTATTATGTCTGTGTGGTAAACGAAATTAGATTGACTGGAATAGTTCCAAGAGAAATCAAGAGTTTTGTGCAACTTATCAGACAAGCTTCTGTTAATCCAAATACAGATTAAAAACACTTCATGTTTACAGGAATTATTGAATCCATGGGTACTTTGCTCGAAGTGCAGCATCATGGAACTAACGTAGATCTTTGGTTTACAAGCTCTTTTGCCAACGAATTGAAAATTGATCAAAGTTTAGCGCACAATGGTGTTTGCTTAACGGTGGTTGAATTAGACGGTGAGAAGTATAGAGTTACCGCTATTGAAGAAACAATGCTCAAAACAAATTTGGGTGCTATGGAAGTGGGTAATAAAGTCAATTTAGAGCGTTGCATGCCTGCTCACGGGCGTTTTGATGGACACATTGTTCAAGGACATGTAGATCAAACAGCCGTATTAATGAAGATTGAAGAACGTGATGGCTCCTGGAATTTTTTCTTCGATTTTAACAATGCAGATCAAGCATTGGTAGTTTCGAAAGGAAGCATTACTGTAAACGGAACCAGCTTAACTGTGGTAGAAGCTTCGAAGCATCAGTTTTCTGTTTCGATCATTCCTTACACCTACGATCACACCATCTTTCACACCCTAAAAGTGGGCGATTTAGCCAATATCGAGTTTGATATTTTAGGCAAATATGTGTTGGAAGCCACTAAGCGCGCAATGGTAGGAGTGAGGTTTCCTGACTAAAAAACAGACGAAACAATCTTCTTAGCAGCATTGGATTTACCCATAGTGTAAAAATGCAAACATGGCACGCCAGCATCAGAAAGCTCTTTCACTTGCTGCATTCCCCATTCAATTCCTACCTGAGTTACATCTTCGTTGCTTTTGCAAGTTTCAAGCGCATCGCTCAAGTCTTCAGGAAAATCAATATGGAAAGTTTTTGGAATGAATTGAATTTGGTTTAAACTAGTAATTGGTTTGATCCCAGGAATGATGGGCACGCTAATGCCTATTTCGCGACAGCGGTCTACAAAATCAAAGTATTTTTTATTGTCAAAAAACATTTGGGTGACAATATATTCGGCTCCCAGATCTATTTTTTCTTTCAAGTGCTTTAAGTCTGTTTTTAGACTCATTGCTTCAAAATGCTTTTCTGGATAGCCAGAAACTCCGATGCAAAAATCAGTTGGAGAAGCATCTTTCATTTCTTCTTCTAGATAAATACCCTTATTCATGCCTACAATTTGATCGACTAATTCAGATGCATAGCTGTGTCCATTCGTCTCAGGTATAAAGGTTGTTTCGGCTTTTCTTGCGTCTCCGCGCAATGCCAAAACGTTTTGAATTCCTAAGAAGTTTAAATCTATAAGTGCGTTTTCGGTTTCTTCTTTGTTAAAGCCGCCACAAATAAGGTGTGGCACAGCTTCAACGTGATATTTGTTCATAATTGCGGCACAAATACCAACCGTTCCAGGTCGTTTCTTAATGCTTACTTTTTCAAGAAACCCTTTCTCACGCTTCTTGTAAACGTATTCTTCCCTGTGGTAGGTTACATTTACAAACTTTGGCTTAAACTCCATTAATGGATCAATACCATCGTACAATGAATTGATGCCAGCGCCCTTCAATGGTGGCAATATTTCGAAACTTAGAATGGTTTCTTTACTCTCGTTTAAAACGTCAATTATCTTCATATTGTAGAATTGCAAAAATAGCCGCGTAAATAACTTGCAACTCGAATTAAACAAAGGATTTGCCGCATCGTTCACAACGTTACTTTTGCCAACCAATTTTTTAAGTGCATGAAGCACATCAGAAACTTTTGTATTATAGCCCATATTGATCACGGAAAAAGCACTTTAGCAGACCGACTGCTACAGGTGACGGGCACAGTGAGTGATCGCGACATGAAAGAGCAGCTGCTTGATGACATGGATTTGGAACGTGAGCGAGGTATCACGATTAAGAGCCATGCCATTCAAATGCAGTATGAACAAGATGGTCAAGAATATATCTTGAACCTTATTGATACTCCCGGTCACGTAGATTTTTCGTACGAAGTGTCTAGAGCAATTGCTGCCTGCGAAGGTGCATTGTTGCTCGTAGATGCAAGTCAAGGTATCGAAGCGCAAACCATTTCTAACTTATACTTGGCAATGGAGCATGATCTTACCATCATTCCAGTGCTTAACAAAATGGATTTGCCATCGGCAATGCCAGAAGAAGTAAAGGATGAAATGGTTGATTTGCTTGGTTGTGAGCGAGATGATATTATTGGTGCTAGCGGAAAAACAGGCGTTGGTGTTGATGAGTTGCTTCGGGCCATTATTGAAAGAATTCCTGCTCCAAAAGGCGATCCAGAAGAACCACTTCAGGCGTTGATTTTTGATAGCGTGTTTAATCCTTTTAGAGGAGTAATTGCCTATTTCAGAATCATGAATGGAACCCTGAAAATGGGTGAGAGCGTGAAGTTTTATCACACTGCAAAGCAATATAATGCTGATGAAATCGGAGTTTTGAGGTACAAGCCTGAAAAACGAACTCAACTTGCAGCTGGAAATGTTGGATATATTATTTCAGGAATAAAGCAAGCCAAAGAAATTAAGGTTGGGGATACCATTACTTCTGTTTTAAATCCTTGTAAATCGGCCATCGAAGGTTTTGAGAATGTTAAACCAATGGTTTTTGCTGGTATTTATCCAGTAGAAACAGATGAGTACGAAGAGTTGCGAGACTGCATGGAAAAACTGCAATTAAACGATGCTTCGCTCACGTTTGAACCTGAATCTTCAGCAGCACTCGGCTTCGGATTTAGATGTGGATTCTTGGGTATGCTACACATGGAGATTATTCAAGAGCGCTTAGAGCGTGAGTTTGATATGACAGTGATTACTACCGTACCAAACGTTTCTTACTTCGCCACAACTACAGGTGGAGAAAGAATGATTGTAAATAATCCATCAGATTTTCCAGATCCATCAAAACTAGATTCAGTTGAAGAACCTTTTATCAATGCGCAAATTATCACCAAAGGCGACTATGTAGGTGCTGTAATGGGATTGTGCATAGAGAAAAGAGGTATGCTCAAAAATCAAGTTTACTTGACTGCAGATCGTGTTGAATTAACCTTCGAAATGCCGCTTGCAGAAATTGTGTTTGATTTTTACGACCGTTTAAAGTCAATATCTAGAGGTTACGCTTCTTTCGATTATCATCCAGTTGGTCACATAAAAAGTGATTTGGTGAAAATGGATATTTTATTGAACGGAGATCCGGTGGATGCTTTGTCGGCTTTACTTCTTAGTAACATTTCGC
>Ga0100380_10005259_pt1 | contig 13414 bp, 19 predicted proteins | sample CryGeymeta201504_FD_80417 | JGI IMG/M metagenome (GOLD analysis project Ga0100380, IMG submission 80417) | Groundwater microbial communities from Crystal Geyser aquifers in Utah, USA - Crystal Geyser metaG 2015-04 | ecosystem: Environmental > Aquatic > Deep subsurface > Groundwater | place... | reverse complement strand
GTTCACTTTTCGCTTTCGACTGGTCATATCTGGAAACGTGTATGTGGACTTCGGTTCAGGACTCTCTGTGGGGAGTTTTGTGCTGGAGAAATTATCTATTTTAATTCCACACTACCCTATTCATGAATTCTATTTTTATCTTCCTAGTCATTGCAATTCTCTTTGCTGTTGTTTCAGTAGTTATCTCTCAGGTAATGAAAAAATCCTCTCTCTCTGTAAAAGAAAAAGAAGATATTGGTAAATACTACTATATAAAGAAATCACTGTTTACTCCTGCTGAATACGTTTTCTATCAAGAACTACAGAGACAGAATAACAATCAGTACCTTATCCACTGCAAAGTACGATTAGAAGATATTGTAGGAGTAGCTAAAGGTGTTGGTACTCGATATAGAGAAATGAGAAACCATATTAAGTCACGTCATGTTGATTTTGTGTTAGTGGATCAATCTGGTGATATTTCTATTGTTGTTGAGTTGGATGATCGCTCTCACGATACTGAGAAAGCTCAAGTTGGTGATAAGCTTAAGAATCAGATTTTTAATTACAACAAGGTGAGGTTTTACAGGGTGAGCGTTGGTATTAATTACACCAAAAAAGTTGCTGAAATATTGTCTGATAAAGAAAAAGGTGTGGTGTAATTACACCACACTTGATTTTTTGTCGATTTTATGATAAAATAGAAAAACCATTGCTATAGGTGAGCAATGGTTTTAATAATACGAGGCCTTAAGAATTTTTGGGAAATCATTCTTATTTCACTACAGATACTACATGGTATCGGTATCGGTGTCTAATTTTTATCCACAGATAGAATAGGCATAAGGTCTTATTAATTCACCTAATTATAATATTAATATGGCGAAGAACGAGAAAAGTTCGAAGAAACTTGGAAGCATAGCTTCAAAAGTTTTAAAAGGTGAAAAGGTTACAAAGAAAGACCTTAAATCATTAGCAGGTAGTGTCTTAACCCAAAGACCAGACAAACGATAGAATATGGCACAAGTTAAAAAAGCACGTCAGATATGGTCTGAAATCGAAGCGACTCATAAGGAGTTAAAGGAAAATATTTTACCTAGCTTGCATGAAAATAAAAAAAGGATTGAGGAATACTCAAGAGAGCTATTTGAGGGAACAGAAAGTGAAAATTCACTACCTGAAAAAATTGCTCAATTAGAAAGTGATATTAGTAACTCCTCTTACGAAGCCAGAGATAAGGTAGGGGAAATAATACAGTTGCACGATCAATTTTTAGGGGGTGACGAGAATTCTAAAAGCTTAAAAGATAAACTAGAAAAATTCTTTTCTGATTCGGAAGAAATGTTTGAAGAAACTAATCTTAAACGGGAGGATTTTGACGATTTCTATGAGAAAGTTTTCGGAAATGAAAACGAAGAAGGTGAACGAGTTGGTGGCCTTGAAAATGAAATTAGCAAGTATGAAAGTAGATATAAAACTCTTTTTAATGAAATTGAGAAATTATTACCTGGGGCTACGACAGCTGGTCTTGCAAAGGTGTTCAGTGATAAAGTTTCAGAATATAAAAGAACAGTAGGGCTTTGGACAATGGCATCTTTTTTTCTACTTGTAGTAGTTGTTTTGAAGTATTTACTATCACCGATAGATGCAGAGACATTTGATGAAATAATAATTGGCTTATTAAAAAGACTTCCGTTTATTATTTTCATGATTTGGATCATTGTATTTGCTGGAAACCGTAGAGCAGAAAGCAAAAAACTAGAAGAATCATATAAGCACAAAGAAGTAATGGCAAAGTCTTTTATTGGATTCAAACGACAAATCGAAGAGTTAGAAAGTGAAGACACAGACAAGGTGTTACTAAAAGCGCATATGGAAAATGTACTAAGCTCAATCAATGAAAACTCAGCCGGTTTCCTAGATAAATCTGGGGATAAAAGTCCTGTTCATGACGTAATTGATGCTGTAAAAGGGGTATTTAAAAAGAAAGTTGAGGACTCTTCGACACTACTGATTAAAGACAGTGAATAAAATCCTATGATTAAGGTTTTTACTATGCTTGTCGTATAAAAGTTCGAACATCATCCCAAACTGCCAGCACCCATGTGACCCCGACCGAGGTCACAATATAAGCTATATTTTACAACAATTTCTGACGATGAGTCATAGGCTCGAACTGTGATTTTAGGTTCGATTCCTAGAAAGGTTTTGTATAGTTTTTAATAAAAAGAATCATATATGATTCTTTTTTTGGTATACTTAATTTATGATAAAACCAAAATTACTTGTAACAGGAAATTTTACACCTGGCGACTTAGTTGTCTCAGTAAGTCCTTCAAACCTCGTTGTACTTGATTCTGTTAAAGAAGATATTAATCAAATATGGGAATCTACGTTACAGAAGGCACAAGAAAAGAATCTTAACTTATACAACGGAACTTCATATAGATTAAATTCCTTGAAACAGGAAAGCGGAAAGGTATATCTTGATTTTGGAATTATGGATTTCAAAACTCGATTTGGTTTACGAGAAGCATTACCTAAAATAGATTTTGATGAAACGATGTATCGTAATGGGTGCTATGTAGGAGCAACGGTAAAGACATCTGATGATAAATATCTTATGGTTAAACTTTCTGGTAAATCTATGAACAGAAATTCAAATGACGTATTAGGTGGCATTATGGAAACTAATATTGAGATGAGCTCGGAGTATATCTTCAAGGTACTTCACACGGAACTAAAAGAAGAAGCAGGAGTTGAAGAATTAGAAATAAAAAACACAACCCTGAAAGCTATCTACCAAGGAATGTATACAAACATAGGATTTTACTTAGAAACAGAATTATCTATTTCTAGCGATGAGATATTAAAAAGATTTAAATCAAATAGTGATGTTGATGTTGTAGGTATTGAAGTGTATTCATATGAACAATATTTAGAAGTGCTCAAAAATCACAATGAAAATAAGGGGCTTATCTATGATCTTGTGATAGGAAAATAGTACTACCAGTCTAGTGCGACCGAGACGGTTCGAATCCTAGTACGGCAGCTGCAAGAAAATCACCATATAGAGTATGGTGATTTTTGTTATAATAAATGAATGGAAAAAATACCTGGCTTAAGAATAATTGGAAATGCTTCAAGTGAAGATAAGGAAAATGCAAAAGCAGAATTAATCGCAAGATTATATAAAAATAATGAATCTTTTTCTGATAAGGATAAAGAAATATTAAGTAAGTTTGAAATAATAAAGACTAATGAAGAAATTCAAATCATTGACTTAATTAGTCATGAAATAGATAAAACAAAAGAAGAAATGGGTTTAGAATCATTTCGAATACCTTCTGATAATTACCACATTCTTGATCAAGAATTTTATGAGGAACGATTCGGTGATGAAACCTGTGGAAATGCTTCTTTTAAATATCAAAGTATTGCAATAGCCGAGGATGATGCAAGAAAAAATTTATTATTTTTTGCAAGTATAGCACTTCACGAATCTTTACATCTCCATGGACACAGAACTCTTGAGGTGAATAATTACGAGGATGGTGAAATCGAATTAACAAACTATAGAGAAGGTATCTCAATATTAGCTACTCAAAAGAAAAGAAATGATGGAGAATTTACCTATCATTTCAATGGATTGCACGAGGCAATTGTTTCAGAACAACAGAAGATAATATTTAATAAAATCAAAAATAATTCGGTGTTTAGTGGTGATAGTGGAAAATTATTTTCTGAACAGCCGAGGGATTATCAAGACCTAGTAATTAATTCCAATCCTAATTTTGATGCAAGAGATATCATTTCTATTGATCGAGAAAGAGGTGAGTTTGAATCCGTTCCATATGAAGGACCTAGGTATGTTTTGAATTTTGTGTGTGAGCAAGTTCTTAAGAAATTTCCTAAACGATTTTCAAACAAAGAAGAGGTATTTCAGTTATTCTTAAAATCGCATTTCACCGGACAATTATTAGATATAGCAAGAGTTGTCGAGAGCACCTTTAGCGAAGGTTCTTTCAGAAAGCTTGGTACAATGGAAACAACATCAGAAAGCGCAGAAGAAACATATTTGCTGTTAAGAAGAGAATTAGAAATTTAGAATTTCTTATTCGCTAAGGTTCACAATATTATCTCAAACTGCCAGCTAAAAACACCTCAAAGAGGTGTTTTTAATTACATCATTGCCTCTACCTATGATATTTAATATAATGTTGAACATATGAAAGATGCTCTGAAACTAAAGGGATTCACTCTCATAGAACTCCTTGTAGTGGTAGCCATCATTGGAATACTAGCTACTGTGGTTTTAGCAAACCTTAGTTCTGCACGAGATAAAGCTAAAATTGCAGAAGCAAGGCAAGAAATGAATCAAATTGTTAAGGCGATAGCTATAGCACAAGGAGAAGCTGGAAATTATTTAAGTGTAATCACTGGAAGTGGATGTAGTGATTGTTCAGGTGGACGTACTCCTGGCTTTGATTACAGGAATGTTCCAGAAACAGACCCTTTTTATATTCGATGGGCCCTTACAATTTCAAATATTGAGAATGCCACAAATGGATTAATGACTGGTATTAGTAGAATGACTCGTGATCCTTGGGGTAGCCCGTATGCTCTGGATGAAAATGAAAGTAGTACTAGCTGTAGTAGAGATAATTTAATCTCATATGGTCCAGATGGAATAAGGGGAACTAGTGATGATATTCCTAGTATTCAAGTTCCTTATTTTAGATGTTCATAATCTATTATCTATTTTCTTATTAGATAATGTAGTTAATTTTTTTAAAACTAAATCATTCTGTTTTACAGAGTGATTTTTTATTTGATCACAGCTAGTCTAGTACGATTAATAGTTAGCCTGTCTGTCTAAATTATTAGTTTTGTTGTTTTTTTGATACAATTCAAATATGAATACAACAAAGGGGTTTACGCTCATCGAACTATTAGTAGTAGTAGCTATCATTGGAATACTTGCAACGGTAGTACTAGCATCATTAGGGAGTGCACGAAGTAGAGCAAGAGATGCTTCTGTTAAAGCAAATCTTTCTCAGATGAGAGTACAAGCTGAAATGCAATACTTAGTGAATCAAAATTACAATGATATTTGTGATTTAGGTACAAAAAGTAGAGATATTTTTATCGAAGCAGATAAAAAAAGTTCACCAGGTACAGTAGGAGCTGACTATAACATTTGTGTTGATACTAATTCAAATGTAATTCATACTCCAGGAATTGGAGGAAGTTCTGGTACCCCAGGTGTACCTACGGGAAATATTGATACTAATGGTAATTCATGGGCAGCTACGGTCTACCTGAGCACAGGTGAATATTTTTGTGTTGATAGTTCAGGAAATACTGCTACTACTAGCACAAGAACTATCTTAGCAGGTGGAAATGACAGAACTTGCTAATTAAAAAACGATAACAAGTTTTTTACAATCCTAATAATTTCAAAATAATAGGTGCAAGAGGATCTGCTGTTGATCCATATACTATTGCACCACCGAGCAATCCTGTTACAAATAAAGCAAGAAGTCCCAATAGTGATAACAAGACGATGAGCCACTTCTTGCTAATATAATTAGAAATATTGTTCAACACTGTATGTATTTTTTCTGAGCCAATTTTTCTTTTTTTCATGAAGTGAATAACTACAGGGAGGAATTCAATAACAACAAGAGCTATGTAGAACCATGTTGTTGCATTTGCAAAAACCTCATGCATTTTAACGATGTCACTTGGTGACTGTGTAAGATTCTCAGCCATTTCACCAGATGATTTAGCAAGAAATATTCCGATGGTACCAACAACAAGAAGAAATCTTTCAATGGGCTTCCAGGTTATTTTAGGAAACCAGCTGTGTGTAGGAATAATATTGATTAATGAGTATAGAAACAATAATGCGATTGGAAAGTGGACAATTATTGGGTGTAAATTATATGTCATATAAATAATTGTATTCCTATTAACTGACAAATCAATACAAGGCTCGAATATTTTTTAACTAAATTAAACAGATATCACTGCATTAATTCCATGATATACTCATCTATATGAATAATAAAAACACCATAATCATTATTGGTTTAATCGTATTAGTATTTCTTGGTTTTTTGTTTGTTGAAAATAATCAAAGAGCTCAAATTCAAGAAAATGTTGTAGTGGATACAAATGATGTCATTACTGAAGATGTAAAAGACTGGACTGAATCTGATATTAAAAAATATATTGAAGAGAATCTAAATGATTTTAATCCAGTAGAGGGTATATTAGGTGGAACTATGTATGTTCTTGATATTAATCTTTTAGACAACAATACTTTTGAAGTGTATCAGGAAGATGGGCATATTGAGAATTTCTTTTCTGGTGAATATACAATAGAAGAAGATGGTTTAAATATCTTTAACATACAAAATCTAGGAAGCGATTACTACGAACAATTTATTGCTAATAGCTAAAGCAAATTGATTTCAAAACTATAAATAAAAAACAATAACACAATGTTATTGTTTTTTATTTATTCAGTCGTTGTCCCATCAAATTGCTCATGTTCGTGATGTTCTTCTGCAATTTCCTTTGTTTCTTGGATAATACCATCTTTGTGCTCAGGTTCTCCGTAGATGCTATATAGCTTCATAACGGTATTTCCTGTGTTGGTAATATTGTGTTCTGCACCTGCTGGGATGATAACTGCATCGTCATCACCAACTATTGTTTCTGTACCATTGATGAATGCAACACCCAAACCAGATTCAATTCTAATGAATTGATCAATATTATGATGAATTTCCATACCAATATCTTCACCTGGTAGTAATGACATTACTACAAGTTGAAGATGTTTTCCTGTGTAGAGTACGTTACGGAAATTATTGTTTTCTAATGTATCTTTTTCTATGTTTGCAATATATCCTTTTTTCATATGTTTTGTTGTTAATTATCTAATAGTAGTGTTAGCAGGAATTCTGACTATTCCATGGCATTTTTGAAAGAAGCATTTGTAGTCCACACCAACCGGTTGCTCCTGAGACCGTTAACCCTATTCCTACGAATCCTGAGATGAATAGGAAGTTAGTGTTGTAGGTAAGGAGTGTTAGAACAATACCTAAAAGTATCAATATTCCAGCTGTCAGAAATACTTGTCTCATGATAGTCATTTTTGAAGATGATAGTGAACCTGTTGAAAATCCAGCCTCCTCCCAGGCAGTTAATCCACCAGTTACATTTACCATTTCAGCATGAAGACCAAATTCTTGAAGTTCTTCAATAGCTTTTTCTCCTCGTCTTCCTGATCGACAATGTATGTAAATAGTTTGCTTATCTTCTAAGTATGCAAGGTTTTCCCTTAAGGTATCAAGAGGTATATTTTCAACTCCAGGAATATGCTTTTCAGCATACTCAACTGGGGTACATACATTGATGAATGCAATAGATGAATTATTGTTTTCTACTTCAAGTATTTGTTTAAATTGTTTTACTGATATATTTTTCATTATTGTTTTAGCTTAGATGTTTTTTAATATTAATACTCATATCATACACCTCGATCTCAGGATATGTTGAAGCAACAATAGATGCTCCTATTGCTGATCGATAACCACCCGCACAGTGAATAACAATTGGGAGATCAGTTTGTATTGTATTTAGCGATTCTCTTAGTATAGAAAGAGGTATATTCTGAGCATGTTCAAATGCTTTTCTCTCGTGATGCTCATGTTCTTGCCGTATATCAATTATGTGGTGATCGATATTGTGCGCATCAAATATTTTAACGTTAACATGGTTAAGGTTGTCATCAGCAAGATAGTACCCAAGAAGATTTTTTTCATAGCCGATGGTATAGAGTCGTTTCTCTATGTTTTTTGCATCCTTCTTTGAGTCAACAATCAATACGTACGATTCATCTGGACTGAGAATAGTACCTAACCATGTTTCAAACTTATCAGTTTCTCCAGCTGGAATATTTACAGCTCCTTTATATGAACCAAGTCTATATACTTCACTTTGTCGTGTATCTACTACAAGGAAGTTATTTAATTTAGATACCTCTTCAAAAGAGAAAAAATGAATAGCAGAATCAGCTATATAGTCATCAGCACCACTTCTATTAATCATAACACATTCACTAAAATATTTTGGAATGTACGGCTGATCCTCAAGGAGTTGTGCAACAAATGACTCTTTAGTGATATTTTGCAATGCCCAATTATTCTTTCTTTGGTTTCCTAGCGTGTCAGATAATTCTGAGCTTAAATTTTTTCCGCATAGTGAACCTGCTCCATGAGTAGGGTAAATAACTACATCATCTGATAATTCAGGAATTACTGTATGAATTGTTGTATACATTTTTTCTGCAAGGCTGCTTCTTACTTCTTGAATGTTACCAACATGTTCACGTAAGTCAGGTCTTCCGACGTCTCCAATGAAAAGGAAGTCACCAGAAAAGAGTGCTTGTTCATTAGTATTAGTTTCGGTAAAAAGGTATGAGTTACTATCAGGCGAATGTCCTGGTGTATGAAGTGTTGTTATGTTTACTGTACCCAATACCAACTTATCGTTATGATTGAATCCGACATGCGGATAGGTACTACCTGCAAGGCTATTAATTCCAATGGTTGCTCCTGTTTCTTTATGTATTTGTAGGTGAGAACTTACAAAATCTGCATGTGGATGCGTTTCAAGAACATACAATATTTCTGCATTATGTTCAGTAGCAAAGTCATAGTATTGTTTTGGATCACGTCCTGGATCAACAAGTACAACAATATTTTCGATGAGGATAGCATAGGAAGCGTGAGATATAGTTGGATTATAAAATTGATGTATATACATGGTAGATTTAGATAAGTTTAATAATTGCTTGTGCAACACTAATAATTTGTTTGTTTTTCGTTTGATATATTTGTTGATTGCCATTTCGTTTGCACATAACAAAACCTGCATGTTTGAGCTTTAGTAGGTGCTGAGAAAGGGCAGACTGAGAAAGATCACATTTTGCTAGTAGTTCACTTACAGAATGTGGTTTCTCAAGACAGACAAGAATTTGTAATCTTTTTTGATTTGATAGAACTGATATATCCATATTTATATATTAGCATATTCTAATATAGATTACTAGTTTTATTATGATATAATTAAAAATATGAAAAAAACACATCTTAAATTAGCATTATTACTTCTTGTCGCAGGACTTGTAATATGGTTGGTATCCGGACCTCGGTCAGAAATGAATAGGGAAGATAATTCAATGGTATTTGTCTCTTCTGAAACTCAAGAGGAGGTGTTAGTAACTTTTTCTGAGGAAGTAGCAACTGTTAGTTTCAGAGAATTCAGTGAGATTACTCTTCAAGCAACAGAATCTGCTTCAGGTGCACGTTATGAAAATACAGAACTTGGTTTAGTTGTTTGGAATCAAGGTGAAGAGCTAAGCATTTATCAAAATGATGAGGTAGTATATGTTGGACAAACACTAGAATCATTAGGGGTACCTAATTTAGATAATATGGATTCAAAAAGTGCTCAGCTTAGTAATAATGCTTGGGTGTGGAGAGAAACTATTATGAATGACGATACCATCATTACTCCAAACCAATTTGGTGACTTTGTGTTAACTTTTGATACTCTAGGTCGTGTAAACGGTACAAGTGATTGTAACAATTTCGGAGGTGAATATACCGTAGAAAATGAACTAATTGCTATGGGTCCATTTATGATGACTAAGATGTTCTGTGAAGGATCAAAAGAAATGGAATTTCAAAAAATGCTTGCTGATCCACTTGGCTTTATGTTTACGGATGCAGGAGAATTAGTTCTTATGTTACCGTACGATAGCGGATCAATAATATTCGAACCTGAAGTTTAAATAAAAAAACCACTTTGGAAACAAGGTGGTTTTTTGCATAACAGATTCTCTCATCCTATGATTTTTTAATTTTGATCCTAAATTCTTTGAATATAGGGTCAATATGAATCATTGGACTCCATAACTTATTCAAACGAAGAAGGTCTTCTTCGTTTAGAGTAATCCCTCTTAGAAATGTCACATCAGCTGGTCGATTTTTTACTTGCAGAATAAGTCCTTTTAGGAATTGCCGTTTCATATCATCTTCTTTTTCAAAAGAAAAATCTTTTTCTACTTTTTGTAAAAGATCTAAAGGGAGTAGTAATTTTAAGTTTTGGACAAATTCATTTAACACAGCATCTAATTCCTCTTTCTTTTTTGAAACAAGGGAATCTATTTGTGAATCAAATGTTTTGTTAATAGCATTGCACTTTTGAAAATAAGTTCGTATTAAATTTTTTTCTTCCATGTTAATAATTTAAAGATTTAATTAAATGGTAAACATTTTTTTGAATTTTACAATGAATGCTTTGAATCGGGATAACTTTCAATAAAAAACACTGTACGGGTACAGTGTTAGTTTTTGTATCTGTCATAGATTTTTCTAAATGATTGTTTAGATTTCTCTCCATTGAATTTAATAGCTTTGTCTAGCAAATCAGTGTCTGTTTCAGTCTGTTGTATTTTTTTGAGTATCTCCATCTGGTCAAGACAGCTGATATTAAAAGGTAAACAGTAAAACTCATCACAATCTGGAATATCAATATCTTCAGAGGACTTACAAAATTCATCAAACATTTTTCTTGAACTTACAAAGTGCAGAAGAAGAGGAGTGTAATCTTTCTCATAGATAGTGTTTGATTCTTCTTCCTCAAATTCTTCATCTTCATCTTCGTACTCATCCTCATTATCATAATATTCCTTAATTCCAGCGGGATCATAAAAAAAGTCAGTTACCATATTATTGAATATTTCAATTGGAATATCCATTTCATTCACTTTGAATAGAAAAGTGAATTCAACTGCAAGAATATCAGAGTAATTAATATAATTTATTATCTCATGTACAATTTCCTGATTATGAGATACTCGTTCAGTATCTACATAACAAATTAATAAATATCCGATCATAATTAAAAATTTTAAAAGGTTCTTAATTAGTATACAGGTTCAGGTACGTATAGAAAAGTTAAAAAAAAGAGCATGTGATACTCTTTTTTTGTTTTATAGAACTTTTTCTCCTATATCAGTCCAATTACTGAATTTCATGCTTGATGCTACTTCAGGGTGATGATTACTTGGATCAAATAGATATGAAGGTACCATATCCTTAACCATTTCAAATTCACCTAAGTTGTCATCAACAAACATACAGGAATTATCAGCAAATTGTTTTATATACTCATTCTTTAAAACCTTTTTAAGGACTCCTTTGTCGTATTGATTTACAAAGTGTATGTGTCTGATGCAATTTGGTATGTATTTTTCAAGTAGTTTTTGAACAACATGTACTCCTGGTGATTGTCTTGCGGTGACAACATCACAATAGTGACGTTCAGAAAGTTTTTTTACGACATCAACCATATTTTCCATTGGTTCTACTTCGCGGTGCCAAGCAGATGACATAAGAAACTCTATACGATATTTATCCCAAAACTCTTCAAGACTAATATTAATATTTGTATTGTGAGATTTAACTATTTCAAATAGTGAATTCCCGCAGTGATATTGTTCCGGATTTAAATCAACCTTGTATGTTGAATTCAAATATTTGATTACCTGATTCTTTGTTTTGAACAAAGTATCATCAAGATCAAAAAAATAATATTGTTTTTCCATTGTTTCGTTTTTTTTGAATCATATCTGTTATTGACATATTTGCAATTAAATAGGGAAGAAGTGTTTGGTAAGCATGGTATTATTAGGTTTATAAATCTGTATGAGTACGTTAAGAAAAATTAGCAACTTTGCTGTGATAGGTGTGATAAATACTTTTGTTGATTTTGCAATACTTAATGTATTAATAGGATATGCTGGTTTAGGTTTCATTCCTGCTCGTTCAATATCCTTTATTATTGCTTCACTTGGAAGTTATGTATTAAATTCACAATATACTTTCAAAGTTGGCTTGAGTTATCGAAGATATGGAATATTTCTTTCGATAACCTTATTTGGATTTTGTATCAATGTATATGGTGGAGATTTGTTATTACACACACTTAATCAGATACTACCGTTTAATTTTACCATTCTTGTGAATATAAGTGCACTCATAACAGTTGTATTTTCTTCTGTCACTAACTTTGTATTGTATAATTACTTCTTTACCAAAGAGGGTGAATAGTTATTTCTTGCAGAGGACGAACGTACGCTATATACTATGAGTATGTTTGAAGAACGAATAGAAAAATTACGTACCTTCTATCAATCAGAACAGCGTTTACCAAGCTATCAAGAAATGATATCTGTACTTGGATATCGATCAAAAGGTGGGGTAAGTCGATTTGTGGAACATATGATTGAGCAAAAGGTTTTAGGAAGAAAAGATGGAAAATTGTATCCGATAAATCTTAAACCAGAACTAAAAATTCTTGGTACTATTTCAGCAGGATTTCCTAGTTTAGGTGAAGAAATATTTCATCAAAGTATTAATCTTGATGAATGGGTCGTACGTGAACCTAATGCAAGTTATATACTCGAAGTAGAAGGAGATTCTATGATTGATGCTGGTATTCATCCAAGAGATTATGTGATTGTTGAAATGACTAAGGATTTCAAAACAGGAATGATTGTTATCGCTGAACTTGATGGCGAATGGACGATGAAATATCTCAGAACAAAACAGGGAAGACAGTACCTTCAAGCAGCAAATGATGAATATCCTGATATGTATCCAAAACAACAGCTAGTACTTCATGCAAAAGTAGTAGGAGTGGTACGAAGATATGAATAGATGGTTTATTCACGTTGATGCCGATGCTTTTTTTGCTTCAGTAGAACAATGTATTCATCGTGAATTAAGAGGAAAACCGATAGTAACCGGAAGAGACGGAAGTATTGCTGTGGCTTTGAGTTATGAGGCAAAAGCATTGGGAGTACAACGAGCAACACCTATTCATATGATTAGAAAGGAATTCCCTTCAGTTTCTGTTGTTGTTTCAGATTACTATACCTACCATATTTTTTCTGATCGGATGGTGAATATTATTCAACAATATATCCCTAAAATACAAAGAAAAAGTGTTGATGAATGTTCAGGAGAGATATTTGGCCTCAATACACAAGAAGAGGTTCAACAATTAGCAGAAAAGATGCAAGAAGAATTACAAACAAAGCTTTCCTGTAGTTTTTCTTTTGGAATATCACGTTCTTCACTTCTTGCTAAGATGGCTTCAGGGATGAATAAGCCATCAGGAATTACCATTATTGATCCAGGAAAAGATACCTCGTATCAAGATGTTCATATAAAGAAGGTTTCGGGTTTAGGTACTAAACTTTGTGAACGTTTAGGAAAAATGGGGGTTATTTTAGTTCGAGATTTTATTGAAAAATATCCACGTATTAAACATAATTTTTCTATTACTG
>Ga0100380_10005251_pt1 | contig 13427 bp, 16 predicted proteins | sample CryGeymeta201504_FD_80417 | JGI IMG/M metagenome (GOLD analysis project Ga0100380, IMG submission 80417) | Groundwater microbial communities from Crystal Geyser aquifers in Utah, USA - Crystal Geyser metaG 2015-04 | ecosystem: Environmental > Aquatic > Deep subsurface > Groundwater | place... | reverse complement strand
TGGTAAAACCAATTCCATAACAAATACCTTGAACTCCAATAACAGAGATTTTTCTAAAGTTAATTATATCATCTATTAAATTCTTAATATCTTTGACTATATCTTCACTTGTATCTTCATTAAACCAATTAAAATCTATACCACCAGTAAAGTAATTTCCAATTCCAGTTAAATAAAATATTTTAATAGACTCGTCATTATCAGCAATTTTAAGATATTCTGACAATATTCTAAATATAAATCCATTAAATGCATTTTTCTTTTCAGGTCTATTTAGAATTACTTTCATAACTCCACTTTCTTTTAAAACTAAAACTTGACTTGCTTTACTCATATTAAATTAAAATAAACTAATTAAACAATTCATATAAATAATTACTAATTACATATAAATTATCATATTAAACAATAAAAATTATATTCAAAATATAAAAATAATAAATTCATTTTACTAAATATTAAGTTAATTTTGCTTTTGCTTATTTAAGTTATTTAAATAGTTTCATGATGTGGATATTTTAAGTCATTATTTAACTCTGTAGCTCTCATATGAAGAAAATTCCTAACTCCAAATATATCATTGTAATATTCTAACAATACATTATTAGGGTTCTTTCTCACCTTATAAAAGTTGTTTAAATATGCTCCAATAAAGATTCCTATTGGCATTACCATATAAAAATTGTCAATATATGATTTAAATAAAAAAGGATTTGCTTTTTTATATTTGAGAAAAGTCATCATTGCAATAGCAGAGACAATTCCTGATTTTAATGACTCATTGTTGTGCTTTTGATAATTAATATATCTTTTGTTAAGTTCAACTATTTCATTTTCAGCTTTGGGATTAACCTCATCATAAAGAGAAAGCATCTCAGTATATTCTTTTAAGTAAAAGGCTTTTCTTAATTGATCTGACAAATACATTTTTTTTCTTTCTGTATTAACTGCTTCATCATCTGGATTTAAATTAAATGATTTTTTAATATCTGGTTGATTATGTGCAACTTCTACTGAAAATCCGGGAGTATGGGGAGTAGGGGTTAATTCTACTGGTCTATCCCATACACTACTTACGAGTGAATTTATTCCATTTTCGTTAGACATACTTTAAATTATAAAATAAATACTAGAAATTATATTACTTAATTAACTTATAATAATAACTTAAAAACTAAATAATATTATAAAACGATAAAGTAAATATTAATCAATTTAAATCTCTGTATTTATAAATATAGTTGATAAATAAGTTCATATTATTACTTTACCCTATATATATATGCATACAATAGAAATAAAGTAATAAGCAAAGTGAATAAAATCTACTTTGTATTTCCTTCGTTTGAGTTTCTGTAATTGGCTCTTGGAAATTTTTCATTTGTGACTTCAGGAATTTTACTGAATTTGTTTAAATTGCTCTTATAATCACTTACAATGTTCCCATTGTTTATTACTTTAGGTTTCTCAATTGAAAGTTCTTTAAACTCTCTTACTAGTTGTACATTTTGTAGTTGACCATTTGGTTCAGTGTTAATTACTGAGTTAGGATCTTTATTCCTATTAAAGAATCTTGGAATTGGAAGGTCTTCTGTTTCCGATGTTTGTTTTGAGTTGTTAAAGTTATTATTATTGTTATTGCTATAACTTTTATGACCGTGACTGTTATAATTATTATTAGATGAGTCCCCAGATTCTAACTTGTTATACTTATTGTTATTATGGTTACTGTTGCTATTACTTTTATACTTGTTATACTTCTGGGTGTAGTTATTGTTATGGTTGTTAGCATACATCTGTTCAAACCAATTGGGAATAGGTTGCTTTAATTTTACTAATAGGCCATATAAATCTTTTAGTAACATAAAATTATCCTCATTGAAGAAAGAAACAGCGTTTCCAGCATTTCCACATCTTCCAGTTCTTCCTACTCTGTGAATGTAGTCATCGATGTTAGTTGGTAAGTCATAGTTGAAGACGAAAGCAACGTTTGGGAAGTCTAATCCTCTACTTGCTACATCGGTTGCTATTAGAATGGGAATTTCGGCATTCTTAAATTTGGTTATTGCTTCCTATAATTAATATAATAATTTAACATGGTTAATAATGTTTACCTTTCTCTTGTCTTGGGATTTATCTCCGTGAAAAGCAATTGTACTATAGTTAGCCTTACTTAGATTATAATGGAGATTATCTACACCCTTTTTAGTATCCAGGAAGACTAATAATTATTATTATATTTTTTAATTCAATTAATATTACTAATAACCAGCCCTTTAATTTTTTGAAGCATTTCATGTAAGTAAAATAATTTTTCATTTTCTTGTAAGTATACTAATTCGTGATTAATATTGGCATTTTGAGATTCTTCGTTTGCCCCTGTTTTAGAAATATAGTAATAATCATTCATAAATTTTTTAGCGATTCCTCTTACTTCAAAAGAGATTGTAGCACTAAACATTAAGTTTTGTCTAAGGGACTTATCAGGCAGATCTTTAGTTATTAAATTTTAAAAATACCTTTTCCGAAGATAATTGCATTTAATTGTTGCTCAAATCCCATTTCTAAGATTCTATCTGCCTCATCAATGATAAAATATTTTATTTTCTTGAGTAAAATCAATTTACTCTCAATAAAATCTAAAAGTCTTCCAGGAGTAGCAACGATGATATCCATACCGCTTTTAAGTTCACTTATTTGACCACCATGAGGTACCCCGCCATAAATCTGGGTTACTTCAATTCCAGTCTTATGTAACAATTTTCTTGCTTCTTTAAAAATCTGTTCTGCTAGTTCCCTAGTTGGGACAATAATCAAAGCTACTGGCGCCGAACATCCAGATCTTATATCTAAATATTAAATATAAAAGCTTACCAGAGTCATTTGGTGGTCCTTCATGAAGCATTTTATTAACAATTGGGAGAAGAAAAGCTATAGTCTTTCCACTACCTGTATAAGCGCAGCCCATTAGATCAAAACCTTCACTTATATGATGAATAGAGTATTTCTGAATTGGCGTCATAAAACTAAATGATAGTTTTTTCAAATTTGCTTGAAGCTGGTCATGAATTTGAGTAAGCTGAGAAAAGTTGTCGAATACCAAAGGATTTTCTTCAACTTTATTTTGAAACATAGTTATCATTTCAGTTAATTTTAGCTGTTCAAAATCAAACTCTATAGTAATAATAATAAATATATTAGAATAATACAGTACCTGTTCTTTTTTTGATGTTTTCGAGATGATCTCTGAAAAATTCTTCATTTTCATTTAGAGTACTTTGTTTTAATTCTCCATATCTATTATAACGATTGCTCCAGGTTTTTTGGTATTGTATTTTATTGAAGTCTAAATTGCGATTGTTATTGTTATTTCCAAACTGGTTCTGATTCCTATCTAATTGGCCATTGTAATTATTATAATTGTTATTAAAATTATTATTGTAAGGGTTATTGTTGTAAGAAGGTTGTGAGTAATCTTTTTCGTAAGTGTTATTGTTATTAAAGTTTGAATTGTTGTTCCATTGTCCTTTTGTTGCTAAATTTTAATGAAATTTTACATCTATAAATTTTATTTTCCATATTCATTTTTATTATAAAATATGAGGTAAAATATAATATTAATATTAAAAAAAGTATTTACACGTTTGGTATATTAAATTAAAATATAAAACTTGCATAATAATAATTCATGTCATATTTATAATAAATAAAAAATTGAAGGTAATTGATTATTTTTGAAGCTTCTTATTTTGATAATTTACTTTTAAACATTTATATTATATTATATATTATTTATTATAATAAAGAACTAAATATTATATAATAAATAACATAAAATTAATAAAATTTAATTTATAATTAAATAAAAAAACTATATACAAGGTCTACTACAGTTAACTTATTAATAAACATTGTGTTTTGCATCTATTTCTATCCTGAAAGATCTTTTTAATTTCTCCTAATATCCTGGGAATCGAAGTCCTTTAAAACAAATGCGATTGTGAAATGTATTGCTACTTTTAAGTAGCCTTCCACAGTAATTAATTAGCCATTTTTTGTCTTAGCATTTCTGACGCTAAGATCGTCGATAATTTGGGCATCTGTTAAAGGTTCTTGATCAGGTAAGGACTTTTTTGATAAATTTGAAAAATCAAAAGTTTTCAGTTTAGAGCTCAGAGGACTAGGAGTTTTAAAAAAACAATTAAAATCGTCATTTTTACAAAAGCTTGGGAAAATAGAAGTATCTCTAACAGATTTATTCTCATTACCATAGCTACTTTGGAAATAGTCAAAGCCTGCGTCTCTGGAATTTACATTGTCTTCATTATACGGAATATGATTTTGAAAAGGATTAATTGGTACTTTAAACTTAAACTCAGCTGGGCTAGTATTGTTTGCCTGGTTATTTTCGACGTGAGATTCATCTACTAAGGTATCATTTTGGGCTTTATTATCTTTATTTTGAATCACTTCAGTTTGTTGTATTTTTGTGTTTTGCTCATGTTCTTTCATTCTTAGTTTATTTTGGAAACGCTCAGCTTTTTTCATGTCTTTTTCTGCTTCGCTTATTACTTTTTTTTCTCTGTTTGTCTTTCTTGATAGTAATTTTTCTTTGTCTTGTAAAGCTTTGTTAGTAAAAACTATTTTTTGATTATCTAACGATGGAGTTAAGTTTACTAGTCCTTGGTTCTTCAAATAGATGTTCTTTAATAGCTTATTTAATTTTGATTGTTCTACAGGAGGTAAGTTTTGAATTACATCAGTTTTTATATATTTTAACTTATTTGATGTATTTGCTGTAGTAGAATTTGCATTTTCATTTATTATATTTGTATAATTTGGGTTATTAATTGAGTTATTCCTAGCATTTAGATGACTGTCTATCCCGATATTATGGCTAACATTTGCTAAATGACTAGGATTCATAAAGTTTCTATAATTATTATTTAAAGAATTGATTGACATATTATCTGAGTTTGTGATAGTCCCTGTGTATCTGTGAGAAGCATTATCTGAACTCTCATCAGTATGAAAACATGTAGTAGCCGGACTTACAGAAGCTCGATCGGATTTATCTCTTAAGTCTAAATAGTAACTTTTTTTATCAGAATTACCAGTATTTCCTGTGTATGAGCTTTTAGTTTTGCTTTTAACTGAGTTTAATGGCTTTTCAAATTGGAATGAGCATACGCTTGATGAGTCTAATACATCTTGTCCAATCTTCTTAAGATTTTTTTCTACTAGTTTTAAAGAACTCTTAATTACTGAGGGGTTAAAATCATCTGTGTTCGTGGATTTCTTAGGATTAAGACTGTCTGAAATTATATTAAATGGATTTATAAAGGGCCTTGAGCTTCCATTTGTTAATTGATCGTCATCGATCTGTGAATTTTTTTTAATGTCATTAAAGAAGTTTTGTTGGGTCTTTGATTCTAAGCTGTCCTTTGTAGACTCATTATTCATTGTTTTTAGCATATTAAGGTTGTTGGAAACGCCATTAGAAGGGTTTGAAGACCCTAATTTTTGGTGGTCAAAATAACTATTTGCATTCAAATCTTGTTTTTTGGCGGAAATTATACCTTCAACTATAGAACTAGGCTTTGACGCTGGTTTTATTTGAAGATCTTTACTAGACTTATCTCTACTCTTACTATTTGTATTTTTCTTTGATTTGGTCATCACCTTCAGTATCGCTAAATATTCATCAAGGATACTATTTTTAGCAGGTACTAAAAACACAATTATTTCTTTAATTTTCTTTAGCTTTTTTTCAGTTATATTATGTTCAAAGTTAGTATCGTGAAGGTTTTTTGCTATTTGGTATAACTTTTCATGTTTAAGGAACGTTCTGGTTGAGTCATCCACTATACGGTCAAACTCTACATTTAAATTTAAAAAATTTACCTTCAGTATTTTTATTAAATATGATGTTTCTAACACGAGTAAGATTTGTCCTCACAACTCTTTTAATTATTTCTCTAACATAATACTTAAAATCAGAGAAATACTCATTTTCATCCTTTAAGTAGGAGATAGCATGCATTTTATTTATTAAAATACTTATTTATTTTATTTTAAATTTTATTATATTATTTATAACTTTATTACGTAAGTTGTAAAACTATGATAAATATGTATAAAGGTTTATTTTTATTGCTATTTTTTATTTGTCTTTGTGTTTGTATAATATATTTTGATTAAATATACTATTAATGGTTGTATGTTTTATGTATTATTAAATTATTAATTTACTTTATTTATTTTATGTAATATAAATTACTTAATGGAATAAATATACTTTAATACGTTTTTTATTTTTATGATTATTTTAATTATAAACTGATGCTTTTTAGTAAATTGTTATTTTTAATAGTTTTATAATTTATATAATTTATAATGTCTGAATTTGGAGGAGGTTCAATAAAAGAAAAAAAACGAATCATATTTAAAAATCCAGACGGATCTTATACTCATTGTATGATCAATTTATAATTTTATATAATTATAAATAATAGGTTACAAAGACGGAGAAAGAGACTCTGTTAATACAGCTAAACCCAACGTAATACAAAGTAATCAAATCCCAAATAGCAATAATTATGACAGTCTAACTATGTCCGATGAAGACTTGCAATACGCAATAGAAAATGCAACAAGACTTAACATTGTAGATGTAATTGAAGAAATTTTAAGTGCCTTTGTTAGATATAGAATATTATTTTTTGTTGTATTTATTATGGAAATGACCTTCAATAGCTTTTTGATGTATTTGACATGGCAAAAAAGAGAATTTACTATGCATTTAATGGAAAGTTCATATAGAGGATTTCATAAAAAAGAAGCTCATTATATGTTTTATACTATTTTTATTTCTATGGGCTTAGTGAATATAGTATTATATCCATTAGGAATGATTGCAATAATAACTAAAAAAATAAAGCTTATAAAGTTTTTTTCAAAATTTTCATTGTACAGTTCGTTAGTTATCATATTCATGGTGTTTATTAATTTGTAAGAATATATTGTAATATTTAGATTGTTTATCTTTATCTTCATATTTAGATTGATTATTTACGGATTTACAAGGTTTTTAGCTAATTTATTAGTGTCAATAATTCTTCTTCCGAGAGCGTCGCAAATGAATCAAGACTATAATACAATTTAATTAAATAAGAATCGAAATGAAATATATATTAAGTTGTAAAGTATAAATTTAACAAAGTTAAACTACAATATAATGATAGTAATTATAGTATAATAATTAGATATTTATAGATATTAAATTATTTGATAATTTGTTAATACTTAATATGTTAATTTTTAATTAAAAGTTATAAAAGTCAAACTTATACTCTAAAACTTCAAGTGTTTTTGTATCTAATAATGCAATTGTTTTTGTTTTTTGAAAACTTGGTACACTTATTAATCTTGTTTGTCCATTATTAATTAATTTAGTTTCGAATCTTGTTTGATTACCAATAAAATAAACATTTGGAATTTCATCTATTGTAAATGGATCTACATCTTTGAAAGGATAAGTTCTATAGTTAATGTTAAAATTAGTTAAAATAAGTGATACTTACTTAAATGTGTCAGAAGCTGTTGGACAAAGATTACCCCACAATATTGTTTTTGTCATTAATTCAGTATTTGAATCACTAATATGAGTATAACTTCTTATATCATCAATATTACTTCCTAAAAAATTTTAAAATAAAAGGATATAAATTATCTACCTGAAGTAGCCAAATAAACATTTTCTCCAAGAGCAAATTTATATGGACAAGTTACAAATTGAATTGTTCTTTCATTTGATGATTTTGGGAGGAAAAAACTTTTAATAGGCTTTCTTGGATATGAATCATCTGACATATCATCACTACCTGGCATTAAATCTATCTGTACAGTTGAACTTAAATATTTTAAATATTCATCAGATTCATCATAACTATCAGATATTGCTTTATAAGCTTTATTATTTGAATCATTATATTTATAAGAATTTTTAATTATATTGTCAATATTATCAGGGCTAGTTATTAAATTTCCTGCAATTATTACTTTATTAATTCGTTTTACAAGGGAAAACATTTTATCAGAAGAACTTAATTTTCCTTGTAAGAATTCCACTAATTGATTTCTTGATAATTTAATTGTTCCATCATGATCGTCATGTCCAAAACCTAAATCAGAAGTAAGAACAACTAAATAATTATTAGAGTTAATCATAGTTTCTAATGGATGACTGTTTAATTTAATTTCATTTAAGTTCACTTCTTGATTGTAGTAACATATATCTTCTAAAACAAATAATAGTTTATCATCTAAATAACCTCTAAATAATATAAGAATAAGTTTTACTAAAAATTTATTCTTACTTAATTGCTGCGAAGACTCCTGAACAAATATGAGCATTTGTCATATTTTCCATTACAATTTCACTAATTCTTATTCTTCCTGAGTTATCTTCTATGATTAAAAAATCATCAGTTTCATTAACAAAGTCAGTAACTTTTTTTAAACCAAGGACTGATTGTAAACCAAATAATATATTTGGCTTTTTCTTCATTTCTTTGTAAAATGAGCCAATTATAACTTGAGGTTTCTATTTAATTAATAAAATTTAATAAATATTTAATGAATTATATATTACTTTATCTTGAACTTCTCTAATTTTTTCACATATCGTTGTGGTTGGCCATTTATTTTTGGCATTTATCATTAGTTTTTGTCTCATTTTGTTAGCTCTTGTATTTTGATTTAAATAAAACTGGTTATGAGTTGGCGCCAAGTCTTTAATAAATTCGTTTGATTCATTAATGTAAGTATTATCTGGTGTTCTAATAAACTTTTCTTCTTTATGTGTTACCTTTGAAAATAATTGTAATTTAGATTTTAGTAAATTTATATCCGTTTTAATAGAAAGGTCTTGTTTTTTATGTATATTTTCATAATCATCTATTTCCATCATTATATTATATTATACTAATTATTAATTAATATTATGTATTATATAATATTAATTAAATGTTTAATACTCAAATTAATATATTCTTAATTTATATAAAAGTAAAATATATTTATCTATACATTTATATTTACATATTATTTAAATTAAACTTATTCACCATTACTACTATTTATAAAAATCAAAAAAATTCTAAATATCAATAAATTATTTATTATAGTTTTTCTCTATTAACGAAGTAATATGTTTTGTTAAGGCAAAACTACATGTCCATGCAGGTGATTGAAAGTTAATGAGATGATAATGGTTCTTACTATTCTCTATAACGAAATCACTTTCAAAAACACCAGTTTTCAAGTTAATAACAGGGCTTCTAACTAAAACTTGAGTTTTATACTTATTCCTAATGATGTCTCCATAGGCATACTTATCATAAATCTGAGTAAATCTTTGAATTCCACTTTCTTTTCTATTATTAAGTAACTCATCAATTAGTTGCTTATAATAATTGATTTTGAAACTTCTAATATACTTATTGAAAGTACTTAAATTTTGCATAAAGGCATTTTTCAATCCTCCTGCTTCGTAAATTGACTTAATATTAAAATCAACACTTGGTCCAAACTTAATTGTATTATAGTCTTGCATTGTAATATGTAATCCTAATGAGAAAGGACTTGGTACAGGATAAATTAGTGTCTTTGGTATATCACTAGTCTGAACATAATCATAATAAGCTTTTAAATGAATACTTGTAAAGTCTTTTGCTTGATTGAAAAGATGAGCTATGCTATCACTGCTTGAACCAGAACAATTAATAAACAAATTACATTCATATTCATCATTATTGTTAAGTTTTAGCATTACATTTTTGTTTTTGTCATTGTTATCAACTACTTCTTTGCGATTCATTAGATTAGCTATTCTTGAATTTAAAACGAACTTAATATTTGGTCTTTCTTTTATTTTTTCATATAAGTTTTTAATAACTTGGCTAGGGCTTCCAATGCATGCAGATGGAAGGAATAAAGAATTAAATCGTGTATTTACATGTCTATCAATTGTTTTTACTCTTACAGGATCTACTATTTGAATGTCTATTCCATTTTCTTGACCATTTTTGTAGAGTTCATCAATCTTATAAGATTCTTCAATTGAGTTAGCGACAATCAATTTACCACACTCCATTAAGAATAATTTGTTATCTTTAATATATTGCTTCATTTCTAAGTTTCCTTGTCTGCAGAATTTACTTTTGAGAGAGTTAGGCTTATAATAAATTCCTGAATGTAATACTCCAGAGTTGAACGTAGAATTATTGTTGAATAGTTCATTTTTTTCTTCAATTATAACTATTTTCATTTCAGGATAAATTCGAGATAAGTTTTTTGCTATTAACATTCCGTAAATACCAGCTCCTGAAATTATTGTATCGCAAGCTTTCTTCATTAAATATATGTTAATATTACTTTACTTTACATAAATAAGAATAATTATTTTTTTATATACTGTTAAAATTTTGAATAGATAAAAGTAATACCAAGTAACAAAAATAATTCGGTGAGAATATATTATATAATGAATAACTTTTATTTTTTCATATTATTCTTAATAATGTTTTTATATTAATTTTTAATTATATTATTATTTATTCTTTATTTCAATGATTATTGGGGATTGGGGATTGGGGATTGTGGATTGGGGATTGGGCCCAATCTCCAATCTCCAATCCCCAATCCCCATTACTTAATACATTTATATTTAATAGTTACTTTCATATTCTAATTTAATTACTTAAAATTCAAATAAATTAAAAATGATAAAATTATAAAAATATAAAAATTTATTATTTTAACAAATTTACGTATATATTTAAATAAAATGAACAAAAATGTCTTCGGTGATAAAAGTAACTATATGATTTTAATCTAATAACCTAAAGCAAACTTAAACGATAACTACAGAAAAAAAGAAGAGAATAAGAAGTCAAGGTCAACTAGTAAAAAGATAATTAATAATAATATAATGAGTTCAAACTCTAATAATAAATTAATAAAAGTGAAGATTGAGAATAATATAAATCAAGAAAGGAAATTTGATAAACATGTTAGTAATAAAAATCAATATTCAGGATTTTCAAAGATAGGAAATGATATCATCTCAGGGAATTCAAATATGAATATTAAAAAAGGTAAATCCCCAAACAAAAATTTACAAGACAGTAATAACAGTAATAACAATAATAATTTAAGTTTGAATGGAAAAAGTGTTTCAAGTAGTGGAGAGATATTAATAAATAAGATAAACCTTCAAAAAAATAATGCTAATATAAATAACTATAATTATGATATTACAAATCAAAAGGAAAGATTAGAAAACGGAGGTAACTTCAAGAAAAGTGAATCTAAGAAAGACATACCTCCTATTGAGAATAATTTAGAAAAGAATGGGCAATTTTTAAACTTAAGACCAATCAATAATAGTAATAGTAGTAGCAATAATAATAGTCATCTTGATAATCATACTGAAAGAAATCTAGACAAATTTATTAAACAAAATGAAAATCAGTTTAATAACATAAAAAATAAGGACAACTATCAGAATAATAACAATAGAATAAATATAAATCAACCACAGAAAGAAGTTAAAGAAACTGAAAATAACTTGACTCTTATTGCTGATGATGAAACACTTATGAAACACCTTGGAATTATTGAGCTTTGGTTAGATTTAGAAAATGTAATAATTAAATTTAATTACTTAACTTTTATGTATTAACTTACTATTAGTGTATTGATTCCAAAAATAACATGATTGCTGTAACAAAACGTTATCTTTATCAAATAAAAGATGAAGTTTTAGGCAAAAATCTTAACTATGACATCTTCTCCAATTCAAGTTTAAATAAAACATATGCTAAGGTAGTCAAAAACACAATTATAATGATTATTTATTTAAAATACATTTTGAATGATTATAATTATGAGGCTAACTTAAAAAGCCATTTAAAGAAAATAATTGGAGGACTAACAGAAGCTATCATTAATATTTTAGAAGTTTTTATAATAAAGAAAGTTAGTAATGAAACATATGAAAAAGTTTTTAGTAAGAAAGAATTTGTTGATAAGTTGAATAAATTAATTAAGATCCATAAAATAAATACAGGAAAAAATGTTAAAACAGATTATATTCTTCAAATAAATAGAAATATAGATTCTGTATCGACAGTTATGAAACAATTTTCGAAGTAAATATTAATTGTTAATATGCTTAATATTTTTATATTTTTAGTGTGTTTTTTAAGATCGGATACTTTAAACCAATCCATAATATATGCTTTGAGTTCTTCAGAAATTTAGATAAATATTCTCTCTTTACAATGATTCAAATCGTATGGGACTCGGTTCTTTTTGGAATTATACAAATCAATAACCTTGAAGTAATACTACACAAACAATTATTAAACTTAATCACGATTAAATACAATTATTTAACTAATTATATATATTTATTAGGAACAAAAAAGACAAACAGGCTCTCTAAAAAATTTCATCCCAATGCTAAACATGATTCAGGCTCAAGTTTCAACTCCGTTTTTACCTCTTGTCAATGACAATATCTACACTCTTGTTTTAGACTTAGATGAAACTCTTATACATTTCTTTTATGTAAATATACATTCATTGAATAAACTACTTAATAATAACATTAATTAACCAATATAACCAATTATATTAGACTCCTTCGGGAGGAACATTTTTAGTGCGACCTGGGGCTCACCAATTTCTTAAAGACATGTCAGAAATGTATGAAATAGCAATATTCACTGCATCAGTAAAGGATTATGCAGATAGTATATTAGATAGTTTAGACAGAGAGAACAAATTAATTAAATATAGATTATATAGACAGCATACCTCTCTAGCTGGAATAGGATTTGTAAAGTAAAATATAATTATTAATATAATTATAATAATCATTTTACTAATCATCATATAGGGATTTGTCTAAGTTAGGAAGAGACTTGAGTAAAACTATTATAATTGATAATTTGCCTGAGAACTTTAAATTACAACCGAATAATGGATTCGGAATAAGAACATGGAATGAAGATATTAAAGATACACAACTATTTGATTTGGGCAAAATTCTTACTGGTATTTGTTTACTTTAATGATTTAAGATATATATACACTGAAGATTCCAGATGTTAGAGTTGTGTTAAAAAAGATAAAAGAAGAAGTTGGTAGAAAGATTCTTAAAAATGTAAATCAGCCATATTTAGGAATAGATATTAGCAAACTAATTTAAATACATATTTATATAATTAGATAATTTAAATAATTTAATAATTATGAAATTAGAATTATTAGTTGTTACTTAATTTTATATTTAATTATGTAGTAGTGGGGATTGGGGATTGGGGATTGGGGATTGGGCCCAATCCCCAATCCCCAAT
>Ga0100380_10005250_pt1 | contig 13428 bp, 13 predicted proteins | sample CryGeymeta201504_FD_80417 | JGI IMG/M metagenome (GOLD analysis project Ga0100380, IMG submission 80417) | Groundwater microbial communities from Crystal Geyser aquifers in Utah, USA - Crystal Geyser metaG 2015-04 | ecosystem: Environmental > Aquatic > Deep subsurface > Groundwater | place... | reverse complement strand
TACTTTAATGATTCCCTCTTCAGATCCACTTACTATTTGTGTTTTATTAAGTGTAATAAGATTTGAAACTTGATAAGTATAATTATCAATATTTTGTTGTTCTCCGTTGAAGTTTAATAGATCTTCTTTTAACTTACACTGGAATAGTTTTTTATATTTTATCCCATTGAGTATATCATCTAATTCTTTGGGATAAATTGCGCAAGCTTTAGTTAAACTTTTCTTTTTAAAGCGATTAAATTCGATTGACATTAAAATAATTTATTAGTTATTATTTATTAGTAAGTAAAATTAGTAAATATAAGAGAATAGGGCTAATTTAAATTAATTCTTTTCTTTTAACGATAAAATAATATTTAATTGATTTAAAATGAAAAGACTGACTTTATTACGAATAATTCATGTAGTATAAACATATATAATAATTAAGATGTAAAGAACAATCAATATCAATATAATTCAAAATATTCCTTTACTTTTCTGGTTCATACTTAAAGGTTTAATTGTAGATTAATATTAAAATAATTAAACTATAATAACTTACATTATAATATATAAATAATTAATTTCAAATTAAAAGTAATATAAATAAACAAATTATACTAACTTAAATAATAATACTAATAAAAACTAATTAAATACAAATAATTATTTAAAATATGGGATGTTGTTGTAAACCTACTAAAATTAATTCTGATCTAGAAACTTCTAGTTATGACTATAAAAACAATACAATAAATACTGAAACAAAACTTGCTAATGATAAATTTTCTGAAATGGTTAAAAATAAGATTAGTAAATTAAGTATTGCTACCATTACTCCAGAATTCTTAACAAGAAATAAAAATACAACATTTACTAGTAGAGAAGGTGAGGAGAGATACCAAAAGTTTCATCAAGTAGGAACAACAAACAGATCGTCAGTTAGTGACGAAAGATTTCCTGAAATTACTCAACAAGAAGTACCTAGTGAAATAGTTAAAGAAAATTATCTAAAATATGCTCATAAAGTTTTTGATGAAATAAATAATTTTAGAAGTAAACCACAACTATATATACCTAAATTAAAGAAAATTATTGATAGTATCAAACAAGATATTGACACAATATGTTACTTAGAATTAGATGGCATGATTTATAAATTTAAACAGTCACTTGAATCAATTAATAACTTTTATGACTTCCTACTTAAATTTCCTAATGAAAAAATACTAGTACCTGAAATTCCAATTGTATGGTCAGATGAAATTTATCAACATTGTTTGGAATATATTATAAGCGGAGAAAATGATATAAAAATACTAAATAATCGATTATTAAATGACGAAGAAGATCAGAAAATATTACTAACTTTAAATATAGGATCAGGTCAAATTACCGAAGAAACAAAATTGTTAATTATGTTATTAGAAGATCCTAAAATAAAAGAATTCTTTTTAACAAAAACATTTAACTTTGGTGCAGTCTGTTTTATGTATTCAAAAGAAAATGATCAAAAAATAATGAAGTCAGTAATTGTATTAAAAGATAAAGCTGTAAAAATGCCTGAAAATCCAGAATTAGTTGAAAAAGAAATATTCACTTCAAGTCCGAAACATTTAAGAGTAGAAAGTAAGTTTAAAAAATCTATGTCAATAAGTTCAGTAGATTCTGATAGTAAAGAATAATTCAAATTTACATCAAAAATTCATTATAGAATAAATAATTGAAAAATTGATCATTAAATTTATAAAAATAACTAAATTTTTATAATATAATAATATTTACTATTAATACCATAGTCATATTAAACATAAATAAATTATTTTAAATTAAATTAAACGCTTCTTAGAAAATGGGGCATTGCTGGTTTCTCTGCTTTAAAAATGACTTTTTGAGCATTCAAAATGATGTAACAAATAGAGAAAGTCAAATAGAAATTAATAAACAAAGTCTAAATGGCCATCTTAAAGATAAAAAGGCCTCTGTCGAAACTATTACCGAAGTAGAAGTTCAAAATAGTAAATCTCGGGTAAATACAGTTACTTACAATAATACAACGACGCTGCAGCGGCTAAAGACAGATCCTAGGTTTAAAGTAAATACAAATAATATGAGTGAGTCGGAAAATAATAAAACATTTCGAAGCAGTGAAGACTCAATGTATTCTAATAATATGATTGATTTTGACATGAATTTCCAAGAATACGCAACCAACATTTTTAATGTAGTAATTAATATAAGATCAAAACCTCAATACTACATAGATAAATTACGAGATTTATATAAAAGAATGAAACGGGATTCAGAAAATCAAATATTCATAGAAATGGATTACTGTACTTATTTCTTTAAAAATACCGAACATAGTATTAGATCGTTAGAAGAATTATTTATATGCTATGCCACAGAGGATGAAAAACAAATTGAAAATATGCAATTAGTTTGGTCACAAAACTTATTTACTGCTTGTTCAGACCACTTAAATTTAGATAAAGGTGATATAGAGTTACTAGCTCCTAGGTTAACTAAAGCTTGTAATAAACAAACTGAATTTTTGACTATAGTTTTGGACGGTATTATGGATGTAGAATCAAATGTTCTTATAATGTTATTAGAAAATGAAAGTATACGCGAAGACTTTTTTTGTAAAACATTTTCAATTGGAGCTGTTTGTTCCGTCTTGATAAACGACGATATGAAAGTGAGAACTATTTTAGTTCTAGCAAATTATCTCGTTAAAGACTTTTACAATAAGCGTAAGGATATAATTACAAGCTCTTTTCGAAGTACTAATACAAATGAAGAAGACAAAATTAATTCAGCGACAGAGTTCTTTAAAAGAGGAGAAAGTAAAAAAGAAAGCAGAAAAGATAGTAAAAAAGATAGTAGAAAACATAGTAAAAAAGATAGTAAAAAAGAACCTAAAAAGGATAAGGATAGTAAGAAAGAATCTAAAAAAGAGAAGTCAACAAAAATAAATGGAATTTGAGCACAAGAAGCATAGTTGATTATGTGATATGAACGTTATATAAATGTTTTTAATTTTTTCATATATTTTTATTCAAAATATATAAATATTATAACTTTGATAATAAACTTTATAATTTATTTATATATTAAAAATATAATTTAATTAATATATGTAAAACGTACATTATTATTAATATGTATACCTCCGTTAAATTTCCTATAATATAATAATTAATTTAATTATAAAATAAAAATGAACAAATTAACGGAAGATCAGATTGATATTGAAGAATTGCTTAAAGAATTTAAAGTAATGGATTTAGGAAGTCTAAAATGCTACTTAAAAGAAGTTTATAGGGTAAATTAAAAAAAATTAACCAAAATTAGGATCTTTTAGACAGAAGTGATAATATTAATAAAGGAGTCAATAAAAATATATTTTCAAAAGTATTATTTAAACTTATTTTTTAGTTTTATGAACTTCCTGGGATTATATTAGATAGGCTATTTGCTGTTCTTGATAAATCTAACAGTGGGTATGTTACCAGCAGTGATTTTATAGACGGATTGTTAGTTTTATTTACTGAGACGTTTGAAAAGCTAGCTAAATTTGTCTTTAAGATCTATGATTATAATAAAGATGGAAAAATAAACAAAGAGGATATTAGAATTGTTCTTTCTTACATTCCTATGAACTTAAAAAATAAAGTATCAAAAACGATGGTTTTCGAAAAAGGAGATTTTAAAGATAGGGTCATCCAACAAGAAGAAATGGACTCAATAATTGATGTTTGTTTTAAAAATAAAAGTACTATGGATGAAAAGGAATTCATAAATGCTATTGAAAATATCCAATCTGAAATATTTATATTTGTAACTTATTTTATACATAAACTAATTATTAATATAATTCATTAGATAATCTGCTTTTTGCTGGAAAAGAGACCTTTCTCTAAAAAAACTCTAAAAGAGTATTCAAATAAAAACTACGGGCTAAGTCCCGTATCTACTCCAAGGATGATTGCCTCTCCAAGAATTACTAATTCAAAGTTCTCTCCAGTCAATACAATCGGAAAAAGCCCTCAAATGACTAAAAAAATCGCACCAAAGTTGTCTGGCTTCGGAAAGCTTAATGATGAACCTTTTAAAGACAAAAATTCTTTATCTAAATTTGGAACTGGTGGTCATGGTAAAGTCGATACAAAAGTAGTTGAAAATGATGTTGACCATGATACCGTAGAAATTGATCACTTAGACTTAAATAGCCCATCAAAGAATCTTAAAACTGTAAATGTCAATAGAAAAGATAGAAATATATTTAAGGATATAAATTCAATTGAAACAACAAATCAACCAAAGAATAAAGATGATGATCTACCGATACTTGAAGGAATAAAGGCATCAAAGAAAAAGGATAAAGATGACGATGAGTAAAATAAATAATTTATTAATTTTTAGTAAAGACGATGATTCTTGGGATGAAGACAAAGAAGAAGAAGTCAAGTTCGAAGGATACTTAATAAAAATATCATCAAATAAAACTTTATTAAAGAGATGGTTTAAACTTATTCATAGAGACTTCTATTATTATAAAACTAATGGTGACAACGAACATCAAGGAATGCATAACTTATCAGGTGTATTTGTTAAAGAAGAAAAACCAGAAGTTATAAACGGAGTCACATTTTATCCTTTTTCTGTTATGTATCCTAAAAAGAACAGAACCTATTACTGTGAGAAAAACGATGAATGCAAAGGGTGGGTTCAGAGTATCAGGAAGGCTACTGGCTACTTAAACCTGACTGATATTTATGAAGTCAAGGTAAGTTATAAATTATTAAACTTAATATTTATTTTATTTATTAGGAAAAACTTGGAAATGGTAAATTTGGACTAGTTAAACTTGGAAAACATAAGGAGACTGGAAGACCTGTCGCAATTAAAATTATGAAAAAACAAGAAATGAAGGATGATGATATTGAAATGGCTAGAACTGAAATTGAAATAATGAAAATTAGTCAACATCCAAATATTATAAGATTATATGATGTTTTTGAAAATGTTGAGTTTATTTATATAAGTAAATAAAATTTATTAATTCAGTTATGGAATACTGTGCCGGAGGAGATCTTTTCGGATATATTGAAAAAAGAGGATTTGCCTTACCAGAAGAAAGAGCTAAAACCATAATTCGAAAAGTTTGCAGTGCAATGTACTACTTACATTCATACGGGATTGTTCATAGAGATTTGAAACCAGAGAATATAATGATGACCGATGACACAGAAAAAGCAGATATAAAATTACTTGATTTCGGGCTGTCAAAAATAGTAAGCCCTGGTGAGCTTTGCAGTGAACCATTTGGAACTATTGTAAGATTAAAATTTTAACCAATTTTAGTCTTATGTAGCACCAGAAGTACTATTAAATGTTAAATACGATAATTGTGTTGATTTATGGGGAATCGGAATATTAACCTTCTTATTATTAGCAGGGCATTTACCATTTGATCACGAGTTTGATGAAAGTGAAATAGCCAGAATGACAATACAAGATCCTCCTACTTTTTCTACAAAACTATGGAAAAAGGTATCAGCTGAAGCTAAGCATTTAGTTCAAAGTATTTATTATTGTTAACAAATTATAGACTTACTGATCAAAGATCCAAAGAAAAGACTAACTTTAAAAGAAGTAATGGATCATCCTTGGTTAAGAATAAAAGATTTAAGAGATAGTGATACAAAGACATCATCGGGAAAGTTCAAAAATTACGCACTTTATGGACCATAAGACATACCATTAGAACATAATATATATTTTTTTATATATTATTATAAATTATATTTTAATTTTATTTTTATATTAAATAATAATATAATAATTTCGTTCTTAATACAAATATATTGAATTTATACTTAATATTATTACATTATATTATAATTCATATATAATTTTCTGAACTATTAATAAATAACTTATATTAATATCTTTGAACAGAGAAGAGAATATTCATTAAAATAGTTTAAAATACATTATTAAAGAATTGATTGATTTTACTTTCATTACAAAAATATAGTGATTACGAACATATTCTAATATTGTCTCATAATAAAAATTTTGCCAGTATTTGAAATTAATAATCTCTTAATTCTATTATAAATTAAGGAAGATGTAAATTAATAATATTAACATTTATAAACTTAATTTACATTAAAAATGGAACTAACTAAAAAACTTGAATATATGGTAAGAACATTTCATAATATAAACAAAAACACAAATATAATAAAACGTTACTTAATTTTCTTAGAACGGATTGGGAAATAGTTTCGAAAGTGAAGCTATTAAAGGTGCTTTACCACATTGTAAAAATAATCCACAAAAGTGTCCATATGATTTATACTCTGAACAACTAAGTGGAAGTTCTTTTACAACTCAAAGATATAAAAATTTAAGGACCTGGTTATTTAAAGCAGTTCCTACTTGTAACCATTCAAGATCTACCGACGTAAGTAAAGAATTTCCAAATTTTGTTTCTAATTTTGAATCAAATGAAGATAGCTTTATAATAACACCTGAACAATTAAGATGGAAGGCATTTCCAATGCCAAGTAAAGATGTTAAAGTAGATTTTATTCATTCAGTGTTTACTTATTGTGGATGTGGATCTCCAGCTATGAAGGTAATATATAATATAATATATTATTAATTTGGCTATTAAATTCGCTTAAATCTTATACATTTACATACTATTCATTCATATATTTTACTTAAATTCATCATATAGAATGGAAAATCAATTTACATGTACGCTTGCAATACTTCAATGACTGCTGACTCAGGATTTTTTAATTCTGATGGAGATTTTCTTATAGTTCCTCAAACAGGAGAATTATTTATTACTACTGAAATGGGAAAACTAAGTGTAAAACAAAAAGAAATTTGTGTAATTCCAAGAGGAATTCGTTTCAGAGTAGATGTATCAGAAGAAGGTGTAAATCACAGAGGTTATATGTGTGAAGTATTCGGAGGCCATTTTTCTTTACCGGAATTAGGAGTAATCGGAACAAATGGATTAGCAAACCCAAGAGATTTTGAAATTCCAGTAGCTGCATTTGAAAATGTAGATAAAGAAGGAGAATACCACATTTATCAGAAATATTCAGGAAGTTTCTTTAAAGCTACTCAGAAAAATTCAATCTTTAATACTATTGCATGGCATGGAAATTATTATCCATTCAAGTATGATTTAAATAAATTTAATACAATGGGAACAATTTCTTATGATCATCCAGATCCATCAATATTTACCGTATTAACTTGTCCAACAAATGAACCAGGGTAATTATTTATTGATTTATTATTTTAGTGTTGCGTTATGTGACTTTGTAATCTTTCCCCCAAGATGGTTGGTCGGAGAAGACACTTTTAAACCTCCATATTATCATAGAAATACTATGTCTGAGTTTATGGGAAATATTTGTGGAGTTTATGATGCAAAAGGTAACTAAATTTAAATATGTGACTTAATTTTAATAAAATTTTAACTAAAGTTATATAATATATAATGTGTTATAGAAGAAGGATTTGTTCCTGGTAGTGCAAGTCTACATTCATGCATGATGGGTCATGGACCAGAAGAACATGTATTTGAAAAGGTACAATATAATTTAATTATTAATACTTTAACCTTATTTTATTAATAACATATTCATTTAGGCTTCAACTTCTGAATTGAAACCAGTTAAAGTTGGAGAAGGTTCCCTTGCTTTTATGTTTGAAACAACATTTATGATGAAGTTCCCAAAATTCTCGATTACTGAGGATAGATTAGATACAACTTATATCGAGAAAGTAAGATATTTATATAATATTTTATAATAAATAAATGTTATATTTACAAATTATAAAGAGCTGGAATGGAATAAAGAATAATTTTTCAAGGTTAGATATGAGTAAATTAAAATAATAGTAGTTAAATAATAAAAGAAACCTTATTAATTAGGATTAATAAACTTATATAAATATAAAAGAAATAATATATTATTATTCTTTATTTAGTAGCATTATTCGATATATAATATAAAGACTTTTAAACTATACTAAATTTTCATCAACGAAATATCTAAACGATTGTAATATTATATTCATTTCCTTTATTTTATCGTTTCTTATTATTTCTTCATAAATTCGATTCTTTCTGTACTTAAAACCTCTTTCTCTGTTACATGATGACATATTTTTGTTATTATGTATACTATTATTTGCATTATTTACATGATTTGAATTTATATTGCTTGTGTTATCTTTTCCAGTATTTATACTTTCTTTATCAGTATTATTAGTTTTATTTTCATCAACCTCTTCTTCTACTTCACCTTCTTCCTTTTCTTCGCTCTTTTGTTTCATTTCATTTTCTACTCTTGCAGGCTTTTTCCTTCGCCTTTTGTTGTTTCTTCTATTACTATTATTTCTTTTATTGTCATTTTGATCATACATTCCTCTCCTAGGGCGTTTATTTAAATTATTTAGCAGTTTGCACTTTTCTTTAAGTTTTAGTTCAAGTTTACTAAGTATTCCAGCTTCAACTTCGATTTTGCCTTTTTCCTTTTTGATTTCTATAATCTCTGGAGTTGGAAACTGTTTTTTTCTGGAGAGAATCCATTTATCAATATCTTCTTGTTCTTCTTTTGAAACTTCGATTTTTCTCTTTTTATTAAGAAAGTTATTGTTATCACTAATATTGCTATTATTATAATTTGTATAAGAATTATTCCTAAAATTGTTATTATTATGATTGTTATTATTGTAGGAGTTGTTGTTATTATAGTTATTTTGATTATTTCTATTTTGAAATTGGTTTTTATTGTTATAGTTTATATATGGTCTTGGTTGATTATTATTCGTCTGATTATTGTTATTAATCACTTGATTATTGGTTTGGTAGTTAGTATTAGGATTATTATTTGTATTTGGTGTATTTTGGGAAATATTTGTATTAGATGTATTATTTTCCATTTTATAAGGAGTTGAAAAAAAGTTTTGATAATTACTCTTATTGCAAAACATTTGTGGATTCTGTAAGTTAGAAAAATAATTTTGGTAAACCATTGGATTATAATAAGCCATATATTTTAAATATTCTTGACTATTATTCTGATTCTGATTTGGATTATTAACATTGCTTACATTTTGAACAGGGAAATTAGGTGGTATTTGAGGAAAAGTATTTCCTTTATTAACACTTCGACTATTCATTTGATTATTAAATTGACTATTAACTTGATTTATGCCATTCAATCTATTTACTTGACTTACATTATTTTGTTTATTAAATATGTTATTATTATTCAAATATGGTAAATTATTATTAACCTGATTCATATTACTTTTATTACTATTATTAGTTTCATTATTTAACATTGTATAGGTTGAATTATATTTACTTGCGTCCATATATAATTACAAATATATAATTATATAATATATTATTGCAATAAACAAAAATAAATTAATATATTTAGTATTTTAATTAATTATCATATGTTCTATGCACTAAATCGAATATTCAAATTTTACTTGTTAAAACTTTTTAAACCTTTATTTCTCCTAATTTTTCCATATAAACCCCTATTTTGCTTCTTAGATTACCAATTTTTGATTTTAAAACATTCAAAGTATCAACATTATGGTTTTGGTATGAATATCTGATAATATTATAAACATAGTTATTTACCTAACAGAGATTAAACATGTTTCATAATTGATATCTATAATAAATAGACCAATATAAGTTCCGTCAAAAATCATTTCTTCGAAGTCTTCAATGTTAACCTTAAAAAAATTAAATAATTAAATTGTTAAATTGTTTAATTATTCAATTATTATCTATTATTATCTATTACTTTATAGTTTTTTAGTAAGTCGTCGAAGGAAATAGTTTTATTGTTGAGTCTTGTAGATATTTCGAATAGAATTCTTAGTTTAGCATTTTTTATGAACTGAGTAGCTTTAAATATAATTATTAAGTTTTACTAGAATTATTTCCGTAAATACTATCAAAAGTATTATTGCCTAATTTGTTAATTTTTTCAACATTTATGGTTTTAATATCATTGATAAACTCACTTTCGAGTTTCATATCTGATAAGTTTTTATGGTCGAATGTTATAGCAGATGTATTAAAATCTGAAAACATAATATAAAAATATGCACGATCAAGTCCAAGAACACTATTTTTATCTTCATTAATTAAGCTTTTTACTTTGCTTTTGATTTTTTCACTATATATATAAAATATTATAATATTATAGTATTACTTATTAAGTAGTCCATAGTTCTTGCCTTCTAATAAATACTTAAAATATAAGTTGAATATTTCTTTATTCTCACTAACACTACATATTTCCTTTCTATTAGTATCTAAAATAATTTGATTAAAACTATTGAAGTATTTAGATGACAAATTATATTTCTTATTTAAAATGTTAGTTATAATATGTTTTGTAAGTTCTAATTTAAATTCTGATGATTCTGATAGTATGAAGTAGAAATCAAATAAACTAAATAATTATAATATTAACAAAGAAATATAGTAAATTAATTACGCTTTAAGAATTAAATCAGATGATTCATCTTCAAGTACTAATTCAGAGTAGGTGATTAAATTATTGAAAATCCCTAAATTTTTATCATCTTTTCTTAAATCTCTAATTTGGGCGAATGAGGCATAAAATAATAATAACTTAGATTGTTTGTTAGTATTATTTGCAAATTTCTTGAGTATGTTATCTTTACCTGTTTCTATTATTAGTTCTAAAGCTTGTTGATTACTTAATCCTTCCTGGTCTATTAAAGTTATTAATATTGCTTAACTAAATAAATTTACCTTTTTTATCTGTAAACTCTTCATATAAATCTCTAAAGTAATCTCTATTCTCCTTGCACGAGACAATTGTTAACATTTTAGGATAATAAAATATAATTAAAATACATTAGTATAAAATTTAAGTAAAATATTAAATAATATTATTATTATAATATTAACTTATTATATAAAATTTTTTCCTATTAAACAATTAATTATTATTATATTAAATTCTGTTAGTCGACGGTGAAACAGATGTTTAATAGTAAATGATCTGTATGTTCCTTTGTAATATCCTAGTCAAAAAGCTTGTCTTTGGTTTTATCTTTAGCACTATCATCTGACAACGTTATTTATGATAAAATATAAACTGTAATTATTAAATGATTATTCTTTAACTCTCTTAAACTAATAAAAATATTTAATTAAAATGGATTCGTTATACCAAAAGAACTTAATCAAAATAAATAATTCAAATAAGAGATCATTTCAGAACATATTATTGATAGTTATATTTTGCTTTCTTTGTAAACTTTTTTACATTTTATATACTGAGCCAGTATTAGAAGCTCTTCCGATTAGTATCTTTACTTTTAGTTTTATTTATTGCCTGGATCAAAAAATAAGAAAAGTTCATAATAATGCTGAAGAATTAGATAAATACTACTCATATTTTTTATGGTTATTTCAATTTTCTCCAATTATCTTAGCAATAATAGAAACTTATAAAGGGAATACTTTAAGTCTAATACGATATTTTTACCGACATACTATTGCTTCTATCACAATTATTATGTCGAGGCTATATAATCACAAACAAATTTTATATGTTATTTATACTTCTTTTATTGTTAGTAGTATTTTAATGGGTTCTATAATGCTTTATAATATCAAAATGTATCCTGAAATAGGCTATGATGAAATATTCATATTTTTCTTTTTGGTGCTTATATTCTTCTCCAATATGATATGTTCATTTGACTATTTTACTGAGTTTACTAAATTATTAATGAAATTTGATATTACTTTAGAAAAATACAAAAATATAATAAATAATCTAAAATCCTCATTGATTATGATTGATATTACAAATAGGAAAATACAAGTTAATGAGTCATTTTTATATCTGATTAAAAGCTTACCAATAGAGATACCTGATTTAGAAAAATTATTTATATGTTATGATAAGAAGTATGAAGACCTTTACAAAGAAGAGTACAAACAACTATCAATAAAAAGAGATTTTAAAAAATTTATTACCATATTTTCTTTACAAAAACTACAAAATGACCAAGCATTAATTAAAGACATTATTTTCTTAGTAAAGTTATATTACCTAGATTCAATATTTAATAATTTCGAAAAGAAAAACGGAGTTAAAAATGAGTATTGTCAAGAAAATAAAAAAAAGCTATCTATGAAAAGATTATTAATCTCAAAATTATTTGCTGAAAGCGAACAATTTAAACGTTTAGGTAACTTTCATCTTGATGAAAACCTTTCGAAGGAACCTTTTGCCTTTGAATTTTTATTTAGAAAATCTAAAATATCAGATGATGAATTATTAGATATTATAATAAATGATACTACTGAAATATTCAAAACAGAAGAAGAGAAAGCAGAAAATAAATATAGAAAACAATATCTTTCTAATGTAGCCCATGAATTTAAAGCTCCTATTGAAGTTCTAATGTTGACAGTACGTGAAATTTCTAAATCCAAAATTGGTAAAGGAGTCGATATGGAAAAATTCGAAGATATTGATAATCTTAGCAACTATATATTAATCTTAATTATGGACATCATTAGCTTTTCAAAGGAAGAACGCGGAGTAGAAGTCAAATTTGATATTTTTGAGAGGCAAAAACCATTCAATTTTGGTTTAAAAGTACTTAAACTATTAATAAAAAATAATAATAATAAACGTTACTCTGTCAAGGCAGATCTAATAATTGATGATAATGTACCTGATATAATCAAATGCGACGAAACAAGGCTTAGGCAGTTAATAATAAATTTTATCAGTAATGCTTTTAAGTTTACTACTGCAGGATCAGTTACAATACGTGTTTCGTTAGTTGATTCAACAAATTTATATGATGAAATTAAGGTTACAATAGAAGATACTGGACAAGGGATTCTCCCAGAAAACCGCACGAAAATCTTTCAGCGATTTGGAAAATTATATGACCATAACAAAGTAAATTATCAAGGAACTGGATTAGGTTTATCTATATGTTGTAATCTTGTTGATAGAATCGGAAATAAAATAGGCTATGAACCAGGTAAGATTTGTGGAAGTATTTTCTCATTTACATTCTATAATGTTAAAGATGATAGTATTTGTGAACAAATTGTAAATAATAAAGACTATTCTATGAATAAGGCAATTAAAATCACAATAATTAATTTAGCAAATAAAATTGAAGATGATCAGTTTGAACAAAAGCTAGTCCTAATTCCTCAACCTAGATATAACAGTTTAAAAAATATCTTTAATAAATTTGAAAATGTTAACGGGATTAAAGTTAAGACTCAGATACTTAGTATGAATGACCAAGTAATGGACAGAATAAACAAGCTACTTGATGATAATGAAAATGAATTTA
>Ga0100380_10005248_pt1 | contig 13429 bp, 16 predicted proteins | sample CryGeymeta201504_FD_80417 | JGI IMG/M metagenome (GOLD analysis project Ga0100380, IMG submission 80417) | Groundwater microbial communities from Crystal Geyser aquifers in Utah, USA - Crystal Geyser metaG 2015-04 | ecosystem: Environmental > Aquatic > Deep subsurface > Groundwater | place... | reverse complement strand
CACAGCATTGACTGCCCATTTACTATGAATATTAATATACATCCAACATAACAATCGTCAGGTATGCCAAAAATGTCAAGAGGCATATGTATTCTTGATGTAGGTCAGTTGGCTGACTGTGGCTCTTGGTTATAAACTTTATTAGTAAGTGGATTTAAATGAACGAGTTCTTCATCGATATCAAGGAGCTAGCGGACTAGGACGCAGCGTCCACCGTCATCGATCTCTTTGTCGATATGGCACTTGACGAAAAGGGGATCAAAGTGTCCCTGTCCAACTAATTCTTTCAGGGCTGTCTCAACAATCTCTAGAGTCCATCAGTCTCCCCGAAAACTAAATTTCTCACCATCTATGTATTTCTCCCCTCAAACAGATGCTTCGCGAGCTGTCTCTCAAGTAGCAGATCGTTAAGAAGATATTTGGTCCTTTTTCGAAATCTCCTCTCTACGCCTAGTTAGAAAAAATAGCCTTGACGACCGATCCAAGGAAGCCTGTCGAAGAGAAGGGAAAAACTTTGTTTCCTGGTGACAAGAAAACAGGTAACGATTTCATGCGAATCATCTTGGAATCATTGGTGGTATGGAGTAGTCGATTCGGGAAGAACAAGGATAAGCCGAATAGATTTACATAAACTATCAGTAAACTCAACGAAGCACGACTGGTATTACCAAAGCAGTACATCTACTACGACAACAAAAAGGATGGTAAGCAACAGGGCGGCTCTGCGACTCCAGGAGGCGAGGAGGTCAAAATCGAAACGAACAAGACTGCTACCAGACAAGAGGTGGCACCAGCCGGCTCCAATAAGGGTAGATAACCTAAGCTTAAATATGGTAGATGTTAATTGACTCAGCTGCTGAAATCAAGTTTATGTTCGATAAGATCGACAGCCTGCTGGGAGTCTTTGAGGACGTCGACGATATTGATTAGTTACAAAGAGAGATCCACAGCCATCACATTAAGTTCTAGAAGGATTATGAGAAACTACAGACCAACCAGGAGGAAATGCTCAACGGTCAGGACACCGATATTCTCGACCTCTGCTTCAAACTCATCGCATTCTTCGAGGAAGAAAAAGGACTTTACAACCTCCACGCCAAAAACAATGACTATAGTACCTATACTTCAGGGTATAACATCGCCTATGAAAAAATATTCGAAATGAGCAAACAAACTTCAAGGCCTCCCGTCCCGCCGCCCAAACAAGAGCCTTCGATTGAGGCAAAAGTTGCAGAAATCCAGAAGGCAGCAGTAAACAAGACCAAATCTAGTCTACCCCCTTCCAAGTCATCGATGGAAAGGAGTGAGCTATCTAAGAAGGAAGCTGTGGGCAATATGGTGAAGAAGGCCTCTTCGAAGGCATATGATAGATAGAACAGGTTTAGCGAGGCTGAGAAGGCTCTAGACATGATAATGTCCAAGTACGAGAGCAGATCAAGAGAGCCTGTTGAGCTGTTCAGCAGCGTGGCACGGTCACTTTCGAAATCTAGAATGAGCACTGTAGGAGTCAAGAAGCGTAACCCAATGGCCGTTTCAAACTTTAACAAGTCTAGGTTTGTGGGTAGTTCAGTAAGTAGAAGCACAGTCAACCTTAAGGGAATCTTCTTGGCGCCACCCAATCCTCATATTAGGTCTCGGGACTACTAAGGATAGTTTGTCCCAGAATCAAGGGAGGCTTACACTTTAAGTGAGGGCATCTTAAGGATCCAGGGGCATAGGAGATTTAAGGCTAGCCATTTCAAGACTAACTACATCCTGTACTAGGATGAAAAAGTTCAAATAGGGTTCAAGTCGTCACAAATATACTAAAAAGTGGACAAATTCAGCTCACTCTTGCTCTATTAATTCTACTTTGGAAACAAGACCTCGTCTGTCCTGACGATGCTCAATCTCCAGTTTAGAGGAGACAGGCAAAGCCTTGTTTACACCAATCCTCAGGTGGTCGAGGATAGCATCTATCCTGGGTCTCAAAGCAAAATGTAGGTCCTGAACGTGGCAAAGGGTCTGCCTTTTAGCCATGTCAGCATGCACCTGTCCTACAGTTATCAAGGAGAGCCTCAGCATTTGGCTGCCTATCTGCCCAATTCTGTACTACAAATGGTAACCTACTACGACATTCCTGCAAGCAAATACGCCACTGAATGGGCTGACTGTGTCAAAATTCTCAAGACTGAGAGTTTTCCCCTTTGTCCGAGTTTTCCTCCTGACCAGATCAAGCATTTCATCCCTGCTCTGTCCGAAAACACCAGTTACTCTGAATTTGCAACATCCGGCAGTGTAACTGACTTCTAGCTCTACGCTGAGGTCATAATCCAGTAGTCCTATGAGGGTATACTGAAGATCAACATAAGGCCTGATCTATCGGTGGTTCTACAGGCTGGAATTTACGAGAGCGAGGAAAACTGTTTGCAGAATTTCAAGTGCTATCTTCAAGGGCTGCAATTGGTGCTGAAGAGGCAGGATTGATAGTAGCATTTTTTGGTTTATATAATTTGAATTAAAGTATTGTGAAGGGGAAGGGGGAAGATTACTATCGAGTCAATATTTTTAGGGTGTCAGGAGACCCTTGCAACTACCCTTCTTTATCCTTATCCCTCTCAACCAAACCCTGCCCTTTGACTCCCTTCTTCCGCCTGCAGACCGCCAATATCCATTCCTCCTCAAGATCAGTAGAAACCAACAACACGCGGGCAAAAATGTGATGGTCCTGCTGCCACCTTCACCAGAAGTCCTGAAAAGAGTCAACAGTCTGAGGAGGTTGTTGAAAGGCGACTGTCGTTGAGGGTTGATATTATTTAAATAATTGGCATTTGAATTGGGATGAGAGGAGGAGAGACACTAGCTTAGCAGACTGGGTTTGTAGCCCATGAGGACATCTAACAGGCCTCTGCTCTCAAAAACACACACAAAACTTCACAAAACTCTCGCCATATCCGCAAAAGAAACACGCGGAATGCCCGCCGAAGCAAGCCTACATCTGATGGAGACCTCCAGCCAACCCGAGCCTTCTCAAGAATCAATTCTCAGGTATTTTTACCAACATTCAGAACGTGACACCCAAGACTCTTGCTTCAGAATCCTCAGTGGCTCCAGTTCGCCGCTCATTTGATTTGAGTGACTTTTTGCCAGCTTCGGCCCCCTCCGAGAAGAGGCTCTAGAATGAGTTGGGACAACTATGGGAATACCTTGAAAGCATCGGGGAGCACCTCCTTGACCTCGAAGGCAAGTTTCCTTTACCTCCTCTGAATTATTCTGGTTACTTTGGACCCGCACAAAGAGCCAGAGGGACCACCTTAATCAGCAGCCACTGCAACAGGCTGGGTCTACAGCTGTAGACGCAGTTCAGAGCATTTGACTTATTCCACAGAATATGCACGGCTACCCCCTTTGAGAGATATCACTCTGCTCTGAAAGCTGCCACATCTCTGTATATTGCTGCCAAGCTAGAAGAACTCTACCCTCCTCAGGCTGTATGTTTCATCAGTTTGGACCCGATCCAGCAGGTCCTTCCAGAGAATATTCTCAAGCTAGAAGCACTCGTTCTTTTCCATCTCGACTACAATCTATCAAGAGCTCTTCCCTGTCATTTTGCATAGTTGTTGGCTCTCCGCTATGAGCTGAAGGGCTAGAGCAGGCAGGAATTGTTGAGGCTGTGCTTGCATAGTGTAACCAACGAGCCATTGTGGATGGGAGGTGGTAGCATGTTGGCAATGGCGTGCGTGTGGGTGGTAAATAACGGAAGGATGGAGGGTGTTGTTGATGATGAAATGAGATGGAGAGTGGAGGCGGTCAGGGGACTGTTGGGCTGAAATGATTTCAATATCTGTTACTGTTATATCTATCTGTTATAAGTATTCGGATCATTCTGAAATGCTCAATAAAAAAATTGTTTCATCTTCAAGGAATTTAGTAGTAGGTGGCTCTAAGCTGACTGCTTTGGCCTGGCTGGTCTCCTCCCATGAAACCTCGACGTCTTCTCCACAAAAAGTAAACACCTGCTCCGATGGCTCCAATCAGCAAAAGAGAAGCCAGCACGATCACCACGATCCATCCTGCAGTGAGTCCACTGTTTGTGACACACCTTCCCTACTCCAGCTAATAGCCTTCATTGCAATTAATACACAATGTTGAGGATGAGCAGTTAAGGCATCCCTCGATCACCTGTCCACATCCGATGCATTGACCGTACTGTAAAAGATACTGATTAGATACACAACTAGAGCAAGTGGTGGGATCTTAACATGAGGCACAAGGTTAGGGGCATAGCTCGCACAGTCCATTGAGTTGGTAGTAAGATGGCAGGCATTCTGTGCATTGCGAGGGAGCTAGGCAGTTGAGACAGAAGAGGTCACAAGGGGCGCAGCTAGAATTACTGCTGAGGTAATAAGAAGGTTCACACTGTTCACAACTATTACTGTCAGGGCAGCTCATGCAATTCTCTAGGCAAGGCATGCATGCATTTTGCAGTGGGATGAGGGTGTTCTGATAAAAGTAGCCATCATTGCATGAGGTACAATTATCCTAAGCTTAGCAGTCGAAACACCCTTGAGGGCAGGCTTAACAAGTCAGCCCCTGAATATAGTATCCCAAACTGCAACTCTGGCAGCCATACGCCTTGCACACCTCGCATTGCTCTGGACAGGCCTGACAGCCATTATCTGCTGTTGTGTAGAAACCTTCCATACAGAGAGTACAGAGCATATTTCCAGTGTTGTTATCTTGCTGACATTATGAACAGTTGTTTCCACAAAGCAAGCACTGACTGTCATTAGCTGCTGTTCCGAAGCCGTAGTTGCAGGTAATGCATATACCTTAGTTACATTGGGCACAAAAGTTGGGACAGACTCGGCAAGTATTGTTAGTGGTGAGTTCATAGCCTATAGCACATCTCTGGCAGTTGATGTTGTTGACGATCAGACAATGAGGAGGCCCAGGGGTACATATATTATCGATGAGGGTGAAGTTTGAGGTGCAAAGGACGCAGTTGGCTGTAGTGATGCATTGTAGGCAGCCAGACATGCAAGAAGAACAGGTATAGTTGGTGGTCAGAAAGTATCCCGGAAGGCAGTGGGCGCATATTTCTGTTTATGCATAAACCGAACAACCTGTTGCCTTGCTCAAAGGTAGTATGAGTAGTACTGTCGCCATAAGCATTATGATTGGGAGTGGACGAATCATCACGTTATTGTTATAAGTAAAATATATTGACAGTAGGCATACTATCAAGGATCATTAATGGGAGTTATTTTCCATGAAAGACTGTACGGTACCTTTTCTCTTGCAGGATAAGTCATATCTTTTTATCATGAGCTTCAGGTAACCTTCTAGCTCAGACTCATCATCAGTCGTATCCGTTCCATTCCTGCTATTTTCCTGTACCTAATTCAGTAGTTTCAATATATGCTATTTGTCTTAAATCAGCAAAATATCTGATGGTACTTTTTGAAGTTAAGGTACCCAAATGCTCACATTTTCTTAGGGAAAGGCCTTTATCTATGCAATGATGGTGTCCAAAAGAGCCTACTGGTGGCTTTTCAGCTCAATATTGGCCAGTTGCTAAAGGAAGTGACTGAGGAGGTAGGAGGAATGCCGAAGGATTTCCACCTTCAAATTGTGCTTGGTGATTTCATTGGTCAAGGTGGGTAGGACCTCGTCCTCTACGATTCTGTGGTTTCCTTCCCAGTATATCTTGAAGAGTGATTGGTAGAACCTGTCTGCTGCCTTGAGAATTTACTGTTGCTTGGAGTTGAGACACTCCTTCCTGACGAACTAGAAGAGCATGGGAAACATGCTGCTGTTAGTGACAATATCGGCGTAGTAATGGATGATCCTTTGGTTCATGCCTAAAAGGTCTTCAGTCAGATAAATGTAGCTGTCGACTGGGTGCCTCTGATAGTGGTTCAGAGCATTGCTCGTGAAATTTTAATATATGGGAACGATGATGTTAAGACCATTTTCAAGAGGGCAAAAGACAGTGATCGCTACCTCAACAAGGTAAATGAGGGAGCAAATCGGATTGCTTAGGAAAGATGCATGGACTGTCTGAAATAGTGGGAGGAGGAACTCCTCAAACTGTGCCTTGAGGATTCTCATGATGTGCTTTAGCAGTTTAACTATTTTTTCCACCTCATCGTTTTTGTCTTCTCCATTTTAGCTGGGCTGCCCAATGATTTTCAAAAGCAAATTCAGGGCTGATTGCATGTAATCTCTGAGCAACAGATCCAAACGTTATATATCTTTCTCTTTCTGGAGCTAACTCATTATGACGCAGAGACAGGAAAAGCTATCCTTTCGAAAGATACTGCTTTGGCAGTTGCTGTGAAGCTTCATGATCAAGGGGCCGATGTAATCTACTGCTCCTGCTTTGTCAACCAGGGCCACTCTCAGCAGGCCAAGGGAAAGGGAGGTGGTAGGCGGTTGACTGAGGACGAACCTCAGAATTTCTTGAATTCTTGAGTGCAAGATGGAGGCATTGTGCCTGCACCCTAATTAGAACACTTATCTTGCATCCTTGGCCAGCAGAGGAATGTTCATGGCTTATGTTATTCGATTCATAATCAGCATCACCACCTCCATATTTTTCTAAGGTATTTCCAGTATGCTCCTGAACATCGTCAAAAAGGACTTATGCAAAAGGAGAGGAATCTGGTCAGTCTACTGGTTGCTATTAGCCACAATGCACTCATATTTTTCCCGCATCATCATCACTTTGTCTTAGATTCGAGGGAGTCGAGCGATGGCAGGTGAGCTAATGAAGAGGTAACTTTCGAGTTCTATCACAAAAGATATAGATAGGGGGAAACCTGACTACAGTTGAATTATATTGGAGAACAAAGCTTAAAGGTAGTGTTAGGGACCGATTAGTTTCCTGATGTTGTTTAGCGCGTAGAGGGCTGTTGTCCGGAGCTGCTTGATGATGGTGTACTAGTTAATCTGGCTAAATTTCTTTTATGGTAGGGTTTAATATCTCTAAATAATGGCAGGACTGTACTTGATAAGTTGGCGGATGGATAAAAGCCAGGCGACTGGCACCTCAGTCCTCAAGCAATAATCCATTTAATAGCCATCCTTCTTCATTCTCACCAATTCATAGAATAATTATCCACAAAATTATAGCGCCTGATCTTGCAATTTGCCCTCTGAGTCGGACACCCCTAAAATCCTGATTAGTGGAAACATCAGTTGCTACTTAAGCTATTGTCGGTAGTTGAGAACTAGCTCTTTTACGAATTTGATGCAAAAAGCCAGAGCGAGATAGATGTAGTAAAATGCCATTGGAAGGTATTTCTGCTCTTGGAGATATTAGCTCTGAGGAATGAGCGTTTTAGTTGTCAGTTCAAGTAGCAGGATATAGAGGGAGTGACACTGTGAGGGGTAGTTGATGTTTTCAATGATGTCAATGAGACAGTTGGAGGCTAATTGGCAGTATTGGTTGTCTCTAAGGAGATGGATCATAAGGGAGAACAAAGGCAGTTGATCGAGGCAGTTCAAAATGATATGGTCTTCTTTCAAGTTGATCCAAGCCTTGAAGCATTCCATAATTATTCTCTTATCAAAGTACTAGTTGCTCCAGACAGCTTGCGCTGCTCCACTGATGGCACTGAGCACATTTGCCTGATAATCCACCATCTTACCTTCTGCTTATTTTCTCTTCGACCTTGAAAGAACCACCCTCTAATTCTGAAGGCTCTATGCACAAAATTCAGTGATTTTGAAGTAAAAGTGCAGCATCTCAGTATTTCCGTTGCGATAGTTATCTATGACGTTGAATATCTCAGGCACTTTGTCCCTGCAGTTGAGATAAAGGATTGCTAGACTTTTGCAAATATTCTCAAAGACAGCCCGACAGCTAGAGATGCGTTTTCTGCCGATGTCCATCAATTGCTGAGCGTAAAGCTGAATTTTATCCTGTTCGACTAACTCGAAGCAGTACTGGAATTTATCCTTGACGAGGCATGTCAGTAGGGTGAGCTTGCTGTCGTCCATGTTATCAAAGTTGAGGAGAATGTCTAAGGCTTGGTCAAGGAACCATGGGTTTTAGCTGGCAATTGTTAGCTCTTTAGCCAGGAGGGACAAGCATTCAGGTTTGTTGCTGTAGTCGAAGTAGTTATCGAGGGTCGCATTGAGAGCGTTGGCGTGGTTCATCTACGTTCTTCTCTTATGTGGAATAGTATATCGAGGGTACAGGGAGTCAGAACAGCGGCTTTATGATTTTTAGTTCATTTCTATAGGGCACTCATGCGGTAAAAATGCATATATATTATCAATGAGTTCTATTCTTATATGACCAATGAATTTTACTGGCCTCAATAATCAAGGATGGTTTTTTTAAACTCAACAATATCAATCAGTAGAACCCTGAATAGGTACCTGCATTAAATCTGTTCATGGCTGGCATTGCAATTCCATTTAGCATCGGATATATGGAAGGAAAGCCAGTATTCATGAAGGGAAGGTTGAATGCATTTCCTTGAGAGTAAAATCCAAAAGGAGAGAGCATCAGGTTCATGTCGAAATTCGTGCCCATCGGAAGCATCGATTGACTGTGAAACTGGCCCATCTGTCTAAGCCGTTCTTTCAGAAGCAGTTCCTACTCGATGGCATGAGAGGAAGCAACAGTAGGCCTATGATGTTCCATTTGCAGAGAAGGGATAGGAGTGATAGTTGGCTCCATTATATTTTTATTTATCTTGACTTTTTTGGAAGGTACAGCTCCCAATTATACTAGTTCTGAGTCTGAGCTGTCGACAGTCTCATTGACACTCGGAGTTCTGCTCATTTTCTATCTGTTGCTTTGGTTGTGCATGATGTCCTGCAGTTCCCTAATGTATTTGCTGAAAGGTGAAACCTGTAGCTTCTGCCTGTGGTGGGAGCTGCTTATGTGCTGGGTAAGGAATTTTCTACCTAGAGATAGTCGTCATAGTGCTGTCGGCATACGTTGCAGTAAGTACTCTTGCTTCTGGGCTTAGGAACTAGCTGAATAAGTGCAAGTCTACTAGCTAGGACTTCTAGTCGGTATAGCAGCTGAACCGGAGAGCATGCTCTTTCATCATGTTTGTCTTCCGTTAAAGGTAGTAGTCCTTCGTAAAGGGATAGGTTACTGTATCCGAGGGAAGGAGAAAGGCTGGGGATGCGTGATTGCGATCATTGTTGAAGGTGGGGGCTTGGAGGCAAGCTTTGGATTGGGGTGTGGGATTATTGCGCTTTAGAGGATCGAGACAGAAGGAAAGAGAGAGTTGATGGGAGTGCTTGACCTAGAGGGAGCAGGGCTTGAGAGAGAATTCGTGGTCGCTGCACTTGGGGACCACCTCCCTGGACTTTCTTGGCATAATAGAATAATTTTAATAAAATTACCTCCCTTCCCCACTAAAGCTACCTATTTTGAGGATCATCCTTCTTACCTGCTTCCTCTGATTTGTCCTTTCACTTTATTATTTTTGATAGGGCTCGATAGTGGTCTTTTCTGAGGTCTGGAGTGTAGCAAAATTTATTATTTGTTTGGAGCTTATAATAATTATCAAGCAGCATACCATCAAGAACATCGTCAATTTGTCTGATATTGTTTCTAGAGTATCACACTTGCTATTGACGGAACTTGAATTATGGAACTGTTGAAGAAAGAAGTGGTATGATTGTAGGGAGTATGGCCTTTGGGTTCATAGAGAGGAACTTAGTATTGAATTAGGGATGATGGGTTGAAAGTGTGTGGTATAATAATTTATATTGCTTGTTGCGGAGGGAGCATGGACAAACGGCATGAGCGAAACAGGAATATGAGCAAAAGGGTAGAAGATTTAAAGTACTGCAGGAGATTGAAAGAGTTCTTGCGGACCTTCAAGACCTAGCCCTGTCCTCTATAGGAGGAGCACCATACTGAGTGCTGTCCCTTCTTTCACTCTCTCAACGACAAACGCAGAAATCCCTACTGTGAGGCCGGCTTCCTCTACTACCTTGAACAGCAGTGCTATTGCGACTCTCCAGTACTTTCCCAGCCACTCAGCAATGCCCGCACTATCATTCCCACACCTAATATGTCTATCACCCTCACGCCTATAAAACCACTCCTTGCACGCGCTCTGTTTGTGAGGCTCCAGTAGAGATGTGCTGGATGCTCCACAAGGGGGAGAGCTACTATTTTGAGCAGGGTGAGTTTTTCAGGTTTGACATCACCTCCTTCAAGACCATGAGATGTAACCGAACAGGTAAGAGCACGGGTTATGCAGACCAACATGAGAGGAAGGTGTGCCTGTACTACCACAACGAAAAAGACAGGAGAAGGCCCAACTTCAACGACTACAGTCATATTCCTTGTCCGAAAACCAACTGCAACTGTGAAAGGTCCCACAACAAGATAGAGCAGTTGTACCACCCGACTCGCTACAAAACCAAGTTTTGTCAGTTTTACCACAAGGACAAAGACCCGAATGCTTGTGATTATAGGGACTTTTGCTCTTTCGCTCACTCAAAAGAGTAAATTCTGATCAATATAATTGATCCCAACAACAACGATCCGGCATACATGGTCAGCACTTTCAAGACAGTTTGGTGCCCCTACACAGAAGAGTATTTCTTGTGATATAAAGCCACGACCGGGGAGATTGCCCCTATGCTCACAACATCCAGGACTACAGAAGAAAACCTTCCCTGTACAACTACAAGCCTGAGAAATGCCCGCATTGGGACTTTCTCAACAAAATATAGTCCATTGAGGCAAGCGATTGTCCGGCTGGAATGAACTGCAACAAATGTCATGGCTGGATGGAGCACAAGTACCACCCCTTAATCTATAAGCCCAAGATGGGTCCCAGAAGCAACAAGAAAGAGGACATATTCTAGAAGAAGCTGAACAATCCTTCCAAGAAGGGGGAGAAGGAAAGCACTATCGAGCCATATATATCGAAGGAGGTTGAGACTAACAAAGCCATGTATTCTGTGGGAGCCCCTTTCTTCAAAAATTAAAAAGAGTCTGAACGCTAATTTTCCAAGGCCAGCAATCAGACCAAGCCAAAGACTGGTAACCAGAGCAACCTTGGCAGTGAAAATTCATTCGTCATGAGTTGTAGCAAAGAGAAGCCCAACAGGAAAGGCATGATCACACGACCTTAAACCGGACACAAGAGCATCTCTTCGGTCTACTTCTAAAGCCAGGAACACGAGATGTGGTAATGCGACAATTTAGAGCATTCAAAGGAAAGGAATTCTGAAGGTCGTTCGAAGTCTCAAGGCAATTCAACTTAGCGGGAGGTCTCCTACACCCACTCCATCAAAGACGTATCAATCTCATGATTCAAGTTAGTCAACGACGACGTGATCCTGAACAAGCTATCTAAAGAGAAAGTGAGCCAGCTGAGCCTGATGAACATGAACGAAAAGAAAGTGGATAGAATGGGGTTCCTGTCTCATGAATAGAAGGAGACTCTACAGAGAAGGCTGAAGTAGTACCACCTTCGGATCAAAAGAGTGGAGTACTCAAGAAAGCTTACAAAATTTTTCTTGATAAACAACGCTGAGGGGCTACTGAACAAATTACAGAAGAACAAAGCAAAGGAGGAGATGATTCCTAAGCTGAAAAGGCCAATGATAAGGGAGCTTTCCTTTTTGAGCGAGGAGGAAAAAGAACTTCTTCCGAAGCTTCTTCGGAGGTACGAGGAGGGAAAGGAGTTCGACAACCTGATGTCAGATGTGCAGGAGTACGTCAATAAGGAAGACAAGGAAGTCGGGGATGTCTGATTTCAATAATACGATAACAGCCAGCTACGAATGGAGGGTACGCTATGAGCCTCAGGGGGTATTTGAATTTCATATTTAATTTATATATGAGCCTTGGGCGTGTTTGGAATGATTGTTATTATATAATTGCCTATCGCAATAATTTTACTGTTCCCAGGGCAGGCTTCGCTCTAGATGGGAAAGACAGACCGGCCAGCACACATATAGGAGGGTGTTGGCTGTGATGGCCGAGAGGAGGAGAGAGGAGCCAATGGCGATTGTTTGGGGTTGTTGATTAAAATATATTCTATGAATTTCTAATGATGGTTAAACCGATATTAAACCAAAATCTGACAAGCAAGGCCAGTTGGTCTACTCTATGATTCCCGCATTTATACTAACCTTATAACCTACATATCTATAATAAAATCCAGAAGACACATCAACTCAAATGGAGCATTAAGAGTCACCGCCGCAGCTGCAGAAAGAAGAGGAAGAGCAACAGCCTCCTCCCTTAGCCATAAAGCCTAAACCGGATATATATCCTCTGACCATGCAGGTATACGAGGGACCATAGCTGCCTTCAACATATCGACTGGAGCACATTAGGGACGATATCGTACTGGGGGAGCAGCACGTCATCTACAGCAATATTCTCCAAGGGACTCCCATTTATGAAAGTATGAGGGCCGTAAAAATACTTTAATTTAGAAGATTCGCAAATTTTTGATGAGCGAGGGCAGCAACCTGCTCGTGATGAGAGATACGCTTGCCTTGGCCTGCACACAAATCGATCTTTTCTTCCGCAATGGAGGCTTCTGCTCAGTTGAGGATTTCCAGATTATGTCCTTAGCTTGCCTAATATTGGCTATGAAGATCCAGGAGGGAAAATTTCCTAAAATATCCTTCAAAGTTTTTAGAAAGGAGTAGCTGCTGAACTGGGAGAAAAAAGTGGCCAAGCGGCTATTATTCCACCTATCACCTCCCACCTACTACACTTTCGCTCTACACCTGGTCACCAAGTGGACGCAGTGGGAGCACTATACCTCGATTGATAGTACCTTCAAAAGCGACTTCCTTTCCATCAGCCACGGCTTCAATCCGACCCTCAGGCGTTTCTACGAGCAGTTGGATTGTATTTTCATGGGTACTTCCTGGTTTACTAAGTGATGAAGAGCCTATAATGGCCCCTGGAAATGCTTGTCGTCAATCTGTTCTACTTACACATAAGAATGAGCTGCCTTCAGCTTACCATCGACACAGAGGTCCTGTCAGCCTAAGAGGTAAATACCCCTCTATTTAGTTCACTGCGATTTTTTATTCTCCTGATGACTTTAGAATATATTTTGACAGTTTTTTGCTGTTCTACACATCAAGAGTTGTCAGAATAGAACCCTCTCTGGGCCTGTACCTGAAGCACTTCCTTGTTCTACAGCCGAGTACTAGAGTATTTGCGTTAAGGCCGAGTGTTGAGGAGTTGCGAGTGTGGGACAAGCTACAGACATTTCCAAGCGATTGCTATTCTTTGTCGAAGTCAATCATGGAAAGAGTCAATCCTGTCGATTTTATGGATGTTGCCAAGAAGAAATGATTATTTCAATAACCACTTAATAACTATAACTGACACTATCATACTATTAACCAGCATTACCAATGGTCGCTAGTACTCAAAAGGCATACAATCTCATCAAGCTACTCAGGGCAGCAATATTTGTTTCTT
>Ga0100380_10005243_pt1 | contig 13439 bp, 14 predicted proteins | sample CryGeymeta201504_FD_80417 | JGI IMG/M metagenome (GOLD analysis project Ga0100380, IMG submission 80417) | Groundwater microbial communities from Crystal Geyser aquifers in Utah, USA - Crystal Geyser metaG 2015-04 | ecosystem: Environmental > Aquatic > Deep subsurface > Groundwater | place... | reverse complement strand
CGGTCGCCCATTGCAGAAAATACCACGCCGCGTCCTTCTTCTGCGACGCGCTCGCCATCGCCAGCGACCAGATCCAGACGTTAGGCGTCGGCGCGGCGGCGGCGGGGTTGGCGGCGAACGGCGCATAGCCGAGCTTGCCCGCCATCGCGTTGTCGCCGCCGTTCATGAAGTAGCCCAGGATGTCGGCGTCGAAGATCATCGCCGAGGCCCCGGCCCCCAGATCGGTGCCGACCTGATACCAGGTGTAGGTGGACCAGTCCTTTGGCCCGCTCTCCTGGATCATCTTCACCCATTGCGCGTGGAACGCCTTTGATTCCGCCGTGTTCATCGCCGCCGACAGCTTGCCGTCGGCGGAGACGTTCAGATCCTTCTGGCCGAAGTTGGCGTAGGCCGACAGGAAGCCGGGATGGATCGTCGCCCACGAGCGCGAGCCGCGCACGCCGACGCCATAGGCGCCGTCGATGTCCTTGGTCAGCTTGGCCGCCGCCTCGGTCAGCTCGCCCATGTTGGTCGGCACCGCGACGCCCGCCTTGGCCAGCATGTCGCGGTTATAGGTGAGATTGTTCATCTCATAGCCCCAGGGCAGGCACCATTGCTTGGCGTCCGCCGAGCCGAGCGCGCCGCCGGGGACGCCGTTCCACGCGGTCGAGGCGCGCAGGCCGGGCAGCATGTCCTCCCACGCATAGTTCGGCGCGGTCTTGGCGGGATCGTTGATCCACTCGTTGAGATCGGTGATCCAGCCCGCCGGGCCGTAGGTCCACGTCATGTAGGCGCCGGTCATGAAGGCGTCGTATTCGCTGGAGCCGGACGCAAGCGCGGCGGTCACCTTGTCGAAATACACGTCCTCGGGGAACACGTCATAGCTGACCTCCATGCCGGTCAGCGCCTTGAAGCTTTCCAGGTTGGCGATCATCGCGTCGGCGTAGGGGTGCTTGTTGAGCAGCAGCTTCACGCCGGTTCCGGCGTGCTTTTTCCAGTCGAAGTCGGCGGCGAGCGCGCGGCTCGTCGCCATGCCGATCAGCGCGTTGGCCGATGCCGCGCTGACGCCCAGCGCGCCCAGGCCGCGCACCAGATCGCGGCGGCTGAGCTGTCCGCGCATGAAGGCGCCGACCAGATCCCGTTCCTTCTCAAGCATGCGTCTCACTCCCGTTTTTTTGTTGTTCAGCTCGCGATGGCGTCGGCCTCCGGCGTTAACCCGTCGGCGTCCCCCACGAGGCGGCGAGCGGTCGCCTCGTCGGTGATCAGTCCCGTGAACACGCCGCTTTTCAGCGCGGCGGACAGGGCGGCGGCCTTGGTCGGGCCGCCTGCTACCGCCCATACCTCGCGCCCCTTCAGCGCGAAAAGATCCGGCGCCATCACGCGGTTGTCGTAGGGCGTGGACATCAGCGCGCCGGAGGCGTCGAGAAACTGCCCCAGCACTTCCGCCCGGGCGCCGCGCGCGCGCAACGCGCGCAGCGAGGTCTCGGCGTCGAACACGTTGGCGCGCGCGATCGAGCCGTCCATGTCCACCGCGCCGACGCCGAGGATGCAGACCGTCGCCGCGTCGATGGTGCGCATGATCTCCGCCAGCCCCGCCTGCGCCAGCAGCACCTGCTTGTCGGCGGGGGAGTTGGCGAACATCGGCGCCGGCATCAGGAACGCCTCCGCGCCGGTCCGCTCCGCCAGCTTGTGGATCACGTCATAGGGGTTGGCGGCGAACTTGCGCGTCAGCCCGCCGAGGATCGACACGAACTGCACGTCCGGCGCCGCGCGGCTGGGCAGCATCGCGACCATCGCCGCCATGGTGGCGCCGTGGCCGACGCCGATCACCCGATGCGATCCCTGCTCAAGGATCGCCATCAGCAGCGACGCCGCCGCCAGCCCCAGCGCGCGCAGCGGCATCGCGCCGGTCTCCCCCAGGTCCGGCGCCACGGTGCAGGCGTGCAGGCCGAATCGCGCCGCCAGCCGCTCCTCCAGCGCGATGCAGCCCGCCACCGAGGCGTCCACGAACACCCGCACCAGCCCGTCCTTCGCGGCGCGGGCGATCATGCGGTGCGCGCGGGTCACGGGAATGCCGAAGCGTTCGGCGATCGCGCTTTGCGTCATGCCGCCCGCGTAATGCAGCCACGCCGCGCGCGCCGCGATCTCGGCGTCGTCCATCGGCGCATCGCGCAGGACCGCAGGCTTTCGCATCTGCGCTCGCCTCCCCGCTGTTTGCTCCCCGGCAAGCGCGACAGCGCCTGCATTTTTTATTCTTAACTGAATTATTTTTCAGAAATCATCGCGTGTCAACCCATTTCTCGCCGCGCCTGCCGCCGCATCCATGGCGTCGGGCGGCGCCTTTTCGCCTTGGGCATATTCTGCTAATGTTCTCATGGTCGGAACCCCGGACGCCAGGCGCCCCATGTGCAATCTCTATTCCCAGACCAGGAGCCAGGATGCGGTGCGGCATGTCTTCGACGACGTGCTGGAGGGCGCGGTCGATGATCTGACCGGCAACCTGCCGCCGCAGCCCGGCATCTATCCGGACTATCCGGCGCCGATCCTGCGGCGCGGGGCGGAGGGCGGCTGGCGCCTTGCGATGGCGCGCTGGGGGATGCCCACGCCACTGAAATTCCTTGAAGGCAAGCGCCGGGATCCCGGCGTGACCAACATCCGCGCTGTCGGCTCGCCCCACTGGCGGCGCTGGCTCGGGGTGGAGCACCGCTGCCTGGTTCCCTTCACCAGCTTCTCCGAGATTGACCGCCGCGCGGGCGCGCCGCGCAACCATCCGGTCTGGTTCGCGCTTGGCCGGGACAGGCCGCTGGCGTTCTTCGCCGGGGTCCGCGCCGAATGGACTTCGGTGCGCAAGGTGAAGGAGGGCGCGGTCACGGCCGAGCTTTTCGCCTTCCTCACCTGCGCGCCCAATCGTGAGGTCGGCGCCGTGCATCCCGCAGCCATGCCGGTGATTCTGACGCAGCCGCAGGAATGGCGGCTGTGGCTTGCCGCCCCGGCGCCCGAGGCGCTGAGCCTGCAACGGCCATTGCCGGATGGCGCTCTGGAGATCGTGCGGGAGGGCGCCGGTGAGGACGCGGCCTGATCCGGCTCCGGCCGATCCGCTGTGGCTCGCCCCCGCGCGCGTGCATGAGGCGGAAGGGGCCGGGCGGCGCGCCTTCGCGCTGTTTCAGGCCGCGCGCTGCGCCGGGCCGCTGGTCTGGGTGCTGCCCGCCCATGCGCCCGAACAGCCGTTGCTTGCGGGGCTGCCGCAGGGCGTCGGCGCGCGTCTTCATGTCGTGCGGGCCCGCGGCGGCGATCTGCTCTGGGCGACGGAGGAATCGCTGCGCGCGGCGCCCGTCGGCTTCGTCGTCGCCGAGCCGGAAAAGCCCCTGACGCTGACCGCCGGCCGGCGGCTGCAACTCGCCGCGGCGGCGGGCGGCGCGACGGGTCTGCTGCTGATCGGGGAGGGCGCGGGCTGCAACGCCGCCGAAACCCGCTGGCGCTGCGCGCCCGAGGCTGTCCTTCACGACGGCGCGCCGCCCGACTCGACTCTGCACCGCTGGTCTCTTATAAAGAACAAAAAAGGAACTCTCGGAGATTGGACGCTGCACTGGGATGGGACGTCGGCTGCTTTCCATCTGGTTTCCGCGGCTGGCGAGCGACGCCATCCTGCGGCGGCGCCCCTGTGAAGGGGCCTTCGCCCTCACCCTGCGGTCGGGGGGCGCCGATCATGTTCACTGCCTGAACGTCGCCGCCGAGGCGCACGGTCTGCGGCGCGGCATGGCGCTCGCCGACGCCCGCGCGATCCACCCCGATCTCGCCACCTGCCCCGCCGATCTCGTGCGCGAGGCGGGCGCTCTCGCCGCGCTGCGCCGCTGGGCCGGACGTTATGCGCCGATGGTCGGGCGCGACGGCGCCGACGGGCTGATGGCCGACATCAGCGGCGTGGCGCATCTCTTTGGCGGCGAGGCGGCGCTGCGCGCCGATCTGCACGCGCGGCTGGAGCGCGCCGGGTTCACCGCGCACAGCGCCATCGCGGGCGCCTATGGCGGCGCTCATGCGCTGGCGCGCCATGGCGGCGGGATCATCGCCGAGGGCGCTCTGGCCGAGGGGCTTGGGGGCCTGCCGGTTTCGGCGCTCAGGATCGGCCACGACGCCGCCGGTGCGCTTGACCGGCTGGGGCTGCGCCGGATCGCCGACCTGATCCCGCTGCCGCGGGCGTCGCTTGCGCGCCGTTTCGGGCCGGGTCTGGCGCTGCGGCTCGACCAGGCCCTCGGGCTTCAGCCCGAGCCGGTCGCGCCCGACCCGGAGCGCCCGAATTTCGCGGTGCGGATGACGCTGCCCGAGCCGGTCGGCCTGCACGCCGATGTCATGGCGGCGCTGTCGCGGCTGCTTGACCGGCTTTGCGCCACGCTTGGCCAGCGCCAGATGGGCGCGCGCCGCCTGCGGCTGGATCTGGTCCGCGTGGACCGCGCGACGGCGCAGGTCGAGATCGGCCTCGCCCGGCCGATGCGCGACCCCGGCCGGATCGCGGCGTTGTTCGCCAGGGGCGTGGAGGCGGTGGATGCGGGTTTCGGCATCGAGGCCATGCGGCTCTGCGCATTCGTCGCAGAGCCGCTGGCGCCGGTCCAGATCGCGGCCGGGCGCGCCGCGCCGCAGGATGGCGTGGCCGATCTGATCTCGCGCCTCGGCGCCCGGCTGGGCTTCGAGAATGTTCTGCGGCTGGCGCCCGCCGAGAGCCTGATCCCGGAGCGCAGCTTTGTCACCCTTGCGGCGGCCTATGCGCCCGATTTGCCCTCCGATCCGGCGTTCGGGCGCCGTGACGGCCCGCCGCGCCCGATCACGATCTTTCCGCCTGAACCCGTCGCCGTCGCCGCAGAGAGCCTTGCAGGCCATCCGCCCGCGTGGTTTCGCTGGCGGCGGATGCGCTTCACCACGCTGCGCGCCGCCGGGCCGGAGCGGATCGCGCCCGAGTGGTGGCTGGACGATCCGGCGTGGCGGACGGGCCTGCGCGACTACTGGCGGATCGAGACGCATCAGGGGCCGCGGCTGTGGCTTTTTCACACGCCGCAATCGCCGGGGGCGCAAGGCTGGCGGATGCAGGGGGTGTTCGCATGAGCGCCTACGCCGAACTTTGCGTCACGTCGAATTTCACCTTCCTGCGCGGCGCCTCGCACCCCGAGGAACTGGTGACGCGCGCCGCCGAGCTTGGCCTTGCGGCCATCGCCATCACCGACCGCAACTCGCTGGCCGGGGTGGTGCGCGCCTACAGCGCGCTGAAGGAGCTCGCGCGGCAGCGGGAGGAGGCGCGGGTCAGCGCCCCGGAGGCGCAGTCGGCGGCGCAGTCGGCGGCGCAGTCGGCGGCGCAGTCGGCGGCGCCCGCCATCCGTTCGCAGACCGTCCATGACCCATCCAGCCGTCGAAGCGCGTCACCTTCCGGCGGCGGTCTCGCCCCGACCATAGCGCCGGGCGCGCCGCTGCCGAAGCTGATCGTCGGCGCGCGGCTGGCGCTGAGCGACAGCGCGGTGGAATGGGTGGCGCTGCCTGCCGACCTCGCCGCCTATTCCCGCCTGTCGCGTCTGCTGTCGATTGGCAAGCGCCGGGCCGCGAAAGGCGACTGCCGCCTTGACCGCGCCGATCTGGCCGAATGGGGCGCCGGGCTTGTCCTCATCGCCTTGCCGCCCGATGTTCTGGCGCCCGACGCCCTGGCGCCCGCTCCGGGATCCGGCGAGCCGGCCCTGGCCGACATCGCCGCCATGGCCCGCCGGTTTCCCGGCTGCGTCTTTCTGGGCGCCGCGCCGCGTTACGACGGGCGCGACCAGCGGCGCTTCGACCGGCTCGCGGCCCTGGCGCAGCGCGCCGGTCTCGCCATGGTCGCGGTTGGCGACGTGCTGATGCACCGCGCCGCGCGCCGCCCGCTCGCCGACGTGCTGACCTGCCTGCGCGAGGGCTGCACCATCGACACGATCGGGTTACGGCGGCTGGCCAACGGCGAGCGCCGCCTGAAATCCGGCGCCGAGATGGCGCGGCTGTTTCACCGCTATCCCGCCGCGCTGCGCCGCAGCGTCGAGATCGCCGACAGATGCGCCTTCCGGCTCGACGACCTGCGCCACCAGTATCCGCACGAGGACCGCGACGGCGAACCCGCCCAGGCCCGCCTGGAGAGGCTGAGCCGCGAGGGGATGGTCTGGCGCTATCCCGACGGCCCGTCGCCAAAGATCGCCGCACGGATGGAGAAGGAGCTGACGCTGATCGCCGAGTTGGGCTATGCGCCGTATTTCCTGACCGTGCATGACATCGTGGCCTTCGCCCGGTCGCGCGGCATCCTCGCCCAGGGGCGCGGCTCGGCGGCGAATTCGGTGGTCTGCTACCTGCTCGGCGTCACCGAGGCGCCGCCCGAGTCGATCACGCTGATCTTCGAGCGCTTCATCTCGAAAGCGCGCGGCGAGCCGCCCGACATCGACGTGGATTTCGAGCATGAGCGCCGCGAGGAGGTGATCCAGCACATCTATGAACGCTATGGCCGCGACCACGCCGGGCTGACCGCTGCGGTGATCCATTTCCGCGCCCGCGCCGCGATCCGCGAGGTGGGCAAGGTGATGGGGCTGAGCGGCGACGTGATCGCGCGGCTTTCAGGGCAGATCTGGGGCTGGTCCGCCGCAGCGCCGTCGCAGGACCGCATCCGCGACGCAGGCCTCGACCCCGCCGACCGGCGGGTGAGCCTTGCGATGCGGCTGACCGCCGAGATCATCGGCTTTCCCCGCCACCTCAGCCAGCATGTCGGCGGCTTCGTCATCACCCAAGGCCGACTCGACGAGATCTGCCCGATCGAGAACGCCGCGATGGCGAACCGGACCGTCATCGAATGGGACAAGGACGACATCGACGCGCTGGGGCTGCTGAAGGTCGATGTGCTGGCCCTGGGCATGCTCACCTGCATCCGCAAGGCGTTCGACCTGCTCAAGGCGCATCGCGGCCGCGCCCTCACCCTCGCTTCCGTGCCGCCCGAGGATCCGGCGGTGTACGACATGCTGTGCCGCGCCGACGCGGTGGGGGTGTTTCAGGTCGAGAGCCGGGCGCAGCTCAACTTCCTGCCGCGGATGAAGCCGCGCGTGTTCTACGATCTGGTCTGCGAGGTCGCCCTCGTCCGTCCGGGGCCGATTCAGGGCGGCATGGTGCATCCCTTCATCAACCGCCGTCAGGGCAGGGAGAAGGTCGAGGATCTCGGCCCCGCGCTGATGGAGGTTCTGGGCCGCACCTATGGCGTGCCGCTGTTTCAGGAACAGGCGATGCAGATCGCCGTGGTCGCGGCCGGCTTCACCGCCACCGAGGCCGACCAGCTGCGCCGCAGCCTCGCCACCTTCAAGCGCATGGGCGCGCTCGCGGCGTTTCGCGACCGCTTCATCTCCGGGATGCTGGCGCGCGGCCATGACGCGGGCTTCGCCGCGCGCTGCTTCGCCCAGATCGAGGGCTTCGGCGCCTACGGTTTTCCCGAGAGCCATGCGGCCAGCTTTGCGCGGCTGGTCTATGTCTCCGCCTGGCTCAAGCGCCATCATCAGGCGATCTTCACCTGCGCGCTGCTGAACAGTCAGCCGATGGGCTTTTATGCGCCCGCCCAGCTGGTGCGCGACGCGCGCGAGCACGGCGTCGAGGTGCGGCCCGTCTCGGTGAACCACTCCGCATGGGATTGCACGCTGGAGCCGCGCGCCGACGGCGGGCTGGCGCTGAGGCTGGGGTTTCGCCAGATCAAGGGCTTGCGCGCGGAGGACGCCGGCTGGATCGCGGCGGCGCGCGGCAACGGCTATCCCGACGTCGAAAGCCTCTGGCGCCGCGCCGGGGTGGGGCGCGACGCGCTGGAGCGGCTGGCCGAGGCGGACGCCTTCACCGCGCTCGGCCTCACCCGCCGCGACGCGCTCTGGCAGGCCCGCGCGCTGCGCGGCCCCGCGCCGCTGCCGCTGTTTGACGCCGGTGGCGAGGGCGGGGCCGAGCCGGTCGTGACGCTGACGCCGATGACCCTTGGCGAGGAGATGGTCGAGGATTACCGCGCCCTGCGGCTCTCCTTGCGGGCGCATCCGATGGAGCTGCTGCGCCCCGGCCTGCCCGGCGTCACCGCCCATGACCGGCTGGCGCACGCGCAGGGCCGCGTCGCTGTCGCGGGGCTGGTCATCACCCGCCAGCGACCGGGCGCCGCCTCGGGCGTCGTGTTCCTGACGCTGGAGGACGAGACCGGCGTCGCCAATATCGTGGTCTGGGCGCGGGTCTATGAACGCTTTCGCAAGGCGGTGATCGCCGGGCGGCTGCTGCGCGTGTCGGGGCGGATCGAGCGCGACGGCCCGGTGCTGCACATCGTCGCCGAGGGGATCGAGGACGCCTCGCCGCTGCTCCTGACGCTTGGCGGCGAGACCCTCGCCGCGCCCGGCGCCCCGCGCCCCGCCGCCCGCCATCCCCGCGATCAGGCCGGGCGGCTGTTTCCAAGCCGCGATTTCCACTGAGCGCCGGGCGCGACCGCTTTGATCGTGAGCGCCGGGCGCGACCGCTTTGATCGTGAGCGCCGGGCGCGACCGCCTTACTCGAACTCCATATGGATGAAGGCGGCCTCGGCGTTCTTGCGCGCCAGGCTGTCAAACTGTTCCAGATGCGCGAAGGCCGATTGGTCCACATCCACCGCGCCCGCCAGATCGCCGCCCGAGTCGATATGGTCGGCGATGCGCGCGCGCAGGTTCATCAGATAATCCCAGGTGTCGGCGCGGGCGCGGGCGATGTCGGCGGCGTGGCCGTGGCCGGGGACCAGGTGGGCGGCGCCGGTGGCGGCGACGGCTTCGAAGGCGGCGGGCCACTCGGTGATCGAGGATTGTCCGCCAACGCCCAGGATGCGCTCCAGATAGACGATGTCGCCGCTGAACACGGTGTCCTTCTGCGGGACAAGCACAAAGCTGTCGCCGGGGGTGTGGGCGGCGCCGACATGGGTGATCTCGAACGTCACCCCGCCCAGATCGAAGCGGTGTTCGCTCTCGAAGGTCACGTCGGCGTAGGCGGGTTCGGTGCCGGCGAGGGCGTCGCCGAGATATTGCGCCAGCCCCTGCATCTGCGCGTCGGCGCGCGCGTGATGATCGGCGACCGCCGCCGCCGAGGCGATGATCCGCGCGCCCTGCGCCCGCCAATAGCTGTTGCCGAGCCAGCGGTGATCCTGCCCGCCGGTGTCGATCACCACGCGCACCGGCTGACCGGTCAGCGTCGCGATCGCGGCGTCGATTTCAGCCGCGCCGCGCCAGCTGCCGCCGGGGTCGATCAGCACCACGCCGTCGCCGGTCGCGACCACGCCGAAGGTGGCGTTGTTGGCGCGGTTGTCGGCGCTGCGTTGCTGTTTTTCGCCGACCAGCGCCCAGACGCCGTCGGTCACCGGCTGGATCTCCAGCCCGCCCGCCAGCGCCGCCACGGGCGCGGCGAGCGCCAGCGCCAGTCCGAACGTCATATGCTTCACCAAGACCCGCTCCCTTCCTCTCGCCGCGTCGCCCCGCGCTGGCGTCAGCAACAGCCCGAACCGGCGCCGTCTCCGCCGCAGCACGATCCGCTCGCGGCGGGCTCGGGCGCCGCCGCGCCGCATCCGCAGGCCGGCCCCGCCGTCGCACGCGCCGCCGCCGCCGCGTCGCCGGTCACCGGAAAGCCGCGCCCGGCCCAGCGGGCGATGCCGGGGCGCATGTTCATCACCCGGTCATAGCCCTGATACATCAGAAAATACGCGGCCTTCAGGCTGCGCGCGCCCGACACGCAGGCGACGATCACATCGCGGTCGCGCGGCGTCTCGGCCCAGCGCGCCTCGAACTGCGACAGCGGGATGTTGAGCATCTCGCAGCCGCCATAGCCGACCGCCGCCACCTCGTCGGCCTCGCGCACGTCGAGCAGCAGCGCGCCTTCGCCGAGCAGGCGGCGCGCGGTGGTGGGGCAGACTTCCCGCGCCTCGGCGAGGTCTTTCTTCACGGTCTGGGTCATGGCGTCCGGTCCTTTTACGGCTGGAGTCGCGTCAGCGCGGCTGCGCGGGCGTGTTGGGCTGGCCCAGCAGCGCCGCCTTCATGCGGCGGGCCACGGGGGCGAGAAAGAAAATCGTCGGCGCCGCGAACACATAGGCGACCACGAAGGCCCAGGCCCAGCGCCCCAGAAAGCCGGGCGCAAAGCCGGTGTTCACGGCGGTGATGACGCAGGTCATCAGGCAGACCATGATCGCCGCCATGATCAGCGAAAAGACCAGGTGGAACTTTTTTTGCGGGTTCATTTCAGCCAGGCCCCGGCCTGCTCGCGGGTGGGGACGGAGCCGACGTGGACCACCTTGCCGTCGATCACCACGCCGGGGGTGGACATCACGCCATAGCCGACGATCTCGCGCATGTCCTCGATCTTGGTGATGCTCACCGCCGCGCCGGTGTCGGCGGCGGCGCGGGTCAGCACGTCAACGGTGGCCTTGCACTTGGCGCAGCCCGGCCCCAGAACCTTGATTTCCATGGTTTTTCCTTTTCAGAACAGGAAGTTGAACAAGAATCCCACCGCCAATATGCCGCCGCCGACCACGCCGATGAACACCGCGATCAGCTTCAGCGTCAGCACCTGGCGCAGGATGATCATCTCGGGCAGGCTCAGCGCGATCACCGCCATCATGAAGGCGAGCACCGTGCCCAGCGCCGCGCCCTTGCCGAGCAGCGCCTCGACGATCGGGATCACCCCGGCGGCGTTGGTGTACATCGGAATGCCCATCGCCACCGCGACCGGCACCGACCACCACGCCTCCGCGCCCATGATCCGCACCATCAGGTCCTGCGGCACATAGCCGTGGATCAGCGCGCCCAGCCCGATGCCGAGGATGATCCACATCCAGACCCGGCCGAAGATCTCGCGCACCGCCTCCAGCCCCAGCTTGTAGCGCGCGACCCAGGTCAGCCGCGCGCTCTCGATGTCGGACGGCGCCGAGGCCCCGGCGTGGATGTCGCGCACCCAGGGCTGCAGCCAGCCTTCGAGGTTGAGCTTGCCGATCACGAACCCCGCGACGATGGCGATGCTCAGGCCGAACACCAGATAGGTCGCCGCCACCTGCCAGCCGACCAGCCCGACCAGCAGCACCAGCGCCACCTCGTTGACCATCGGCGCCGCGATCAGGAACGAGAACGTCACCCCCAGCGGCACGCCCGCCGAGACGAAGCCGATGAACAGCGGCACCGCCGAGCACGAGCAGAACGGCGTCAGGATGCCAAGGCTCGCCGACAGCACGTTGCCCACGCCCTCGCGCTTGCCCGACAGCAGCGCGCGGGTCTTTTCCGGTGAAAAGAAGCTGCGCACCACGCCCATCGCGAACACGATCAGCGTCAGCAGCATCATCACCTTGGGCACGTCATAAAAGAAGAACGCCAGCGCGTCGCCGGTGTGGCTTGCGCGATCGACCGGCAGCTGAGCCACCACCCATTCGGAGGCCGGGATCAACTGGCCATAGACCAGCCACCAGACAGCCACGAAGGCGGCGACGCCCGCGCTCCATAGCCACGCGGGCGTCGGGGCCTTTTGCATTTCCTGCGCCTGCATGGTCATGCGGCGTTCCTTTCGTGAATGTCGATCTCCGACTCGGGCGCCGACAACACGGCGTCGAGAATCGCGCGGGTCGCGGGTGGCATTGCGGGGTCGAGGCGATAGCGCACCCACTGCGCGTCGCGCCGGTCGCTCACGAGGCCTGCGGCGCGCAGCACCTGCATATGCCGCGACATCCGGCTCTGCGTCGCGCCAAGCCGTTGCATGAGCTGGCAGACACAGTGTTCCGAGCCGTCGGACAGGATGCGCACGGCGGCGATCCGCGTGGGTTCGGCGAGGGCGGACAGGATGGCGCGCGGCATGGATCACTTCTCCCGCATATGCGTTCAGCCGCATTTATGCGCGCCCATCATATATGTCAATATGAATGAGCATATGTCACGGGCGACTTTGGCGGGGCGCAGGCGCGCGGACATGGGTCCGGCGGCGCGGCGCCGTCGCCGCTGGCCCCGGGCGGGTGCGTCGTGCTAGCCATGCGCGGCATGAAGGAGACGGCGCGGCGCATGTGGACCATCCCCAACATCCTGACCGTGGCGCGGCTGGTCGCGGCGCCCTGCGTCGCGCTGGCGTTCACCGCGTTCGAGCGCCCGCTGGCCGACGCGCTGGCCTGCGCGCTGTTCGTCGCCGCCGCGCTGACCGACTGGCTCGACGGCAAGCTGGCGCGCGCCTGGGGGCAGGTGAGCGCGGTGGGCCGCCTGCTCGACCCGATCGCCGACAAGGCGATCGTGCTGATCGCGCTCGCCACGCTGACTGGGCTGCACGGGCTGCACTGGCTGCTGCTGGCGCCGGTGGCGCTGATCATCCTGCGCGAAACCGCCGTGGCGGGCTTGCGCGAATACCTCGCCGGGGCCGCCGCGCTGCCGGTCACCGCGCTGGCGAAGTGGAAGACCACGGCGCAGCTTGCGGCGATCTCGGTGCTGCTGGGCGCGGGCGCGGCGGGCGCCGCCGCCGAGGGTCTGCACGCCCTCGGGCTGGCGCTGCTGTGGGTGGCGGCGGCTTTGACGGCGATCACCGGATGGGACTATTTTCAACGCGGCCTTGCGTTCGTGAGGCGGGGAGAGGGCTGAGATGCAGGTGCTCTATTTCGCCTGGCTGCGCGAACGCATCGGCGCCGCGCGCGAGGAGGTTCAGACCGACGCCGCCACGGTGGCCGATCTGGTGGGCGAGCTGCGCGCGCGTGAGCCGCGCTATGCGGCGGCGTTCAGCGACATGAGCGCGGTGCGCGTGGCGGTCGATCAGACCATGGCCGACATGGCGGCGCCGCTGAAGGGCGCGCGCGAAGTGGCGTTCTTTCCCCCCGTGACCGGCGGCTGACATGGCCGTGCGGGTGCAGGAGGCCGATTTCGACATCGCCGCCGAGATCGCGGCGCTGACCGCGACCGACCGCGACATCGGCGCGGTGGTCAGCTTCACCGGTCTGGTGCGCGAGATCGCGGGCGGCGGCGCGGACCAGCGCATGACGCTGGAGCACTATCCCGCGATGACCGAACGCGCGCTGGCCGAGATCGAGGCGCAGGCGCGCGCGCGCTGGCCGCTGAGCGGCGTCGCCATCATCCACCGCGTCGGGCCGCTGGCGCCGGGCGACAACATCGTGCTGGTGCTGGCCGCCAGCCGCCACCGCCACGCGGCCTTCGAGGCGGCGGCGTTCCTGATGGACTATCTCAAGACCCGCGCGCCGTTCTGGAAGAAGGAGGCCGGCGCCTCGGGCGAGGCTTGGGTGGATGCGCGCGAAAGCGACGAGGCCGCCGTCGCGCGCTGGGGTTGACGACCGACGGGCGCCTCAGCCCTTCTTCAGCACCCGGCGGCCCAGCAACTCGGCGATCTGCACCGCGTTCAGCGCGGCGCCCTTGCGCAGGTTGTCGCTGACGCACCACAGGTTGATGCCGTTGTCGATGGTGCTGTCGTCGCGGATGCGG
>Ga0100380_10005241_pt1 | contig 13443 bp, 10 predicted proteins | sample CryGeymeta201504_FD_80417 | JGI IMG/M metagenome (GOLD analysis project Ga0100380, IMG submission 80417) | Groundwater microbial communities from Crystal Geyser aquifers in Utah, USA - Crystal Geyser metaG 2015-04 | ecosystem: Environmental > Aquatic > Deep subsurface > Groundwater | place... | reverse complement strand
CCGGCGTCATAGCTGGTGACGCGCTCGGTCAGCACCAGCGACGAGAACTCGACGCTGGCGCGCTTGTAGCCCTTGGTCTCGGAGTTCGCGATGTTGTCCGAGATCGTGGACAGCTTGCTCGCGTTCACGTTCAGACCCATCACACCCGCGTTCAACGCCGAGGAAATACCCATGCCTTCGCCCTTTCTGGGATACGCAACCTTGGGCGCAACCATGCGCGCGGAGGGTTTAACGAGGCGCTAATGGCCCGATTCGGCCGCTGGCGGCGCCGTCTCGCCCGCCTTCGCGGCGGCGGGCGGCCCGCCGTGCGGCGTGGCCGCGCTGGCGCCCGAGGCGCCGCCAAGGCCGCGCAGCAGGGTGATCTCGACGCGGCGGTTGCGCGGGTCGAGCGGGTCTTCGGCCACCGGCTGCGTGGCGGCCTTTCCCGAAACCTCGGCGATGCGGCCCGCGTCCAGCCCCGACTCGATCATCAGCCTGCGCGCTGTGTGCGCGCGGTCCGACGACAGCGACCAGTTGCCGTCGTCGCCGCCCTTGCTGAAGGCGGCGGCGTCGGTGTGGCCGGTCAGCGACACGTCGTTGGTCACCAGTTGCGCCACGCTCGCCACCACCTCCACCAGCGCGCGCAGCATCGGCGTCGGCGTGGAGGAGCCGCGCTCGAACAGCGGCGCGCCGTCGGTGTCGAAGATGTCGATCACCAGCCCGTCGCGGGTGACGCGGGTGCGGATGTGGCGCAGCATCTCACGCTCGGCGTCGCTCTCGCCGCTGAGCGATTCGAACGCCGCCTCGATCATCGCCAGCGCGCGCGCCTCGGTCGCCTCGCCGCCCGCAGCGTTCTGGGCCTGCGCCTGCGCGTCGGCGACGCCGGCCGCGCCGCCGGTGGGCCGCGCCTGCTCCTCCTTGCCGCTTTCGGCCTTCGCGCCCTTCACGGTGACGGAGTCGCCGCTGAACGCGCTGGTCCCGCCGCCGGAGATCTGGGCGATGGGGATGCGGTTGTCGAAATAGTCCGCAAGGCCCTTCTTGGTGTCCTCGCTGGTGGCGTTGAGCAGCCACATCAGCAGGAAGAACGCCATCATCGCGGTCACGAAGTCGGCGTAGGCCACCTTCCAGGCGCCGCCATGGTGGCCGCCGCCCTGAACCTTCTTGATCTTCTTGATGATGATATTCGGCGCGTTACCGGCCATTGCGCGCAGCGCCTCTCAACGGGGATCACGCGGCGACGCTGCATCGGCCAGGTTGATAAAACGTTCATGGCGTGAAGCGGTTAACGGCTTGGCAAGGCGGCGCGGCCAAGGTCGGGGCCGTATCGATATGCGGAGCGGCCATGTCCACCAACGCGATCCTGCGCCGGAAGATCGAGCAGTCGCGCGTCTCGGTCTCCTCCTACCCCAAGCTCAGCGTGCTGGCCGCCACCCACGCGCGCGAGACGGCCGCCCGCGTGCGCGCGCTGTTCAACACGCTGGCCGACGTCAAGACCGAGGCGAGCGCGGTGATCCGCGCCGGGCGCTATCTGCGCGGGCTGCCGACGCCCTCGGTGCTGGGGGTGCTGGAGGTCAACGGCGTCGCCAACGCCGCCGCGTTCCACATCGACGCCGAACTTGTCAGCCACATCATCGATCTGTCGCTGGGCGGCGACAGCGCGATCGACAGCTCCTACCCTGACCGACAGCCTACGCTGATCGACCTCGCCATGTGCGGCCGCTTCGCCAACGCGGTGCTGGACGCGTTCGACGCCGCCGTGGCGACCGTGTGCCGGGGCAAGTCGCTGGGCGTCATGCGCTGCACCCGGTTCGAGACCACGCCGCAGATGGCCAACATCGCCCCCGAACGCTCGGAGGTGATGATCATCAACCAGCGGGTGGAGGTGGGCGAATCGACCCGCAATGGTTTCTTCGAACTGGTGCTGCCGCTGTCGGTGGTCGATTCGATCAAGGTCGATCTGATGCAGCATTTCGGCTCGCCCTCGACGCTGAATTCGGACCTGTGGGAGCGTCACCTGCGCCACAGCCTGATGAAGGCGGGGCTGCTGGTGGACGCGGTGATCGACAGCCAGAAGGTCTCGCTTGCGGCGCTGTCGGCGATGAAGGCGGGCGACGTGCTGCCGCTGGGGCGCAACGCGGTTGATGAGCTTGAACTGGTGATGACCAGCTCGCGCGGGCGCACCGTGATCGGGCGCTGTCGGCTGGGCGCCAAGGGCGCGTTCAAGGCGGTCAAGCTGACCGAAGACCCGCCCCCTGAACTCATCGAGCAACTGCGTCTGGAGCGCTGAGCGCAGGGCTTGCGCGCCGCGCGCAGCCGGGGCCTTCTGATCCCTGGCGGCGGCGGAGCGCAGGGTATGCAGACGGGCGGGATCCGGCTTCTCGACCATGGCGACCCCGCTGCGCTGCTGGCGTGGGCGGGCGCCGACGACGCCGACCTGCGCGCGCTTGCGCGGCTGGCGCCGCGTCTGACGGCGCTGTTCATCCTCGCCGCGCCACAGGCGCCGGGTGCGGTGGTGGTGGGCGGGCTGCTGGCGCAACCGGCGGGCGCGCCGCTCAGCGTCACCGGCGCGGGGTTTTCGCGGCGCGCGGCGCTGGCGGGTTGTCTGGGCGAGGCGGCGGAGGCGCTGGCGCAGGCGCCCTGCGCAGGCGACATCGTCGCGCGCGCGCCGCTGGCGGCGCCGCCTGCGGGCCATGGGCTGAATCCGGGCGAACTGGCGGCGGCGGCGGCGCGCGGGCTGGACCCATCCGCGCCCGTGCCCTGGGTGCGCGCCGCGCGGCTGCCCGACGGCGCGCCCTGCCTGCTGCCCGCGCCGCTGGTTCTGCGCGGCTTCGCGGCGGCGGGCGGGCCGCCGCTGAGCCTTGGCTGCGCGGCGGGGCCGACGCTGGCGGCGGCGCGGCGCGCGGCGGTTCTGGAGCTGTTCGAGCGCGACGCGGCGGCGCGGTGGCGCGCCGGTGGCGCGGCGGCGCCGGTCGGCGCGCGCGCCGCGCAGGCGGTTTTTGCGGCGCTTGGCGGCGACGCCGGGCGCGTGTGGCTGGCGCGGATCGACTGCGGCGCCGGGCCGCCGACAGTGGTGGCGCGCTCGGCTTTGGGCGAGGGCGTGGCGGCGGGGCTGACCGCGCCGCAGGCCGCGCTGTCGGCGCTGCGCGAGATGCTGGCCGCCGAAGCCGCCGCCGCCTTTTCCGCCGCCCGCGCCAGCGCGCGCGGCGCCCAGGCGCTTGCGCCCAACTCCCCTGCGCAGGCGCAGCCTCCGCCGCCGGTCGGGCGCGCGCCCAGGGCGGCGCCGCTGGGCGCGGCGCTGGCGCGGCTGGGCGAGGCGGGCCATCCGGTGCGCGCGGCGCCGCTGCTGCGCGCGGCGCTGGGCGTTGCGGTGATCAAGGCGGTATGTTTCGGGCTGGCGTCTGGATAAAGGTTGTATGAAATTTCAGGTTCGAGAGCCGGGCTTGCGGCGTGCGATTCGCCGCAGGCCCGCCCGGAGAGGGAGGGATTCGAAGCGCGTGGCGGATGCGGGGGGCCTGACGCCCAGACATTTCCTCAAGGTGATCGGCGGCTTCGCGCTGTCGGTCGGGGGCCGGGACATCGATCTGCGCAACCGCAAGGCGCAGGCTGTGCTCGCCCACCTTGCGCTGTCGGCCCCGTCGCTGCAGCCGCGCGAGCGGCTCGCCTATGCGCTGTGGAGCGAGCGCGCGGGCGAACAGGCGCGCCAGTCGCTGCGCCAGACCCTGCATGACCTGCGCCGCGCGCTGGGCGCGGACGGCGCATCGCTGGTGGCGGTGCGGCGCAACGAAGTCGCGCTGCACGGCGACGCGCTGCGCATCGACCTGATCGCGCTGATCGAGACCATCGAGACCGCCGACGCGCCGCCTGACGGCGTGGACTGGGCCGGTCTGAGCGACGCGATCCTGCCGGGGCTGGAGGATGTCGATCCGGTGTTCGGCGAATGGCTGTCGGCGCGGCGCGCGGCGTTGCTCGCGCGGCTTGTCGCGGCGCTGGAGGCGCGCATGGCCGGGGCGGCGGCGGATGCGCAGGCGCGCGCCTGGGCGCTGGCGCTGGTCGGCCTCGACCCCGCGCACGAACCCGCCTGCCGCCGCCTGATGCTAAGCGACGCAGGCCGCGGCGACGTGCGCGCGGCGCTCAAGCGCTACGCCGTGCTGTGGGAATTGCTGGAGGAGGACTACGCCGCCGAGCCGTCGCCCGAGACGCAGGCGCTGGCGGTGGAGCTGAAATCGCTGGAGGCGGCGCCGCAGGCGCAGCCCGCCGCCCGCCCCAGCCTGACGCTGAGCATGGGCGCGTTCCGGCTGGACGGCGTGGACGACAAGTTCGGCTATCTGGTGCGCGGCTTCCGGCAGGATCTGATCGCGACGCTGACGCCTTATCGCGACTGGGTGGTGATCGAGCCGGGGCCGGGCGGCGCCGCGCCGCAGGCCGACGGCGTCTATGAGATCGACGGCGTCGCCTATCCCAGCCGCGACGGCGTGCGCATCAACGTCACGCTGAAGGAAAGCGCGGCCCGGCGCTTCATCTGGGGCCAGCAGGACGTGGACCTGAGCCTCGACAGCTGGTTCGAGACCTGCCGCACCACCACGCGCCGCATCGCCGCCGCGCTGGACGTGCGCATTCCGGGCGACCGGCTGGCGCGGCAGGCGCGCGTCGCCGACGTGTCGCTGCCGCTCTATGACAAGCTGCTGAAGGCGCGCGACCTGCTGACCAGGTGGACGCCGGAGGACGACCGCCACGCGGAGGCGATCTTTCGCGACATCCTGCGCGTCGAGCCGGATTTCGTGCGCGCCAAGGTCGGGCTGGTCAAGCTGATCAACAGCAGCCACATCGTGTTTCCCGGCCTGCGCCGCCCGAAATCGGGCGAGACCGACGCCGTGCGGCTGGCGCAGGCGGCGGCGGAGGCGGACCCGCTCGACAGCGAGCACCAGCTTTGCCTCGGCTGGTCGCTGGCGATGAACGGGCGGACGGAGGAGGCGGTGGTGGCGCTGCTGGCCGCCTGCGAGAACAACCCCACCAACCCGCGCACGCTGGCCTCGGCGGCGGACGCGCTGGCCAATTGCGGCGCGCTGGCCAAGGCGCGCGAGATGGCGCAGGCCTCGCTCGACCTCGACCTTGGCGCCGCGCGGCTGCACTGGGGTTATCGCGTGTCGGTGGCGCTGTGGTCGGGCGATTTCGAAGCGGCGGTGGCGACCGCGCGCAAGGCCGACAACGCCATCCCGCTGACCGGCGGCTACGAGGTGGCGGCGCTGGCGATGATGGGCCGCACCGAGGAGGCGCGGGCGGCGTGGACCGCCTACGCCGCGTGGCTGCGCGCCCGCTGGCGCGGCCCGGCGGCGCCGCGCGACGCCGATCTCGCCGACTGGTTCATCGACGCCCCGCCGCTGGCCGACCCTGCGCGCCGCGCCGCGCTTGGCGATGCGCTGCGCACGGCGGCCGCGCCCCGCTAGAGCGCCGCTTGCGGGCGGCGCGAGGGCTGGGGCGCGGCGGTCATCATGGCGTCAGCGGCACGACGCGAAGGTGTAGTCGGCGATCCGGCTGTCGAGAAAATCGCTGTTGCCCGGCGCGTTGGCGCCGCCGCGGATATAGTCGTAGTAGAAACGGTCCACATAGAACTGCCCCGGCCTGCGCCCGGCGTCGAACGCCACCGCAAGGTTGCGGCTCTCGGCCAGAAGGTCGGGGTCGGGCAGGCGGATCGTCACCTGCTGCGCGGTGTGGGCAGCGTAGGCGGCGGTCGCGTCGCGGTCGATGTCGAGCATCTCCAGCACGCCGGGGATGCGCCAGCTGCGCGTCGGCTCGGCATAGCGCGCCTCCATCGCCTCCACGCCCAGCAGATCGTTGGCGAACGACGCCAGACCCTCCATGAACGCGGCGACCGTCGCCGGGCGGCCCGCAGGCGAAAGGGCGAGGCGTGACAGATAGGCGCCGACGATCTGGTGGGCGATCACGTTCATCTGCACGGGCATCAGCAATACTCCGGTTTCATGCGCTCAGGCGGCGTGGGTGAGGTGCGCGATCAGCTGCGCCATCGCGGCGGGGGCGGGGGCGTCGCCGAACACGGCGCGCAGGTCGCAGGCGATGTCGGGGTGATCCTCGACCCGCGCGCGGGAGCCGTCGCGCGCGGCGAACAGCGGCTCGGCCAGCAGCGATGAGCCGACCGCGCCATAGCGCCGCCCGGCGCCGCCGCCCTGATCCGCCGCCGCCGCCGCCTCAAGCAGCACGAACAGATACAGCGGCGGGTCGGCGCAGAGCGCGGCGGCGTGGCCGCGCAAGGTGCGGTCTCGGTCGATCCAGTCCAGCACCGCGCGCCCGCGATGCGAGGCGTCGAAACCCAGCCAGCGCTCCAGCCCCGGCAGGTCGGCCCCCGTCTGGTCGGTGAAGGCCGGGCGCAGCGCCTCGGCGATCGCCTGCACCCTGAGCGGCCCGCTGTCCATGCCGCGCGCCAGATCGCGCAGCACCAGATGGGCGCGGCGGGCGCGGGGGTGATCCTGCGCCAGCAACCCCGGCGCCTCCGCCAGGAACACGTTGACGTAAGGGCTGAACGGCTGCGCGTCCTGCGCGTCAGGGCCGAAAAAGCGCGACCAGTCCAGCGCCCAGGCGCGCCCCTCGCGAAAGGCGTCGGGGTCGCGCCTCGAGGTGTGGCGCAGCATGTAGCGCACGTTCACCGCCTGACCGCCGTTCACCGCGTCGGCGATGGCGTAGTCGGGGCGCACCAGCGCATGGCCGGCGCGGAACACCGCATGGGTGAACTCCACCGGCATGTCGTCGCTTTCCTCCGCCCAGCGGTCGAGCCTGCGGCCGGCCTCATAGGCCGAACGCACGTCGTCGCGCAGCAGCATCGGCGCCAGATCGGCGAACACGATGCGGCGGAACACCGCCTGCGTCACCCGCCGCGCCGCTTCGAACCGCGCCGCAGGGTCGCCATGGCGCGCAAGCCTGCGCAGCGCGACGTTGTGCAGCCGCATGAAAAAGCCCGCGATCTGCGCCACCACCGGGTTCTCGTCGTTGCGCGGATCGGCGGCGCACAGCGGCGGCGCATCACCGAAGTCGCCGTCATGGCGGCGCCGCGACAGCGTGCGCTGGCCGACCGGCGCGCCGGGGCCGAACTTGCCGACCGCCAGCCGGTAGGGCGCCAGCGCGTCATAGCCGTCGTCGTAAAGCTCGGGGTCTTTCTGCGGCCCCTCGCCGTAGATCGTCTCCAGCGTCAGCCGCCGCGCGCGCAGCGGGATCATGGGCACCTGCGTCGGCGGATAGAACGCCTCGTCGGTCGAGAACTTGAGGTCATGCGCCACGAATTGCGCAAGATAGGTATAGCCTGCGGGAAACGGCGCCGGGGCGGGCGCGGGCCGCGCGCCCATGATCCGCTCGGCCACGGCGGCCAGCATCATCTCGGTGTCCGCCGCGCCGCCGAGGCCGCGCCAACGGTCGCCCTCCGGCGCCTCGGCGTCATGGAACATGTTGCGAAAGCCGGGGGCGGGCGCACGCGGCAGACGCAGGTCGCGCGCATCGGGGCGCAGGCTGTCGGGCAGGGCGTGGCGAAACAGGGCTGTGGACATTGCTGGCGCACTCCGCTGGGGGCATTCTTCATCACTTGTTAATGAAGTATGCGCCGCCATCGTCAGCCAAACGTCAGCGCGGGCCGCGCGCATCAGAAAAAGAGGCCGGACGCGCCTACGCCTGCGCCATCCGGCCCAAATCACCGCCCGGTCAAAATAATACGCTCCGGGCGGCGCCGCTGGCGACGCGCGGGGACGGGAGAACCCCTGCCGCAGGGAAAATGACGACACGTCCCACCAGCGATGCGACCCACTTTGCCGCCGCAGCGTCAGCGCGCCGTCAATGCGACGTGAGCCGACGCGCCGCGATGCGCTCACGGTGAAAGATCACCATGCCGGAGCCGACGATGATCGCCACCCCCGCCCATGTCATGCCGCCGGGAAAGTCGCCGAACGCCAGCCATCCGGCCAGCGTCGCGGTGATGATCTCGAGATACTGAAACGGCGCCAGCACCGAGGCCTGTGCGCGCGCGAAGGCGGCGGCGATCGCGAGATGGGCGACGGTCGCGAACACGCCCACCCCAAGCAGCAGCGCCAGCGTCGGCGCGCCGACGGCGTGCGCGGTCAGCACGGCGGATCCCGCCAGCCCGCCCAGCGCCATCGCGGGCGCCAGCAGCGCCGCCCCCGCGACACCCGACCAGAGCTGCATCGTGATCGGATCGAGGCGCAGGGCGTGGCGCCGCGTCAGCGCGAGATAAAGCGCAAAGCACGTCGCCGCCGCCACCGGCGCCAGCGCCAGCAGGCCAAAGGCGGAAAAGCTGGGCTGGATCACCAGCAGCGCGCCGCCAAACCCCACCGCGCAGGCCAGATAGCGCCGCCAGCCGACCGTCTCGCCCAGCAGCGGGCCGGAGAGCAGCGTCAATATCAGCGGCTCGACGAAGAAGATCGCAATGGCGTCGGCCATCGGCATTTCGGTCAGCGCCAGAAAGAAGAACACCGTCGAGGCCGCCAGCAGCGCGCCGCGCCCGGCGTGCAGCCCCCACTCGGCGCGCGGCGGGGCGCGCAGCCGCCCGCGCAGCCGCAAGAGCAGCGCCATGGCCGCCGCCTGCACGGCGAAGCGCGCGAAGGCGGTTTGCGCAGGCGCGGACTCGGTCGCCAGCTTGGCGAACATGTCGAGCAGCGGCGCCGTTGCGGCGAACAGAACCATGAAGCCGACGCCCGCCAGCGTGCGGTTCGGCGCCGCGCCCGGCGCGGCTAGCAATTGGGCACGTTCACGGCGAGGCCGCCCAGCGACGTCTCCTTGTATTTCTCGCTCATGTCGCGGCCGGTCTGGCGCATGGTCTCGATGCAGGCGTCGAGCGACACGAGGTGGCGGCCGTCGCCGCGCAGCGCGAGCGAGGCCGCCGCCACCGCCTTGACCGCGCCCATGCCGTTGCGCTCGATGCAGGGCACCTGCACCAGCCCCGCCACCGGGTCGCAGCTCATGCCCAGATGGTGCTCCAGCGCGATCTCCGCCGCGTTCTCGATCTGCGCGTTGCTCCCGCCCAGCGCCTGCGCCAGCGCCGCCGCCGCCATCGCCGCCGCCGAGCCGACCTCGGCCTGACAGCCGCATTCGGCGCCGGAGATCGAGGCGTTCTTCTTGATCAGCCCGCCGATGGCGCCCGCCGTCAGCAGCATGTCGCGCACGCCGCCCGCGCTCGCGCCCGCGATATGGTCGCAGTAGTAGCGGATCACCGCAGGCATCACCCCCGCTGCGCCGTTGGTGGGCGCCGTCACCACCTGGCCGCCGGCGGCGTTCTCCTCGTTCACCGCCATCGCATAGAGCGCCAGCCAGTCGTTGGCGACATGGGGCGCGCGCTGGTTCAGGCCGCGCTCGTCCTCAAGCTGGCGGCGGATGGCGGCGGCGCGGCGGCGCACCCTGAGGCCGCCGGGAAGCTCGCCCTCGCGCGACAGCCCGCGCTCCATGCAGGCGCGCATCACCGCCCAAAGCCGGTCAAGCCCGGCGTCGAGCGCGCGGGCGTCCATGAAGCGCAGCTCATTGGCGCGCTTCATCGCCGCGATGCCCAGACCGGATTCCGCGCCCATCGCCAGCATCTCGGCGGCGGTGCGGAACGGGTAGGGCGCCGCCTCAATGCCCGGATCGGGCGCGTTCTGCGCCGCGAGGTCGCGCTCGGTCAGCACAAAGCCGCCGCCGATCGAGTAATAGGTCTCCCGCGCCGCCACCACGCCGCCCGCGTCGCGCGCCTCCAGCGTCAGCGCGTTGGCGTGGCCGGGCAGGGCGGGGCCGTAGTCGAACACCAGATCGGTCTCGGGCGCGAACGCCATCTCCGGCGCGTCCGGCGGCGCGATCCGGCCCGTGGCGCGCACCGCCGCCTCCACCGCCTCGGCGCGGTCGGCGTCGAGGGTGTCGGGGGTGAAGCCCGCCAGCCCCAGGATCACCGCGCGGTCGGTGGCGTGGCCCTTGCCGGTGAACGCCAGCGAGCCGTGCAGGCGGCACGACAGCCGCGCGGGCGCCCCGGCGCCGGGCGCGCGGGCGGCGGGGTCGCGCAGCAGGTCGAGAAACCGCGCCGCGGCGGTCATCGGCCCCATGGTGTGCGAGCTCGACGGCCCGACGCCGACCTTGAAGATGTCGAAAACGCTGACGAACATGCGCAACCCTTCCGTGCGGCGGAGGTCTTTTGGCGCCACACGGTCCATGATAAGGCGAGACATGCTTGGTTGCGAGGGGCGGCGCACGCCCTGTTGAGCAGGGGATCCCATCATGCCGCATACGCTCTCGGACGCCGATCTCGCCAAGCGCGCCGCCGGCCTGCGCGCGCTGGATTTCGTCGAGGACGGGATGCGCCTCGGCCTTGGCACCGGCTCGACCGCCGACTGGTTTGTGCGCGCGCTGGGCGAGAAGGCGCGCGGCGGCGCCCTGTCCAGGGTCATCGGCGTGCCGACCTCGCTGCGCACCGGCGCGCTGGCGGAGCGTGAGAAGATCCGGCTCACCACGCTCGACGAGGCCGGCTGGCTGGACCTGACCGTGGACGGCGCCGACGAGCTGGACGGCGCGCTGACGCTGATCAAGGGCGGCGGCGGCGCGCTGTTGCAGGAGAAGATCGTCGCCACCGCGTCGGACCGCATGGTGGTGATCGCCGACGGCTCGAAGCGCGTCGAGAAACTGGGCGCCTTCCCGCTGCCGATCGAGATCGTGCCGTTCGGCTGGGAGACCACCAAGGCCATCGTCGAGGCGGCGCTGAAGGACGCCGACGTGGCGACGCGCGGCGTGACGCTGCGCCTCGCCCGCGACACGCCGTTCATCACCGACGGCGGTCACATGATCTTCGACCTGCACCTCGGCGCCATCGGCGCGCCCGCCGATCTGGCGGCGGCGCTGATCACGATTCCCGGCGTGATCGACACGGGGCTGTTCATCGACATCGCCGACGCGGCGGTGATAGGCCACGCCGACGGGACCACCGAGGTGATCGAGCGGCCCGCCTGAGCGCGCGGGGGGAAAGCGGCATGGCTGATTTCGACTACGATCTGTTCGTCATCGGCGGCGGCTCGGGCGGCGTACGCGCCGCGCGGCTGGCGGCGCAGGGCGGCGCGCGGGTGGGGATCGCCGAGGAATACCGCTTCGGCGGCACCTGCGTCATCCGCGGCTGCGTGCCGAAGAAGCTGCTGGTCTATGCGTCCTCCTTCGCCGAGGCGTTCGAGGACGCGGCGGGATTCGGCTGGCGCGTGGGCGAGACCCGTTTCGACTGGGCGGCGCTGATCGCCGCCAAGGATCGCGAGATCGCCCGGCTTGAGGGGATCTACGCGCGCAACCTCGATCTGGCGGGGGTGGAGTTGCACCGCTGCCGCGCCACGCTGGCCGGCCCGCACGAGGTGCGCCTCGCGCTCAGCGACCGGGTGGTGAGCGCGCGCCATATCCTGATCGCCACCGGCGGCGCGCCCTTCGTGCCCGACGTTCCCGGCGCGCACCACGCGATCACCTCGAACGAGGCGTTCGACCTGCCGCATCTGCCGCGCCGCGTGGTTGTGGTGGGCGGCGGCTATATCGCCTGCGAATTCGCCGGCATCTTCAACGGTCTCGGCGCCCGGACCACGCAGCTTTATCGCGGCGCGCAGGTGCTGCGCGGCTTCGACGACGATCTGCGCGACCACGTCTCCGCGGCGATGACCGGCCGCGGGATCGACCTGCGCTGCGGCGCCGACGTGGCGGAAATTCACAAGCGCGGCGACGCGCTGGCGGTGACGCTGACCGACGGCGCCACGCTGGAGGCCGACGCGGTGATGTATGCCGCCGGGCGTCGGCCCAACACCGCCGGGCTGGGGCTGGAGGCGCTGGGCGTCGCGCTCGACAAGGGCGGCGCGGTGGTGGTGGACGCGTGGTCGCAGACCTGCATCCCCTCGATCTACGCCGTGGGCGACGTGACCGATCGCCTTGCGCTGACCCCGGTGGCGATCCGCGAGGGCGCGGCGTTCGTCGAGACGGTGTTTCGCGGCAATCCGACGAAGGCCGATCATGCGGACGTGGCGACGGCGGTGTTCACGCAGCCCGAGCTTGGCACGGTGGGGCTGACCGAGGCGCAGGCGCGCGCGGCGGGGCCGGTGGAGATCTACCGCGCGGCGTTTCGTCCCATGCTGGCCACGCTGTCGGGCCGCGACGAAAAGATGCTGATGAAACTGGTGGTTGCGAAGGACACGCGCCGCGTTCTGGGCGTGCACATCATGGGCCACGGCGCGGCGGAGATGATCCAGCTCGCCGGCGTCGCGGTGAAGATGGGCGCCACCAAGGAGGATTTTGACCGCACGGTCGCCGTCCACCCCACGGCGGCGGAGGAGCTGGTCACGATGCGCGACCCGGTTCCCGAGGCTGCGGTCGCGCCGGTTTGGTGAACCTCTTGAACGCGCTGTGATGCGCGCCACCTAGGGTTCACCGGCAAAACAGCCGCATTGCGTTGCGGCGCGGGCGCAGGGCGCCTATAACCAGCGCGCCAGCGCGCGCAGGAGGAATGATCTCACATGCCATGGTCTAACAATTCCGGCGGCCCCTGGGGCAACCGAGGCTCAGACGGCGGGTCGGGCGGCGGATCTGGCGGCGGCAAGGGCGGCGGACGCGGTCCATGGGGCGGCGGCGGCGGCGGCGGCGACAACCGCCCGCCCGACATCGACGACATCCTGCGTCAGGGTCGTGAGAAGCTGCGCGTCATCATGGGCGGCGGCGGCGGGCGCGGCGGCGCAGGCCCCGGCGGGCTTCCCCCGATCGGCAAGCGCGGCTTCGCGCTGATCGGGCTGGGCGTTGTCGGCCTGTGGGTCGCGGCCTCGCTCTATACGGTCAAACCCGAGGAGCAGGCGGTAGAACTGCTGTTCGGTCAGTATTTCGCCACCCGCGACCCCGGCCTTCAGTTCGCGCCGTTCCCGGTGGTGACCTATGAGAAGAATGCGGTCACGCGCGAGAACATCATCGACATCGGTTATGACAGCGCGGTGCGCGGCCGCGGGCGCGGCGTCGATTCCGGACTGATGCTGACCGGTGACGAGAATATCGTCGATATCGACTTTCAGGTGGTCTGGAACATCAACAATCTGGGCGACCACCTGTTCAACCTCGCCGAGCCGACCGAGACGATTCGCGCGGTCAGCGAATCGGCGATGCGCGAGGTCATCGGGCGCTCGAACCTCAGTCCGATCCTTAACCGCGACCGCGCGCTGATCAGCCAGGCGGTGCAGGATCTGATCCAGACGACGCTTGACGGCTACGAGGCCGGGGTGAACGTGTTGCGCGTCAACTTCGACCGCGCCGACCCGCCGCCCGAGGTGATCGACAGCTTCCGCGACGTGCAGGCCGCCGCGCAGGACCGCAACACCCAGGAGAGCCAGGCGGAGGCTTACGCAAACCGTGCGCTCGCCGAGGCGCGCGGCCAGTCGGCGCAGCTTCTGCAGGAGGCCGAGGCGTATCGCGCCCAGACGGTCAACGAGGCGG
>Ga0100380_10005240_pt1 | contig 13445 bp, 8 predicted proteins | sample CryGeymeta201504_FD_80417 | JGI IMG/M metagenome (GOLD analysis project Ga0100380, IMG submission 80417) | Groundwater microbial communities from Crystal Geyser aquifers in Utah, USA - Crystal Geyser metaG 2015-04 | ecosystem: Environmental > Aquatic > Deep subsurface > Groundwater | place: USA... | reverse complement strand
TCTTTATGACTGCCTAACTTTTTTATTTTCTTTCCGCTTAGAAATTTCCATATGTATATACCACCTCTTTTATCTCCACTTATTATTGCTGGTGATCCGTTTATAATTACAGGAAGTAAAGCAGTTATGTAACTTTTACCTCCGTATATTGTTCTTATTAATGTAGTATCTTTAGCTTCTATACTTGAATACTTCCATATTTTAATACGTTTATAGCTTCCACTTATAATATAACTTTCGTTTTTATATTCAAAGACAGAAATACAAGTTACAAGATAATCAGGTAAACTACTTATTAGGTCACCAGTTGTGAAGTTCCAAATATTTATTCCGTTATGTGTAAAATGCCCACTGACTATCATTATATCATTTATACTACTGTTGTCTATGTCTATGTCTTTTTCTTTGAATTCATTTTTGTTATATAAAACAGCTAATGAACTAGCTATATGCTGTGAATGAATAATTTTCCTAATTAATCTGCTATTATTGATATTATTTTGGCTAATATCCCAGATATTAATCGATCCGAATTGTCCACTTATTAAATATGTTTTGTTATTGTTTGAAATTAGTAATAAAGATTTAATAGAATATATATCATCTGTTAAGTTCGCTACTAATATTTCAGTTGAAGTTTTATTAGTATTATTATTTGTAAGTTTATTAATAATGCTATTAGTAATGCTATTAGTATTACTAAATTTCTTATTATTATTAGTATTGTCAACGTTATATATTTGAATTAATTTCTCTTCATAACTTTTTATCAGTAATCCATCATTCTTGTTAAAAAGTATATATTTTATATTATTATTGTTTGACGACCAATATATATTATCTATAGTTGAAAAGTTATTCTGAACATCTAAAAGAGAAATCAGTGTTTTATTTCCGTTTATGTTTATATCAAAACCCTTTATGTTAATATACTTTTTTATATTATCTTCATATTTTAGTGACTGAACAAATACTAGATTTTTATTAGTCTGTTTAATTTTAGGAATTGTATAATATCGATTTAAAGATTCTTCTTCATTTGAAACAAGAAAGTATTTCAATATTTGAAATATAATAATAAAAAGCAAAATATTAAACAAAAAAGAATAAAAAGCTAACAACTGATAAAACTTTTTACTCTTTTTTAAACCATCAATACCAATTCTATTTTGATTACAAATATTCAAAAGAATTTCATTCTTTAATTCAAATAAATTCCTACTACGCGTTAGCTCAATCTTATCATTATAAGACTTTAATCCTTTTTTTAATTGTAATTTTCTATTCAATTCTTTAGGTTTATTACTAGTATTACAACAAGTAATTGGACATATTTTATCATTACTTAACCAATTTTTATTACATATTTTACAGAAGGATTTATCGCATTCAGAACATATTAAAGCAACATCAATTATTTTCTTGCAGTTGTTGCAAATAATTTCATTTTTAATACTAAGAAAATAGTCTTCAATAGTTTCTTCATTATTTTCATTATTTAAAGTTTTATTTAAAGAAATTAGCATTTAAATATTATGAATTTAAATGCTAATTTAAATTTAAATGATAATAGTAATTATATATACTATAATATAAATAATATAAAGGGTTATAGTAAACAAACAAAAATTATGTATTAAAAAATATTAATATTATTTTATTTATAATATTAATATTAATGCATTTAAAATAAATATTCCAATTATATTACTAGAGTCCAGATTCTTTCTCAACAACAGCAACATTTGAACTACTTATTCTCTTTTTTGAAATTAATTTAATAATATTAGATAATTTATTAACATCTACATTACCAGTACTAATAGTCATATTTTTATGTTGATTCCTTCTAAAAGGTTCCTCGGTCAAATTCGGCTCGATAGCTGAATTCACAACAGTATTTAACCTCTTAGAAGTTTTTGCAGCTTCTTTTAATTTATCTGCTACACTACTCCTAACTGCTTGATTTTTATTAATATTTTGGTTATCGTTTTGACTGTCTTTATAATTTTGGTTATGATTTTCAAAAGCCTTTTCAATTTTATCTTTACTAAATTCCAAATTGTTATCCTTATTATCCTTATTATCTTTATTTCCCTTCGGAGTTACCAAATTATTAGAAACATTATTTAAGGTATTACCCGATTTAAATTCATTTCCCTTTCTATCTGCTGATGTTGAACGTGAACTTATTTTACTTTTTGGAGTTAGTATCTGGATATTATTATTAGAACTTAAGTATTGAGAAGCTCCACCAGTTACTGCACTTCCACGACTGTTTCTTTTTAATATATCCAAACCAGTTTTTACTGAAAACCCTTTAATCTTTCTTTTTTCAGCTGATATAAGTCTATTGTTGTTAGTAACAGAGTTAGAAAATTCTCTTACTTTATTTTTTGGCTTACTAGCACTCTTCGGTGTAGCCTGAGACTGAGTTGAATAACGCTCATTATCAATACTAACTCCTGCTAAAGAATGATACTTCGTTTCAATCTTCGCATTAAAATCTTGATAATTTCCTTTAATTACTCTTACAATATTCTCCATATTTTCATTTACTTTCAAAATAAATACTTTTCCATCGAAGTTTTGCATTAAATTTCCATCCTTCTTACTAGTGACATAACTTCCCGGTTTGTAATTTTCTTTTATGTATAGTTTTAACCCATGTGCGGTATTTTCTATTTCTTTTATTATATCCCCAATACGCTTAGTAAAGATCTTTGAGTCTGAATAAAAGTCTAACAATTTTGAAAAATCTTGATTAAACTTACGTTCTTTTTCTGTTCTTCTAGTATCCTCATAAAAGTTATTAATTTTATTATTAGTAAGTGATGTTGAACTAAAATTAATGTTTATATTATTTTTTGAATTTGAGCCTTTCTTAACAATTTCATCATTTAGTACAGACTCGAGTTTTGCAATGTACTTTTCATTGTCTTTTTTTCCTTTAATTAATTTATTATTTTCTGTTTTTTGTAGCTCTATTGTTCGTTTTAGTTGTACTACTAATTGCTTCATTTTCTGGCCACTTGACTCTCTAGTATCATCATTGTTTAAATTAACTTTTCTATACTTTTGAGGACTATTTTTATGTAAATCAAATGTTTTTTCAGAAGATTTAGGTGAAAGAGTTGTATTTTGAACTAATTTACGTGTTGCTGAAGCAAGTTTTTTCTTTTTGATAAGGCTGGTTAGGTCAGGCTTTTTTTCTTCAGCAGCGCATATATCCTTTAATGAAACTTTTTTGTGTAAACCACTGCCGTCCTCCTTAGTTGTTGAAAAATATTTTGTTAAGTTTTGCTTTACTGGCATGTTTTGATTTTTAATAATTTTACCAGCTGCTTTGTAAGGACTTCCGTTTAAAGATCCGTTTTTGTTTGACTTTGGGTCTGTTCTTCCTTTTAAATTGTCAATATCATCACCTAATCTACCTTCTAATATCTTCTGATATACTTTTTCTTTTGTTTTAGAATAAGTATTTAATATTCCATCATTTCCCTCATCTTCTTTTTCTTTAACACCCATCTTTGTTAAATACTTTTCAATAAGTTTTTTATTCTCTTCATTTTGTAGCAATTCAAAATTATCTGCTTTTATGTGTTCTTCAAGAGATTTAGGGCCGACGGCATGTATAGGGGACAACGCAGGGTTATGCTTATCGAAGTTTTTGTTAGAAATTTCAGCCATTTGATTTATTATTTTTTTATATATTTATATTATTATAATTAATATATACGATAAGATAAGATAATATAAGACAAAATAAATTAAATATAATAAATAATATATAAACCATTTAATAAACTCTAAAAAATAATAGTTAAATAAATATAAAAATAAACTTAGTTATATTTATTTAGTTTTAGTTATTTCCCAAATGTTGATCAAGACTTGTTTTTAATTTTTCACAAACGTCTTTAGCTGTTCCTAAAAGCATCATTGAGTTTGGTTTGTAGAAAAGAGGATTATCAATATCAGCATATCCTGTTCCCATTGATCTTTTGTTAATGATAACTTGTTTTGCGTGCCATACTTGTAAGACTGGCATTCCTGCAATTGGGGATTCTGGATCTTCTTCAGCAGATGAGTTGACAATATCGTTTGCTCCAATGACTAAGACAACATCAGTTTTAGAAAATTCTTCGTTGATGTCTTCCATTTCGAATACGATATCATAAGGGATACCAACTTCAGCTAATAAGACATTAAGTTGTCCTGGCATTCTTCCAGCAACAGGGTGAATAGCAAACTTAACACTGATATTTTTTGATTTAAGAAGTTTTGTAACTTCTGAAATAGCATATTGGGCTTTTCCAACGGCTAATCCGTATCCAGGGACAATAATAACACTTTTTGAACTAGCGATGATATCTGCAACAGCGTCAACACTTGTTTCAATATGTTCTAATTTTTCTTTTACTTCTCCTTTAGCAGTTGGGGCGACCCATTTTCCGAAAATAACATTGTATAATGATCTATTCATTGCTTTGCACATAATATATGAAAGAATAGCACCAGATGAACCGATTAAAGATCCTACAATACATAACATTTGGTTGTTAAGCATAAATCCTTCAGCGCATAGAGCCCATCCTGAATATGAATTTAATACAGTAATGGCTACTGGCATATCGGCAGATCCAATTGAGTTGATAACGTTCCATCCTAATGCGAATGAAGTACCTGTTGCGGTAAGTAATGATAAGACACCTACACTTCCACTTGAGGATAATAATAAGGCATTAAATGCAACTACATTTGCTAATGAAAGAGGTACGTTGAGTTTTCCTTTAATTGAGTCAGGGAATTCGAAATTGTGTTTGATTCCTGATAATTTTAAAAATGCGGCGATTGATCCAGTAAAGGTAATACCTCCAATAAATGTTCCAAAATAACAAGCTACTTTATGTAAATTATTTGGATGTGGATCAATTAAAAGTGAAGCGACTGATGTAGTAACTGCAGCCATACCAACTAAGGCGTGGAATCCAGCAACTGTTTGAGGTAACTCTGTGATTGCAACTTTTTTTCCTACATATGTACCGATACCTCCAGCTATTCCGAGTAATCCTATAGCTTGAGTGAATAACGGAGCTGGGAAACTTAATTGACATAAAGCTGTTACTATACCACTTGATACTCCTATCTGTCCTAATGCGTTTCCAATTCTTGAAGTTTTTTGACTTGATAGTCCAGCGATTGCTCCGATACAACATAAACTAGATGCTAAATATCCCATTGAGTATACTCCAGCTAGACCGGAGTAGTGGGCAGCGATAATTCCTCCAGCAGATAAAGCTCCTGGAAGAGCATATAAGTAATTATGTTCTTCAGGATCAGTTGGTCTTTTAAACATATCTAACATTCTTTTTGTTACTACGAAACCACCAGCAATATTAATAGCTGACATCAAAACAGCAGATGAGGCTAAAAATTGAGGGAAAGTGTGAGGTACATAACCTCCTCCTAATACTAATAATCCTCCTACAGCGGTTATACCAGAAACAGCATTAGTAATAGACATTAAAGGAGTATGTAATGCTGGAGTAACTCCCCATACTGATAAATATCCAGTAATTAATGATAATGAAAAAGTAGAAGTCATAACCATAAATGAGGGATCAGGTAATATTATACCTAGTCCAAGTAAAGATCCTATAGAAGCTGTGATTCCTAATGCAGTTTTCAATGTTTTAGTATATTGATTAACTACAACTTCTTCTTTGTGTTTTACAACTGTTGGGGCTTTCTTTTTGGCATCTAGCATTGGTGGGTTTGGATTTGGCCACAAGGTTTTTCCTTCGTGGGTGATAATTGCTCCACGTACTACTTCATCTTTTAAATCAACTTCAATATCTCCTTCTTTAGTTGTCATTGAAAGTAAAAATTTAGAAATATTATTTGAATATAGACTTGAACTTTGTCCACTCATTCTAGATGGTAAATCAGTATAACCAATAACTTTTACTCCATTATGAATAACAATTTCTTCTTTCTTTGTAAGTTCACAATTTCCTCCATTCTCAGCAGCTAAATCAACTAGAATTGAACCTGGTTTCATTAATTCTATCATTTCTTTTGATATAAGTTTAGGGGCAGGTTTTCCAGGAATTAAAGCAGTTGTTATTATAATATCTACTTCTTTACATTGATTGGCAAATAATTTCATTTCAGCCTCTATAAATTCAGGTGACATTTCTTTTGCGTAACCTCCACTACCATCTCCGCTTTCTTTTATTTTTACTTCTAAAAAGTCAGCACCAAGACTTTCTACTTGTTCTCTGACAGCTGATCTAGTATCGAATCCTCTTACTATTGCTCCTAGACTTTTTGCAGTGGCAATTGCACTTAGTCCTGCGACACCACCTCCTATAACTAAAACTTTAGCAGGTGGAAGACGACCAGCAGCTGTCATTTGTCCTGTGAAGAATCTACCGAAGTTATCTGCAGCTGTTATTACGGCCTTATAACCAGCAGTATTCGCCATCGAAGAAAGTGCATCAAAAACTTGAGCTCTTGATAATCTTGGAACTTGATCCATAGCAAATGATGTAATATTTTTAGTATTATACTTTTCAATAATGGGTTTATTTTGTGCTGGTTGTAAAAACGATATTATATTAGCTTTATCATTTAAAAGTTCAATTTCATGCTTTTTAAGTGTTGGATGTTCCTGTGGACCTCTTACTTTAAGAACTATATCAGCTTGGTAGGCTTCCTCAGTAGTAACTATATTAGCACCTGCTTCGACGTATTTTTCATCGCTTATATTTGAATTGAGACCAGCGCCGCTTTCGATATTAACCTCCTCGTAGCCTGCTTTTAGTAATTTTTCTACTCCCTCTGGAGTTATTGCAACTCTTTTTTCGTTTAAAAAAACTTCTTTTGGTACTCCAATTGTTTGAGAAAAATATTTCATAAATGAATTATTAAACATAATCTTGTTAAGATTAGGTTTTTTGCAAAACTTCATAAACTTGTTCATATTTGTTTTAAATAAATATAATTTATATAAATTATTAAATTATTAAATTATTAAATTGTAAAATTAGTATGAATTAATATAAATTATAAATTTATTATTTACTAAATTTAAAATGTAATATTATTTTGATCAGATCTTAATTAAATTTAAATGATTTTGAATAAATTTACTTCATAGGTTAAATTGTAATTAACTAGTTTGATTAAATTTAGTTTCAATTGATTACTTAAATTTAATCATTACTTTTCTATGATCACCATCAAACATTTTATCAACTATTTTTAAGTACTTGCCATTTCCAATTATCAATTCTTTATCATCAACAAGTTGACTAGATATTATAATTAAATAAATTAATTGATTATAATTATATACTTTAATGTTTTGCTTAATTTATAATGATGTTCCTTTTCATCAATTTCTGGTCCTGGTACATAAACAATAGTATCATTTTGATTCTTAATAGTTGGGTTCATTAAGTTCATAGCATTTTCAGCTTTGAAATAGCTATATAAAAAATATATGTGACTATAATTCAATTCTTACGCATTGATAAAATGTTCTAAAGTTATACTAGAATCACATTCAATAAGAGTTGGTAAATGACAAGTAGAACAGTTAGGATTCTTTTCATAATTTATAATTTCAGTGTTTAGTCCTTCGTGTCCCATATACATCATATAATATTTTAAATGTAATGAACAACCAGACAAAACTTTAATTGTTTCTAACACTAATGAAGCTGCAATAATTGCATTAGTAGAAGGAATAGCAGGAATAACATTCTTAATGGTTCCTAAAAAATAAATAATATATAAAATAAATACCTAATGTTTGCTGTAAGGTAACACCATCAATTTTATATGTATTTGCTCGTTCCAAAGCTTTATCATAAATCCATTTGATATCATCAAAGTTATCAGTATCAATAGGCTTTTTAAATTCATTTGGCCAAACGAGTTCTTTAATATATAATACACAATGCTCAGGAGTTCTAGGAGTGTTTGTTAAAGTACAAGTAGCAACTGTATTCTATTTAATTTAAATTATTTAATTTGAATATTATGTTTTATTATTTGATAATTTAAATAATGTTTCTTACTCTTTTTGCCATTTTATTTGGATTACATTCAAAACATTCAGAAGAATTCTTGACTGGGATGACTATTTGGGATTGGCCTCGGAATCCTTCGGTACCTCCGTCGATGTAGACAGGAGTTGGGTATTCTTGATTAATATTTCCGTATTCGTCGTAAACAAGAAATCTTAATTAGGATTTAGTTGTTTATACATAATACTTACCTATGAACAACATTGTTTAAATATTTTCTTGCTTCAATATTATCTAATCCTCCGATTATAACTTGAAAGTCAGCAAAAAAATTTATGTCAAATTCCTGAACCTTTTTGGTATACCTTTATAATTAATAATTTTAGTAAATCAACATGTATAATATTAATACCATTTAATGTCAACATGGCTATATCTTTCTTTAATAAAATTTGAAGCTACTTCTGCTTTAAAATGGCCAATATCTTTTAATCGAAATAGAAATTGTCTGTTTAAATTTGTTAACTCAATTGTGTCTAAATCTATGATAGAAATATTTTTTATTCCTAATACAGCTAGATTTTTTAATATTTCACAACCTAGCCCTCCAGCTCCAACTACTAAGATATTTACATTTTCGATAAACATATCAGTAAGCTAGTTAGTTATTTTGTTTACTATATATTTTACATCATCATTAGGAATAAACTTTTCTTCACAAAATTTAGAAGGTCTTGACAATAAAAAGTCCATTTAATATAATTGTATTATTAGAATTAATTATATTAGCTATGTCTGTATAATTTAATAATTTAATAAATTGAAAAAATATTAAAATAATAAGTAAGAACTTATTATTTTAAATTATATCAATTGTAACAATGTAACAATCATAGAGTTCTTTAATAACTACATTTGATATTATATATAAATCTTTATATATAATATAATAAATATAATTAAAAAACAAAATGTGAATGAAAATAATTATTATTTAATTACGTAATATACGTAACAACAAAAAATCATAATTAATGTAATCATAATTTTAGTATTACAAGTAATAAATTCAGTAACCCATGATTAATAATTTTTTAATGGAAAATACTAATAAATGCGCGTCAGATACAAACACTGAAAAGTCTCAAATAATCATAAAGGATGTCGAGAATCATATATTGGTAGAAAAAAGTAATAAAACTATAAAAAATAAATGGACAGAGGAAGAAAACACAAAACTAATAGCTTTGATAGAAAATAATGGAAACCCGATTAATTGGAAGAATATATCACTTCATTTTGGTAATAAAAATGCTAGGCAGTGTTATTTGCATTATACTCAAATTAATAAAGTATACAATAAAGGCGCTTGGTCTGAACACGAAATTAACAAATTAAATGAATTAATAAAAATACACGGTAGAAAATGGTCTAAACTATCTCATGAATTAAAAACCCGCTCAGGAAAGCAAATCCGAGATCGATACACATGCAGTGTAAGTAATCAAGTCAAATTTTCTGATGAAGAAGATAATCAAATTATAGATTTATATAGCAAGTACGGAAATAAATTTGCTTTAATATCCAAGCATCTTCCTGGTAGAACTACAGAAGAAGTAAAGAATCGTTTTTATTCTTCAATTAAGAAAAGAAGAGTAAATAGTAATTCGGAAAATCAAAATTTACATAATAAAGAAGTTGTAAACGTAGTAAAACCAAATGATCACGTGCAAATAAATCATAATGTAGAATTAAACTTTAATAATTTTGTAAATAACTGTAGTAGCCAGAGTAACAACATTATAAATATTATAAATAATAATCAAAAAGTTATTCAAAACAACAACAGTATCATTAATAACTGTCAAAACAATCAAACTTACCAAAACCAAAAGAGTTCAGGTGGTTACCAAAATAATCAGAATACTAATCAAAGTACTAATACTAATACTAATTTTTCTTTTAACTACTCATCAAATATTCAGTTACAAACCGGTAGTAACTATCATACTATTAATCAAAATTACATTCAGAACCAAAACATATTTCAGTATCCGAAAGTTTCTAATCGTAATAATCGTTGCAATGTAGTAAATCCATTTTCAGTATCATCTGTATCATCAGTACCATCAGTATCAGTTTTAGATAAAAAAGATTTAAATAAAAAGTTTAACATAGATGATGAAGACTTTAACAGAGGTAAATCTTATAAACAAATTATACTTAATTATATTAAATTCTTATGATATTTAGAAAAAATTAACTTTCCAGTTGATGATAATTACGCTAAAAACTTCGATGATCATGTCTTTTTGCATAATTTAGATAATAAAGTATTAAGTGGCAGCCTTGAAAAAATTAGAAATAATAAAAGTAATTAAATAATATAAAAATAATAAAAAATTAATGATTAATATTGAATAACATTTAATATAGTAACAACAAATGACGAAATAATTAAGATTAATAATGCTAATAACGCTAACGCTAATGCCAATAGTGTTTTAACTAATAGCCTTTCTACCAAATGCTACGACCACCTAAATAATAATTCGCTTGACATTAACTTTAATAATTGCAATAATATATTTCAACTAGCTCTTCTTACAAATGAAACTATTAGAAATTATAGTAGAAATTCAAGCAGTATAAACGATGATTTTAATTATGACAATATGGATAATATATATAAATTATAAATAAGAGTTTACTATATTATAGATATTTATTTATTTTAGATAGCTGTGTTATATTCAAAATTAGTTCTATTTAGTTTTATTTGTTCTTTATATTGATTAATTTATATTCATGTTTACATTATTAATTTTAAATTATCTTATATTGTTATTAATATATTTTTATATTTTTAATAATTTAAATAAAAATGAATAGTATAATAGAATATGTTGGGAAGTTTTCAATCTATTCAACTATTTCGTTAGCAGCGTTTATACTGCTTTTTAAATTAGTTAAACCAAGCAAAGCTATCGATAAATTATTTATGACCAAAAAGAAGAAAAATATACTAAAAAGAATTAAATACATATTTTTAGATCTTAATAATATTGATAGCAATAGCGTAAGTGGTTTACGATTAACCGGATTTGGATTTAAAGAACAAGGACAAGAAGAGGATATCAAGTTTCTAAAAATAAAAAATTGCTTAGAGAGTGTAATTAAAGCTTCAATTAGTACTAAACAAAAAGAGGTCCCTGAGCAAACTTATAATAATAACTATAACGAGGAGGATGATGATGATAATTGTAAAAAGATCAAAATAGACAATACTAATAGTAATAAATTTGATAATAGAGATAAGGTATTTTTCAGCCTTATGGAAAAGATTTCTAAAATGTATGTTAAAAGTGAAACATCGTGAGTACTTAATTATACTAAGTATATGTTTATATATTTATATTTATTATATGATGATTGGTTATATTATATTATTTTTATATTTTGTAAGGACTTATATTAATTTACTTAATCTTTATATGAATTTACATAATAAATGTGGTTTTTTAATAAACTTAAATATAATATTATTCTTATTCAGATTAAATGAATATTAAATAAATTAAAATAATAAATATATATTAGAAGATTACAGTTAATTATTTACATAAAATCTTCATAATTCTTTTTAGGAATTGCTTTCTTTTCATTAAAAAATCTAAATGTGATGCATACTCTGACAATTTCCATTTTAGATTTAAATTGTGTACAATAACCATGTTCCCAGTCCCACCTAGATTCTCCGGTTATCTCCCAGCACATTCCATCTTTTTCTGGTAGCATAAAAGGCTTTTTCTTTTTACTTGTAAGAATAAGTCCTCGAGACTCATCTAAATTTTTAAGAATACATCCAAATACAGATTCACTGAAGTCATCACGATCAGTGTGGAAATTAAGAATATCTCCCGGTCTATATATACGCACTATTACATTCAAACTCTCAGAAAATTCTTTATTATATAGCTTCAATGCGTTTTCGACAACACTACATATATTTTTAACTCTTTTATCATTCCATTTATATAAGGGAAATGGATCACCTCCACCGTTTCTATCAAAATAAGGCTGGTTAATATAAAATCTGAAATTTGTTAATTTTTCTGAATTTGATATCCTGTCATGTAAACCTTTGACAACACCCTCTACTTCTTCATTTGCTAATTTTAAAAGATTAACATCTTCAACATGAACTAGCTTAACTCCTTTAGGAATTTCTATTTTGCCTAAAAGAATATCTTCACGTAAATCATCGTATAAATTGCATGTCTCTAATTTTCTTAATATTCTATCTCGTTGAGTTGTATTAGTTTTGTATTCTTTTAAAGTATTTTTATATAATTTGTCACTTTCTTTTTTAGTGTAGTTTCTTTCGTTTTGTTTTTTAATTACTGATTTTGATTCAGTTTTATCTGTTTCAATGTTATATAAATCGTTATCTAAATTGTTATCTAAATCGCTATCATATTCAAGTTCTTCATTGTTCAAATTGTTATTTAAATTAAAGTCTTCCTTGTTAATTATTAATTCATTGTCTTCTTTTTCATTAATGTTTATCATGTTTAATTTCCTAACTTATTTTATTTTTAAAGTATTTATATGGGAAAATAGAACAAAATTTATAAGACATATAGTAATTTATTTATTATTAGTTAAATATTTATTATTAATTATTAAATTAATTATTGTTATTATTGTTAACTAATAGGTTATGTATGAATGTATGCTTCATATTATTAAGTTTAAAATACATAAATTATTTATAAGTTTAATTAAAGTAAATTAACAACGATTGAAGTTTAAAATAGTTAAGTTTTATCTTATATTATGGCTATTACATAAAAAAATTACATTTTTTTATTTAACTCTACATAATATTTTATTAGATTCATAATACTATGTTATTAGGTAGTTTGTCTCCTAGTAAAGAATTATTACAGATAATATCAGATATATTATATAGCTAGTAATAAGGAAAAATAAGACTATATTGTTATTTGAGGGAATTAGGAGCTAGCTAGTTAACTAGTTAATTAGAACTTTTCCTTCATAATTACTTTGTTTTATCACAAAACCACTTATAATCATTTCATTAGATAGATATTTACTAATCATTTTCAGATAAAAGAATTTTTATAGTATTCTATAATATTTTTACAACAAAATAAAGTATAATAGATAATACTCCATATTATTTAATATTTAAAATACATAAATAATTTAAGGCACATATAATTTGTACTATGTATATAATACATTATATAATCTAATTATGTTAAATATTTCATTGCTTTATTTATGATCAATAGTGTTCATCTTAATCAACACTATATCATTAGCTTTCTTTATTATTGTTTTTGGATACTTAAATTATTACTTTTATTTTGCCTATAG
>Ga0100380_10005239_pt1 | contig 13450 bp, 14 predicted proteins | sample CryGeymeta201504_FD_80417 | JGI IMG/M metagenome (GOLD analysis project Ga0100380, IMG submission 80417) | Groundwater microbial communities from Crystal Geyser aquifers in Utah, USA - Crystal Geyser metaG 2015-04 | ecosystem: Environmental > Aquatic > Deep subsurface > Groundwater | place... | reverse complement strand
TCCATCTTTCATGTCCTACCCGACAAGGTCCTGTCGAATGAGCTCAGTAATGATGTTTTTGCGATTGAGAGGTTGAGGCAGGGCTGCACTAAGGCAGATTGTTCCTTTGAATTGTTCCTTTTTGTGATAAAATGGGTCTATCAGGGTGATTATCATTTGAATAAATAGTGTGAATACTATTATTCCTTTATTTGAATCTTCATAGCTATTAATTAAATTCTATAAATGAGTATATGGGTTTTGGGACAATGTGAATATTTTTATTCAATTAACAGCAGTCGTGGTCAAGGTCGATCGAGGGGAAGGAGAAAAAAAGAGAGTTAAGGGGGCAAGTGGGTATGTTTGGCGATATATTATATTCTTAAATTTAGAAATAGTTTGTTTGTATTAGAAAATGATCAAAAAGGTGCAGGACAAAAAGAAAAAAACTTCGTCGACGGCCAACCTCTTCTTCAAAGTCAATGATAAGAACGATAAGATCAACCTTAAATTCGCACTGAATATGTATGTCCCCAAGACCACCAACCTGCTGGTGAGTCCCAAGCACAACGAATCCCACCCTCACAAACACTTCAAAATGGCAGTCGCAACTCCCAAGAATAAACCTGCCAAGAAGTCTGTCAAGGAGAATGGCTACCATACAGCCTTCCACTCCAACACCAACTCCGCAACATCCACCCCCTTCGATTACGAACCCATTGAAATTAAATAAAAAACTCGCAACGACTATAAATTTTTGTACCAGGTCGGATCTGGAGGCTTCGGACGGGTCTGGAAGGTCCAGTAGAAAAAGAACAATCACCTTTATGCGATGAAGGAGATATCAAAAGCCAAGTACGACTGTTGTCACTCAGAGTCCTTCTCAAGAAAAGTGTGAGCTCGGTCATCAACGAGAAGACCATCCTCGAGCAATTGAGCAACCCCTTCATTATCAATATGATTTCTGCCTTCCAGGACAGATAGTACCTCTACATGACCATGTAATATCTGAGAGGAGGAGACCTCAGATACCACCTCTGCTTCTACTAATTCTTCAGCTAGGAGCAAGCCAGTACCTCTCTTTCTAGTAAGAATTTGTGGCGGGCTGCATCGTCCTCGGCCTTTAGTATATTCACGCCAAAGGAATTATCCACCGAGATCTCAAACCTTAAAATTTGGTCTTCGAATAAAACGGCTATCTCAGAATTACTGACTTCGGTGTGGCCCGTAAGAGAAAAGAAAGCAATTCTGAGGAGACTAGTGGTACTCCTGGTTACATGGCTCCTGAAGTCATCTGCAGAATGAACCATTCTTTCGAGGCTGATTTTTTTGCTCTTGGAGTCATCATCTACTAAATGATGATGGGCTCAAGACCTTACATGGGTGATACTCGCAAATAAATCCGAGATAAGATTCTTGCCCATCAAGCCAAGATCGCAGAGAAGGAGCTGCCCATGGGATGGAGCCCATAGTCCATGGACTTTGTCAACAGGCTTCTAAAAAGAAATAAATAATCTCGCTTGGGTTACTCTGGAATCGAGGAGCTCAAGAAACACGAATGGCTTCGTTCGATAAATTGGCGTAGGTTAGCAAGAAAGGAGATCGCTCCTCCTTTTATTCCTGGCGTATTATATATCTAAGATAGATCATAACCGAAAGTCTGTAGTATCAGAAAGAGATGTAAAACACCTCGGAGACGATGCCAAATGAGGAGTCCGAGATGTTGCTGAGGACAACCGAGATCCAGAATTTGTTTAGGTAGTACGGTGACTCAAGCAAGAAGATGAAGAAACAACCTCGTTTTTGATATCAATTTTATTTTCGTAAATTGATGTGTCACACATATACTATTCAATAAACTCCTAGCTTATAATACTATGCTATCCCATAATTAGATTTACGCCACCGTTGACTAAGAAATAGCCATCTTGTATGTCAGCAACTGGAAATTTATGGCAGCAGGGCAAGGTCACATTGTTCTTGAAAATATCGAACCAAAAGATCAGCTCTACCATAAAGTATTGAGAGTGTGCAAACATCCCATTGACACCCTACCTCCCTAATTCGAAAGTACATACCGAGCTATCATCTCAAAGATGCCTAATCTTTCCACCTACCTGCACAAGAGGCATAAAATGACCTTCAAAGAATAGGACCAGGATAAATTCTTTAAAATGATCAAAGATCTGTGTGACTTTGATCTCAAAAATTTCAGAGCCTACATTTCTCAAAATTTGACCAATACTCCAGAATCATGGGACTACATTTTGTAGTTCAAGCCCAAAACTCCTCTCCCAGATATCTACTCTAGCGCCTTCCTCAAAAAATTTTGCGAAAAGCATGCCATCGCCTATGAAGAAGCCAAGGCAGTACTAGAAAAGAGCGAACCTCAGGAACATCTGCGCTGGTTCAAGAAAAACGCCCTCAAAGAAGGTACTCACAACCTCAATGCTCTAAATATATTTTCGATCAACACTCAAGAAGCTCCTAACTATCTGTCGCTTCTCAAGCCTTTGAGTGAAAATGAAAAATCACAAGTTCTAACCAATGAAATTTTGGCAACAGCCTTGAACGAGACTAAAGTCTTTGAAGAGATCCTCAAACTTCAGTTTATTCACAACCATGAGAGTGATTTTAGCTCTGTCGATCCTTTCTTTCTTTGGTCGAGCTAAGCAGAAAGAGAAAAGCAAATAGCGGAGGCAAGAGAGCACATCATTCGAGACATATAGAGCTTCCAAAATCCAAGAAATGTAGTTTAGGATCAGTACAAGGAGGCAAAATTTATTAAGGAGGGGTTAGAGAGCAAAGACAGTTTTGAATCAATTCTTCGCTTTTTGATGAGTTGGAGCTGGAGAGACATATCTGTAATGTTCCGAGTAAAACTTAACAGCCAAAATCAATAGCTATAGAAGACTGACCTGAAGATCATAGACTATGAGCTAAAGGACGCCACAAAGCTGACCTAAACCATTGAGAAGGACAGTCAATTCTTGGAGAGCTACTTGAGGTTCAAGAAGTTGTTACTTTGATAGTATGTGCTGTCGATAGTAATAAATATATCGGATTATGTCGAAGAGTGATTCCGACGATGATGAGGGATTTGTGGCTAATCCCATCAGAATCGACTAGCACAGCATCGCACTGTCATAAAATATTACCCCCTCCCTCAAATAATTCCAGCCGCATTATTTGTCCGGATAAGGCATCCTCAGGTACCACCTCTCTCACCCAGAAAATAACCATAATAACTCATCGCTCCCTTCAAAAATGTACACTCCAGGCTTAGAAGCTACCCAGTACCACAAATGCCACATAACAAAACATCTGACCTCCCCACCGCCTCCGACCTTTTCGGCAACAGTAAGCTCTACTACCTGGCCTATTCACGTTTCAAGCAGCCTTTCAGCTAGGGCGAGAGATAAACATTCCGTACTTGTTAAATTAGGCAGATAACCCAGTCCAGCTCATATTTTGTCAAAACTAGCAAGAGCCTCATCTGAGAATTTTGAAAGATTGGGACGAAAAATCCCTAGACGACTCTTCGATCAACGATACTTGTCTTTTGTTTGATTCCCGGTTTGAAGGAGGAAATTTACTGTGCGCATTCAAGTCAAAAAAAGAGTTGAATACTTATACCCTTTTCATGCAAAATGACACAAACACCTACGGCTACAATCAATGGTTCTACTTTTCTGTTAGAAATATGAAGCCCAACACCAAGTACACTTTTCGCATCGCTAACTTCGTACACAATTATATATGCTCAGAAAAAACCATATTCCTTCTTCAATAATGGTCTTCAGCCACTCATTTTCTCCCTCCTCAAGTCGAGAAAGGAAGATAGCGGATGGTACAGAGACGGACAACACATTAGCTACTTTCCCTCCTAATTCATCTAAGACTAGTGCAACCGATACTACACTCTTTAATTCAGCATATATTTCGATCATGGTCATGATTACATCACAATATCTCCCTACGCTCCCTATAGTTACAGCAAACTTATTTCATCCCTGAAAAGACTCGAAAAGATGGCGATGAACCACTGTCTGAGTTGGAAGCTGAAGACTGTTTCTCGAAGTTTAGCCTTCAACCAGGTCCCTTATGTCATCATTTCCAACAAAAACATCATCAGGCACAGCAAAAAGAAAATAGTCATCTTGGCCAGGCAGCACTCAGGATAAACCTGGTCTTCCTATCTCGCCTAGGATATCATGCAACTTCTCGTTTAGCAGGGTTCTTCGTAAAGCAAATGGCTTCTCTAAAACTATGATTTTCACATTTTTCCAATGCTGAACGTTGACGGAGTTATTTATGGCAACTTCAGATGCGACCTTGCAGGATGTGACCTCAATCGTACCTGGAAAAATCCCTCCCAGCAAATTCAGCCTCAAGTCTATCAGATCAAACAATAAATATCTAAGCTCCAGTAGAGGTATGGAGTGGAGATGTGCATAGATCTTCACACTCACAGCAAATAATACGGAGCTTTTGCCTACTGCTGCGTTTAATCTCAGGAGTGCAGACAACTGCCTTCTTTGATAAGCAGGTGTTCGCCTTTTTTCAGGTATCGTGCTTGTACTTTTGGCATATCGGGCGATAAGAAGTACACTGCTCGATCTGCCATATACGGGCTAACAAGTTCGCTGAGTGTCCTTACAATCGAATTATCAGCCTACGGGTTTAAATTACCTGGAAGACGCTATCCTTTCCCCTACACACCCAACCACATCAAAAATATAGGAAAAGCCATTCTCAAAGGGTTCGCATCTTCCCAAAAATCAGAATAGCCTTAATTAGAAGATGAAGAAATATAGATCGAACTAGAGGATGGCCCACTAGTTATCAACAGCAAAGAGATCATCATATCCCAGCAGGAAAATGTGATTGAGGATTAGTAACCTGTTGACGGATCTGACTCCGAACCTGAGGCTGACGAGATAGAGCTGGAAGTCAAACTCAATACAATCTTTCCTCCGACTTTTAGATAATAATAGCTGACTGTGAGCAACAACAGTAAAGGGAACAAGAGCACCACTCGAAAATCAAGCAAGACAAAAAAACAAAATAGATCAGCCTTTCATAAGACTAAAATGGAGAATAGAAAAGCTATCAAGAAAGAGCACAGTTTTAGTCGATAAGATATTCGGAAGTCAGTTGAGCAGGAAAAAGAAGAGCCCCGTACTATCGACCATATAAGAAACCAGCCTCCTCCTGCCACCAAGCTGAGAAAACCAATATTTGCTGTCCCCAACTCGTACCATAAAAAGCATGGCAGTTTTAACACATAGAAGAGTAATAAGACTGGCCCTGAGAAGGTGACACAGCAACTGAACCTAGTATAATTTTCTCTCAAAAAGCTTCCAATTTCAGTCCCTTAGAAGCTTTCTCAAAACTTCCAAAATTACCATATCATGCTGGATGAACAAAACTCTATGGGCAATCGTAGTTTTGGAAAAAGATAATAAAATCGTTTCGATAAAACCTTCTCAACTTATGAGGCCATGTGCAGACCAAGAGTGCGAGTAAACTCCAAAAAGCAGGGAATGATCAGAGACAACAGTCGCCTAGAACAATAGCTGCCTTTTTTGTGTGTCATGTCAGAGAACAAAAAACAACTGCAACTATAAAAAATAAGGTAAAAGTAAGAACGGGCCTCCGATAGAAGATTTTAGCAGAAGCATCCGCAAATATCAAGCCATCAGAGCAGCCACAAACACCACAATACTTTGAGCAAGATAAAGAACAAACAAAAACAGCTCGACCTGATAGCAAAAATAGGTTTCGAGCAGTACACCCGATACTTTTCTGAACATCCTTAACAGAAGAAGACTGACAGTGATAATAAGTTTGTTTGATTTTTCTCCAAATATTCCAGTAAAATGATCATCTTCTCTTGCATAAAGATGATGTCGATCAATCGACAGACATGAATTGGCTTATCTTGAACTCTAAGTAGCTGAAATGGTACTGTTGTGGAGGTAGGCGAACCATTGTTTGATCAAATGCTTGTCGTCTCTTTTTTTCAAAATGATCTCGTCAAGACCTTGTTAGTAGCTCCAAGTGCTGGCCCAGTCCACGAAGGTCTCACGCTATGACTGTTCTGTTCTTAGAATAGGGCTGTTGGTGGCCGTGTAGAAGGGTCTTTTCTTGGAATTTGACGACACATATGTTTTTTCGACTTCTCGATCCATATTGAAGCCGTATTATGAGTTTGTTTTTTTCATAGCTTTTGGATGGTGCAACTCTTCCTAGTTGATATCCGATATCTCCTGATGGCTCCTCAATCGACTGATCACTGACTCCTCTTTCTCTGTTTGCTTTTCAGTGAAGGACAAAGAGCTGTTGCTCATGTTGTCTTCTCTCTGGCTGTTGTACTTTTATTTAGGAGGGGTCGGCTTGGGAAGTTACTTTTAAATTTCAAAAAAATCTCTCCACAATTTGAACTACTCTTTGAAATATTTGAGGTATTTGTTGGGCAAGGTGTCGAACTTCATTTATTCATCGTTGAGAATTTTTTCATAAGAGGCATAATCGGATCTGCAATGTGAATTTTCAAGATGTTAGCTATGCTCTTCTTTGGTCTCTTCCTCTTTTTCCTCCTCCTGAACTTCAGCTATATTTTGCATGTTGGCCGAATTTAAGCTGATCTTTGGCTCCACATTGTTTTCAGGTTGCTCTTCAACATCTTTTTTGGCAAACTATATCACGCATCTTATTTTTGTGTAGTTCAGACATTGCAAATGGTAGGTTCCAATTTATTTGAGCACCTCTTGAAATATATACTACTATCCTTATGCCAAAGGACCGGTTTATTCGTCCGTTTCTTCCATAATGAACAGAAACTTCCGATTGGAACCAGCTGAACATTAGCTGATATTTGAAGAATTATTCTTGTTAATATTCAGGATAATCTGAGTAGGTTCCGATATGGTTAGTGTTTAGGGAGTTAATTCCATATGCTTGAGCTGTATTGTTATTGCCTTTTGACTCTATGATTGCTCCATAATATGATATTATTAATTATCTCTCGAAGAGTCACTAGTTTGAATAAATCTGGATATCAAAGATAAGGAATCATTCGGCTGGGACCAAGTCAGAAGACTCCTTGCTTATTATTAGCCCTTCCGTTGGAATTTGGATTTATGCTTTGACGCAAAACTGATCAAAGGGATGAGTGTCGTCGGGAAGCAAAGTCTTCAGCTTAGACTTCAGGCCCTATCCATTCTACTTCTTCTCGTAGTCGGTGGCCTCATCCTTGTCAACTTCAGTGCTGTAGTCAGGCTCCTATCCATCGATCTTGACAATTTTATGCCCAATCATCTTCCTGTTAGTTATGATTTTGTCTCTCGACAGCTTGACCCTCACATCCTTTTTCTTTCTTTGAGACTGCAAGGCTGTTCTTTTTTTGAAGGTAGTGACCTGGTCAGGTTTTGTTGGGAAGAATGAGCAAAAAGGTGGGAACTTATTTTCAAACTGATTGATATCTCCTCCAACAATCACAGTCTTATGGGAGTACGGTTCTTTTCTATTGAAAAATTCCATCAAATTGTACAAATATTCTCTCTGCATCTAGTTGGACTTGATCCTTGACGAGGTGAACTGTATATTCATGATGATGAAGTGAGGAGACTAAAGAGCCATGATCTTATCGTAACTGTTATCGTCTCTCATCTAATAGTTGTTTATGTTGTCATCCGAAAAAATTTTCTATAAATCCATCTCCTTGAACTGTCTCTGCTCTGACTTGAACACATCTTTCTTGAAAATGGTCAACATTTTTTTCTTATGATTCTTGTGCCAGAAAAAGTTGACTGTGGCTTTCTCCTCCAAAAAATGAATCAAATTTTTGGAGTAGGACTGAATGAAAAATAAATGTGAATTGGTCTTCCTATATCCATATCTAAATTGACTAACTTTGTTATCTTCGTCCAGAAAGGCGAACTCGAAGAAAGGCTCAACGACTCTCATGTATTTTTCCAGGTTTTTACCCTCCTTAAGATAGGAGTGCCAATCTGCAGGATAGACATATCTGAGAATTGCCTTGTAAGCTATAAAGTCGTACTGCTTTAAGTTTTACTTCCACTTCTCCAGTTTATCGAGATCTGACTCTTTCAATTTCTTCTCAATGTGCTCCTTGTTCTTCTGGTACTATCGATTCCATATCTTTTTGAACTCTTTCTCAGACATTGATATGTAGGGGTCATAAGGGTTGCCTGTCTCCTTGACACCTGCCATCTTGTTGAACAAGGGAGAATATCGACCCTTTTTAAATTATTTCTCAACTATGCCGAATAAATTTCTGAGCTCCTTTTCTCCCTTGAAACCTTCCAGCTCATTCTCGCACATCTACTCAAATATTTTTCCCAAAACTTTAGACTGAGGCTCATAGTCGCTAATGTAATATTCGAAGGGTCCGTTGGGAATGCCTCCCCAATTCAGAGTCATGACTCTGAGGTTGTATGTTTACTCATTATTTCCACAACAAGTTCCTCCCATATTTTATAACCTTTATTCAAAAATATATCTAAAGCAGAATATCAAGACTGCCTCTTCTCCAGGTTGGCTACGACCACAAAATGATCAAAAGGGTGCTCGTCAGTTGGTACTAAATTATTTTTACTAGGCTCAGCTCCGTTGATATATGATATTTTTCCATCAAGGATTTTCATAGTCGATATTATCTTGTCCTTGGACTCTGAAACAATCTTGTCAGCTTTGTTATATTGTCCCTGAGTGACTGTCCTCTTCTTAATGGTGGTCATCTGCTCCTCTTTGTCCGGGAAAAAATAAAACTAACTGCTAAACGGTTACAGATAAGAGTTAAGGTCTCCAGCCAACACAATATCGTAATCTTTGAATATATTTTTGAGCTAGGTAATGCCCTTTTTAAGTTCCTCGATTTGAACTTTGTTGGGCTCTGTCTTTGAGCTCAGATGGGCATTGAGGAAGATGTAATTGTCAATGACCATGAGGGCTGTTCTGTTGTTCCAGTTGACAAGATTCATCGTCTCCTCCTTGACGCCTTTGAAAAACACATCATTGTTTGCAGGTTTTGAATCTGGCTTGAATGACCCTTTCTTGGCAACAATGGCAGTATCTTTTGAAATGTCATGTACGATGTGAAATTCTCCCTTGTGATTCCTTTGAACCTCGTCAAAAAAATTTTGAGAATACTCTTGAAGGAAGAAAACGTCAGCGTTGATCCTCTGTAAATTTTATACCACTTTTTTGCATTTCCGATCTTCATCTAGAAAACTTGCGCTATAGAGGCGTTCCAATTTATTCCGATACTACTTGGTCTTGAGTGAAGTTGCGTCGTTAATTTGCTTGACTCCATAGACATACCTGAGGAGCGTATGGAACATAAGCACATCGTATTTTTTTGTAACTTCCTTCTGCTCTGGAGTATATTAGATCTTTAGCTTGGTGATTTCGCTATTAAACAGATCTTCCCAGTGGGATTCGAACTATTCTTTAGTCATGAATTTGTCTTCTTTGGTTATTCCTGCCTCCAGGAAGAACATGGGCGAGTATCTGTTGCGATACTTGAGATCAATTTTGCCCATGTTCCATTTGAAATTTTTTTTGTCTTCCTTGTAATGTGGGAAATACTCTTCCAGTAATATCTTATATTAATCACCAATTTCCTTGAGGATGTCCATGTAGTCGTCACAGTAAAACTCGAAGGGGCTGTTCATGATTCCACAGTAGTTGAGAGTGGCCACAGTCAGGATCTTGTTCGGGTTGATCATTGATGGTTAAATGGGTACGCTGGGATCACTATTGACACATCCCATTTTGTACTTTATAACAAACTATTATTTTAGAAGATCATTTCATTATCCGTTATAACAATAATGATCGACTCTCAAACAGGTCAAACCGCTTCTATTTTCTTAGGGAAATGGATAGCATCCACTAAAGGGGTATTGGAAATATATGATGATAGCAGTATAATATCTATCATTTATTGTATTGATAATATTATAGTGTTTCCAAGTGTATAACACGATAGTATATGACCTCTAATAACTTCAAAAATCTCATAAAAACAAACCTCTTCACCGACGACTCCTTCCAGCCCCTCCTCAAAAAATCAGATTAGTACCGAAAAACCACACAACTGGCCCTGCAGCACTACCACTCCCTCATCAAAAACTTCTAATGCTATGAGCAAACCCACGAGAAGCTCCTGGTTGACTACGAATAGTACATATAAATAAACGAAATCAACATGCCTCAATACTTCCTCAAGTACATCCAACTTTTTCGCAATATCTGGAGCTAACAGAAGAGCTTTAATCATAAGCTGAATAACATCCTCAAAGAAATGAATGCCTTGTGCGATAGCCTCTTCACCAATTTTTCTAATAGAATCCTCACCTTTCAGAACTACATCAGGTCCTACAAGGCCCATGAAAATGTTTTGATTGAGCTGAGTAAAAAATATTTCAGGACCCTCAAAGGTATGATAGCCAGCATAGAATACTACAAGGAAACGTTCACTGACGTCCGAGTTATTTACAACATGGACGAAAAAATCAAGAGGTATACTGCATGCGAAAACACCTATAAAAACCTACAAGAGGAGCTCGATACAATTGAGAAAAAAGTGACCCAACTTTCCAGTTAAAAAACTCAAATTATCTAAGCTTACAAAGACATTGATAATGAGCTTGTCCTGATGTTGAAGGCCATAGGAGGAAAACTGATCAATGTTTCTAAACGCTTCGTGGCTGACTTTTGCGAAATGACCAACATCACGGTAACCTATTTTGCTGAAAAAAAATACTCCCTTGAACAGCTGGAGCTCAAGACCTTCTTCAGCTCAGATACCAAAATCAATCTTCAAGAATGCTTCACTGTTTAGATTGATCCTACAAAAATAGAGTTTTATCCTGCCTTTGTGGTTTACTACAAGGACATTAGAGAAGATTGCTACTGTCAGCTGGGAACTTTACTGACAGCAACCGTCAAGGAAACTGAAGAGAAAATAGAAAAACGAAAAAAGCTGACCAAAAAAGCTCTTGAGTATACAGTTAGCTTTATCAAGCTTTACGAAAAGCATTTTTACCTCAATTTAAAGGAAATTGTAGCTAATTTTCAAAAAGTCAAGAAGAATTTATCAGATATACTTGGCAGCAGACTAGGCAGTTTTCTGAAATCTTGTCACTCTATCCTCGAGCTATCAATTGGTATAAATGAAAAGTTAATAAAGAGAACCACGAATAAGCTCAAGAATATTGAGGCGTGTCTGCTGTAGTAAGCAAAAATACTGGATCTTTTCAAGAACGAATTCAAGCTGAACATAATGAAATTCATCAATAACAAAAACAATAAAAAAATATTCAGCTAAAAAGAGATCAATTAATTTACAGAATAATAACCCAATTTGCATGAAATAACAGCTCTTAAATAGTCAATGGCCGAGAAGTCACAACATTTGACCATGCTTATCGATGGTTTTGTCGATAAATTCAAAAAAAATTATGACCAGCTCAAGTTCCACTATAACGCTATCGTCAATGATTTCACTGTCAGCACCAACGAGTTTTATTCTCTTTGCTGTGACACTCAATAAGCCTATTTCGGTTAGGGCTTCTTCATCACTAACTATCAGAAGTACGAAGCTGACATTGACAACGCTCTGGAAGGACAAAGAAAATTTTTCCAGGAAATCAACTTCAGCTCTTTACTCAAAGATGATCAAGGGCCTATAACTTTCGATGCTTAGCTAAATAAAATTGAGTAGTATAAGAAAATGAAGAAGCCAATATCGATTGAAGTTAATCAAAAGGAAGACGATTCCAATCGCAAAGGATCAGCTACAAGCGATGTATAAAGAAATACCTCTCCTGAAGTTAAAGCTGAGGAGGTCAAAACAGATAAAGGCAAAGGCGGAAACAAGCATCAATAATTTTTACTGACCAAAATTACGTTTCTTCCCGGTTAGAAATTTTTCAAAAGTTTTTCTTGTGCTCTGAGTGATAAGATCCTCCTTTCTGGTCGGATCTACATCACCAACAAGAGAATTTGTTTCCATTCGAGCTTCAATCCCAGTAATATATTTTTCGATGCCACTTTCATTCAGATACCCAAGCAAGATATCAAAAAGATAGAGAAAAAAATGAATGCCATAGTATTTGATAACTCAATAGCTGTCACCACAGTCAATGGGGAGGTTTTCTTCACTTCCTTCTTCTCACGTAACTAAGCCTATGACCTGATCTGTCAGGCCCTGTAGATAGACACAGATGAGTGCATGTTTGAACCTGAGGAGATGAAGGAGATCAATGAATGTAAATAGGTTGTTGAGGATGATGACATCAAAGAGTCAGCTATTGAAGAAAGACGTAATAATATCAACGAAATGCTAGCTGTTCACTCCTACAAAGAATTGTTCAGCACATAATATGCCTATCCTGGCTTCAATGCATACAAATTCCTCAAAATGCTTGAGGTAGGAGGTTAGTTTACCTTCAATCGGAAAACCTACAAAAACTTTTCGGTATACATAAAGGAATGTCTTGATCATAAGGATTACGACTATACCGAATGGAAACCTTCCCCTCCTTGTGATTTCTTGAACTCAGGTACAATTGCCTTTATGTAGTCAACATCAAGGACACCATGCCTTTGAGCTTCAACAGAAAGGTCACATGCATGGTGCCAGTCGCCAACTCTGGCGTTCCTTTCATGCCGAAACAGGCTAAATGTGAGGAAACACAAACGTTGTATGTTGTATCTAAGGACTAGTACATCATGGAGTCAACAATTCAGAACAGCGGAGTGCCTTACGCCTAGACCTTTAATATCAAACTCAAAAGAGTTATTGCCTCTATCAACGAAAGTACATGTACTGGTATTAAGATGCCTGCAAAATGACTGTCTATTTTCACATCAACTTCATCTCCATCCCGATGGTCAAAAGCATCATCGAAGGTAAATCAACTGAATAGACAAAAAATGCGATGGGTCGGCTTGAATCGGAAGCCAAAAAATATCTCAACTACCTTGAAAGATCAAAGATCAAAGCCAAAATGCCTAATGGATAGACTTCAAACGGAGCAAATCCTCAAAACGAATAATACTAAAAATAGATAGAGGAACTAAAAGATAGCGAATAAAAGTTACAGAAGGAACTGAAAGCATCAGAGGTGAGGTTCGAGCAGGTCAAAAAATTTTTGATGGGGTCTCTGGTGCTCAACATAGTTCTGATTCTCATTCTGTTGGCCTGATTTAAATTAGCTTTCATATTAATAATCATGAGCTTCCTTTACGATAGGAACAAAAACAAGGCCAAAATATAAATCAACAAAGCCCTCTCAACCATCCACAACATCGTGAAGCCTACCAGCCAGGTCAAGGCTTAATTAGAGGCCAGTAACAAGGATATCGTCATCGATCGGGCCGATAAAATTCACTGTACCCACATTGCCATTCAGAAACCATCATCGACACTGAGGAC
>Ga0100380_10005238_pt1 | contig 13452 bp, 9 predicted proteins | sample CryGeymeta201504_FD_80417 | JGI IMG/M metagenome (GOLD analysis project Ga0100380, IMG submission 80417) | Groundwater microbial communities from Crystal Geyser aquifers in Utah, USA - Crystal Geyser metaG 2015-04 | ecosystem: Environmental > Aquatic > Deep subsurface > Groundwater | place: USA... | reverse complement strand
CCAACTCCATACAGACTTGCCTATCTCAAACCCAAACTATCCATTTCACAGCACTGCAATCTTTCTTGGCACCAAATTTCCAAACCTTCGAAATATGTAAAGTATAGAGTTGCTTGGTATATAGCATATCGTGGAAGTCTCGTCGCGTCTGTGCGCTGGCGTACAAACGACGAAGCGCGAGGTGTTAATGCACAGTCTGCTGCCGCAAATGTTCAGCACGCTTCATCTCGAGATACTCCCCTCGATCCATCTCGTGCAACTGCCGGGGATACCGCTCGACAGCGGTAAACCAGCTTTGCAAACGTTTCTCAAGCTGCGCCGCCGGCACCGCATTGGCGGCCCCCAAAAAGGCGTCGATCGCGAGGTAATAACGCATCGTGTTGCGTTCCACCAGGCCACGCACCCCACCGATATAGACAGGCTGACCATCGGCCTGCTTGCCGATCACAGTGAATCCCACCTTGTCGCTGCCTATAGTCCCGAGATACGTCTGCACAGCCATCTGTCCGGCAAAATTCATTGAGTAAGAATACGTCAGATGTAAAAACGTTTTGGCGTTCGGGAGCGCCACCGCTTCCAGCAGGATAAGGTAGTCGCTGGTGCCCAGCGGTCCGTCTTTGGCGTTGAGAATGAATTCAATATATCCAGGGGTCGCTACGGCAACGCTGTAATTGAATTCGATGCGCGGCGCAGCGGCCAATTCCTGGGGCGTTTTTTTGCCTATATGGACTCGCAGAGTGGTGCCAGACGGACCTGCCACCGCATGGCAATATTTGGTATTGAGGTGCAGGAGCAACACGTCACACCAACGATCCGGATTGTTCAGGCCAGCATTCACCGCGCCAAACGGGTAATCGACGATTGCGTAGATATCGCCCTTCAAGCGGTTCGGCGTTTCAGCGGAATCGAGAACCAGCGGCCGCTTGAATTGATTCTGCAGCAGTTGTTCCCCCAACGAGGCATATTTTGCGCGCAGTGTCGTCACTGAGTCCGATTCCGCCATCGCTGGGTACGCGAAACTTGTAGAGCAGATCAACAGCAGGCATCTCAACCAGTTCAATGTGTTATCACAGTTAAACCAGAGCGTTGAATCTTCCGGCGAGCGACGCATCACAGCCAATACTCGAGTCGGCGGGCAGCCCATTCCTTGAGCCGGTCGTCCAGCGGACGCTGATCCCATTTTCCCTGGGTAATTTCGGTCGAATAGCGCAGGTCCTCGGCAAACGCATTTTCCATCGCGTTGCCGAATTCTTCGCCAAACACCACTACGTTGATTTCATGATTGTGCAAGAAGCTACGGGTGTCGATATTGGTCGACCCTACCGTCGCCCATACCTTGTCGATCACGGCGGTCTTGGCATGCAATACCGCGATTTGCAACTGAAAGATATTGATCCCGCTGGCCAGCATTTCGCTGTAAAAAGATCGTGCGGCATGGAAGAGCAGGCCGCTGTCCGACACCCCGGGCAAAATGATTTTGACGTCGACACCACGCTGCGCCGCATCGCTCAACGCCTTCATGATCTGTACGTCCGGCACGAAATAGGCGCTGGTAATGTGTACCGTTTTGGTCGCCTTTTGTATCGCCAGAACATAAGCCTTGTAAATGTCATAATCACCGCCGGGTTCGCTGGCCAGAACCCGGACCAGCTTGTCGCCGGCCTCTTTTAACGGCGGAAAGAAATCGCTGTCAGGGAGATCGGGGGATTCCTGGCTGGCCCAGTGATCCAGAAATACCCACTGTAGCGCGGCGACCGCCGGCCCTTCGATCTTGATATGGGTATCGCGCCAGCCGACTTTGGCATTCCGCATGGCCTTCGAGCGGAACAGCGAACTGTTGGCATAGGTACTGCTGATATTCACACCGCCCGTGAAGGCGACCAAGCCGTCGACGACCAGGATTTTCCGGTGATCGCGATTGTTAGGCTCCCACGGCGCCCATGTCCCTCGCAGCTTCAGGGGGTTGACGGGATTGAAGACCAGCAGATGAATGCCGGCATCGCGCATTTTGTCGAAGAAAGCCTGCGGCGTGCCTATCGTACCGACGCTGTCGTAGATCACATTGACTTGCACCCCGGCGCGTTGGCGGGCGATCAGGAGATCCGCAAAGCGGATGCCGAGTTCGTCCTGGTCGAAGATATAGGTTTCCAGGTTGATGTGATCCTTGGCGGCGCTGATTGCCGCTATTATCGCCGCCATGGTTTGCGGGCCATCATAAAGTAAAGTGACTTTGTTGCCGGCGATTAGAGGGCTGCCGGTAGCCGCTTCTTCCAGCGCCGCCAGCGCTGCGACATCCGAGTGCGAATTGCGCCAACGTTTGGCCAGCAGGGATTTCGATTTTTTTGCGCTGAGGGTGCCTTGCGCATTGGTCACCGTTGGGTTCGCCGGCGCTACCAGCGAACTATTCAGATAGCGCACTTCCGGGAGCGCCGTGCAGGCGGTGGCCAGCAGACCGATTCCGATCACGCCGACGAAACGGATAATCCAGTCAAGACGAACAGTCCAACCCATAAGGCACTCCGCATTTACGCCGCCAGAGGCGTCTTGATTCAGGGATTGCGTACGATTACGCCATCGTTGATTTTGACCGAATCACCCACCCGAAAGCCAGGCTCGGCTGCAAAGCTAACGGTTTGCGTCGCGCCATTTTGCAGGTGAACCAATACTTCATAGTGATTCGATTTGCGCACGTTGCCTTCGATTGCATGGCCGGCATACGCGCCGCCGACCGCGCCAGCGATTTGAGCCGCAGTACGGCCATTGCCGTCACCGATCTGGCTGCCTAGCAAAGCACCGACGACACCGCCACCGATGGTGCCGAGGTAGCTGCCTTCACCTTTGACTTCGACCAGATTGATCGCTTCAATCGTACCGCAGTTATTGCAGATGCGGGCGGCGCGCACTGGCACAGGCGCGGCGACGTTTTGCAAGGCCTTGCCCAGGGTGACGCTGGTCACTCGTTCACCTACGCGCAGATTGGCCGTCACGACGCTGTTCGACTTGATCCGGTCGCGATTCCTGATAGTGTAGGTGCTGGCGTATTCACCCTTGCTCACCTCTGGCAAAAAGACCTTGCCCTTGACGCCCTTGATGGCAAGATCCACTTTGCCACCAGGGGTACCGAATACCGTGAAACGCAAATCATTGCCGCCGCTCAAGTCGGCAATCGGCTCGACATCGAAGCGCTCGATGCTGGGCTGCGGACCCGGCATGGCTTTCGTACTGTGGTAACCGACGCCGACTTGCAAGGATTCATTCAGAACCGCGCTGGCGACCTGATTGCCTACGCGCAGATTGGCGGTGACCGGGCTGCGCGCTGCAATCTTGTCGCGGCTGCTGATGGTGTAGGCGCCTTCGTACAAGCCGGCTTCAGTTTCAACCAGGGTCAGATTGCGCGTTGCGCCTTGAATGCGCAAGGTTGCCAAGCCACCTGGCGTGCCGTAGATGCCGAAATTGAGCTCGGCCCCAGGGGTCAGACGACGCACTTCATCGACATTGAAACCTTCAATGCGTGGCGTGGCCTGGGACGGGTTGTACTGTTGTGCGTGCGCCTGGATTGGCAGCAGTGACAGCGGCATGAGTGCCGACATTGCGAACACGCCAGCGAGTAATTTGTGAGTAATTTTCATGAGTTTCTCCGGCTTGTTGATACGATCAAATAGAATGAATTTATCGATATTTCTTTCAGGTAAGGTGGCAAGATAACCCCATCCTGCAAAATCAGTCTGTGCGCTAGCGAACGTAATAGGTACTACACACGCTACGTACTGGATTCCGGATAGCCAAAATGCTTGCAGCAGGAGACAATGTTGTTTATGACACTGAACAACATTCTCATGTTCCTGGCCCTCACCGGCATCTATGAACCCTCCGCCATCCAGCAGTTGCCGGACGGGCGTTTCCTTGTCGTCGAGGATGAAAAGCAGAATCCCTTCAGTCTGGTCACGATCCGCTCCGATGGGAGCGCCAGCAGCATTCCGCTGAGCCAGGGTCCGCTGGAAGCCGGCCATGCCTTCCGAAAACTGGATGATCTTGAAGCGCTCGCTTTCGATCGGTCGGGGTATGTCTACGCCATGACATCGCATTCGCGCGACGGCGATGGCGACGAGAAGAAGTCCCGTGACAAACTGGTGCGTTTTCGCATCGAGGGCGACCGCGTGGTCGCGCCCCTGGTGGTCAGCGGGATGAAGCCTGCTTTGGTGGCGGCGCACCCGGTGCTGGCTTCCGCCGCCGAGATACGAGACGTCAAGAGCGGCGGCGGGCTCAATATCGAGGCGCTGGAGATCAGCCCCGACCAGCAGCGGTTGCTGATTGGCTTACGCAGTCCGTTGCTCGACAATCGGGCCATCATCGCTTGCGTAGAGAATCCCTCCGCAATTTTTGACGCCGGTGAGCCACCCCGGATTTCGGCCACCCTGGAAACGCAGGACCTCGGCGGCAATGGGATTCGCGGTTTATCCTACCTTCCCTCCCTCGGCGGGTACCTGGTTATCAGCGGTCCCGTCGCACGCGAGCAGGTTCAATTCCAGCTCTGGTTCTGGAGCGGTCATCGAGGTGAGCAGGCACGCCGTGTCACCGTTCCCGACTTGCCAGGCTTCGAGCACGCTGAAGGGGTCAGCGCCGCCGAGATCGATGGCCGGCAGCGCATCATCATCGTCAGCGATGACGGTAGCAGGAAAGAAGGACGCTTCGCCCGCTTTCTACTGCTTGACCCCAGGCAATTGCAGATTGCGCCTTGACCTGAGGCGAGGGGCACTGTGCTCCCCCGCGGAAAAATCCGGGAACCTGTTTTAAGCAGTATATTTTTTAAAATTTACACCCTATGGAAGATTCAATGCGCGACACACAGAACTTCGAAGCACCATTTTTGCAGCTATCCTGGCCAGGGCGGATTTGCGCGCGTCGAAGTGCGGAGAGCTTATCGTGAAGCGGGCGTGCGCCCTGCTATTCCTGCCTGGCATGTTGCCGCTGCTGGCCGTTGGGGCTGATTACGAGAAATGTGCCATTATCGTTCCGGACGCGCAACGTCTTGCCTGCTACGATCAAGTAGCCGGTCAGGATGTGGCGCCGTCACCTGCCTTCGCTGAGCCGGGTCGGGTGATCGCACAGCCGCGTCCTGATGACGTGGCCGTGGCGGGCTCGTTGCTGGGCAAGAACTGGGAACTGGATGAGCGTTCGCTAAAACGGAACCTTCCATTTTAGCGAACATAAACCGGTCTATGTTCTGCCCGTCCACTATAGCAATAACCCCAATCAGACGCCAACTTCTCCCGCGCCGGATCATTCCGCGCTTGCGTCCTTGCCGGTAGCCAGCAGTGCCGTGAAGTATCAACTGAGTTTTAAAACCAAGCTCTGGGAGGACATCCTCGGCGACAATGGCAATCTGTGGTTCGCCTATACGCAGCAGTCGCACTGGTTGCTCTACAACCCGCAAGTTTCGTCGCCATTCCGCGAAACCAATTTCGAACCCGAGGTGATTTTTTCCATGCGCACGGATGTCGATCTGCCGGGGATGCGCTGGCGTGTGCTGAATCTGGGTCTGGTGCATCAGTCGAATGGGCGCGGACTGCCGCTTTCGCGCAGCTGGAACAGGGTCTATGCCCAATTTGGCCTGGAATGGGATAATTTGTCCCTGCTCCTGCGCCCCTGGGTGCGCCTGCCCGAGAGTAGCGAAAATGACGACAACCCGGATATCGGCCGTTATATGGGCCATGGCGACATGCTGGTTAACTACAAGAGCGGGGAGAATGTCTACTCGGCACTGGGTCGCTGCAGCGCTAGCGGGGGACATGGCGCTTTACAATTGAGTTGGGCTTTCCCGATTTCACATGCGCTCAAGGGGTATGTGCAAGTCTTTAGCGGCTATGGCGAGAGCCTGATTGACTACAATCATAACCAGACCAGCATCGGCATTGGCTTTTCGTTGCAGGAGTGGCGCTGAGCGTTGGCCTCTCTCGCTGGTTCCTGGAAGGACTAAATAATAGGGTGATCGCGGGTAAGTCCACTTCAAGTCATCTTCTCAATCTGGCGATGGCGCATCTCTTTTTCTCGGTGACCAGCGACATGACGGGGGTATGCGCTCCAGGGATTTGCCCACCTCAAGAACATGGCAAGCAGTCTTGATCCCCTTTGTCGGACTGTGACCCGGAAATTGCGATCGAAATCATTCAAAATTCTGCCGATGAAAGTGCGTAGTGTTGCACTTGGGGCAAGGGGGGATGTGACCCGGTTTGTGAAAATGCAATTTTTCACCGCACTGATCGCAAACCAGCGTTCCCAACCCAGTGAGCTCACCGGTATGATATTCGGCGCTTGCGGCCTCTCGCTTTAATCGATATAGCGCTTTCGAGGTTTGATCTGCCGCAGCGGAAAAACGTTGCCAAAATTCGTGCTTCATCAACGCCACGTCAAAGCCCACCCACTCCTTCAATTCCTTGCCGGTCTTGTCCAGATACCCCGCAGCATCGTTCAGATCCCGTTTTACACTGGCTTCCAGTTTGACAACTTCATCTTCGCTAAATTTGGTCAGGGCCACGATATCGCCCCGAATCTCATCGATCATTTGGTGGACGGTGGCGCCGCTTTGATGCGCTTTCTGCTGCGCCTTCTCCAGCAATAATTCATAAGCTTCACCCATAGACTCGATGGGATCGTGAGGAGGAATGGATCTCTTCATTTTTGACGCTCCTTAAATTGTGTGGCGGATTCAACTCTGAAGTGCAATCTTTGCCTCCTTGATGTTCATGTGACGAGGCGCGTTTGTGGTTGTCCTACCAACTTTACGTAATTAATGATAGATGCTAATTCCCGCAATTACCCAGAGGGGAAAGGTACGGGAGCCATGTAATTAAAAAACACCTTCAGCTCAAATCCACCTCGACGTGGTGCTCCCGGCGGTCAACCACAAGGGGGATCATGCCTTGCGGTCGACCTGTCCCATCTGCGCCGTCTCCATTGGTTGAGATGCCGTTCACCGTTACGCTTGGCTGTAAGGTGGCGACCTTGCCGGCTGATCGGCGCCCGCTCACCGGATATGAAAATCGCTCCCGCCGAACAGCCCGATCAAGCCGATAATAATCAAATATATTGCAACGATGTAGTTCAGCAGGCGTGGCACAAGCAAGATAAGAATACCGGCGATCAGCGAAACCAGCGGGGCGAGGCTTAAAGTCATGTTTATCTCCTTGGTTATAAGTGAACTGGGGGTGCTGCCATTATCCTCACTTCGACCGCGTGATCCTGGCGGTCGTCGATCAGCAGAATGATGTTGTCGGGGCGTTCCACGCCGTCCACCGTCACGCCGATCACCTGCTCCGACTGCTCCGACTGCTCGCTGATCCGCTGGATGGTGATGTGGTAGAAGGTTTCGCGATAGCGGTAGTGGATTTTGTACGACTCCCAATGGGCCGGGATACACGGTGCAATGCGCAGATGGTCCACTTCCAGTTGCAAGCCTAGTAGCGTTTCCACAGCCAGCCGGTACATCCAGCCCGACGCTCCGGTGTACCAGGTCCAACCGCCCCGGCCGGTGTGAGGCGGGGCACCGTAAATATCCGCGCACATGACGTAAGGCTCGACCTTGTAGCGTTCGATCCCCGTAGGCGTACTGCCGTGATTGATGGGGTTGAGCATGGCGAACAATTCCCACGCTCGTTCCCGGTCCCCCATCATGGCAAACGCCGTCGTGGTCCAAATCGCGGCATGGGTATACTGGCCACCGTTCTCGCGGACGCCGGGTACGTAGCCCTTGATGTAACCGGGCTCAAGGTCTGATTTATCAAAGGGCGGGGCGAGCAGTTGAATTAACTGCGCATCGTGTCGCACCAGGCGTTGGTCCACCGCCGCCATCGCTTGGCGGGCTCGTATGGGATCGCCACCACCTGAAATGACCGCCCAACTCTGGCTGATCGAATCGATTTGGCATTCGTCATTGGTGGATGAGCCCAATGGCGTGCCATCATCGAAATAGGCCCGCCGGTACCAAGCGCCGTCCCAGGCATGGGCCTCGATGTTGTTGCGTAGCTGCGATGCCTGCCCGGTACAAACTTCGGCAAAGACCTGGTCGTCCCGGCCACGTGCCAGGCCTGCAAACAGTTGCAGGTTCTCATACAGGAACCAAGCCAGCCAAACGCTCTCGCCCTTGCCGTCACGACCGACGAGATTCATGCCATCGTTCCAGTCACCGCAGCCCATCAGCGGTAATTGGTGTTCGCCAAAGCGCAAACCGTGTTTGATCGCACGCACGCAATGCTCATACAGGCTGGCCGCTTCAGCCGAACGTTGCGGCTGGTCGTAGTAAGCCTCCTCTTCCGGATTCAACATGCGGCCCTCCAGGAAATGGATGGACTCGTCGAGTACCCCCGTATCGCCGGTCGCCAGCACATAACGACAGGTTGCATACGCCAGCCACAGATAGTCATCGGAGAAATGGGTGCGCACGCCTTGTCCGTGGGGCGGATGCCACCAGTGTTGCACGTCACCCTGGAGGAACTGACGCTCGGCGCAACGGATCAACTGCTCGCGGGCGAACCACGGTGTCGTATGGATCAGTGCCATGGTGTCCTGCAATTGATCGCGGAAACCGTAGGCGCCGCCGGACTGATAATACCCACTCCGGCCCCACAACCTGCAGGACAGTGTTTGGTACACCAGCCAGCCGTTGGCAAGCACGTCCAGCGCGGGGTCCGGCGTCTCCACGTACACTGCGCCCAGGGTGCGGTTCCAGTGTTCCCACACCGCTTCCAATGCCTGCCGTGCGCGAGCTGGTCCGCTGAAGCGCTGGATGAGATGCTGCGCTTCGTCGCTGTTGCGGGCCGCGCCGAAGATGAACACGATCTCGCGCTCTTGTCCTTCGGCCAGTTCGATCTGGGTCTGGATCGCGGCGCATGGATCAAGGCTAGCACCGGTCTTGCCCGACAAGCGCTTGCGGCGCATCGCTGTCGGGCTGGCCAGCGAGCCGTTGCGGCCAATGAACTCGCTACGGTTTCCAGTCACCGAACGCTCTAGCTCGCTGACCTGCGCAAAGACGACTCGATTGGCGCATTCGCGACCGTAAGCATTGTGGGCAAACAGCGCCCCGCTGTGCGGGTCCGTTTCGGTCACAATGTGCATCAGATTGGCGTGTCGCCACTCACCGAGCACCAGCTCCCAATATCCGGTCAGCGACAATCGACGCGGGCGCCGGGTATGGTTGCGCAGCTTGACCACCACGAACTTCACCGGTGCGTCCATGGCGACGTAGGTGTACAGTTCCGAGGAAATGCCGGCTTCGTAATGCTCGAACACGCTGTAGCCAAACCCATGCCGGCACACATAGCCGGACCGACCGCGGGCAGGCAACGGCGTCGGCGACCAGAACGCACCCGTTTCCTCGTCGCGGATGTATAGCGCCTCGCCGCTGCTGTCGCTGATCGGGTCATTGTGCCAAGTGGTCAGCCGGAACTCGTGCGCGTTTTCTACCCAGGTATACGCGCTCCCGCTCTCGCTGACGACCGTGCCAATGTGCGGGCTGGCGATGACGTTGACCCACGGCGCCGGCGTGCTCTGACCCGGTTCGAGGGTGATGACGTATTCGCGGCCGTCGGGCGTGAAGCCCCCCAGGCCGTTGCAGAAAATGCGTTCGTGCGCCGACAGCGGATAGATTCGTTCAGTTGACGGTCGCAGCAATGGCTCGAAACTGTCGGACACACGCTCTGCAGACACGCGGCGTTCCACCTGCTCGATCAAGGTCTCGGCGCTATCGCTGAACACGACGCGGGCGACTGTCTGGAACAAGACCCGGTCCTCCTCGGAAAGTTCTTCGGCACGCCGCACGAAGACCCCCCCCGGTTTGTCAATAATTTGCGCCTCTGGACCTGAGTTGATCAACCCCATGATCTGGTCTTGCAGAACCGCTCGGTAGCCCGAGAAATCCTCGTTCACGATCACCAGGTCCGCAGTCAGGCCCTTCATTCGCCAATAGGCATGGGCTTGCAGCACCTGTTTTACCAGGTCGATGCGGTTCAGGTCGCCGATGCGTATCAGGACGATCGGCAGATCGCCCGAGACGGCAAAGCGCCACAGCCCGGACTGACCAAGGCGGTTGCGGGCAATGATGCTGGGCGAGGCACGGCGCAAGGCATTGGCGTAAATAACCGAGCTGGCCAAGCGGCCATAGAGCTGTGCATCGGCTTCAGTTGCGTTGAGGTGGCGCAGCACCTCCTGACTTTGGAACCAGGCCATTTCAAAGGCCCGCTCAACGAAGTGCCGGTCACAATACTTCTCAAGCAAAGCCAATGCGGCCTCGCGCGTGTCCGCGACACCGGAGATGATCTGCACGGTGGCCGATTCGTTGGGTGACAAGGTGAGGGTGCGGCGGATCGCCACGATCGGATCGAGTACCGAACCATCGGTGTTCGACAGCGTTGACGGGCTGGCACGGCTTTCCAGCACTACCGGGTTGGTTGCCGTTCGGCCCCGTCCGATGAATTTGGCGCGGTCAGTCTCGTAAGACGGCTCGTCGGCAGTAGCCCCTGGTGCCGCCAATAGGTGAAACATCCACGGCACCTGCTCACCCGGTGTGCGGCGGCGCCGCGTGCAGAGGATTGCCTGCCGGTCGGGCAGGATTTCAGTTTGTACGAACAGGTTGCTGAAAGAGCGATGGGCCAGGTCGGCATTCAACGGCGCCAAAACGACCTCCGCATAACTCGTCACCTCGATATGACGGGGTCGGGACGACTGGTTGGTGAGCGTGACACGGCGGATCTCGACGTCGTCTTCAGGTGAAACGCTGATCTCGGTGTGCGCTTCGATCGCCTGATCGCGCCGCCGGTATTCAGCGCGCGCCTGCACGAAGATCGCCTCGTAGTGATCAGCCTTGCGCAGTGTCGGTTGATGCGCGGTTGACCAATAGCGCCCGGTGTCGCGGTCGCGCAAGTAAATGAAGGTGCCCCAGCAATCGGCAGTGGCGTCTTCGCGCCAACGGGTGACAGCGAGGTCGCCCCAGCGGCTGTAACCTCCGCCGGCATGGGTCGCCATGACGTGGTACCTGCCGTTGGACAACAGGTGAACTTCAGGTAATGGCGTGTTCGGATCGGTAAACACGCGCATGATCGTACCTGTTTCCGCAGTGGGGGGGCGTGCTGCGGCGCTCACTTCAGCCGCGTGTGGGTGCAACGTGGCGCCCTTTTTCGGCACACGTTCCTGCAGCAACAATTCCGTCGCCCGTACCAGGGGGGCAGACATGAATCGGCGCTGCATCGGCCGGTTCAGCAATACATGCTCAAAAGCCAACAGGCTCATGCCTTGATGATGCGCCATGAAGGTCCGCACGATAGCGTGATGCTTGCCCCGCGGCACCCGCGATGGCGTGTAATCGACCGCCTCGTAGAACCCGTAGGCGCCGAGGAAACCTTTGGCAGCCAGCGTCTGCAAGTTGCGACACGCTTCCCGCGGCATCACCGTCAGCGCCAGTGCGCTGGCGTAAGGCGCGATCACCAGGTCATCGCCCAGCCCACGCTTGAATCCCAGCCCGGGTACGCCGAACGCCCGATATTGATAGACCTGGTGCATGTCGGTGGCGTTATAGCAGGACTCGGAAATGCCCCAGGGCACGGCGCGTTGCCGGCCGTATTCGATCTGGCGCGACACCGCGGCCTTGCCGGTCTGATCCAGCAAGGTGTTGTCGTAACTCGGCATAATCAGCTGCGGCATCAGGTACTCGAACATCGAGCCGCTCCACGAAATCAGGCTCACCTCGCCACCATGACTGGTCAGCAAGCGGCCGAGCGAGAACCAATGTTTCTGCGGTACCTGTCCCTCGGCGATGAGCAGAAAACTGGTCAGGCGCGCTTCTGATGCCAGCAGATCATAGCAGGACGGATCGCGGCGCCGTTCGCCGACGTCGTAACCGATGCTCAGCAAGCCGCACGCGGTATTGTAGAGAAATTCAAAATCCATCGCCGCCAGTTCGCGGCAACGATCCACCAAATTGTCGATGGTGCTGAGCCGCTCCAGCGCGCGCACGCTGCTCAATTCCGCCATGGTCGGGATGTGGCTGAATAGCCGCGTCTCGGGCACCAGGAATCCAAGGTCATCTCGAAGTGCGCGGGATTGCTGGTCGAAGGCCTGCGCCCAGTAATACAGTTCGCCATCGATATCGATATCCGCTGGCAGCAATGTCACCAGACCCTCGCCGGTACGGTGAATCTCATCCAGCAGGGTCTCGGCGGCAGCCAGTGTCTGTGGCTGCGCTGGTGGGGAGAGTTCAGGCAGCGTGAGCGCGTGCAGTGTGTCCTGCAGAAACTTGATCCTCTTCGCAAGGTCCGGTGAGGGGGACGAGGGCAGGTGTTCGACCAGCACCTGCAAGGTGTCCAGCAGCCCCTGAAACGCGTTTGATGGCAGCACCGGCTGATCTTTTAACTCGGCCAGTCCTGCTTGCAAGGTGAGCAAGCTGCCGGCCAGGTTGCCGCTGTCCACCGAAGAGACGTATTGTGGATGTAGCGGTTTCAGCGTGCGCGTGTCATACCAGTTGTAAAAATGGCCGCGGTAGCGCTCCAGCTTTTCCATCGCAGCCAGTGTGTTCTCTGTAAATCGCAGGAATTCTCCGGCGGAAATGTAACCGAAATCGTACGCAGCCAGGTTTGCCAGCAGCGACATGCCGATGTTCGTGGGCGAAGTGCGCGAGGCGACGGCCGGAGCCGGATATTCCTGGAAATTATCGGGCGGCAGCCAGTTGTCCTGTGGCCCGACGAACTCCGCGAAGAAGCGCCACGTTCGCCGCGCCGAAGCTCGCAGGAACGCCCGTTGATCGATGCTCAAGTCTGGAACGGGGGACACCAGCGGCAGGCTGATCCACCAGCCAACGACGGGCGACACCAGCCAGAACAACAAGATGGGCGCACCGAAGAGCAACACCGCCAACCGGTCGACCCCCAATGCCCAAGCACCGGCCAAGGCCAATCCCAGCACCACCGCCAGAACCGGCGCGATCCACATTTCCCTGAAAAAATCGGCCAGTGTTCGGCGCGCGTTGCGGCTTGCATAGGATGGCAGTTGCCAGAGTAACAATCCGCGTCGCGTAAACAGCATCCGCACCCCCGAGCGCAGGATCGCATCCAGGCAAATCAGCGTGTCGTAGGGCAAAAGGACCAGTGTCAGCAAAGCCATCAGTATTGGGCGGTTCGCGGATTTGCTGGTCAGGCTCAGGTGCACCAGCCAATCACGTTCATCAGGCTTGTGGATGAGCTCGATTACACTGGATAGCAAGGTGGGCAAGAACACCACTGTCGCGACCAGCAGGGTCCACAACCACGCCGGCCCCGGACCAAACAGCCAACCCCCTGCCAGTAAGGTATGGTGGACCCCTGAGTCAAGACAATTTTTGACTCAGTTTAAGCTGTGCATTCGACTTCCTTAGCAGCTGGACGGCGCTGCCCCGGTTTTGCCTCTGCTTCGGTTCTTGCTTCTGCGGTG
>Ga0100380_10005229_pt1 | contig 13464 bp, 7 predicted proteins | sample CryGeymeta201504_FD_80417 | JGI IMG/M metagenome (GOLD analysis project Ga0100380, IMG submission 80417) | Groundwater microbial communities from Crystal Geyser aquifers in Utah, USA - Crystal Geyser metaG 2015-04 | ecosystem: Environmental > Aquatic > Deep subsurface > Groundwater | place: USA... | reverse complement strand
TTACTCTTATAGAGAGTGTAGAAGAATTGATGTTGACTGGTTCATTTTGAATGAATCCTCTGGTTGGCCTATATCCATCGATATGTTTGTTATGTCAGAAAGCGATACTTTTGAGCTGAGCCCTGCCACAAAATCTGTCTTATTGACCTTTCCCCTCACTTCACGCTGCAACTCAGCAAGCCATTATTCATGCCTCCTCAACACTTTAACTACAGAATCTCCTTCGCTATTTTCCTTCCCTCTGAAGGTAACTCCCTCTGCAAACATTCCAAATTCAAATATTATCTCTAACGCCTATGATATTAAATACCCAACATACGATCACTCTGAACTTTTTGTGGACAATTCACATAACAATGCACTCACAGTTGAGAGAGGATGGATTCTATACTATCTGTTCGACATCGTCAGCCAAAAGAATAAGTAATTGATAGTCAAATTCCTTGTGTTCGTGAACTGCCAAGCCGATGAATTTATATCTCGGTCCCAAAAGGGCCTATCGACGAGCACGCATGTTGTTGCCGTCATCTATCACAATCGAAGGCACCAACTCTCGATCCTTCCTGAAACCATACTCAATGATGACCTCTAACGATCGACATTGACATTTGTTGTTGGCAAGTTAGTCAAGAAGATCTTTTTAGTAGCGTCGAATATCAGCCTGATCTTGGCTGCGACTGATACGCCCTCCCACAACATAAGCAGCCTCGCATAGCTGATATGACAATTCTAGAGGCTGCCCTTCAGGGGTATTGAGAAGATACTAATGAGCCTCAGCTACAGCTTGTTCTCCTTAGATAGTTTTGTATTATAGATTAGGAATATCTCCTCGACTATAGATGTTAGGACTGTCAGAATTGGTGAATCTATTCGCTCGATCTTCCATGTGCTTGAGGAAAGCTTTGGGATGGACTCGCATTTTATTGATCTCCCCTAGGAAGAACAGCACGAGATCTTTTGAACTTACCGACATTGATTATAAAATAAATGAACAAATTACAAAACAGAATCACCAGCAATGTTTATCCTTGATTTTCTTTTCCCTGACATTCAGTAGCTCCTCACGTGATAGGTTGGCGTTCACTTCGATTTTTTTGGTCTAGTAGCTCCACATACCTTTCTTGATTCTGAGACTAAGCTCATCTTTTTTAATACCTTTGGACTTCCCCAATTCGTCAAGTTTTTCTTGGTATTATTTTGTCAGATTTTTGCCTTCGATGATTTTAGTCTTCTTTCTGATAGAGTATTCAACAAAGGAAGAGTACTCCTCTATGAAAGGTTCTTCTAACAAAATTGATTTGTCACTGAGCACCAGTGTGACAGCTCTTTCTTAAGTGGTCTTGAAGACAGGGTTCTGAATGATAATGCTGTCTCCTTTTTCGATTTATTCTCTGAATTTAGTGTCGCTTCCGTGGATGGTACGTCCACTGGCAGTGATGGTTCCTTTGCCTGGATTGGGTTCATACCTGATAACCTGATTTTCAGTGACTATGTCCTATTCCTGCTAGTCTTATTCCTTAGCTGCCTTTCTGACCTTTTTTGGAATGTAGGCAGGCTTACCAGCTCCGTCCTTGAATTTCAATTTGCCTATTTTGAAGTTGCTCATCTTTAAAAGAGTATAACTATTATTCCAAACTACGATGCATGAAATGATGACACTTTGAGCGAATATTGTGTGAAAAATAAAAAAGCAAGAAAAGGTGTCAACATCAGTCCGATAATAATTAAGTTAGAGAAGTAAGAAAATTGATGAATTGCTCGCAAAATAAAATCACGAACATCACCGATCTCACATAAACTGGTTTTCACGACATGACCCAGAAGTAATGCCGGATATGTCTGGAAACAGATAATAATAACTATATTGAGCCATGCCAATGTTCTGGCACCCTCCAACATGTCCATTTTCGCTGTATGGCAAAATGGATCCGACACAGCAACCCTTCTCTTTTCGCCAGGAAACAATAAGCCTACGAACATGTCTGCGAAATGTGCAAAGATACAATTGTGTTCTAATGCTAGGAGTCACATGCCTGCACGAGTGGGAAATAATTCGTTGAAAAGGTGAAAAGCAGAGTAAGTATCACAGTTGGCCTGATTGTGGTTACATTGGTTTGTTTGTGCTTATTGGTCGGTGGAGCAATCATGACCAATAAACAAGACCCGACCGATGGTAGACAAGCATTGACTTTCATCATCCTCATCTCCTGCACTCTCATCATGGCTATTCTGTTGCTGGTCCTGTTATATGTCTGGGTGACCGACTACTGCATCAGAATATAACGAAAAGTGAGCAAAATACCAAATATTGGTCGAAGATCAATCACCAAAGTTGCCAACACTGTCCAAATTCACCGAATCCAGCCCGAGCCCTAAAATATGCCCAGACTAATAAACTCCCGTAGTATGGGCAGCCGAATGTCAATTTTTCCAGAATTTTATGTTTCCAACCTAGAATGATTATATTCTTTCTACTTTAAGAATGCTAAAATTATAGAAACATCATCAGAGAAAGTCTTTAGTTGGTGCGCCTTCTCGCTTTCTCTTCGAAGAAATCCGCTTCTCAACAGTCGTTGATGAATTTTCTCTGAAAGAAGTGCAAATATATGACTGTCTGAGCAAGAACTAACTGTTAGGCATCGAAACCAGCACCATCGAAAAACACTAGCTTTAAAAATTGATGGTAGATTCCCTCCAAGTACCTCTCTCTGCTACTGTAGTTAACCTTCCTCTATATTCCTCTGAAATAATGCCTAAATAGATAGACCTTCAGCTACATCAACCATTATTCCATCAAAGCCATCATCCGCATCCTCCACAGAGGTTAATTCTATCGCTTCATCCACAACTAGCAACACAAATTGACAGTGTTAGTCAATAATCGCACAACTTAGGCCAACGTCAAGATAATAATAGCCTCATTGCTCATTTATGCTGCTAGAAAACTCACTATTGATGAGATTGTCACTTCCATTTTATTTTTTAATTTGGAGGCAGCCCTCAATAACGATCCTTTGACTATTGCAGCTGACAGCCAAAAAATCATCAAAGTGCTAAAAAAAATAGAAAGAATTATCAAGCCAGGTTAATTTAAGATGTGGTTTGAATCTGTCAAAAGTTCAGCAGACTATGGTGGAAATATATAAATTCACCAGTTTCTATTTCTGTCCAGTCTGACCGAGAAAAAAATGAATCATGGGATACAACATATCATGATTCAGCCTAAAATGTCTTCTCTTTTCAAAAATTTGAATATCAATGTCAAATCATCATAATTTGAAGCCCATAAAGTTGAGGAGGTTCAAACTAAAAAGACACACGTCCGAGGGCTGTCTTTTGTTGAACCTAGACAAAGATGCACGGTTTCATTGTCAAAATAGATACTCAAATAATTTCGACTAAGAGATCCGTCGAAAAATAAAAGACCTAATACTGACTACCTGCGTAATCGAATCCAATCGGTCTGTCAATTCATCGTACCAAAATATAATCATGAACAATGTTAGAATAAATACTCTTAACACAGACCTTCTATAGGTCCCATTGGGAGTAAAAGCAAGCTGAGAAGGTCCACAGCATCAAAAAAATCCTACCTTTTTCTGAAGGTCAGGGCCTGAGTTCATTATTCTGGAATGATAGTTTATACAGTTTATAACAATGGGTAACAATACGACGAAACCTGTCAACCGAAACTACTACTCCCATCCCCGACTAGGAAATGTCAGCAGAATCTAATAGCCACAGCAAGACCCCTACCTCATCTATTAGCTTGTACTGGATAGTCAGAAATTGTACGATGAGTGGACCTACAACATCAAAGCCATCCAATCTGCACACGAAGACATTCTCTTCTTGCCTACCAGCTATCGCTACGAAATGACCAACTATTGCGGTACTGGAGGAGTCGCCGTGGTAAAAATATGTTCATTCAGCTCCATTATGAGGACTACCTGTATTCTCTTGAACCAGAAATCAACAATCGACGTGATATCAAACGCCCATTCAACGAGCAATAACTCCTGTACCTTTTCTATAGCCTCGTCAAGCTGGAGGCCTTTATGGAGAGTCGAGGGCTGGCTGTTGGCGATATAAAACCTGAAAATATGCTCGTCAACTAAGACGGTTACGTGAAGGTACTATCACAGTACTCCTACCCTTCGGAGCCAAGCAGAATCATGACCTGGACTAAAGGCCCATAACGGTCCTTCCCTGGTACAAAATTTGACATTCAGCACCTGAGGAGCTTACTGAACGCAGCAAGAGAAGGGACATGTTCGTAGAGGTCGAAAATAAAAATTTATGTGAGGTTTTCAGCATAGGACTCAGTATATTAGAAGCCGGCTGTCTCAAAGATTGCTCTGAGGTGTACGGCCATACATCTGAATACCGCTACAATGAGTCAACAGTCAGGCAATACCTCGAAATATTCTAAAACCGTTACTCGCAATAGTTCACCTACCTTCTGTCTGAAATGCTTCAAAGCGATCCCAACAGAAGAATCACAGCTGGTTCAGTTTTCGAGAGGTTGAAACCATATGAAGAGTACATACTCAATTTGGAAGAAGTATAGATCAGAATACCGAACAACTAGTTTATTCCTAAAGTCAACAGAAAGGAGAAAGTTTCTATTAAAAAATTAGGAGAGTCTTATCAGACTAACCGGTTGGGTGAAGGCAGCGTCATGCAATCGTCCCCCAATCCTTTTGGTCTGAGAGAGGCCAATTATGCTAAAATATCGATAGGATCCAGCATTGGAAATCCCAACCCACCTTATCTGAGCACAGTGCCTAATCAAGATCTGAATCCTTTCAGTAAAAGTTTAGAAAGTGGAGTATATCATCCTGGCAGATAATCAGGCGCCAGTCTCTATAACCATCAACCTGAACCCCCTAAATAAAATTAGCTCAGACCCTAGATCAGGCCCAGTCAAGCTTTGAATTCGGTATATCGTGAGCCTCAAGTTGAGAAAAGACCCTCTAATGTTTTGCTACAGTCTATGCCGCCTGTCTTCAACGAGTCAAATGTTTCAAATGGGCCTCAAAATATTATCCATAATTCCATGTATACCGGAAGAAGTTCAGAGCCTGCTCAGTTCAGAAGTAGAGTATCGGAGACAAACAATATATCTTTGATTCCTGAGCCGATTGAAGAAGAGCCAGGGGCCTAAAATCGAGGATGGAACTCATAAATTCCCAACGTTACTAATAGTGCTCATCGAAGCGTAGAACGCTAGAGCTTAAGCAGAAGTTCAGAGCCTTCTTTCAACTTTTGATTTGAATATCTTTCGACTTATTATAAAAAATCATCCAATCAGTTCCATCTTCTGCATTCAGTCCTTCGACTGTCAGCCTTGGTGGAATTCGACTTCAATATCTCCTAGAGGTACTTGTCATCCTTGAAGCGATTGAATTTGTCTTCTTCCCTTTTCTGCTCGTATCTACTCATAATCAGAGCTCCCTTAGCCATCGCGTTGTCCTGGGCATTCTTCATATCATTGATAAATCTGACTCCATCTTCTTCTCTCTTCCTCCTTGAATCTTTGAGTGCATTTTCTAAGTTTTCGGACTGCTGGAGTACTTTCTATATTCCTAAATCTAGCAAAATCTACCTTCCGAGGCAAGATTGGCCCTTTGCTCAGCCCTTCTCGATAGTCTAAGCGCATCAGTACCAGTATTGAAGATCTCCCGGTCAAGATAGGGCACTCGTGAGTAGGTATGAACGAAATGCTGATAAGGTCTTTGATCGAAGTAGCGAGAAGTCATTTTATTGGAGGTTCTCTTTCGATAATATTATTTTATTGGAAGTAATCTTTGTGCGTTAATATTTATTTGACATAGGAATTGGATAAAAATTTCAATAGAAATTATTTACTATCAGTGGTCTCCTTGGTAGATCAGGTCGAAAAATACCAGCTTGAAGATCAGGAAAAGGAAGATCTGAGCAGCACCGATGATCCCAAATATCACAAGTGATTTTTTTTCCAAAGTCTAAAGATACTCCATTATGTTGAGAATCAGAAAAGCACTTGAGTTGATCATGCCATATATCATGAGCAACCAATGTAACCAGGAGAATGGTATGATGCAAAGGACAAACACCAGAATAAAACAGCCGAAGGAGTATCCGTATATGCAGATGAGCTGAATAAGATTGATTGTACATCTGGAAGACGTAGAGTGTCGCATTTCATGAACTTGAGCACAAAGTGAAGTAATAAAGGTATTCCTAGGCCGATCGAATAGACGAGAAGAACTCCATAACGAACTAGTTCCAGTTTGAAAATGTACTCCGATTTTTACCAATTGTAAAAATAGCGTGAAAGGTTGCCTGTTGAGCTGAGAAGGAAAATTATTGTGGTCAGTATCCAGAAAGGACCATAAAAGTCAGGATTTTATCTGGTCTTTTCGATAAATTCCTTCTTGAATGGTATAAAGTTCAGTTTGATACGCTCGACCACCTCGTCTTGGCTGACATTGAAGAACTGCTCGTAAAAGGCAACACTGCAGAATCGCGTACATCCTTTGGGAGCCTCTTCTTGCCTGTCTGCATTTTCAGTCAACAGAGGACTGGGTTGTTCTATATGCTATGTCTGCCTTTCTTCCATCGTTTCGTTTTCGACCTGACTAAGACGAGCATTTACTTTGTACAAGTCCTCAGCGTTCTGAGGCTTTTCTTCAGTGCGGGGAGAATGACTGACATCCTAGTTGTCGATACTGTAGTCCATCAATTTAAAATTACAAATAATAAGATTTTATGATCAATGATATCAATACTACCGCTCAGCATACTTTGATTTGTTCAGAGACTCGAAGTAAGGATGGTTTAGGGCCTACTCTGGAGTGATTCTTGAAGTGGGATCGTATGTCAGCATTTTGCGAAGGAGGTCCAGGCCTTCAGGAGAAATCTTGGTGCAAATCGATTCCAGATGATTTTCGGTCCATTTTGGGAAGGTCACCTTGAAGTCTTTGAGGTTGAGCAAGTCAGGCCACTCTCCGGCTGTTGGTGTGCCGAGCACTCTGAATATCTTGAAAATCTGGTCAATTTATGAGTCTCCACAGAACAGGCACTTCTTATGCGCAAGTTCATAGAAAATACATCCGACTGACCAGGTGTCCACAGTTGGATAGTACTTCTCCATGCCTAGAAGGATCTCGGGTGCCCTGTACCATAAAGTTATGATCTAATGAGTGTACTCTCTAAGAGGATAGGCGTAGACACGAGCCAGCCCGAAGTCAGCGAGTTTGATATTGAGGGTATCTCTTTAAACCAAAATGTTCTGAGGCTTGAGATCACGGTGAACGATGCGATTGGCGTGACAGTACTAGAGTGACAAAAGTAGCTGATAGATGATGCTCTTTACCTGCTCCTCCTGAAGGTAAATTCCCTCCATGTACTTCTTCAGATCACAGTCCACATAGTCGAACACCAGCTGCAACTTGTTTTCGCCCGATACGACCTCCCTCATATTGACAATGTTCTGGTGCTTGAGTCTTTTGAGCAGAGAGATCTATCGAACAGCCGTGGAGGGGATGCCCTAATCCTCATGGTCAAGTCTGATCTTTTTGATGGCTACTATGTCGTTGGTATGCTTGTCCCTGGCCTTGTAGACAATTCCGTAGGTGCCTTATCCAATTTTGTTGATGCGTTGATAGCGTTCCACTTCAGGGGCTGTTGATGTTTAGCTGAGCATTGTTAACGAACTTATGATTATTACTAAAATAAATTAAACTAACTTTTGATAATTCCATAGAAATTAATTATTTCCTTAAGCAATCTTCTTTGTCATTTCGTCAGATGAATGCTGGCCATATTTATGAATATCAAAAAAGTGAAAAAGATTTATAAGAATATTGTTTTTTGCACTATTATCATTATCAATCATCATCTCAGCTTCATTTTATGCTCAACGATAGATTCCCCTGACTCCCCTGACTACTACCATGAGTATGTACCTCTAGCCTTCTCTAACATCCACAGTTTCTTGTTTATGTTTATGTCTTTGTTTGTTTTTCTGGTCTATCTGCTGGATTGCGAGGGCTGCTCCAAGCTTTTGGTGACACTATCTATGAAGGAGCAATCCTTGACTATATAACTATTTCGACTGGTCTTGTTGCCAGCATGGGCCTCAACTGGCTTTTGAAAGCCCTTAAAATGACTGATTTTATTCCAGTATATATCCATGATCTCCCTAAACTAACTCATCCTGATGGCCCCATTCATCTCCTTGATATTCATCCTCACATCATCCTTCACAGTATCGATCTCTTTCCTCATCTCCTCCAGCCTATTCTCTTCCTACATGATCCCTCGAACCGCAGTCATCCACGCTTATCTGTGCTGATTTATCTATAGCTCGTATTGCTGGTTGATCTTGTGAAGCACTTCCTGTCTCTCTTGCTAGATTTCGGATTGTAGTTTGACAAATTTACTGTCTGCTGTGTTCTTTTCAGCCTAGAGGCTTATCTTTCGCTGACTTAGGACCGTGAGAACTTGGTCGCAAACCCTCACGTACTATTTTGCTTCAAACACCATCTTCGAGCCTTAGTCACTTTTCAGAGGAACGATCTTGTTCCCTCTATGACTGAGCTCAAAGGCACAATCCTCACAATAGTTATATGGCTGCACATCAAGTTCTACTCTGAACTTGCCTTCCTTCCCCCGATGATTTATACATCTCGGTGTAGGATCATTCCTCATCTCGGTGGTCTGATTATATTTTGGCAATTCCGCACCTTTCTTCTTTTGGGTATGTCTAGGCGACAAACTGGGTGATCTGTAATATTGTTTTTATTCTTTGGGGATGCTGTGGAAGCAGTTAGTGATGTTGGCAAGTGGAGTGCGGGCTCCTTTAGGTGAAGGCTGAGGTTTAAGTAGCTGGATGCTTTTCATTTAAAATAATAACGTTATTGGAGCAATCAATAGAGAAAAGGGCGGATGGTTGGTGTCTCCTGGTTTGTCTATGGCCTTGCTGAGCCTTGCAAATACTCATGGTTTGATTTTTTGAGCTGCTTCAAAATAGTTTGATCAAAGGCTTTATTTCTGTTTGGTATCTAAGTCTTTGCCAAATATGGATAATTGTTTTTCTTGTATTTTTACTCATGTCTCACCTGGTGATCGATGTTTTGTTCAGTTCTTTTGTTTTTCCTAAATGACACTTCCACATCTTTTTATCGAACGATCTCCCTCTCTTTTTCGAAAGGATCTTACTCCTCACCTAATTAGGAGTTCGTGTATTTGATGAATATTTTACTTTGTTTGTGTATCTCAGCCTGTCTTTCATCCTGAATAAAACTGGACTCATCACTCAACCTTCCTTCCTCTTCCAGATATACATCATTATCATTTTACTATTTTTTCGATTATCGTTTCTCAAACTTATCCTCACTGAGCTCCTCAATAAAAGTTGGAGATTTGAAGCGAAATATCTTGAATATTTTGGTCTATTTCTGTTTGACGGGCTCCCTTTCTTGAGGTTTTTTACTGAGAACCAGAGCTGATTTTCCTTGAATAGAATAAGGACTGTTAGATCTTTTTATTGCTTTAGATAGTTATCTTTTAGCTTGCTCTTAGCCTTCCTCCTGACCCTTTTTCCGGGTAGCCCCACCAGTATTGATATATTTCCTCTCAGACGCCGACCTCACCATTCCATAATTCGCATGCCTCTCCCTTATATTCATCTTGAGCTATGTATTTTATCGGATGAGCTCCATGACATTTCTACTCAAATACTAATTTTAACTGTTGAGTTTGCTGATGACATCATTCACCCTATCGAACCCCAAACCTAGAGGTTAGCGATAATGCCCCAGTCCTAGATATCTATACCGATTTCTTAATAACTCTTGGTGCATTATAAACTTAGAAATATTATTTATTGGTCGGTTTTTGATAAATTTTGATGGTTAATGTTGAGCAGATGGACTGTTTAGAGTATAGGGTTTTATTAATTTAAGAAAGTTATATATCGAAATCAGAACAGCCACGATGATCAGTCACAGCCGCATCAACCACGAATAACAAGTGAAGGTGGTCATCAGACTCAAACCTGAACATTCATAAAGCAAAACGAGCAAATGTGTCTACCTGTCAGAATAGGAAAATCATCTGGTGGTGGAAGCTGATCTCAAAAAGGAAATTTTTGTGTTCGACCACGTCGCACATCCACTCACCTCACAAGCTGACATCTATCAAATGATAGGAGCAGAAGCCGTCAGTACCTGCCTACAAGTAGACACCATCTCATCTAGGGATACAACTGCTGCATCTTTGCCTATGGACAAACAGGAGCCGGCAAAAGTTATTCGATCCTGGGGGATATCACAGGACTGCAAAGAGATCCCTATAGCCCCTCAAGAGGTATCCTTCCCAGACTGTTGGAAGACCTTTTCAACTCCGCACAACAAGAAGAGTCGACCTATCAGATCACCTGCTCCTACCTCGAAATATACAATGAACAGATCTACGACCTCGTACCATTGCCATCATTCAGCTCTCGCAAGATAAAAAAGTCCACCAGATACGTTAGGACCACCGCAGGGGAGTATTCGTATAAGGTTGCATTGAAATAAAAATGCAGAACTACCGACAAGCAGTAGATCTGCTGCTGGAGGGTGACAGAATCCGGAAGATAGCTGCTACCAGCATGAATCAGTAGAGTTCGAGATCGCATGTCATATTCACAGTCATGATCGAATCTTCGACCAAAAAGGACGGTTTCCTCAAGATAAAAAAATCAAAGCTCAACATAGTCGATCTGGCAGGCAGCTAAAGAGTCAAGTACACGAATGTAGAAGGAGAAAGACTCAGGTAAGCCTCCAGTATCAACAAATCACTTCATGTTTTAGGAAATGTTATCAACTCGCTTGTTGAGTCCACTCGCAAGAAAAAACATATTCCTTATCGAGATTCTAAATTGACCTATTACCTCAAAGATTCGCTGGGTGGAAATTCCATCACTAAATTGTTGGCCAATGTTCACTGCAGTAAGGAATATTATGGAGATACCCTGTCCACCCTCATGTTCGCTAAAAGAGCAAAAATACTGAAGATGAAAGTTGAAGTCAATGAGAATTTTTCATAAAATTTCTAGACTTTACGCAAAGAGGTCCGAAGACTTCGATAGTAACTAGCATAAGCTCGCTATTTTAGGGACACCCAAAAATCATAGAGAAACAGTTTTTCTCAAGAATTGTAGCAAACTCTCTAAAAAATAACTGACAACTCCGATTACGAAGTTGCCCCAAAAATTGAGGCCATACAAGTATTTGAGGCCAACTAACTGCACTACAAGTCTTTGATTGAAATTTATGAGGAGCACATGAAGGAGTGTTTTCAGATAAACCCAAAGAGAAGAGACAGCATCAATAAGGTGGGCTAATGGAAAAATTTGGAGAAGAAAAATATTGCACTCACTGGTTTGTTGAGACATTTTCCTTCTTTTACTAAAATTTACAAATAAAATTTACTGCTGAAACAAGAAAGAAAAGCTGAAGAATCTTCAACTTTAAATATCAGTAATAAGCTTTATGAAAAACAGCCCACCAGACGCACCGCAGAATAGACAAGCATCATAGCTCAAAAAGATCCAGAGCCGACTATCGATTCATCTAAGCTAGAATAAATCATCAGCATGTACTAATCGATGATTGACGACCTGAAGAAAGACCTGGGCGATAAACTGTAGACCTTGGAAAGAACCTACCTACACATGGAGCATCAGGTCAAGATAAAGGACAAGAAGATCAGAGAGCTCATTAAAAAACAGGACATGCCTCCTGACATCTAAGAACTGCAGAACGAAAATTAATACCTTCATCTCAAGATTTTAAACCTTTAGAATGAAATCCAGCAACTTTAAGAGAAAATCAATGTCAATCACCTGAAAGAATAACTCAAAAAAACATAATAACTGAAAAAGACCCGTCGGCGCAGCGTAGGCGACAAGGAATAATTGGACGAAGACCAATAATAATTGTTGAACTATGTGATGGAACAGCTGAAATAAGTGCAGGTTAAAGCTCAGTAGTAGGCCGAACAAGCCGACAAAGAACGGTAGCACTTTGAGTAAATTGTCAAGCAACTCAATAACAACATCTCATCTCTCATCAACTAAAACAACAAACTGCAGTTAAGAGCCAATAGAAGTGGCAGTCAACGTAGAGGAAGAGATAAGAATCCCATGACAATTAGTTTCATGTAGCCCGAAATGAAAAGATCCATCATCTGTGGTAGTGAAGTATAACCCATGCTCCAAACAACGACAACAACCACAAATTAATTCAAAAGTTTTGAGGCTAGTCACACCAAAGAACTGATGACCCTTCGTTTGGAGATCAAGATGAAGCAGAAAGAGATCATAGATCTTAGAGAGCAAGTCGAATAGTTTTAAGCTGGAGACAGGAGGATTTAGGAATAATTTGGAAAAGATTTGAACTAGGTTATCAATTAGTATCGATAAAAAGTAAAGAGACCCAATACTACTCCAGCTCAAACAAAGTCAGCCAAGGGTATATCCCGCTACAAATAACCTTAATACTTAAATTTAAACTTGTAACATAAACTCAATTAGAAAATAATTTCAGGTAAAAGACCCTCCATCGAGCACCGCAGTGGCAAGGGTACACCCAGAAGTACAAAAAAATAAGACCCGGTTCAGCCTAACTACTACAAAAATTACTACAACTCCAAGCGCAATCTCTTTTCTCCCAAATGATATAATTATATATAATTATTTTTAACAAAAATAGTTGATCATATTATCGGCTCCCACGATTTTTTTGTGGACTATTTACTCTTCTTGCTTTTTGCTGCCTCTCGCTACATCAGCAAGGGTTACTAGCCGTATATCTTGTCGAGGTTTACTTTGACCATGTTGGAAGTTATAGGGTTGGAATAGAAAGGAGCCTTGGGGGATCTGCCTAATTCACACTCGACTCTGTCTCTCAACATCTACTTGTATATACGCTCCATCTCTTGCTTTTTGTTTTAGTCACGTTTTTTCTTTTACTATCTTTCCAATTTTTATTATTTTTATTTTTTTCGCTGGTTGATGTAGGCATCAAATTTGAGGGTTGATTGAGGTTGGTACACTGGCTACGATGTATTTGGTTTGACTTTTCTGACAATCGGCTCTTAGACATGCACGTATGGCTCTTCTTTTATAAGTCGATTTTGGCTCAAATTGAAAGGTGTCGGCTTGGTAGTATTTCTTCTCCCCACTCGAAACCCCTCTAAGTTCTACATCTGTTGCTTATGAATCAACTAAAAATTGGGAACTTGCCTACTCTGCTCAGCTACCATTGTCTTTGTGTATTTTATCTCCAAATAGTGGTGTTTTTACTCCTGCACTTGCTGATATTTGTTGAGGTATTGCATCGAAGCTGGGTAGTTGGCAGAATGAAGCAACTAGAGAGCTCTTTTTCGTTTCTAGTCCTCATTGCTTCCTTTGAATAGCATAGGCTGATA
>Ga0100380_10005228_pt1 | contig 13466 bp, 13 predicted proteins | sample CryGeymeta201504_FD_80417 | JGI IMG/M metagenome (GOLD analysis project Ga0100380, IMG submission 80417) | Groundwater microbial communities from Crystal Geyser aquifers in Utah, USA - Crystal Geyser metaG 2015-04 | ecosystem: Environmental > Aquatic > Deep subsurface > Groundwater | place... | reverse complement strand
TCGCGCTCAGCCGGGGAGAGAGCAGCCAGTCTGTTGGTGCCGCCGCGGATCTTGAAGGCGTTGGTCCGCTGGAGGTTCTCGAGCTTGAGCCAGACCTCTGCCCCGGCCGCTTCGTCCAGCTTCTCGTTCCGGATCAACGGCGTTCGGAACACTCTGCCGGCAATGGTCTCTCGGGCAGCAACGACATCTTCGTAACGGACCAAAACAGAACCCTCCACAGAATCAGTCGCTCACGTCAACCACATACGCCGACGGAACCAGTCCGCCGAGGTTCACCGGATGCCGGCCAACGCAGGTGAAGCGGGGGTAGCGCAGCAACAAGCTTGCCACGAGCCGGCGTGCCAAGCTGAGGAAGACGACGCGGCCGCCCGGCTTCACGACTCGCGCCGCCTCGTCAAGAAACCACCGGTACAGCCTCGGGTTCTTCTTGTGGGAGCCGACGCGGATACCGAAGGGCAGATTCGCAACGATCCGGTCCACCGTGGCGTCGCCAAACGGCAGGGCACAGGCGTTCCAGCGGAAGAGACCGAAGTCGGCGCCGGTGACGTCGTGGGAACGGTATTCCTGTTTGCCGACGCGGCTGGCGGTGACGCGAAAGGCTGGCGTTGAGCCGGGCGCCTCCCTGACCTGTCGGAGGGCAGCAACCGCCGCCGTCAAGTCGAGCGACCGCCCCAAGTCCTTGAGCCGGCCGAGCCCAGCCGCCTCCGCGGGGATCTCGTCAAAGCGGCCGACATAGGCAACAACGTGATTGGCCGCGCGGAGCGCGAAGAGGTCGGTCGGTGCGCCCTCCTAGTCAAACAACACGCGCCCGGCACCCTCGCACAGCGCCCCCGCTTCCGGGAGTTGCTCGCCGATCTCGTTGGCGGCGATGAACTCGAAGCCGGTGCAGACGGTCACGTAGTATCGCATGGAGGCGCGGTTTGGCGGCGATAGACAGGAGTGAAGTTCGGCAAGTTGCCGGGGGCGTGGTATAATGGTGCGCCATCAGTTGTGAAGCTGCAAGGAGGACGCAATGGCGCCCACCGGGCCGAAGATGTCCGTCGACGAACTGAAAGACATGGCGAAGAAGCTTCGCCGCCACATAGTCGCCATGCTGACCGAAGCCGGTTCGGGGCATCCGGGAGGGTCGCTGTCACTGACAGACTTGGTCACGGCGCTGTACTTCCGCGTGATGACTCACGACGTTGCCCGACCTGACTGGCCGGATCGAGACCGCTTCGTACTGAGCAAGGGGCACGGCGTGCCGGCGCAGTATGCCGCTCTGGCCGAAGCGGGCTACATTGACCCGGCGCTGCTGGCGACGCTGCGGAAGCTCGGCAGCCCGTTGCAGGGTCATCCGGCCAGGAAGGAATTGCCGTTGCTGGAGGCTTCGACCGGCTCGCTGGGGCAAGGGCTGTCCGTCGCCGCCGGCATTGCGCTGGCTGGCAAGCTCGACGGCGCCGCGTACCGCACGTACGTCATCATCGGCGATGGCGAGGCACAGGAAGGCCAGATCTGGGAGGCGGCGCTCTTTGCGGCGCAGCACAAGCTGGACAACCTGACCTTGATCGTGGACTGCAACGGGTTCCAACTTGACGGCCCCACCGCCGACATCCTGAGCCTCGCGCCATTGGCGGACAAGCTCCGCGCCTTCGGCTTCGAGACAAGCGAAATCGATGGTCATGACATGGCGGCCATCGTCGAGGCACTGGAGGCTGCCAAGGAAGTGACTGGCAAGCCGCAAGCCATCGTGGCGCACACGATCAAGGGCAAGGGCGTGTCATTCATGGAGAATGACAACGAATTCCATGGCAAGGCGCCAACGCCCGAGCAATGCGAGCAGGCGTTAGCCGAACTGGCTTGAGAGCAACGGACCATTGCACCACTGAGACACGGAGCGCACGGGGAACGGCATTGGGGCTTGACGAACGCTCCGTGAACTCCGTATCTCAGTGGTGGAAGAGTCGTTGCCGCGCCTCTGGACACCCGGAGACAGAGCATGAAACTTCAGCAGGGAAACTCGACCCGAGAAGCCTACGGGCAGACGCTGGCGGAGGTCGGCAGGACGAACCCAGACATTGTCGTGCTGGATGCCGACCTGTCGAAGTCCACCATGGCCAAGTACTTCGCCGCCGAGTTCCCGGATCGCTTCTTCAATGTTGGCATCGCCGAAGCCAACATGGTGGGGCTGGCTGCCGGGCTCGCGACGTGCGGCAAGATTCCGTTCTGCTCCAGCTTCGCCTGCTTCGTGATGTGCAAGGCGTTTGACCAGCTTCGCCTGGCCGTTGCCTATTCCGAACTGAACGTCAAGATCGTCGGCAGCCACGGCGGCATCAGCATCGGCGAAGACGGCGTCTCCCAGATGAGTGTGGAAGACATCGCCCTCGGCGGTCTGCTGCCCGGGTTCAGTGTGATTGTCCCGGCGGATGAGCCGATCACGCGGAAGGCTGTGCCGGTGATCGCTGCGCATAGTGGACCGGTGTACATGCGCGTCGGCCGACCGAAGGTGCCGGTTGTCTACACGGACGAAGCTGCGTGTAGCTTCGAGATCGGCAAGGCCAACCAGCTCCGGCAGGGAGGCGACGTGACGATTATCGCCAACGGCCTGCTGGTGGCGCCGGCGCTGGACGCTGCTGACCGCTTGGCGGCAAAGGGCATCGAGACGCGCGTGCTGGACATGCACACCGTCAAGCCGCTGGACGACGCCGCTGTTGCCGCAGCCGCCAGCGAGACGAACGGCATTGTGGTCGCCGAGGAGCATTTGCTCTACGGTGGTCTGGGTAGCACCGTCGCCATGTCCGTCGCCCGGCAGCACCCGGCGCCCATGCGGTTCGTGGGTCTGGACGATATGTACGCCGAATCCGGCACGCCCGAGGGGCTGATCAAGAAGTACGGACTCACGGCGGACAGCATAGAGCGCGAAGTGAACGACCTGCTAAGAGCGTAGTGCGAGATTGCTTTCGGGGCGCACACAGGTCTTCCTACATCAACCAAGGAGAACACACAACACCATGCTCAGCGACACCATCAAGAGAGGCTTCGAACGAGCGCCCCACCGCAGCCTGCTACGGGCTTGTGGATTGACGGAGGAGGACTTCGGCAAGCCGTTCATCGGCGTGGCCAACTCGTTCGTGGAGATCATCCCCGGGCACGTGCACCTCGACAAGGTCGGGCGGATCGTGAAAGAGGCGATCCGCGAAGCAGGCGGCGTGCCGTTCGAGTTCAACACCATTGGTGTGGACGACGGCATTGCCATGGGGCATACGGGGATGAAGTACTCCCTCGCCAGTCGCGAACTCATCGCCGACTCGGTGGAGACCATGGTGCGCGCCCACTGCTTTGATGGACTGGTCTGTATCCCCAACTGCGACAAAATCGTGCCCGGCATGTTGATGGCGGCTGTGCGCTGCAACATCCCGACGATCTTCGTGAGCGGCGGGCCGATGGCCGCTGGGAAGACGGCCAGCGGCGAGACGGTAGACCTAATCTCTGTGTTCAAAGGCGTCGCAGAACTGAAGTCTGGGAGCATTGACGAAGCGCGTTTGACGGAGCTGGAGCGCAGCGGCTGTCCGACGTGCGGCAGTTGCTCCGGCATGTTCACCGCGAACTCAATGAACTGCCTTTGCGAAGCGGTCGGCATGGCCCTTCCCGGAAACGGCACGATCCTGGCCGGCAGCGTGGACAACTTCAACCCGAGGCGGGTGGGGCTGTGGAAGGCTGCTGGGCGACGGATCGTGGGCTTGGTCGCCGAGGACCTCAAGCCGCGCGATATTGTCACGCAGGAGAGCATCGACAACGCGCTGATCCTGGACATGGCAATGGGTGGTTCGACGAACACTGTCCTCCACACGCTGGCGCTCGCGCACGAAGCGGGCATCCAGTATGATCTGGAGCGCATCAACGAGCTGTCGCGCCGCTGCCCGAACCTCTGCAAGGTGTCGCCGTCGTCACCCTACCACGTCCAAGACGTAGACGCCGCCGGCGGTGTGAGCGCAATCCTGAAGGAAGTCGGCAAGGTAGCGGGTCTGCTCAACGCGGACTGCCCAACCGTCACCGGAAAGACGCTGGGCGAGAACATCGCCGGAGCCGAGATCACCGACCCCGCATGCATCCGGCCGCTGGACAATCCGTACAGCCCGGAAGGCGGTCTGTTCATCCTCTTCGGCAACCTCGCGCCCGAAGGTGCCGTCGTGAAGACAGCCGGCGTCGGTCCCGAGATGATGCAGCACGAAGGCCCGGCGGTCCTCTTCGAGTCGCAGGAAGACGCCTGCAGCGGCATCCTGGATGGGCGAGTCAAAGCAGGCGACGTCGTCGTCATCCGTCACGAAGGCCCGCGCGGTGGTCCCGGCATGCAGGAGATGCTGGCGCCCACCTCCTACATCGTCGGTATGGGCCTTGGCGACAAGTGCGCGCTCATCACCGATGGTCGGTTCTCCGGTGGCACCGCTGGTGCGTGCATTGGACACGTGTCGCCGGAAGCTGCCGCCGGTGGGCCCATCGGTCTCCTCCGCGAGGGCGACCTGATCGCCCTGGATATTCGGAACCGGAAGCTCGAGGTGAAGCTCTCCCCTGAGGAACTTGCGGCCCGCAAGGCTGAATGGCAGGCTCCTCCACTGCGCATCGACTACGGCTACCTCGGCCGCTACGCAAAGCAAGTCACCTCCGGCAGCCAGGGAGCTGTGCTGGACTTCTGAGTGGAGTAGCTCGCGGAGCGGTCCGTGCAGGCCGCTCTGCCGGAACGCTATCGCCGCCTGACCGTCTGGTGACAACCGCTCGGAGGCACTTGAGAGGAAGTGGTCCACATGAGAACAGCCGGTCTGCTAGCCGCACTGCTCCTAACGCTGCCCGCGCTCGCTGAGGACGCCGCGAAGCTCCCCCAGTGCCAAGTGGGGGACAGCCTCGCCGCGGTCGAACTGACCACGCTGGACGGCAAGCCCGCAAAGCTGTCTGCATACGCGGGGAAGACAGTGGCACTCGTCTTCCTGGCCAGTTTCAGCAAGATCGCCAAAGAGGTGGCGCAAGAGGTGGAGAAGCGCCTCAAGCCCCGGCTACCCGGGAACACGGTGGTGGTGTACGTCCACGTCGAGTTGCCTGTGGCTGCGGCGACGTTCCGGAAAGAACAGTCGCTGACCGGCGATTCACTGCTCGACGCAAAGGCGGACCTCCTGACGAAGTTGGGGCACAAGAGCGTGCCGGCGGTTGTCGTCTTGGACGGCAAGTCCGTCATCCAGTTCTCGGAAGTGAGCTTCAGCCGCGCGAAGCTCGAAACCAAGCTCAAGCAAGCGGCGGGCGATGGCAACGCTCAGTAGCCGTGGCGCGGCGGTAGCGGTCACCGTCGACGTGTATGACACGCTGGTGCGGTACGACGGCGCCGCGACTTTCTTCGAGGAGTTGCTGGCGCCGCAGTTAGGCCGGGCGCAGAGCGCGGCGTTCCGGCGGAGGGATGACGAGGGTCTAGTGGCGGCATTCCGGCACCTTGCCTCCCTGGACTTCGGGGTCACGCCTTTCTTCACCATCAAGGACCTCTACCGCCGGGTATTCGAGTCGCTGTGCCCCGACTTCGGCGTCGAGTTGTGCGCCGGGGAAGCGGCTGCCGCCCTGGCCGAGGTTGTCGGCCGGATGCCGCTGTTCCCGGAGACGCGCGAGTTTCTCGGGCGACTGCGCCGGCGGTACCCGCACTGCATTGTGTCGGACATCGACGACGACATCCTGAGGACCGTGTTCGCCCATCACGGGCTGACGTTCGAGTATGTCGTGACGTCCGAATCGGCGCGCTGCTACAAGTGCTCTCTCGGGAGCGACCTGTTCCAACGCGCTTCGGCCGAGCTCGGCGTGCCTGTTGGGCGCTTGGTGCACACTGGGGATTGGCTGCCGGATGTGGTCGGCGCGCAGGCGGCGGGAGCAAAGGCCATCCGAGTCCGGCGCAACGGCTCGGCCTTTGACGACGGTGGCCCTGCCCCCGATGCCGAGTGCGCCGATTTGCTGGCGGCGTTAGACCTCGTCGAGACGCTCCTGTAGGACACGGCCTCGGCGGAGCGGGAGCGAAGCGGTCGGCGGCCGTTCGGCGAGCGCCACTACCGGCCGTTGACTTCGCCCGGTCGGAGTGGCTATACTACGCCCACCCCCAGCATTGGGGGAACAGACCGAGGCGGACCGGGGGTTGCGTTTCGGGGCAACCTGCTCAACCGACATTCCGCGGAGACGCGGCGGTGCCCGCCTACTGGGTGGGCACCACGACCGATGAAGGCCCTGTTGTAGGACGTCCAGACTTGTCTGGAAGATGGGCGCGTGTTGTCCCCAACGAGTTGGAGCGCTTTCAACTCATTCTTGGAGGAGAGAATACCAATGGCTGAAGCAGCATTGATCGTGACGAAGAACGGGTACGGAAAGATCGTCGGGACCGACGATTACCCCACGCGGGGCCGCGGCGGCAAGGGAGTCCGCACGTTCAAGGTGCTGGACGGAGACGACGCGGTTGCCGCCGCGGCGCATGTTCAGACAGGCATGGGCCAGCGCGTGCTGATTGTCACGGCTGGCGGGATGGCGCTGATGACCGAAGTCGACAACATCGCTACGCGGAGCCGAACGGCGGGTGGCGTCAAGCTGATGGAGGTCGACGAGGGCGACGAGGTAGCCGCCCTCGTCGTGTGAGCGAACTGCTGCTGCCCTCGCGGAACGCGCCCGCCTGCAGGCGAATATGCCGGTCCTGCCAGTGGGCCAGTCAGGGGGCAACCAGCCGTTGAGACGGAACGCGGTCTCACCACCAACACCAATTGCTCGGTCTTACCGGGTGTGATATACTCTCCTTCTCCGCATCGCCGGAGCCGCGGTGCCCTTGCTCAGGAGGTCGGTTGCCCGAAACCCAGGTCTCATGCCGTCGAAAACCACCTGTGGCTTGGTCTCGCTGGGCTGCTCCAAGAACTTAGTCGACTCGGAAGTAATGCTGGGCCTGCTCCAGCAGGCTGGCCTGGAGATTGTTCCGGACGCCGCCCAAGCCGAAGTCCTGATCGTCAACACGTGCACGTTTCTGCGCGAGGCAGATCAGGAGTCCCTGGAGACGCTGAAGGAGATGGCCGCCCACCGCCGGCGAGGCACCTGCCGCGCCCTGGTGGTGACTGGCTGCATGGTCCAGCGCTACGCCGAGCACGTGCACGAACTGGTGCCCGAGGTGGATGCGTTGGTCGGTACGGGTGACTGCCAACGCATCGTGGAGGCGGTCCAGACAGCGCTGCGGGGTGAACGGTTTGCGTCAGTCTCGCCCCCCACGGAGGTCTACGACTCCCGCACGCCACGACTGGTGAGCACGCCCCGGTGGACTGCCTACGTGAAGATCGCTGAGGGATGCGATCAGCAGTGCGCTTTCTGCGTTATCCCCCAGGTACGCGGCCCATACCGCAGCCGACCGATAGAGGATATTGTCGAGGAGTGCCAGCGGTTGGTCGGCGCCGGGGCGAAGGAACTCGTCTTTCTGTCGCAGGACTCGACGCGGTACGGGATCGACCAGTATGGCAGGCCTTCGCTGGCGGCGCTGATCCAATCCGCCGCCCGCGTCAGCGGGCTGGAGTGGCTCCGGCTCCTGTACTGGTTCCCCAACTTCGTCAGCGATGAGTTGCTGCAGGCGGTGGCAGAGAATGCCAACGTGTGCGAGTATATTGACCTCCCGCTCCAACATGCGGACAGCGACATACTGCGCGCGATGCGCCGGCCGGGCACCGAGGACTCGAACCGCCGGCTGCTGCAGCGAATCAGGAACGTGATGCCGGACGCAGCGCTGCGTACAGCCTTCATCGTCGGCTATCCCGGCGAGACCGACGCGCAATTCGAGACGCTGCTAGGCTTCGTCCGTGATTGCGAGTTCGACCATGTGGCGGCGTTCACATTTTCGCCGGAGCCCGGGACACCCGCCGCTGAGGTGGAGACGCAGGTCCCGGCAGCCGTGGCCCAAGAGCGGTACGAGCGATTGCTGTGCATGCAGCAAGGGATCTCCCTGAAGAAGAACCGGTCCTGGATCGGCCGGAGCTTGCCGGTGTTGGTTGAGGAAGTCACCGCGCCGGGGGAAGGCAGCGGCCGCTCCTTCCGCGACGCCCCTGACGTGGACGGCAGCGTTGTCCTCTCAGCCAACAGGCTGGGGGCCGACAGGCTGCGCCCCGGGGACCTCCTTCCGGTGGAGATCACGGCGGCAGAACCGTACCATCTCGTGGGTGTGGCTCAGCAGTGAGTGACAGGACAGGCACCCCTTTCGTTGAGCGCTCTCAGGAGGTGCGCTTTTGGCATCTAACATCCCCACAGAACAACTGACAGAACTGACGAAGACACACTTGGAGGACGTGGGTGTCAAGGCGCTGATCGCCGAGGGGAGGCCGCTGCGCAGTGCGGAGCTGTCTGAGGCCGCACTCGACGGAGCGCGGTTGGTCGGGGACTTGTGGCGGCAATACCTGGAGAAGTCCGAGCGGCTTGTCCTCACGGAGGACCGGCATTGGGACCTCGCCGTCCGGCGCCCAGCAAGGGGGCGCACCGTCGACGGAACCATCGCCGATTTGCTCCGAGCCGCTAATGTGCCGGTGCACGTGGAGCGGATCATCCAGGTGGTGAGCACGGCGAAGGGGCAAAGCACAGAGCAGGTCGGCCCCGCCGTGCGGAACCTGCTCGGCTCGCGAGAGAAGTACGTTGAAGTCTTGCCCGAGCACTTCGCGCCTGAGGACTGGTTCCTCGATGTAACCGCCGGCGACGAGGAACTCGTTGTCATGGAGAATTTCCTGGACCAGGAACCGGGGTTCCAGGAACTGCGCGAGGGCGTTGGCCGCCAGCCGTTGGGACGTCGGTCGGTCGAGGTCTGCAAGGCAGTGATTGACGCCGCCGGCGCGCCGGTGCCGTTCCGCGTTCTCTGCTTCTTCTGCTGGAAGGCGAACCCCAAGGGCTTCGACCCGGCCGGCGTGTTGAGGGAGCTGCTGGAGTCCGGCGCGCTTGCGCCTCTCTACCCTTCTCGGTGGTGCGACAGCGCGCTGGTCCAAGGATTGCGTACCGAGCTCCTCAAGCAGAGCCGCGAACTGGCAACGAGCGCTCGGCCGGCTGTCGGCAAGGTTGCCGACCTGGACAGCCTGCTGGCGGCCAGGGTGCCGGAGAGCGCCGCCGTGACGCTGAGAGAGCAGGACATGCTGCAGATCCTCCAAATGGCGGAGGAAGCCGGCGCCGCAGTGAGCCTTGTCGCCACGCTGTCGGAGGTGTTTGAGATCTACCCGGCGGACGGCGCCTTCGTCCCCGCCGCCCAGGCATTTGCTGCGCGGCTCGGCCGTGACGAACGGTACCAATTGGCCGGCCCTGGGCTCTGGGTGCTTAAGCAGCATGTTCCGCCGGAGGCAACCGAGGTCCCCGCCGGGCTCGAGCCGGTCGCGCAGGAGGCTCGGACGATCAGCAACGAGCTGATTGATGCACTGTTGGAAGATCCGGGTCTCGAGGGCGCCCTCAAGTCGGAAGTGCGAGACCCCTACTGGGAGGACTTCGGGGAAGAAGACGAGGTCCTGCGCGTGCCGCAGAACAAGCAGAGCGGCGACGAGCTGCGGTACGCGGTGCTCTATCATCACTACCTCGCCGGAACCATGAAGGTCCGGAAGATGGACGAGAAGTTCTTCCCGGGGAACCCCAAGCTCCAGCGCGTTGTGCTTATCGACGAGCAGGGGCGTGACCATGTAGCCTGGGTGAACCTGACGGCAGGGCTCCTCACCGGGCTGCGCGGGATCTACGAGTCCCGACTGCAGCCTTCGGGGAGCACTCTGAAGCTGACGAAGACTGACGAGACCAACGTGTTCGAGTTCCAGATTGAGGCGGAGCTCGATGCGCTCACCGGCATTGAGGCCAGTCGGCTGGCAGAACTGCACCAACTTGCGCAACAGGAGCGGTCGCGGCCGGAGCCGCGCACCTTGCTCGACATCATGACGGACCTCTTCATTCTCACGCCCCGGGGATTCGACTTCCACACACTGTGGGCAGAGCTGAACGTCATCCGCCGCACCAGCAAGCGCTTGGTGGCGTCGACGCTCAGTTCATACCCCTGCTTCTACTCGCGGAAGAGCAAGTCCTATCCGTGGAGCTACGATGAGCGGAAGGCCGATCAGGGCCGCCGCCGTGAAGTGAAGAAGCACATGCGCAACAAGTAAGGTGCACACCTTGGGGGCAGCCGGGAGTTGGTCCTTTGAGTTCTGCAGTACGCGTCCGAATCGCTCCGTCGCCGACCGGGTCGTTCCATGTGGGAACGGCCAGAACCGCGCTCTTCAACTACCTCTTCGCCCGGCAGCACGGCGGCACCTTCGTGCTCCGCATCGAGGACACCGACCAGGTTCGCTCAACTGCCGAAGCAGTGGAGACGATCTTCGCCGGGCTGCGCTGGCTGGGGCTGGACTGGGACGAAGGCCCCGAGAAGGGCGGCCCGTTCGGTCCCTATCGGCAGTCCGAGCGGCTACCCCTGTACGACGAACAGGCGCAGAAGCTCCTGGACAGCGGCGTCGCGTACGAGTGTTTCTGCACCGCCGAGGAGCTGTCGCAGCGGCGCGAGCAGATGCTCAAACAGAAGCAGGATCCGAAGTACGACGGTCGCTGCCGCGACTTGACGGTAACGCAGCAGGAGGCGCTGCGCGCGGACGGCCGCCAACCAGCCCTTCGCTTGCGGACCCCGCAAACCGGTGCCACGTCGTGGACGGACCTCATTCGCGACGAGGTGTCCTTCGAGAACGCCCTGCTGGACGACTTCGTGATTCGGAAGTCCGATGGCTTCCCCACCTACAACTTTGCCGTTGTGGTCGATGACGCCACGATGGAGATCTCCCACGTCATTCGTGGCGAGGACGGTCTCTCCAACACGCCGCGGCAGCTTCTGCTGTACGAGGCGCTTGGGTACCAGCCGCCGCTGTTCGGGCATGTTCCCTTGCTGCTGGGCACTGACCGCTCCAAACTCAGCAAGCGCCACGGCGCGACCGGTCTGGAGGAGTTCCGCCAGCGAGGCGTCGTCCCGGACTGCATGGCCAACTTCCTGGCGCTGCTGGGATGGTCTGCCGGGGCAGGGGAGGAGGGGGAGCTCTTCACCCGCGAGGAGCTGATCTCTCGGTTCGACCTCGGCGCCGTGAACAAGGCTGGCGCTGTCTTCGATCACGAGAAGTTGGAGTGGATGAACGGCTGCTACCTCCGCGCGCTGTCCGTAGACGCACTTGCCGAGCTGGCGGTACCCGTGTTGGTGGAAGCTGGGCTCCTCAGTGGGAATCTGTCTGAGGCAGAGCTAACCCAAGTGCGCCGTGTACTCGCAGTGACACAGGAGCGCATCAAGCTGCTGTCTGAGCTTCCCGACGCGACCCGGTACTTCTTCACGGCTGACTTCCAGTACGAGCCGAAGGCTGTGTCCAAGTGGCTCACGAAGCCGGAGACCGCCGGTATCCTCCTCCGCCTGATCGGCGCGCTGGAGTCGATGCCTGGTCCCGCGCTTGACCCTGGGGTTGAGCTTACGCCCTGGTCGCTGGAGGAGACAGTGCGGAAGGTGGCCGAACAGGCAGAGGTCTCGGCCGGCAAGATAATCCACCCAGCTCGCGTCGCAGTCACGGGGCGCACTTTCGGTCCCGGGCTTTTCGAGCTGATGGTTGTGTTGGGCAAGGCGGAGTGCCTGCAGCGACTCCGGCGCGCCTTGGACTACACGGAAGCGCTCCAAAGAACGGGTGAGTGACCCGTGCCGCCGTACCGCAGGCTTCCAGCCTGCCCAACCACACTGCTACAGGAAGGTGAGACACAGTGACTATTGAGAGCAAAGCGCCCGTTCGTATCGACTTCGCCGGAGCCTGGACCGACGTGAAGTACTTCTTCGTGCCGTTCGGCGGTGCCACCCTGAACGCAACCATCAACAGGTACGTCACCGGGAAGCTGGTCACCGGCGGCGACACCGAGACGGCCGAGGGAATCGGCGTCAACTACCACACCGACATTCCCGCCGGGTCCGGACTGGGCACGTCGGCTACGCTCAACGTCGTGTGGCTCAGCCTCGTCAAGCAGACCAAGCTGGAGACCCGTTCGCAGAAGGAACAGATCGCCGACTCAGCCTACGACATCGAGAAGGTCCTGGGCATCATCGGCGGCAAGCAGGATCAATACGCCTCTGCAGTGGGCGGCATCAACCTCTTCGAGTTCAACGAAGACGGCTGGCAAACACACCCGGTTGACCTGTCGGAGAGCCAGATAGCGGACCTGGAATCCCGGCTGGTGGTCTGCTACACCGGCGAATGCCGCCTGTCGTCCAACATCCACGAGAACGTTTGGGGCAACTTCCGGCGCGGGCGTCACGAAACGGTCGACGCGCTGTTCACTCTCCGGGACTCAGCCTACGCCGGCAAGGAGATTCTCGAAGGCAGTCGCTGGGACGACTTCGGGCCGTTGCTCACGCGCCAGTTCGAGTGCATGAAGCACCTCGACAAGTCGACAACCAACGCCACCGTTGACGGCCTCTTCGACTTGGTGGCAGGCGACACCTCGGGCGGGAAGCCGTGCGGTGCGGGAGGCGGCGGGTGCCTGCTGTTCTGCTGCAAGGACCCGGCAGGCAAAGCGTACGTCCAGAGCAAGATCCGTGACGCCGGCTTTCGCGTCATCGACTTCGCTCTGGAGTTCGAGGGGTTGACGGTCAGTATCATCGAGTGAGTGAGGCTGCCGGCTGGCGCGCGGTCACGCTGCACGTTCATCTTCGCGACCTTCGCGTCTTCGCGGTTGCGGGAGCGGCACAATCAGCGCCCCAAGGCGCTCCCCATGACCAGATCGATTCGGGTGGAATGCCCCGGACGCCCTCGCCACGTGCCGCGAGCGACCGTCACGCCAGGCGTAGCTCGGGGCGCATTCCGCCGGCGTCGCCCCCTTGGGGTGGCCATGCTGAACCGCCGAGCTGCCGCAGAGATCCGTAAGCCCTTGACACGTCTCCGCAGCCCGGATGTACTGTCTCGGCGTTCTCAGCAGTTCAGCCCCCCGCTTGACGGGGGACGGCTATGAGTTGGGTGCGACTCCGCGAAAGAACCGTAGTCCTACGGACTTGCGCTGCCGGCTTGTGTCCGGTGCACTCGGTTGACCAACTTCGGCTTGCGGACGGACAGGCGAGGTTCCCTCTGTTGTGCGCACCGGGCTGTAGCCCCGGCGACCTCGCCCGACGCGCCGCACGGAAGGGGACTGAACCATGCCGAGCATCGTCTCGCCTCAGCTCTCCAAGGCGCTGCACACGTTCCGGTGCAAGCTGTCGCTGTGGGTGCCTAACGTAGGCTTGGCAACGACGCACGGAGGGTGGGGGATGCAGGGCGTGGGTGTGTTCGGCCTGCACTGGCTCCCTGAGGGTGAGGAACCCGTTTGGCCCAGCTCATGGCCAGCGCAGTACAACACCCCTGAGTACTTCTGCAATGCCGATGTGGGCGTGTTGGGCTCATTCCTGCTCGACACCGGTTGCGGTTAGTGGAGATACGAGCCCAGAGGCCATGGTT
>Ga0100380_10005222_pt1 | contig 13476 bp, 11 predicted proteins | sample CryGeymeta201504_FD_80417 | JGI IMG/M metagenome (GOLD analysis project Ga0100380, IMG submission 80417) | Groundwater microbial communities from Crystal Geyser aquifers in Utah, USA - Crystal Geyser metaG 2015-04 | ecosystem: Environmental > Aquatic > Deep subsurface > Groundwater | place... | reverse complement strand
GGAATTGGGAGTGAAGCATTTATTGATTGATCAGCCTTCGGTAGACAAAGAAGAAGATGGAGGCACCCTCGCTTCCCACAAGAATTTTTGGAATTACCCGTCTAACCCACGTATGGATGCGACCATAACTGAGCTCATCTATGTTCCCGATGAAGTGAAGGATGGAATGTACCTACTCAACCTAATGACTGCCGCAATGGAAAGTGATGCCGTGCCCAGCAAGCCTATGATATACGCTTCTGTCGACTAATGTTGAATGACTACCCGGAAATTTTCCTGAGCACCATCCTCTAAGAAACATTTTACAAGATAGATACCATTTGGAATCTCAGAAATTTCAAGTTGGTATTTTTTTGGGCCGACGGCTTTCTCCTCTTTCAAAAGTTTACCGTCAAGGCTCCAAAGTTCAAGTCCCGATAACTGACCATTTTCTACAAAGACATTTAGCGATTGATTGGCCGGATTCGGATATATGCTCGCTTGATGATGCATCGTTTTTAATCCGTTTGGGCTGGCTTGAAATTCAAAATCAGCGGAATCGACACACCCTGAATTGGCGGTAACGATGACCCTAAAGGTTTCTGTATTCCATGAATTCACCTGAATCGTCTCCGTATTGAGATGAAGGTCCTCTTTGTTGCCATTCACAATTTTAAACCAGGCATAAGACTTTACTGATTCTCCAATCACTTCTGGTTCTAGGGCATAATTCCCTTGTCCATTTGATTGCTTGTAAGCTCTTATTCCAATACCATCTGAAACGATTAGGGTATCCAAATAAGTGCGCATAGACGGTGTATTCGACTGTATTTGAGTATACAATTTATACGTGCCTTTAGGAAGCCTGAAGCTAGCAGATGGCCCTTTGCTACTAGCAACCGTCTTAAAAAGGCTATCCCTGATGACGAAACTAGAATTGGAGGTCCAATCATTCACTGTAATTGCTACAGATACTTCTCCACAATTAGCTTCTGTTTTTGTGTATGTGAGGCGCTCGGGCATTCCTCGAACATAAATATAAAAAGTATCCGTTACCTGTTCTTTTCCATCATCTAACGTGATGTAAAACTCATGCGCCATACGGCTGGTATCCGCATCGCCTGGTGTCCAGCAAATTTCGCCAGAAGCATGCTTGACTGTACCATTATTATTGGTAAACGTGGCAGTTTGAATCCCTGTACTCCATGAAATTCGGACTGTGTCTCCAGCATCCTGATCCATTGATTGGATAGAAAGGCAAGTACCCTGGCCTGGAACACTTTGTTTCGACTTTGGACCAACCAAATAAGGTTTGCTATTCTGAGCAATAACAGCTGCAGAGGAGAGAAGTAGTGCTAGAAAAAGGTAGATAGGTTTCATACGCGCTTTAAACGAAGATACCCTTTCCAAGAAAATCGCAGCCTCTATGTTAGCGTTTTTTACCTAACTAGACTGATTGAGCCATTTAAATGTTCACGTCCACCATTTTCAAGATCTACCTTGATGCTATACATGTATACGCCCGTAGGCAGGAATTCTCCGCTTTCTTGACTCGTTCCGTCCCATGTGAATTTCGGATCGTCTGACTCAAAAACCAGTGCACCCCATCTGTCGTAAATTTGGATGGTGAGTTTCTTCACACCCGTACCCACTCCATAGAATACATCATTGGTTTTATCTCCATTCGGGGTAAATCCACTCGGCACATAGTAGCTGTATATTTCTTGCACCTGGTAAAGATCTTCCGCCGTGTCTTTGCAGCCGAATTGCGATTCTACATACAAGACCACCGGATATTTACCCGTATCGGCATAGGTATGAATCGGACTGCTCGCTGTAGAATTCATTCCATCTCCGAAATCCCAGAAGAACTTCACACTTTGGGTACTTTGATTTTTCAGGCTAACCACAGGATCAACAATTGTTGTGGTTACTGGGCTAAATTCAAAGAGCGCGACTGGTTTTGGGTGAACAACTACATCTACATAGTTTGTACTATCCACGCATCCATAACTACTTGTTACCACGGCTTTGATAGCAAAATTGCCTGGCTTTTCATACAGATGACTTGCTTGATTCACGCTTGTGTTTTCAATTGCACCACCCTCGAAATACCAGCGCCAATTACTAAAGCCTCCGGTATCGATATGGTCGCTTGCAAAATCAACTTGTATGGGCTGACAGCCGCTATCTATCGACGCTGTAAGGAGCGTAGAAGGGAGACTCGACATGATAACATGAATGGTATCGTAGGCTGCAAAAGAGCAGTTGTCGGTAAGGGTCACTACATAATCTTGATCCGTGCTTGGCGCAACTTGTTTTATTGCTCCTGCACCCAAACCATGACTCCAGGAATATTGATATGCGCTAGCAATACCTCCAGAACCAGCAGCTTTCATGGCAATGGTTTTTTCTGGACAAACCAGCGTATCGCCAACTCCATCCACAGACAATGGAGTAGCAATTTTGACTTCTACCACGGCTGTATCCCACGGACTGCATCCATCGCTAATCATGACGCGGAAATTCGAATCGATTAGGGGTTGTACTTGCTGTACTGCTCCATTCCCAATATTTTCCCAGAAATAAGAATAGTTTCCGAGCAATCCGCCTGCTCCGATTGCCTGAACTGTTGCAATTGCACCATGACAAATGATGGTATCGCTCGGAATTGTTGAAACCGACAATGGGTCTCGCAGGCTCACCTTAACAGAAGAAGAATCTTTTATTACAGTGCAATTGTCTTGTAATCGCACCGAATAGGTCGACTCGCTCGATGGCGTCACTGCATAGGGGGTTCCTGCTGGAAGTGTCGTTTCGGTAGTTCCATCACTCCAAACAAATTCATAATCTGGCGAATATCCACCGGTTCCACTAGCACGAAGTAAGGCCGTATTTTCTACACAAATGAGGGTATCCGGACTGGTACTTATGCTCAATGGAGCGCGCAGACTAACCAGCACCGAATCTTCTGTTGAGAGCAACGTACAATTATCGGTAAGTGTTACATGATAGTAAGCGCTTGCACTTGGCGTAACAGAGATATTGTTTCCAATCCCCACGTTTCTCCAATCGTACGAATAATGAAGCGAATCACCCCCGCTTCCATCCACATGCAGAAGTAAGCTCTCACCTCGACAAATCAAGGTGTCGGGCTGAAGGATCAAGTTCAATGGGAAACGTAGGCTGATTGTGATAGACGATGTATCAATAAAGTTGGTACAACCATCGGTGACCGAGACTTTGTAATTTGTGGAGTATTGTGTCGGAACAACAAATACCGAATCATTTGAAGGCAGGTTATGATCCCAGGTATAGCTATATCCATTTGGATCACCACCTGTAGAATAGACGCTTAATAGAATTCCTTGTCCGTTGCATATCGTGGTATCCGTACGCGTAAATATTTTGAGTGAATCCCGGCGGATCGCGTGGAAATAGGCAGAATCCAATTCATCAGAGCACCCACCATCATCCACCACAAGCTTAAACAAAACACTGGTATCTCTTGACGCTAGGATAAACGCACTATCGGTGCTCACCAGGTTGGTATCAACGTACCAGCGATAGCTATACTGCGAATCTAAACCTCCAGTAGGTGTTGCATAAATATTGATTTGCTCTCCAATGCAGACAGTAGTATCCTGACGCGGATTTGCATTTATATGACCTCGTGAAAACACATTCACATAATTTGTGTCTCTTCGGATTGAACAACTATCATCCAATATGACTTTGTATTTCGTGGTCTGCCGCGGACTTACAAAAATGGAGTCTCCATATGCAATAAAGGTGTTTGTAGAATCTATATACCACTCAAATCGGTACTGATTCGGCTTACCACCATTTCCCCTGGCATAGACCCAAACAGAGTCACCCTGGCATAAGGTTGTATCGTCACGTGGGCTAAGTATTGGATGTGAAATCACCCGCAAATTCATTGTATCAAGATAATAACAAGAAGTAACGGAGTCTTCACTGCGTAATATAAAATCATGTGTCACGTCTGGAAAAGCCAGAGGAGTCACGCTACTCGTATCTGAGAGTAAGGTATCGGCATACCAGGCAAATCGATACCCACCGCTCGCCTGAAGTGTTAAAGTATCTCCAAAACACATGGAATCATTAGGACCTGCATTCGTAGGAGGCACACCGCGAACATTGAGATTTTCTTCAAAGGGATACCCACGCACCGCCGGTCTAGTTCCGTCCACACGCAACCGATAACCCGCACCAACGGGAGTCGTTAAGGGAACAACTCCCTGAATAACTCCAGAAAGCGTATCCGTAATTTTCCCAATTTCCACTGCATCATAAAAATTTCCGCTGCGATTTGACAGCTGAATAGAAAACTCATTTCCTGATATAAATGGATCATGCTTGGTATACCAAACAGTAATAGAATCTCCTGGACAGACATAAGCCGGACTAAAAGAATCAATCTCGATATAATTCTCGCGTAATGCCCAAAGTGCTGGGGTATAATAACTCAATCCCCCCTCATACGCCACCTCATTGGTGTCATTATTGAAATACAATTTCACCGTATCATCCGTGGAGTTATATCCCCAAGTTCTACTAGACTTCCAGTAGGTAGCACCTGCATTATCCGTTGCCACCCCACCTCCGGTAGTTTTTTCATCCCAATAATAAACGATAGAATCTTTGTCTCGTATTCCGGAACGAGCATTCCAATCGCAATTACCATTTGTTGTGATTTTTAAGAGAAATGCGTCAGTAGTATAGGCAGTTCCCCAAGTCTGTTGTGTAAAAGGAGGTACATAAAATTCGCAAATACTCGATGTATCCGTGGTTCGATCAATGGTTCCAGAAACAAATATTTTTCCAGCAAAATCCACATCGAGGGAAGAAATATTGATCCGTTGGTTCGTCCACCACCATCCGCCTCCACTACTCGTGGTAGTATTATCTCCGAAGCGCTTGACCCATGAGATATTGCCTGCATTGCTCAACTTGGCTACATACAAATCATCAAAACCTAAACCTGAAGAATTAGCAAACCGTGAAGTACCAAAACTATCCGCCCCTGCTTGCATCTTTCCTCCGACATAGACAAATCCATTTTCATCGACACTCAAGGCCGATGCAGTAGACCCCATTTGCTTCGCCCACATCGGCATGCCATTATGGGGCAATACTTTCATGACGAAACCATTCTGATCGGTTAGACTTGATCCGGCATGCATAATACCGCTACCTGATTGCAGGGTGTTCGTGAAAGAACCTGAAACATAAACATTTCCAAAACGATCTGTCTTAACATCTCCCCCAGCAGATTGCCATGCATTGGCACCATCGGCTGTTGCAATTCTTCGGCAGAAGTACGGGTTTCCTGTCGTTTCTAATTTTAGCAGAAACACACTCCATCCTTGACTACTGCCAGAAATACCCGTATTTCCATATTGAAAATACCCTTGAAATAAACCTGTTATATAAACATCACCTTGCGCATTGCAGGTGATTCCCGTTGGATAATCATTTCCATTTCCTCCAACCGTCATGGCCCAATCTACGTCGCCATCTGGTTTCACTTTTACGAGCCAGATATCCCCCATACCGTAGGAGTTCACACTATACCCTGCTAGGTTGGAAATTGGACTATTCCAAGTTGATCCGATAATATAGGAATTTCCAGCGGTATCAATTGCCACCGCTGTAGTATATAAATATCCGGAAGACTCAATGGATTTGGCCCATTGTGCATTTCCTCGGCGATTGTACTTTACAATATAGGGTGTAACGTATTGATTACCATTTGAAGAGGCGTAGACACTGTCGCCAAAATCTAATTTCCCGTCGCTTTGTGCATATTGCGGACCAAGGATAGCCCCAATGGAATAGATGTTTCCATATTCATCACATACCATGTCTTGTGATCCAGACCCCCATGAAGTCACATTCCAACCATGCGCTCCTTTTCCGTCTAACTTACTCCAATCATATTTTTGTGCAATGCTGACTTGGGCGAAAGAAATCAACATGAGGACAAGCATAAATAAGCACTTGTACGTCAGTTTGTTTGGTTTCATTATCTTCAAATTTATTCAAACCGAGCTAATGCACAGCACATGCTTCACACAATTCGATAAAAGGTGTGGCATTTAGTTTGGTTTACGGAGATATGATGCCTTTCCATACGCAATCGTTGCCTAATTAGTCGTTAGTTCGACGAATGGCATCAAAATCGATTTACCACATAGGAGAAAATTATCCCTATTTTCGGGACATGAAGTATCCCTTGATTCTGCTGAGTATTGTTTTCTTAAGTGCCTGTTCTCTGATGAAGAAAAATTGCACCAGCCTTGCATTGACTACGGAGAACGCTGATATGGTTCAAGCGAATCCAGCGAATAGCATGTATATTTTCAAGTTTGGAGAAGGCCCTTTAGAAGGTTCGGAACTGCATATAAACTCACAAGAAGGTGGAATGGAAAAAGATATATTCATAATGAATCGTGCTAAACCCAATGCAGTGTTTGAAACGGTAAGTAAGGGGGATTGGAAATGGGCAGAAGAGGTGAATGAAGAGAATATGACTGCTTCAATAAAAGCTGCCATACAATTCAAATATGATGGAAAATTATTTTGTGTTCAAATCAACTATTCTGGAGAATCCATGAAAATGCCGTTACCTCCGCCCCCTCCAGTTCAAGAAAACCAGGACTAATGTACCAGGTAATCCACCACTAGGTAGACTGCAATTCCTATAAAAATTAATCCGGTTCCTTTATTGATCCAATCCAATAATTTCGCGCTCAGGTAAGGTTTGATGCGATTTGCCGAAAACGAAATGAGCACCTCAGTAAAGAAGATACTGATTAAACAACCTGCAAAAAAACTGATGAGTTGAGGCATTTCATAGCCCCATTCAGCACGAGCAACCGTAGCCCAACCAGCCCAGAACAGAAAATTTACTGGATTCAAAATATTGAGCAAAAATCCATTCGAGAAAAAGAAAAGCGCCTTCCCGAATTTTGTTTGCGGATAAGAAATACTTGTCTTTTTATTTGAAAGCATATTCAACCCCATTAAGGTGAGCACGATGACTGCACCGCCATGGATATAAATATTGGGCTCGTCAGGATTTATGAATTGAACGCCTAAAATTGCCAAGGTGATAAAGAAGAAGTCAGAAGTAACAACCCCTGATGCAATCATCATCCCTTTTTTCCATCCATATTCAATACTATTCTGAATAAGTGAAAAAAATACGGTTCCGAGCATCAAACTCATTAAAATTCCAGACAATAATCCTTTACCCAGGGCAAACAGCATCTGGCAAATTAACACATTTCTGCATGGACTTCCGCTCCTATTCACGCTACCTTTGAGCAAGAATGGTCAGCGTAATTTTAGTCAGCATTTATCTCCTTGTACTCTTGGCAGGGAGTTTTCGCAAAAGTGCTGCGGATTCCGATGCGGACTCCTATCTCTTGGCGGGAAGAAAATTGGCGCTCTTTCCCTTTGTTGCCACAATGGTTACTACCGCCTATGGATGGATATTGGGCATTGGTCAGCTTTATTATGAATATGGAATCAGTGCCTGGCTTTTCTTAAGTCTGCCTTATACCACCTTTGCCCTTGTAATGGCCTTCTTTTTGTCAAAAAAAATTCGGGAAGAGCAGATTCATTCTATCCCTGAGCTTTTGCAAAAACACTATGGAAAGTGGGTCTCAAAATTCGGTGCATTGCTGGTTCTGTTGCTCATCTCGCCCGCTATGTACGCCTTAATGACCAGTCAGCTGCTCGCTAGCATTTTCCGCATTCCAACCTGGATTTGTTTGGTACTTGCCTTGCTTTTTTCTTCGGCCTATATCTACCGTGGAGGCTTTCAATCAATTGCCAATAAAGACGGCTATAAGTTTCTCTTCATGTTCGGAGGTTTTGTTATTACTCTTATCTACCTCATTCATACCTATGGTACCTCCCCGCTGGAATCACTTGGCTCAGAAAAAATAACGTTTACCTTCTCTGCTCATTTATGGGAAATCATCACCTGGTTTATTCTTGCCACAGTTGTACTGACTGACCCGGGCTATCATCAACGGATCTATTCCAGTAGGACGCCTCAAGTAGCCAAGCGCGGATTACTCATTTCTGTGATCTGCTGGACTGTATTTGACTTCCTGGCAGCAAGCATCGCCTTATATGGACTCGGACTAATGCCCAACTTGCCTAACCCAGCACTGGTTTACCCACTATTGGCAAACGACTTTTTGCCTCCTGTTCTCGGTGCAGTGTTTATCCTCGGATTGCTTGCTACCGTGATGTCGACCCTCGATAGTTTTCTGTTCTTGTCTGCACAAACCTTGATGCTCGACCTTTTTGGCAAAAAAACGGATACGGGTAAATACATGCGCATCGGGCTTCTTCTAGTAAGCGTGCTCACCTTTTTGCTGCTCATTCCTTACCTGGAAAGTAATGCTGTTGATTTCTTTTTCGATTTTACGCCTTATATGGTTTGCGTACTGGTACCTCCGGTGCTTTCAGTATTCACCCCTCGCTTTCGATTGAGAGGCTATGAGGTTGGAATACAGATGACACTTGCCGTTTTGGCCTGTTTTACCTGGAATCAGCTATCTATTGAAATAACCCATGACCTTAGTGCGGTTGTTCCTGGCGCTGCTTTAGTGATTCTCTATCAAATGGCGGCACTGCTTTTAAAGAAAAGAGAGCAAGGAATCCATAATTAGTTTGATATTTGCAGTGTGGATTCAAAGAGACAGGAAAAATTCGCTCGTTTAATACAGAAAGATTTAGGCGAGATTTTTCAAGTGGCCTCCCGCAATTTATTTGGCGGTGCATTTATTACAGTACGTGAAGTTAAAGTTTCTCCAGACCTCGGTTTGGCAAGGGCTTACCTTAGCTTTTTTCAAGTCGACGACAAAGAAGAAATGTTGGATAAGGTACGCAGTCATAGCAAAGAAATTCGTCATGAATTGGCACAAAAAATTCGCCATCAAGTAAGAAAAATACCTGCCTTAGAGTTTTTTTTGGATGATAGTTTAGACTACGCACAACACATGGAGGAAGTCTTTAAGCGCCTCCACGACGAAGAAAATAAAGGGCCGCAAGCCGATTAGCATGTACTACGATCCGGTTAAAGAAATGTTGGGCAGTGTGTTCTCCAAACATCCACTGCTACGACGGGTATTTTATCGATTGCTCGATGCGGTACTCTTACGTTCATGGCATATGCACCGGGAAATAAAACTATGGGCCAGCGAACATAAAAAGGCAACCCATATTCTAGATGCCGGTTCTGGCTTTGGTCAATACAGCTATTACCTTTATAAACTCAATCCCAAATACAGCATTCTTGGTCTTGATATCAAAGGCGAACAAGTTTGTCGCTGCAACAAATTTTACCGCGAAAGGCATATCAATAATGTGTACTTCAAGTCGGGCGATTTGAACCAATACCGCCAAGACCAAGCATTCGACCTGGTAATTTGCGTTGATGTTCTGGAATATATGGATGACGATTCCTGTGTGTTTGAAAACATTTTTGCCAGCCTCAAACAAGATGGAATTTTCTTGATGTCGGTACCCTCCGATCGCAAGACTAAAATCAATCTACGTCAATTTCGTTTTCCAGACGAGGGCGACTTCATGCGCGATGGGTATAATATGACTGCATTAAAGCTCCATCTCAAAAAATTAGGGTATAAGAAAGTAAGGGCCCGTTATACCTACGGAACTCCAGGGCAGATATCCTGGCTAATCTCTATCAAGTGGCCCGTAAAAGCATTGCGTCTTTCAAAGGCATTCATGCTTATCTTCCCTATCTATTTTCTTCTTATCTTTCCAATCTGCTTGGTTTTAAATTTTATAGACACCCATATGGGGCACCTCACTGGGGCAGGAATTATATTGAAAGGATATAAATGATTCTTAGTCGGTTCATAGCCAGACGTTATCTGTTTTCAAAAAACAACCCGAACGCAATAAATATTATTAGCGGTATCTCCGTGCTGGGATTCACCGTTGGTGCCATGGCATTGGTAACGGTTATGTCTGTTTTTAATGGTTTTGAATCACTCGTTCAATCACTCTATACTGCCTTCGACCCAGACCTCAAAGTAGAAGCCAAATACGGCAAGGTCTTCCATACAGACTCCGTCCCATTTCATGAAATAAGCCAGCTCGAAGGAGTGGATCAAGTCGCTCAGGTGCTGGAAGAAAATGTTGTGCTGCGCTATGATGAACGCCAGGCGATTGCCACCATGAAAGGAGTTAGCGCAAATTACGTCTATGTTACCCAGCTTGATAGCATGGTATATGAAGGGCAACTCCTTTTAGAAAGTGGCGACCAAAATTATGTGGTAGCGGGCTTAGGCATCGCGGCACGTTTGGGACTCTCAACCTATAACGACTATACCAAACTGGCCATCTATATGCCAAGAAGAGGGGTAGGCTTTAATATGATGAATCCTGAGCAAGCCCTGAACCAGGCATTTGTTCGTCCATCGGGTGTTTTTAGTATCGACGATGATATCAATAATAAATATGTAATTGTTCCACTGCGACTTGCCCATGAATTGATGGAATATACGGATGAAGTTTCGGCATTCGAAATTGCACTAAAGCCAGGCTACCGAGTAAAAGATCTTCAAAAACAAATCGGACAATTGATGGGGGATGATTTTGTGGTAAAAGACCGAGAAGCCCAAGAAGCAACCCTCTATAAGGTGTTTCGCTATGAAAAATGGGCGACAGCCATGATCATGGTTTTTATCCTCATACTTCTCACCTTTACGGTCATCTCCTCCCTGAGTATGCTGGTTATGGAAAAGCGTAAAGACATTGCCACACTTCGCAGCATGGGCGCTAAAGACGCACTTATTCGGCGCATCTTCTTGCAAGAGGGGATGATGATTGCCTTGAGTGGAGGCATTATCGGACTGCTCCTTGGCTATGCCTTATGCTGGCTACAAGCTACTTACGGGCTAATTGGCTTCGGGGGTCTAGGAACTTTTATCATCAACGCCTATCCTGTAGAAATGAAAGTGTCAGATTTTGTCATGATTTTCTTCTTCATTCTCACCCTCGGATTTGCCACATCTTGGTACCCTGCCAAGAAAGCCGCAAGGATGGATGCCAAGGAAATTTCAAGAATTTAATGCCTAGCTGAAGCCGGTAAAAGGAGGCTAGTCCTTCTCCCAAATCCGGCAATCAGTTCCTTCCTTGCGCCAGATTTCCCAACCCATCATTTTTGCTTTCTTGGTCAATCGAATTCGCAGACGCTTGGGATAGAAATTATGAAACCAAGTGCCCACATGAGAGCGCGATGGCATCACCCCTATTTCATCCAAAATATCATAAGAGGCAGCAGCACAGCGCATCCCAAGAAACGCATAATCATACGGGACATTTGAACTATACGTGTCAACCAGACTATCTAGCGCATGTCTTTGCTCCGCGCTAATTTGGATGCGAATACTCATTGCCTTGATGGTCGAGGAATCTGACTCAGAAAAAGTCTTCCAAAAGGAGGACATAGAACGTAAGGTATACGCGCTATGGCAAGCATTTCTATTTCCAACATAATGAAATTTCCCTTCTGGCACAAAGTCTATGATTTGTCCTGTATCATACTCAATTCCAACATGCCCACCATGGATTCCGCCAAACCATTTATGTTCATTCTGGCAGGATTTTCTGGGCTTGGATCCATAAATAAAATGGACGCTTATCCATGAACTATCTTGACCATGACTTAGATTGAAGGTACAAGAAAAGAGAAATAATAAGCTAAAGAGAGCCGGTCTATTGATGGACAATCTGTTGCCGAAGAATAGGAGAATTACCTGAGTCATAAATAGTTAAAAAATAGGTGCCTGGCGCATACCAATTCATGAGCAAATCAAATTTTGAAGCCTCGCTTGCTTCCTCATGAACCAATTTTCCATTTGCATCATGAAGTACGAAACGGTTGGAAGAAGTCTGTGGTTTTGAGAATTCAATATGCAATTCATTGACAACCGGATTTGGAAAAGCGCGCACGGTAACTTGCTCCATTAGTCGTTCTGCTGGGGTTTCTTGAATTTCTTTGAGAAAGCTTTTCTTGTCTAAACGCAAACTATCATTCACCACCACTTCATTGCTCACAATAAACACATCATGTATATGAAAGTTTTGATCGGTTTTAACCAGCTGTTTGGCATACAGTACCACTTCGAGTAAGGGGAGTCGCCAACTGCCTTCTTCATGTGAAAAGGAATAATCTACTGAAGCAATCAAAACATCAGCATAGCCCGGAGCACAAACGCGGTAGGTATAATCTGCGGCTTTTGAATTTTCATTCTTTTTGTAGCCCCAATAATATCCATATGCAAGAAATTGGGTGCTGTCTGGTTCCCATTCTTCATTCACATATTTATAGCTATTCCTCATAACGAATGAATCAAGGGCAGAAGAATAATGGTACACTTTTGCTCCAGAGATGGGTTTTCCGAATTGATCCATGACTCTTATTTTTCCGATCGGCGAAGGAGGACAGGCAGTAGCATCTGCAACAAGAAACAGGGCGATTAGAGCGCCCAAAAAATACGTAGCGGTTTTCATAATTATACGTTTATAAGGTTGAATTCCTTTGTTTGACCCTGATGCCCGCCGAATCAGAATGATAACGTAATTACGTACCGCTTTCGTGTGGGGTTGGAATTGCTATTTTTGCAGCCATGAAATACCTCATCGCGGGACTAGGAAATATCGGTAGTGAATATGCGGATACGCGTCATAATATTGGGTTTAATGTGGTCAATGAACTGGCACGCCGCATGGGAGTTAGCTTTGATTTAGGACGACACGTACATATAGCTGAAGGAAAGTTCAAGGGACGAACCCTCGTGCTTATCAAGCCTACAACTTATATGAACTTGAGCGGTAAGGCTGTAAATTATTGGCTAAAAGAGCTCAAGCTTCAAGAGGATAACCTGCTTGTGATCACCGATGATTTGGCATTACCCTTTGGTAAACTGCGTATGAAAGGCAAAGGCTCGGATGGAGGCCACAATGGTTTGAAAGACATCAATCTGACCCTAGGCCACAATCAGTATCCGCGTCTCCGGTTTGGGATCGATAGCCGTTTTGGACAAGGCCGACAAGTGGATTACGTGCTTGGAAAATGGAATGCCGAAGAATCTAAATTTTTAGAGGAAAACGTCAACAAAGCCGCCGATGCCGCTGAAGCTTTTTGCAGTATCGGACTTGAACGTGCCATGAATTTTTTCAACTAACCCCCCTTCGACAAGCTGCGATAAACATAGTCAGCGGCATGACAATTCACCCACTTGTGTTAATTTCCACTTCGTTTCAATTAACTTGCACCTTCGCCTCTCCCGCATAGTTCCTAGATTCCGCAGGTTATAAATAAAAAAAGCTGCAAAGCATTTGTTTCCAAAGCTTTGCAACTCGGTATCATTCACCTAAATTGGTGTTGGACAACAATACCGCTGTGAAAATACTACAAGG
>Ga0100380_10005219_pt1 | contig 13478 bp, 18 predicted proteins | sample CryGeymeta201504_FD_80417 | JGI IMG/M metagenome (GOLD analysis project Ga0100380, IMG submission 80417) | Groundwater microbial communities from Crystal Geyser aquifers in Utah, USA - Crystal Geyser metaG 2015-04 | ecosystem: Environmental > Aquatic > Deep subsurface > Groundwater | place... | reverse complement strand
TGGTTGTTCTGATAAACAATGATTTTAAGATTTAGATGGATGAGGATCAGATCAGCAGCCGCATGCTGTGTGGGTGCTCCAGAGTTTCCAGGTGTTTCCTCCCCAGTTATAGACCTTGATGGCACAGTTGAGATTGGCCTGAGGATCGCAAGGAGCATGTCCACTGTTGCATTGTCCCCAGTTGACCTGTATAAACATAAACTTACGGTGTTGATTTGCCAGACTCCGACATCACTGGAGCCGTTGGAGTTGTAGTTGATGGCGTGGGCGTTACCGCTGGACTCATGGGAAACGATGCACTTGCAGCAGGCCTGATTCCAGGAGTATTTAGCGCACCAGGTGGCGATGTCAACCATACTCTTAGTGTTGCCACAATAGCAGGTGGGGCATTTTCCTGATGGACAGTTTCCACCACAAGAATCTGCGAAGACGAGTGCGACTAGAAGGACCAATACGATGAGCTTCATATCTTAGTTTTATAGATTATTAATCAATCTGATCCAACGTAATAATATAAAAAAGATGATGTGATAAAGCTAGTCATGAGTGATAGATAAATATTTAATAGATAAAGGATATTGTTAAGGTGTATCAGTTCTCGAGCATATCGCTGTTTTCATTGAGTTGATGGACCTGGAGGACATCCTGCTTGCTTCGTTTGTTCTTTATCTTCACTTCCGAGTCGTTTGGAACATCTTTTTCGCTGTCGTTGAAGAAATAGCCGCTTTTCTATTACTTGGGGTCAGATTCTCCCTAGGCCAGCTCTTCGTTTGTATGAACACCCTCTACTATCTTGGCTCGGCGGCGCATGCAGCAGACAACGGTAATTATGGATCCCACAACAAGAATCACTGCAGCCATGACAACACCGATGATGAGGCCGATGTTGGATCCGGAATCTTAGGTAGAATCAGTCAAGGGTTGATAGACAGAAGAGAATCCGATTACAGTACCGAGTCCAACGTTGCCAAGACCAGTCTGGACTGAAGGGAGTTGAGCATTAGCTGCAACCTGGGCTACAGAAAGAGTATCATTGCTGTTGGCAGGAGAGGGCGTGACTGCAGTCACAATGACAGTTGATCCTGAGTGAACCCCCACTACTTTGATTCTTGATGTATCACTTATCTGCAAAAGGGCAGCCAGATTATTGATGAAGTTTGTGATAGGGTTGGCTGAGTTGAAAAAGTCGTTGATGTTGATGCTGAAATGAGTAGTTAGCTGGACAGATTATGACAGTTCGACGGTGAGAAGACAGTCGACATCTTCAGTCACGATAAACTCAGTGGTGTAGTTGGTGTAGAAGTAGTAGTAGCTACCACATTAACTGGTATTGAGATCCTTCAGGACACCTGAGGCAGTGTTGTTGACGTCAGTCAGCAAAATGGGATCTATAATAGCCCCGTTTTTATCAAGTAGACGGATAGTGTTAGGTTTGGGGTAATGGAGCTTCACTCTGATGAAATTGTGGCTGTTACCAGTAGGTGTCCTCTTCTGGATCTGGATCTGTAGCTTTTCAGGTGGCATGGAAGCAAATGTCATGTTGTAGGTTTAATTGAGTTTAACTAATGACACGAATCTGCCAAATCGTTTGTTCAATGGCTCGTTGCCAAGCCATTCCCATTCTCTCCAACCATTGGTCTCTGTGGTGTAGCTCGCACCATCATATTTCAAGTATACAGGCCACATGATTCTTGTCTGGAAATCAGCAGCCACGTTCTGGTACTCCAAAGCAGCAAAGTCAGATCGTTGACATGTGTGGGAGTTCATGGCAGAAGAGTAAGTACAACCCTCTCCTTCTGAAAAGACTGAATTGTTACCAATTATGCTGCCTTGGTATCCTAAGAAGTCACCAGTGTGATCCTGAATAAGATAGTTGTTGAATCCAGTGCAAAGAATGTCACCACATCCTCCGAACCATCCGAGCTGGCTCGATGAAGGGGCCTGGGCTTTCAGGTAACTGTTTGTATCACAATTGGTGCACTTGCTGTTGAACAAATTAGTTCCACCCACCATATCGAAGGCTCCACTGTGAGGTTTGAAGGCGAAGTTGCCAGAGCACTGAGCGATTGTGGATTCGGTGTAGGTCTGTCTGAAGTTTTCAAAAGTGCAGTCGTAAAGGAAGGCTTTGCTGTCATAGACTGGCTGTTTGCAGATGACATCAAAACCATGACCGAATTTAGCGGGCATGACTTCTCCGTTGGCTGAGGCTGTGAACAAACGCATGCCATGGGTTCCACTGCATTGGATGGCTCCTGATCCGTAGCAGTAGTCGCAAGTAGGTCTGGAAATAGCATTCACATAGCTGTTGTAGAGGTAGGCAGTGTGGTCATTTCCTCCCTCGCTAGCTCCATGTTTGAGTGTGATTCCTCTGACATTGTCAGCCATCAGGAAGTGGTCAAATTGAATTTATTTGATGCCAGGTGAACCGCAGATCTGACCGATGTTGCAAGCAAAAGCTTTAGCATATGAGAAGGATTGGCATTGTGCGCCGTTGGTATTCAATATGTGCCCAATATCGCATGATCCTGCAGTGTTATTGGCGACAGGATTGGCCTCGAAGTCACCGCAAGCTTGAAGAGGCACTGCGAATCCATGTCTGGGGGACCCAATACAGTAGTTCTCTTTGATGCTGACTTTCTGAGAAGAAAGTACACTGGTTTCAACAAAGATACAGGCAACAAGTTCGTATCCAGGGAGAAGAGTGTATTTTTCCATGACTCCAATCATGAGATTGCTGTCAAAGGTGACATATTGAATGGTGTTGGTCTGAACGAGGTATTGGTAGCCTTTGTAGAATATGTTATTAGTGAGACTGATGTTATGGGAGTTCTTGATATAGAGGCAGCCAGCTTGGCAGTTGTGGAAGGAATTGTCTGAAAGGACGGAAGTGTAGTTGCCGCTGTTGCTGTTCAAGAAAACAAGGCCGTACTTCATGCTGTCGTACTGACCACCTTTGTAGAATTCCACTCCTGATACCTTGGCAGCACCCACACGAAGAATTTCACCATCTAGGAAACCGTAAACATGTATAGAGTAGCCCCATCCTGAGTCAGATCCAGGGATGATCTTGATATTTCTGGTGAGATGGCCCACTCTGGTCCTGGTATCGAGTTTACCATAGTTGTTGTTAATGGTGACTCCATTAGCTCCGTAATGAGTGTAGGAAAGGGCAGAATCGAGGGTGAGTGTGCCGTCAGAGTTGATAGCTGAAATTGTCTTGGACTCGTATTCAGTTCCTGTGCTGAAAGAGGGTGAGAGAACGATCTCATCTCCGACAGCCCAATCAGTGCTGCTGCTGACACTGATGGTGGTGGCTCCTGCTGCTGCAGTTGCTGAGAGAGTTGTAGTTGTTGTGCCAGGTGCCTTTCCATGAAGGTTGAGGATACCAGTAACCACCAACATTTTGTTACCAGCAACAAGAGGATCAATAGTGTAACCAGTGTCGGTTTTTTGGCCGTTGATCTGGATAGTCAACTTGTGGAGGAATGGTGAACTGGTGCTACCAGCTGTCAGGTTTCCGGCTCTGATAAAGATGAAGTCTGCTTAGATCTTGACGTCTCTAGTGTCGTCAGCAATAAGAGTACCATCTATAGTGAAATTGTTAAGGGCTGCTGGGTCTTCGTCAAGGATGACGGTCCAGTTACCATTGAGAGTTACATTGTCACCAGCCTGAGGAACTACTCCATTAGGCCACTGGGTGGCATTGCTCCACTTACGAACGAAATCTTCCTTAATGAAAGTGCCTACAGGAGCAGGACATAGATATCTGCAAATGATTCCGTTAACGTCAGTGAATTCATATTTTTCTTTTCCTTTACCACTCTGGCATAGAGTCATTCTTCTAACACTCGTGTCGTTGGCGTTGTCAGCAAAATACTCTCCATTTTGGCATGAAGCAGGAACAGGGTCAGCTACTGATGCATTTAGGTAATCTAAGCTAGTCAATTTTTTGCCGCCTCTCATAGGTCCTATTTAGAACATTTATCTGTTTTCAGTGTAGTTGAATTTGAAGACGATACCGTCATCAACTGCAGTGAATCTGTCAGTGGAAACAGCAGCCAAATGACTGAAATCAATACCAGTTCCCCACCAGATGTTGTAAATTTTGCCAGTGATGAATGGTAGACCCCAGGCCCCCTTGAGTTCCTTCTTTGGTTTGTGAACAGGGTCTATCACGTTCATGATTGAAGTGTAAGATGTGCTGGAGATTGTAGGACTGACAACTTCAGTGGCAGTTTGGATTTCGGTGACTTTCATCCATTGGGCGTTGAAGGTTTGAACATCTTGAAGGTTGGTAAACCAGACTCTTCTGATGGTGACTGATGGTGCACAGTAAACAGCATTATCCCAATCTGTATTTGTGGTAGCAGGAGGACATTTGTCCTGATGGAAGGATGCAATGTGAGGCCATGCATGGACGATGGTCCCTGAAGCTCTAGGTAATCCATCGAATTTAAGGGAAAGAGAGCCATCCAGATCATATATGACGTCTCTTCTGTCAAAGCCGATCATGTAAAGCATTTTTCCATTGACATTATCGAAGGTGATTCCTGAGACCTCAACTTCAGTTCCCAAGTTGGTATACTTGAGAGGATCATCACAGAATCTGCAGACTTGGAAGATGAGACTGCCAGCTGGGAAGCCACTGATGTGAATGTTCTTGATAACATAAGTGCCAGTCTTTCCGGTGATGACTGCTGACATGTTATTGGTATAATTGGTGTTGTCAGAATGGAAGTTGGTGTTTGACTTACCCACAATGAGACTGTTCTGGAAAATAGGAGGAGTCTGTGTGAAGTTGGCCTCATAGAATTATATACCGCTTCGATAGTTCTCTGCGATCAGGAAGTCTTCGATCACTACATGACCAGTTTCTTCAGCTAGCACACCATCTTCTAAATTCTTGAAGACTGTGAAATTGTAGAATCTTGATTCTTCTGAAGGGTTGAATTCCCAAGGATTCTGGTAGTTGGTGTCATTTCTGATCTCATCGCAAGGATAGAGTCGAGAGTAGAGGGTGAAGATACGGAGACCAAATCTTTTGTTGGAGTGAGCAGTGTTGTTGTAGACATTTCCAAGAGGGTTACCGATAGGACAGACATCCATTGTGGCTGATGGACCATCAGGGTGTTCTTTGATTTCATACCAGACACCATAGAAATCACCTCCTGCAGCTCGGTTGCCATAAAAATCATTGGTAGGATTAGTGATCCAGAAAGAAGCAGTTGAGGTATCAGTCTGGAGCATTCTTGTGGTTTGGATAGACGAAATGGCCAAGTTGTATCTGATTGTGTTGTGGGTTTCAATACCATCCTCCACAAAAAAGTTGTGGCCCTTGACTCTGAAGCCGACATTGTGTTCAACTGTCAGGAAATGGACACCATGAATAGTTGTGACTCTGGCGAAAGAGTCATGGACTGCGTTACCTCGGACATAGGAGGTGGGAACATCACCAGCCATGTGGAAATGGATACAGTAACGACCAAGAATTTGAGGCTGACCGCAGTGCATAAATTCGGTGAATGCGACATGACCTTCAAATCCATTGTGAGATTGTCCGTGGAGGAGTAAATGAGAGCCATACTGCTTCATTTCTGAGTCCTTTTATCCCATCATCTTGATATTTCTGGTCAGAAGGCCAACTTCAGCTGTCATATATATAGTCTTTCCACCATGAGTTTCAGAGGTAGAGACGTGATCGTACACAAAAGCTTTGTCGACAGTGATGGTAGTGCCTGAGATGGCAGTTATGGTTCTATTTTCAGCTTCTTCATGGACGAAACTGGTTGAAGCAATTGCGATTTATTCTCCAACTTGCCAGTCAACAGTGTCTGTAAGGGTGAGGGTTGTATCTCCAGCAGTAATGCTTGATGCCAAGGTAGTCCAAGTTTTATCACGAGGTTGGCCATACATGGAGAACTTGCAGTTTAGGCAGCCAATACCCTTGTTACCGAACATAGGTTGTTGTTTCCCATAGTAGCCTCCGTACATGATGAATGTCAGCTTGTGTTGGTGAGGAGTTTTTTCGGTACCTGCGATGAATCGACCACCATTCAAAGTGATGAAACCAGCTTGAACTGTCAGGTCAAGATCGTCAGAGAAAACCAAAGTTCCACCTTCAACAGCAATACCTTCAAGGATAGGAGTATCTTGGTCTACAAGCAGAGTGGTTCCTTTAGGCACGTAGATAAGATCGTTGTCGACGGGAGGAATGTCAACACCCCAAGTCGAGGCACTGCTCCATCTTAAGGCGTAGAGGAATGTGTCTTGGATTATGGCGCTACTGGCTCCAATCTGGACAGTGAATGTATTATCTTGAGTGTATTGGCTGCTTCTGGCTCCGGTTGTACAGGTGATGGTGGTAGCAGAAGAAGCAGTTGGTCCAGCACATTCAATACCATCAATCTTAATGGAAATTGATCCGGTGTTAAGGTAAGTACCAGTGATGGTCAGAGTCTCGCCACCTGCGATGCTTCCATATCTGGGACTGACAGCAGTAACGACAGGGGTGTGGTCTTCTCTGAATTCCAAGGCGTTGGTGAAGGTCTGAGTATTTTGCCCATCATAATAGATAACATCAGCGTTAGTCGAGGCAAGAGTGGCAGAGGTTGTTGAGTAGAGGATACCGAAGACTTAGATTTAAGCAATGTTGCAACCGGAAGTTGAGTTATGATGGAATCGAATGTATCTGTATCCTGTGGTGTCGTTGGTCTTGAGGACATTCCAGCCGGTGTGGATGGTCTGATCGACACGGGCGATAGTCACCCAGTTATTGTTGTCATTTGAGCCTTCAAAAGTGGAGTGAAGAATCTTTCTGCCAACATTTTCCCAGTGGATATTGGGGAAAATTCTGATTCTGTGAGCTGAGGTTTACACTCCAGCTCCTGAGTCAAGACCAATCCAGCATTCAGCGTTGCTTGATCCATATATAGTATCGATCAAGTTGTCGAATGTTGCACTCACGTTTGTGGGGTTCATGTCGCTGAAATAGCTGTACTGACTGTTAGGAATTCTGGCAACTTCTTTGAGAGAGAATGCTGTTTGAGTGGCGGCAGTAACAAAAGCAGGCACATCATAGGTTACAGCTGAAGCAGTGTAGCTGCTGATAGCTCCCTTGAGCCCATTAACAGTAATATAACTTGCAGGGGAAAGATTAGTTGCTGAGATTGTGAAACTACCTCCGTTGTATGATATTTGCTGGGTAGTAGGAGTTAAGATAACATTTGAGGGGAAAGGAATGTTGAGACCGTTGCTCATCTTGATGTTGCCGTTGGGAGAAGTTCTAATGACGATATCATAACCTCCAGAGTTTAGACTGGTGTTAAATTTAATAGTTGAGCCTGAATTATAGCCAGTGACAACCCATGTTCCAGATGTGATGTCAGTCTTGACGCTAGAGTCTATGGTTGAAACAAGAGAAATTGCGTCAACTGATGAAATAGGGACATCACTGTCAAGAGTGACTATAATTTCGTTGATGATTGTGATGTCAGTGGGATTAGCTGAGGTACGGGTGGCCGTGGGAGTCAGGGAATCTTGAGTTATGTAGGGCTTGGCGACTGAGTTGCCTGGTCCCTTGAAGGTGAGAAGCAGTTAGGTTCCTGAAGCAGCTGCAGGAATCTCTAGCTTCATGCTGTTTCCTGTGCAACAAGAGATGATATTAACAGGATAGGTGTTTGTGTTTGAGGTGATGCTGACTGAAAAAAGGATACCATCAATACTAGTGGGATATCCTCCTCCATTGCTGATGGTAACTACATTACCAGCTGTTGATCCTCCTTGAGCCCAGCTAACTGTTCCTGGGTTCCATTTAACCTCCAGAATCTTTATATTGGTGCCTCCGATAGCATTTCTTACTGCCACTGTATAATTTCCTGATGTCAAATCTGGAGTGAGGTCGATCGTAACGCTTGTAGCTGTTGCTGAAGTAGGAGTAAAGACAGTAACCTTTCCGGATGTGGTATGAGTAAGTGCAACATCAGCGAAATTGCTGCCATCGATGAGGTTGGTTCCATTCAAGGTGAGGATTTTCCCACTAGAAGTCAAGGAAACGGAGGAATCGCTGATACTTGTCAGAGTAGGTGAGCTGGATACGTCAAGATAAGTGAACTCGCAGGTTCCTGAGCAACTGTTGAGGATAATAAGTCTTGTTGATGCTACAACTTTGACAGCTGTTCCGACTGAGTATTCTTTACTGATGGCGGGAGTTCGACATTTTATTTCAGTGTCAGTGATGCTCTAGATGGTACAGAACCAGTTAAGAGTATGGCCAACGTAGACAAGAGTATTCTGGGTGTTGCTGTTGAAGTTGGAGCCAGTGATGGTCAGAAGAGTTCCTCCATTGATGCTACCAGAAGTGGGGCTGATGGATGATATATCAAATTTATAGCTGAATGCATTTGTGTTGGCTCCTCCAGCGATTGAATCTCCATTGGTGGCCTCATTGACCTCAACAATGTAGTCTCCTTCGTTACCTCCAGGAAGGCCGACTTTGATGTAGGTGTTGTTCATAGAAAGAACGCTTAATGTATAGACTTTTCCGGTGGCATTGGAAAGGAAAACTTTGATGTTAGATGAAGTAGTCCCGAATTTGTCACCATGAATCTCAAGAGTTCCCTTGATACCAGGATTTGATGATGCAGGAACGAGCTGAGTGATGATAGGAGCAGTCCCTGATCCATCAACATAATTGAAACTTTGTGAAGAATCAGTCAGGCTGCCAACCTTGACAGTTACGGCTTGAGGTCCTGTTGGTCCGCAAGCAGGAATGTAGAAATCAACCTTTATGTTGTTGACAGATTGAACAGTGGCCTTTTTGGAGCACATTTCAACTACTATTTTATTTTTTTCAAGTGGGAAACCTGTTCCACTGAGGCTGATCAGATATCCTCCATTGTTGCCTCCTGTAGTAACAGATAAGGAGGAGGTTGTTAATGGAATGCTGAGAGCACTGACTCCTGATGCCAAACCAGCAAGGCCGTAGGTACCAACCTGGACAACTGGGGTCACATCACCAGCAACCAAAATGGGGGTAGTATCTGTGTTAGTGGTCATGGCGCAAGTAAGTGCATTGAGGGTGCTTCCTCCATTGACTGTACAAGCTTGGTTTCCTACTGTCACTGTAATGGTATTGACATCAAAGTTAAGAGGTGTAGGGTCACTGAGGCTCAAAGAAAGAGTGCTTCCTAAGTAGCTGAGAGAGGTGATCTCAGTATATGAGCTAAATGTATATTCGCAAGTTCCTTTGCAGACTGAAGGAACACCATTGGTGGTCACAAGAACATTAGAAATGGTGCCGACAGTGTTTAAGAATCTGTAGTCTATGGGATCAAATTCAATATTAGTAGAAAAGGCTCTGCTTAGAGTTGCTTGAATAACAAGATTTCCAGCTCCTCCGGAAAGTTTTGCTCCTGAAACAGTGATAGAATTAACGGCTGAGTTGAACCCTCTATACTTGATTATCCATTAGCAGCCATATCCGCAACCATAGGCAGAGTAGGAGGTGACTTCAACTTGTTCTAAGCCAACAAGGGCTCTGATCGCAGTTTGCAAATTGTAGGCTGATACATCATAGCGAATGTCTGTACTGGAGCTGACTGAGATGGCAGTTCCACCAATGGAAAGAGTAAATGTTCCAGATATAAGGTCAGAATGGGGAGTAATTTGAGCTTGACTAACTGTTCCAGTGAAACCATCGAGTTTATTTATAATGATTTGCCTGGTTTGATCAGCAATAGGTCTTTGCAGGTAGGCAGAAACGTCATACTGAATGGTTTCAGCACCAGTCAAATCAGGAAGGACATTGCCGCTTCCATCCAAAATAGTTCTAGTGACTGATATACGATAATATTTCCAAGCGCTGAGTTTGTTAAGAGCAGATTGGAATTCCGAATCTGTGCATCCATAGGCTACTTGGGCTTTTTCGTCATATTTCAGCACAATTCCATTGACTTCATATTGATGAAGTTAAATGATGCCTGTTTGACTGGCTCCTGAAACGGTATATCTGTACAACTCAGGTTGAACATCAGCACTGAGGGAAATTTTGTCTACTTGGTAAGTCTGGAATAAAGCATCAGTATTAGAGTTGGGAACCTCAACAGCTAAGTTGAAGAAACCACTTCCCCCATAGTTGATATGATACGCTTCTATGTAGTAGCTCTTTCCAGCCTCAAGGGTGACAGAGGCAGTGTGCCCTGAAGGATTTGTTTTGAAAGGTAAGAACATTTATTGATGTATGTTGGTTTCTAAAAGAGGAGTGGCTGGGGGTTCTTAAGATCCGTAGTTCGAGGCCAAGTAAAAAGAAAATCTGTCGTCAGCGCTACCTCTGAAAGTATATTCCCCGGCAACAGGAGCAGTAAAGTATCCTCGCCAAACCTGAGCCTCATTTTCAGGGTAAACATTTGCTTATCTGAAATCAGCTCTGAAACCTTCTTCGACAGGAGTTCCAAGAGTGGCAGTATCTCCAGCTCGAACTGCAGTTGTGAACTTGGTCAAAGTGTTGATGCTTGACGAGTAAGTGTATCGGGCATATTTGAGACCAGCTCCTGAGAAATATCCATTTGCTTGACTTGAAGAGTTTGATGAGAGAAGAGAAGTGAGCGAGGAGCTCTTGGAACCCAAAGTACATTTGATCTCATTATTATTGGCTGAGGTCACTGAGCAATCATTACCATCAACAGTGACGGTATTATTATTTGGATTAGGCGAAAATCCAGTCCCACTGATGGTGAGGTATTGACCCCCAACGTTTCCAGATGTAGGACTGACTCCTGAGACAGTTGGGAGAGAAGTGAACTCGAAATATTCAGTCGGATCAAAGGATGATCTTCTCATGTATCTGCTGTGGTTAGCATATCCAGGAAGAACTTGTTCAGTTACATTGTATTTCCCAGCTTCTTGTACGCTTGATTTTTTGCATTTTAGGTATTCAAAGGCGCTTGGAGAAATCTCCTCTTGCTCGATATCGAATCGATCGCAGATATCATCTCCTAATTTTATCGTTTAGACGTCTCCAAGATCTCTAAGACCGTCTCCTAAGTTAGAAATTCTATGTTGGCCATAGAAGTTGATGTATGCTCCACCGATGGCGGCTGAGGGAAAGATATCTCTGAGCTCTGGAGTATAGCTTGTTGTGAAATAAACGATAGGAGTGGTAGTAGTCTGAATTCCATAGCTGATTAGAGTAATAGTCAAAGCCGGGGTATTTTGGTACAATCCAGTGTCAGTAGTGATGCAGGTAATGTAAGTATCAGTGACACCATCGGAGGGAATTGTACAAGGGTAACCTCCCACGTACACATAGTTATCGGTGGGATCAGGACTATGTCCGAGGGCCTTGATATAGATGAATGTTCCACCTCTCAAGCTGGAGTAGATCGGATTAACCACAGTTGAAGGGCTACTCGAGACTGAGAGGATGCTAGGGGGTGTTTGCGCTGAATGTGCTAACACAAGAAGAACTAGCAAAAGGGGGATTTTAATCTCCATTTGAAGTTTAATGATTATACCAAAAAGAATTGAAAAGCACATAAGGGTTTTATAGTTCCATCTCAATCAATACATAGTCCCTTGATCTTGAACCCTGTATATTTTTCTATGACAATCAGGCCTTTTCTTTTAGTGAAACAGCACTATCCTTCCACCTGATGCATGTTGATTTTTCAGGAAGAATGTTCCTTTCCGGCATATTAATTTATGAGCCCATCTCACGCATGAATAATATAAAGCTCTATCTCTCTATGCATGTAGGGTACTTAAAACAAGAAAAACAAAGCGAACAGACAAAATTTTCTTTATTTATATATGGAAGAAGGATCTGACACGAGTAGAGTTGTTTTTTTCAAAAAGAACTCGAAAACAGTTTTTTGGAGAAGGAATCAGCAATTTATCAACAATTTATTTTTTATCTTTGCCTGGTAATAAAAGTAAACTCCGAATAGAATAAATCAAATAGCACCTTATGCTTCACAATATAAATCTTATCCCCATAAATAAATCATCATTGAAAAATCATATAAGCCTGTTTTCAATCCTACTACCATTCACTTCCATCATTTTCAAATATCTAATCTTATTCATAAAGCATTTTGTTCTCCAACAGCTCAGAATCACCACTTGACCCATCCTCGATACGCTAATCAAACATCAGTTATAGTCTACTCGATGCTTCCATGTTTGTAAGGTACCTTGGAAATTTTGGACAGTATCGAATGGGCGGTGGGTACATCACATCAAGGCTAATTCTAAATGAAAAAATAGTTACTGTAGGACATTTTCGACTAGGTTCGGGATTATCTGAGTCAATAATGGGCATGAAAGCTCAAGACAAGGGTTTGAATTCGCCTAAATTAGCCAAAGTTTTAGCTAACTGTCCAGCATGAAGTCAAGGCCAAATATCTCGAAGTTATTTTCTAGTCGATCGTCATCAAGATAATTGATGTTGGCCTTGATGATATCGAGGGCCATTCGCTAAATAACGCTTAAGCTACCTTCATTTTAGGGTAAACATCTCCGTAGAAACTTTTACCAGGGCGACATCGCTTGATATACTTATCTATATGATCGTATGACAGCTTATTCCCTTTCTCATACTTACCGTAATCTGGAAGAAACTTCTGGATAGCGTCATTCGTCAAATGGATACTATGAGAGCCACTGTCAAGAGAATATTCTGATGAGGTTGTACGAATGTACCCGTCACGATACCAGTAGCCTTTTCTGATGCCATTGATGCAGGTGATCACAATGAAGTGCCTGATGTCTATCTTTCTGCGCCGGTATAGAAAGGGTCTTTAGATATAGGATTGAATAATGAAAGTTTTGTAAGATCCGTCAGCCCATCTGTCTTTGTTTCGAACTATCTCTTTGATTTGAGTCAAATCATGACAAACCTTGATCCCGTTTCCTCTGTTAGTGTTTTCCCCAGGCTTAATGATCCACATATTTAACTTTTTCTCACCAGATTTTCTGATTTATCTATTTTTTCTGTGATAAAATTTCTGAAAGCTCAAGAAGACAGGATCCTCAAGGCCACCTGAGCAATGAAAGGTTAAAGGCACAAAGTCAAAGGGATTCATATCAAGCTTTTGATAATAATTGGACATAGATTTGAAGAGGGCTTTTTTGTTTCCAATAACATAATTGTTCTTGAGATGATTGTGCATTCGGCCATTTCTAATTTCATCTGCTTTGATGATTGTTGAATATTTGAAATGTTTTAACCTTTGGAACAACCTTTCATCCCCGTTCTGTTAAAATTTTATGTACCTTTCCCAATATTTTTTGTATTTTTCAACATCGCTGGCAGTTAGCAGACTATTTTCAATATACGAACCCTCACTTTCCAACTTTTTTAGTTGATTTTTACTTATTCTTTGAATTTTGAAATACTATAGATCTTTGAGTTGTGTCCATAAAAAGTTAGCTTATTCTATTCGATCGGTGATAGCAAACCAGTACCTTCGATTGATGAGACC
>Ga0100380_10005218_pt1 | contig 13481 bp, 9 predicted proteins | sample CryGeymeta201504_FD_80417 | JGI IMG/M metagenome (GOLD analysis project Ga0100380, IMG submission 80417) | Groundwater microbial communities from Crystal Geyser aquifers in Utah, USA - Crystal Geyser metaG 2015-04 | ecosystem: Environmental > Aquatic > Deep subsurface > Groundwater | place: USA... | reverse complement strand
GGAATAATGGTTGGCTCAACTTCAGAAAGATTTCGGCCAGCATCATAGGGTTCCATTTGCGAAAAGGTTTGTTCGTAGCTGTTTTCGGGATGCTTTTGATCTGTAAAAGTCACCTTTACTGAAATCACCAGATTTTCGGTAGCTGCTTGGTTGTTAGAAACGGCAGCGCTTCTAACTGAATAACCTGTGATTTCGCCTTCTACAATCATGTCGCCATTGTTTCGCACCAACTCAAGACGCGATTGCTGCACAAAAATATTGCGCAATGCCTCCGTGAAATCTTGACTTAAAGTAGCTGGGGCAATGGCCGCGTTTTGGCCAATGATTGGAAAAGTTGAAATAGAAATGGTATTTACATCAGCAGGAACTGAACTACCTGAAAAGCCGTAGTTTACAAACTTGCAGCCTGTGAAAAGAAAAACGATTGCAGCAATTATCGAAAGCCTAGTTAAGGTCATATTCTTTTATTTTACGATAAAGTGTGCGTTCAGAAATCCCGAGTTCTTGAGCGGCATTTTTTCTTCGGCCCTTGTGTTTTTCTAAAGCCTTAGTAATCAATTCGCGCTCTTTTTCTTCGATCGAAAGCGATTCTTCCACTACTTCAGTTTCGGTGTCATAAACGCTATGTTCATCATTATAATGATCAACGCGCTGAATTTCAAAATCACCATAAGGTTTAGCACTTGGCTCTGGTCTGGCCGGTGTTTCTGAAGAATGAGTCGGATACAATCTCTGAATTGCACTCAAATCAACGTTGGTTTCGCCATTGCCTTGCATAAGCTCCATCACAACTTTCTTTAAATCGTTGAGTTCGGCTTTTAGGTCAAACAATACCTTATATAATATCTCGCGTTCGTTCAGGTCAGATTGATCTTCTTTTTGCAATACCATCGGCAGCTTGTTGCTGTCGGCCTGTGGTAAATACTTTATCAAAGTGCCTGCATCAAGATCACGTTCGGTTTCTATGACCGAAATCTGCTCGGTTACATTTTTTAATTGACGAATGTTTCCTGGCCAACGATAACTCTCTAGCAATCGCACGGCATCGGATGATAATCGCACGGGAGGCATTCGGTATTTTTCGCCAAAGTCTGAAGCAAACTTTCTGAAAAGCAGATGAATGTCTTCTTTTCGTTCGCGCAACGGTGGCATTTGCACCGGAACAGTATTCAAACGATAATAAAGATCTTCTCTAAATTTTCCTTTTCTAATTGCTTCAGGAATGTTCACGTTGGTTGCGGCTACAATGCGCACATCTGTTTTCTGAACCTTGCTTGAACCTACTTTCAGAAACTCACCTGTTTCTAATACACGCAATAATCTCACTTGCGTGGAAACAGGAAGTTCGGCTACTTCATCTAAAAAAATGGTTCCACCATCAGCTACTTCAAAGTATCCTTTTCGGGTATCATGGGCTCCAGTAAACGAACCTTTTTCGTGTCCGAATAATTCGGAATCAATCGTTCCTTCTGGTATTGCACCGCAGTTTACAGCAATGTAACTGTTGTGCTTTCGCAAACTATTGTGATGAATAATCTGTGGCATGGCTTCTTTACCAACGCCACTTTCTCCAATAATTAAAACCGATAAATCAGTTGGTGCAACACGCAATGCAGTTTCAATGGCTCGGTCAAGAACTGGACCTACACCAATGATTCCAAATCGCTGTTTTGCTTGTTGTATTGTCATGAGCGGGGTTAATCAACTATTTCACCAATTAGGGTTGCGGCAGTGCATTCTGTCACTTTTACATTTACATAATCACCGCTCTTGTTTCCTTTTTTAGGAAAAACACACATCACATTCTGTGTATTTCTTCCGCATTGATGATCACTGCTTCTTCTTGAATCACCTTCCACAAGCACTTTATGAATTTTACCTACCGCTTTTTGATTGCTAATAAGTGAGTGTGCCATTTGCACATCAATGATTTCTGTCAATCTGCGTTTCTTTTCCACTTCTGGAACATCGTCTTCATACTTTCTTGCAGCCAATGTTTTTGGTCTTTCTGAATAGAAAAACATATAGGCAAAATCATATCTCACAGCTTGCATTAACGAAACGGTGTCTTGGTGTTCGGCTTCTGTTTCGCCACAAAAACCAGCAATAATATCTGTGCTGATGGCGCAATCGGGCATTATTCTTCTGATAGCATCAATGCGATCAAAGTACCATTCTCTTGTATAACCACGATTCATTCTGTGAAGCACATCGCTGTTGCCAGATTGCACAGGCAAGTGAATGTATTCGCAGATGTTTTCATACTTCGCCATGGTGTGAAGCACATCATCTGTCATGTCTTTAGGGTGCGAAGTAGAGAATCTGATTCGTAGATCTGGATTCACTAATGCCACTTTTTCAAGCAATTGAGCAAAGTTTACCGTCTCTTTTTCAGTTTCTATGATTTCGTTTTTCTTGGTAATATTCCATCGGTAGCTGTCCACATTTTGCCCAAGCAAGGTTACTTCTCTGTAGCCTCTATTATATAAGTCATGTGCTTCGGCTACTATTGATTCTGGATCACGGCTTCTTTCGCGGCCTCTAGTGAAAGGAACCACACAAAAGCTGCACATGTTGTCACAACCACGCATGATCGAGACGAAAGCACTTACACCATTAGTGTCCAATCTTACAGGAGTGATTTCCGCATAGGTTTCTTCACGCGATAGCAACACGTTTACCGCTTTTTGCCCGGTGCCTACTTCATGTACCAAGTTTGGTAAATCGCGATAAGCATCTGGTCCAGCCACTAAGTCAACTAGCTTTTCTTCTTCTAGCAATTGGCTTTTTAATCGCTCTGCCATGCAGCCAAGCACGCCAATTACTTTGTTTGGATTTTCTCTTTTATCCTTTTGAAATTGAGTTAATCTGTTGCGAACACGTTGCTCAGCATTGTCTCTAATGGCACAAGTATTCAAAAGAATCACATCTGCTTCTTCAGAGTTTCTGGTGGTTTCGAAACCAGCTTGAGCCATGATAGACGCTACAATTTCGCTGTCCGAAAAATTCATCTGACAACCATAGCTTTCTACATAAAGCTTCTTGCCGGTGAGTTTATCACTCAATTGTTCAACCATTGTTGCCTCTCCTTGACGCTCGTCACCGAGTAGTTGGTGTTCAGTATTCATTTTATTTCGAAAAAAAAATTAAGGTCGGCAAAGGTACGTATTAGCCACGTCTGCTAAAATGTCAGGAGTAGTTTTAAAGGCTTCTTAACATGTTGTAAATCACACATTCGAATTTCACCTTATTATTTTGCGCTTTATTTGCACTGACCGAAAAGCCCATTAGAGTATGAATCTTGTGATAGTAGAGTCTCCTGCAAAGGCGAAAACAATAGAAGGATATTTAGGAAAAGATTACATCGTTAAATCAAGTTACGGTCACGTTAGAGACCTGCCTACCAAAGGTTTGTCTATTGATTTAGAGAATAATTTTAAGCCTGATTATACAGTGATGGCCGATAAGAAAAAGGTGATTACTGAACTTAAAAAATTAAGCAAAGAAGCCGATGTGGTTTGGCTCGCTACGGATGAAGACCGCGAGGGAGAAGCCATTAGTTGGCACCTTGCGGAGGCACTTGGCCTTAATTTTAAAACAACAAAACGCATTGTTTTTCATGAAATCACAAAACCTGCGATTTTAAAAGCAATTGAAAGTCCTCGATTAATAGATAAAAACCTTGTAGATGCGCAACAAGCGCGTAGGGTCTTAGATAGAATTGTTGGTTTTGAGCTGAGTCCAGTACTATGGAAGAAAGTAAAACCATCGCTTTCTGCGGGCCGTGTTCAAAGTGTGACTGTTCGTTTGATTGTAGAGCGTGAAAAAGAAATAGATGCTTTTACTTCTGAAGAATACTATAGAGTGAAAGCGGTTTTTCAATCAAATGGAAAAACGTTTTCTGCAGATTTAAACAAAAGACTTTCATCCGAGGCTGACGCTCTTGCTTTTTTAGAAAAGTGTAAGAATGCTGATTTTACGGTACAGTCAGTAGATAAAAAACCAGGAAAAAAATCGCCAGCAGCACCTTTTACTACTTCAACGCTGCAGCAAGAGGCTGCGAGAAAACTAGGCTATAGCGTGGCGCAAACCATGCGCGTTGCACAAAGCTTGTACGAAGCAGGTAAGATTACTTACATGAGAACCGATTCGGTTAATTTGAGCGATACCGCTATTGAAGGTGCTACAGCTGAAATTAATTCTGAATACGGCAATGAGTATTTAAATCCACGCAAGTTCTCGACCAAAACAGCAAACGCCCAAGAAGCTCACGAAGCAATCAGGCCAACTTATTTTAATAGAAGAGAAGTTTCTTCTGATGGCAGAGAGCAGCGCTTGTATGAATTGATTTGGAAACGAGCCATCGCTTCGCAAATGAGTGACGCTAAGTTGCTTAGAACCACGATTAAGATTTCTAGTCAAAACATTGATGAGTTGTTCGAAGTAAAAGGCGAGATCATCACATTCGATGGATTTTTAAAAGTTTACCTCGAAGGTTCGGATGATGAGAACGAAGAAGAAGAAAATTCTAACCTTCCAAATGTTTCTGAAGGCGAGCACTTGATGCTAGATGGAGTAGAAGTGACCCAGAAGTTTACAAATCATCCACCAAGATATTCTGAAGCTGCGCTCGTTAAGAAGCTCGAAGAATTGGGTATTGGACGTCCATCTACGTATGCACCAACCATTAGCACGATCCAAAAAAGAGGTTATGTGGTGAAGGAAGACCGTGAAGGTCATGAGAGAAAATATAAGGTAATCAGTCTTGCTAAGAACCGAGTTTCGGAAGAGATTAAGACAGAAAACACGGGTGCTGAACGTAACAAAATGTTCCCGACAGATATCGGAACGGTAGTGAATGACTTTTTGGAAGAGCATTTCAACACCATTATGGATTATCATTTTACTGCAAGTGTGGAGGAAGAATTTGACCACATTTCTCGCGGTGAGTTGGAATGGACCAAAATGTTGCACAAGTTTTATCAACCATTCCATAAAAAAGTAGAAGATACACTAGAAAATAGTGAACGTGCTTCAGGTGAGCGTGAACTTGGAACCGATCCAAAATCAGGCAGACCTGTAATAGCAAGATTAGGCCGATATGGACCTATGGTTCAAATAGGTAGTACAGAAGAAGGTGAAGAAAAACCTCAATTTGCTAAACTACGGGTTGGTCAAAGTATTCAGACCATCGAGTTAGAAGATGCCCTTGAGCTGTTTAAGCTTCCTAGAACGGTTGGTCAATATCAAGATAAAGACATAGTTGCTTCAACGGGCAGATTTGGTCCTTTTTTAAGATTTGATGGCGCATTTTATAACATCGGAAAACTCGATCCATTAGAAATAGATCTTGAAACTTCAATCACGGTCATAGAAGAAAAATTGGAAGCAGCTCGCAAAGCTCTGATCCATGATTTTGAAAATGATCCACCTATAAAAGTGATTCAAGGCCGATATGGACCTTACATGACTGTAGGTAAAGAAAACTACAAGCTTCCAAAAGATATTGATCCAGAAGCACTCACTTTGGAAAAATGTTTAGAAATTGCAGAAAATTCGCAACCTACAAACAAAGGCGGAAAACGTGCTGCAACGAAGGCTAAGCCTGCGTCTAAGCCAAAAGCAAAACCAAAAACTAAGGCTAAGAAGTAATTGAGTATGAGCTTTTCATCCTATTTTAAAGAAGATTTTGTCATTGCTAAGTCAGCTAAGCAAGGCAGTTTAGGTGAATACATCACAGATTATTCAGAGGATATTGATTTTAAAGACTTCGATTTCGCATTGATATTTATCAATCAAGGCGAATCAAATCAAAATCATTTCGAAACTCTCATTATGGAACAAGTGTCCACACTTTTTCCTGCAGGATTCGAACCTAGAATACTCAATATGGGTGTTTTGGTAAAAGGCGCTTCTTCAAAAGACACAGAAGCTGCGGTTGCTGATATTGCGGAAGAATTGATCACTGCACTCGTCATTCCCATTATTATAGGTGACAGGAGAGAAATTACTATTGCTGCATATAAAGCTTTTGAAAAGACAGAAAGTGTTGTCAATATAACAGCTATTGATAATACTTTGAACATTCAAAATGGAGCTGAAGAAGGTTACATGTCAACCATTCTACAAACACAGCCAAATTATCTATTTAATTTCTCAAACATTGGTTATCAAACTTATTTGACTGATCCGAAAGAACTGTCATTGGCCGATCAATTGTTTTTTGATGCTTACAGACTTGGTGAAGTAAGAGGTAATATTTTGAGTACTGAGCCTATTGTGCGCGGGTCTGAAATTGTAACCTTTTCAATGGACGTGGTAAAGTCTTCTGACTTTTCCTCTAATTACTCTCCACAGCCAAACGGTATTTATACAGAAGAGATTTGCCAATTGATGCGCTTTGCTGCATTGAGCGAGAAATCAAAAGTCATATTGATAACCGATATAAACTTTGAAAGCGCCAGCAAGGTGGATGCTTTGCTCGTTGCAGAAATGCTCTGGTGCTTTTTTGAAGGTTTTTACATGCGAAAAACAGAAATGCCTCATGCAAAAAGCACAGGTTTTTTGAAGTATCGTGTTGCATTAAAGGAAGATGAATTTCATTTAATTTTTTACAAAAGCGTAAAGACTGATCGTTGGTGGATGGAAGTTCCAGTGCCACCAGAATTTGCCAATAAATACAGAAAACATCATCTAATTCCATGTAATTATGACGATTACAAGGTAGCAACAGAAGATGATTTGCCTGATAGATGGTGGAAAGCATACAAGAAAATGCTTTAGTAAATCCTTGATTTATCGGCTGCTTCAACCAATTGGTGTTGAAAAATACACACCTTCGTGGAAAAAAATTGACACCATTTGTATTTTCTCTATTTTAGCCCTTCCCAAACTTACCCTGTATTAACAACTATGATAAAAGGTAAACTTAAAACTATAGCGCTCCTCTTTATTACGACATTTTCACTGTCAGCTGTTGCTCAACAAGATCCTCAGTTTAGTCAAAACATGAACAACAAGCTTTTTGTCAATCCTGCATATGCGGGAATGAATGACGGTATTTGTGGTTACATGTTAGGTCGTCATCAATGGAGTGGTTTTGAAGGCAGGCCAGAAACTTATGTTTTTGGAGCTCATGGCACATTTACAACTCCAGTGATCAATATGCGAAGTGGCGGTGGATTAACTATTGTTGGTGATGCATTAGGTCAACAACACTTCTTTGGGTTAAAAGGTCAATATAGTTTGCATGTTCCATTAAAGTTTGTTGGTGGAAACCCAGGTCATTTGGGCATAGGAGTTTCTGTTGGTCTTTTACAATTTTCCTTGGGGAACAACTGGCGCGCCACAGAAGACTATTTTTCTGATCCTTCAATACCTGATGAAGGATATTCTCAAGGTGGATTCGATATGGATATGGGTTTGTATTATCAAACTTATCTTGCTCAAGATAGAAAACTCTATTTCGGTGTTTCGATGGCGCATTTGAACGGTATTGAGTTCTCAGGAAATGGAAATCGTCTGGATTCACTTTTCCCTAATGATCCAAGGGTTTCAGCTTGGGATACACGTTTTAAGATGTACAGACATATATATGTAATGGCTGGGTTTGATTACCCCATCCCAGGAAATGAGCTATTCGTCTTAAAACCATCGGTATTCGTCAAATCAGATGCAGTAACTGCGCAATTTGACGTTAATTTAAACGTTGAATGGAACAACTTCATTTGGGGTGGAGTTGGTTATCGAGCTGTTGATGCAGCAGTGGTAATGGCAGGTTTAAAAAGTGCAGTTCCTGGAATTCCTGGAACTTTTACCGCAGGGTATTCGTACGATGTAACCACTTCAAGAATCAACAAAGGCAGTGGCGGATCTCATGAAATATTTCTACAATATTGCTTTAAGCTGAAGCCTCAGCCACCAGTGAGACAACACAGAAATGTGAGGTTCTTATAATTAGCATATTTTTGCAAGCTTTAAAATTCGAAGACTATCAAACAATTTAATAAAGGAGGAAACATGAAATTATTGCTCAAAACCTCGACATACATCCTACTTGGATTATCGGTCTTAGTGAGCAGTTGCAGTACCTCAGGTAATGGTCAACTGATAGGGGTTCAAAACAGAATCCAATGGTTTCAACCTGATCCATACGGCATGCTATACTTGCCCATGGGCTCATTTACAATGGGACAAAGTGATCAAGATGTTCCCATGTCCACCACTACAAAAGCAAAAACGGTTTCTGTTCAAGCTTTTTACATGGATGAGACTGAAATTACAAATAACGAGTATCGTCAATTTGTTTTTTGGGTTCGTGACTCAATTGCCAGGAGAATTATTGGTGAAGAGGTAGATGAAGAATACTTGATATCAGTCAATGACTATGATGAGGAAATTGAGCCTCCTCATATTAATTGGAATGAGCGCATCCTTTGGGACGAACCAGATCAAAGGGAAGCTTTAGAGGTAATGTATTATCCTGAGTTCGAAAGATTCAGAGGTTTCAGAGAGATCGATGTTCGTAAGTTAGATTATGAATACTTCTGGATTGATTATCGCGATGCTGCTCGCAAGGGTGGTCCGGGAGCTCCGCTTCGTCAAAGAGGAATGACTGATCGTTCTGTGTTCATTAAACGAGATGTAATTAATGTCTATCCAGATACATTGTGTTGGGTGCATGACTTTACTTACTCTTTTAATGAACCTATGACTAAAATGTATTTCAGTCATCCTGCATATGACGATTACCCAGTGGTTGGTGTAACTTGGAAACAAGCCCGAGCATTCAGTATATGGAGAACAGAATTATTAAATACTTATTTACGAGAATTGGGTGGAGTTAATGTTCAAGATTTTAGACTGCCAACGGAATCTGAATGGGAATATGCATCCAGAGGCGGATTGGATCATTCTCCATATCCATGGGGTGGACCTTACATAAGGAATACAAGAGGTTGTTTCTTAGCAAACTTTAAGCCTATGAGAGGTAATTATGTTGATGATGGTGGATTTCACACGGTACCAGCAGCTAGTTACTCGCCAAATGATTATGGTCTTTATTGTATGTCAGGAAACGTTGCTGAATGGACCAGCAATGCATATGATGAGTCTTCTTATGATTTCGCACATGACATGAATATGGATTATGTATATGAAGCTAAAGACGATGATCCACCCGTTCTCAAACGTAAAGTAATCCGTGGTGGTAGCTGGAAAGATATAGGCTACTATTTGCAAAACGGAACACGCACTTATGAATATCAAGATACAGCAAAAAGTTACATTGGTTTCAGAAATGTAATGTCTTATTTAGGCCGTGCCAAAGGCGATGGTATTTAATTAAAATCTAATCTATCTTTAAATTTAATCTATAACCCTAATTATTAATTATTATGTCTCAGGAAGTCAAAGGATTCAGACCAGGAAGTAAAAGTTGGAAAGCGTTCATGGGTAAACTCTATGGACTAGGAGGAGCAGTTGTGATTGTTGGAGCACTTTTTAAGATTCAGCATTATCCGGGTGCGGGTGTTATGCTTGTTGTTGGTTTGTCAGTTGAAGCCTTAATCTTTACTTTTTCCGCATTCGAACCATTGCACGAAGATCCAAATTGGGCACTTGTTTACCCTGAATTAGCGCAACATGATGATGAACATCATGAAGGCGAAGAGGGAGATGAAATGGCCATTGAGGAACACACTTCTCATAATAATGAATTGCCAATTACTGAGCAATTGGATAATATGCTGGAAGAAGCGAAAATCGGCCCAGAACTAATTGAAAGTCTAGGTGCGGGATTGAGAACTCTGTCTGATAACGCAACCAAATTATCGGATATTTCAGATGCATCTGTAGCAACGAATGAATATGTTACAAGCGTGAGAAGTGCTGCAACTAACGTGTCTCAACTTTCTGAAAATTACTCAAAAGCATCTGAAAGCTTGGCAAGTATAAGTTTGTCTTCAGAAGACGGAGCTAACTATGCAAGCGAGTTGAAAAGTGTTTCTTCAAAACTAACTGAATTGAACAGCATTTATGATGCACAGCTTCAAGGAAGCCGTGAACAAATGGAGTCTACTAAACAATTCTACGGTGGAATCAATGAATTGATGGCAAATCTTCAAGCTTCAGTTGAAGACACTAAGCAGTACAAACAAAATATTTCAGAACTATCTTCAAACTTGAGTCAATTGAACCGAATTTACGGTAATATGCTTCAGGCTATGAACATGGGTAGCAACAATAATAACGGGTAATTAATCACTCTTTTTAACTCTAAAATTTAGAATAAATGGCTGGTGGTAAAGAAACCCCGAGGCAGAAGATGATTGGTATGATGTACCTAGTTCTTCTGGCTATGTTAGCGATGAATGTTTCAAAAAGCATCTTACAATCATTCGTTGTTATCAATGATGGATTGCAGGTGACAAATGAAAATTTTGCATCAAAAAATGAAATTGTCTATGCTCAATTTGACAAAGCAAAGGTGGATAATCCAGAAAAGGTAACTCAATTTTGGAATAAAGCGATGAAAGCTAAATCTCTTGCGAATGAGATTGATACTTATATCGAAGATTTGAAAAAGCATTTGATTACTCAAATTGAATATGGTGGTGTTGTTGATGAGAACAGACCTGATAGTCTTTATCAACTAAAGAACGTTACAAATCTTGGAGATTATGACAAACCCACGACTATAATGATTGGGTCTGATGTTACTAATCCGAAGGAAGGTGAGTACACTGCCATGGATCTGAAATTGAAAATCAAAAACTTTGTTGATGAGTTGAGGTTCTTAATTGATGATGAAAATGAAAAGGCTGCTTTAGCGGCAGGGTTGAATACGGATCAAACGTTTCGGGAACACGATCAAGTGGTTACGTGGGAAATCATGAATTTTTATCATTTGGCTCTAGCCGCGGTTGTTACAAATTTGACGAAAATTCAAGCGGATGTGAGAAACGCAGAGGCTGATGCAATTAAAATTCTCTATAGAAATATTGATGCAGGTGATTTTAAGTTCGACACGTTGGCTGCCAAAGTTATCCCAAGATCAACGTACGTTATTCAGGGAGATAGCTTCATAGCTGATGTTATCGTGGCTGCTTTCTCTACAACACAAAATCCAAGAATGGGATTGTCTTCACAATTTGATCCTGAAACTGGAGATCCAGTTTACAATGGTGATTTTGCTACACTAGATTCAACATCTGTAACAGTAAAAGACGGTTCAGCGCGATATGCTGTTGCAGCAAATGCAGAAGGTGTAAAAGAATGGGGTGGTATCATTGAGGTTAAAGGACCTGATGGAAAATGGAGGGCCTTTAATGTGCCAAAGCAATCCTATACAGTTGCTAAACCTGCATTAGTGGTATCGCCAACAGCGATGAATGTTTTTTACCGTGGTTTAGAAAACCCTGTAGAAGTTTCTGTGCCGGGTGTTCCAACAGATAAATTGGAAATTGCTATTTCTAATGCAAATAAGTCTGGTTCAAATGGTGTATTTATGGTAAAGCCAGGAAGTGGTTCAGCTTGTGAAGTTTCTGTTAGCGCTGAAATCAATGGTAAAAAGCAAACTTTCGGTAAAAAGGAGTTCCGTGTGAAGAATGTACCCGATCCTAAACCTTATTTTGCTGGTAAAACTGGATCTACGACAATTGCAATTCGTGAGTTATTAGCTGCTCCTGGTGTTATTGCTAAGATGGAAAATTTTGAATTTGACTTGAGATTTGAGATCGTAAGCTATACTGTTTCTGCTACTGTTAAAGGTAAAGTTGCTGAACAAGCCTGTCAGGGTCCAGCTCTTACTGCAAATGCAAAAACGGTAATCAAAGAATTAAAATCGGGTCAAAAACTTTATATCGAAAAAATTAAGGCAAAAGGACCTGACGGTACGGTTAGAGATATTGGAAATATATCCTTGACAATCATTTAAAAATTATTGACATGAGAAAGCTCATTTTTGGATTTTCGTTAGTTATGCTTGCAATTGGCTTAAGTAATAAAGTGAAAGCACAAAATGTTCTAGACGGTATATATCAGCCAGAGCACACTCTTGAACGAAGAGTTATTCCTTATGCTCCCTTGAGGGAAGCAGATGTAATGTGGCTTAGAAGGGTTTGGAGAAGAATTGATTTGCGAGAAAAAACAAATCACCCCATCTATTACCCAGAGAAGCCCGAGCAAGGCAGAATGAGTCTTTTTGATGTCATAAAGGATGCAATTCTAGCGAATGGAACACTCACGGCATATGATCCGGGTCCCATTGGTGCTGATGATATGTTCACCAAACGATTCACGACAGATGAGGTAAAGAACATTCTTTCAAAAAAGGATACCTCACTTCAAGAAAACCTTTTTACGGGTGAAATGGAAGAGGTTGTCGTGAACGTAGATGTGAAGTCTTCTGATGTTAAATGGTATGAAATCAAAGAAGAGTGGTTTTTTGATAAGCAGCGTTCGGTTATGGATGTTCGTATTATCGGAATCTGTCCTATGAAAGCGAAAAAGAGCAGTGTGGGAGAATTCCAGGGCTTGCAACCACTTTTTTGGATCTATTATCCTGAAGCTCGATATGTTTTTGTTAAGTCAGAAATTTTCAATAGAGGCAACGATGTTGAGCGCAGAACTTATGAGGATATTATTTGGAAACGCCAATTTAGTAGCTACATCATTAAAATGTCGAACGTCTACAATCGTGGAGTTGGTCAATACCAAAAAGGATTAGATGCTCTAATTGAAGCTGAAAAATTGAAAGAATCTATTTTCAATATGGAACACGATTTATGGAGTTTCTAATTTCATCAAAAGCATAGGTCTTAAGCCCCTTCATTTGAAGGGGCTTTTTTTTCGCCAAAACTTCGGATATATAAGACGAAGCAGAGAATATGATTTTCTCACAGATCGTTTTAAAGTCATGAGAAATGTAATATTGATTGTGGCACATATTGCGATAGCAAATGCGCTGCTGGCACAAAACATTAGGTTTAGCTATGGTGACAATATACCTAATCCTACACCTCCTATTCGTGAAGCTGATGTAATGTGGATGAATACTGTTTGGCAGAGAATAGATTTACACGAAAAGTTTAATCAAGGATTCTATTTTCCAACTGAACCAGGCGAACAAAACAGATATTCATTGTTTGACTATTTGAAGAAGAGCTTACTGAATGATCCTAGTTTCAGAGCATTTGACCCTGGTGTGATTGGTGATGATGATATGTTCAAAAAGCCAATGACGAAAAAACAGCTAGAGAATCTATTTATTAGTGAAGAGATAGTTTTGACTGAAAGATTGGACATGCCCGGAGTTTGGGACTCAATTCCTGTTACAACTGAACTCTCAACTGAGAACGTGCTGGCGTACGAGATTAAAGAACAATGGTTCTTCGATAAGCAACGCTCAGTAATGGATGTTAGAATTCTAGGAATTTGCCCTATAATGAGGATCTATGATTCTCAAACAGGTGAGTTTAGAG
>Ga0100380_10005216_pt1 | contig 13482 bp, 8 predicted proteins | sample CryGeymeta201504_FD_80417 | JGI IMG/M metagenome (GOLD analysis project Ga0100380, IMG submission 80417) | Groundwater microbial communities from Crystal Geyser aquifers in Utah, USA - Crystal Geyser metaG 2015-04 | ecosystem: Environmental > Aquatic > Deep subsurface > Groundwater | place: USA... | reverse complement strand
TCAGAGGTGGGAGGGCAAGGAGGTCGATGCAGGCGATGCCCAGCATCGTCGAAGCAGACCGACGCTGCCATCACGCCTCTGGCGATGCTCAAATGGGCAGGTTGTTCCCTGACGACGCCTAAGTTCGCTAAGCGGCCGGCCACGTGGATTTCTTTGTCTAGGAGATATTCTTTTCTAGCGGCCAACGGCCAGCAAAAGAAATTTTACGCTGGCGCGGTCTTGAGCCTGTCTTCTTGGGCCTCGTCTCGTCGACGCCCTGCAAAGGGGTATCTCGTCACAAGAGCGAACAGCGCGCGTCAGGCCACCCCTTGCCGACGGCGAAAACCCTCGGTAAAACTCCGCCCATACTGAGTGACCACACCCACAGTTCCAGAATCGAAGGGAACAAAGGAGACCCCGATGCAGAGATTCACGGAAGAAGGGACGCGCGACATCACCATCGAAAACCTCGGCGACTACAGCGACGGTGTCCTCGCCGCGCTCGCCGCGCGCCCTGCCCTCAGCCCCCTCGCGCCGCCCTGGGAGGAGCACCTCGCCAAATGCGACGCCCACGAGGCCAAGAAAAAGGCCGCGCGCCGGGTCCTGAACCGCGCAAGGGTCGGCTATTTGTTTGTGGATGCTGAGTTCGACGGCGTTGTGAAGGTGACCTCGGGCGAGACCTACCACTTGTCCGGAAAGGACGAGCTGGCCGAGCCCTATGTCTCGTTCTTTGGCGTGGTCAAAGCCCAGGACATCATCGCCTTTGGTGAGGCGAAAGCCACGGCCTACGGTCGCAACGTGGTCAAGAAGGAGGCCGAAATCCTTGACGCGCTGACCTCAGAGTCTGCCAAGGGCAGCGTCAAAGGCCTCATCGAAGGGATGCGCGATGCCACCGCGCACCTCGAGGAAGCTGGCGACCTTCGGGAAGACGCCGCCACCGCGCTGCAGGCCCTCGACATCGAACGCCGCAAGTTGATTCGAGAGACCCTCACCCTCATTGGCCTCACCGAAGTGGGGATCCTCACCCAGTACCCCAGGCGCCGTGACCTGGTGGACGCTGTCCTGGCATTGAGCAGCCAGTCCACCAAGAAGAAGCCCCGCGAGGAAGTGGCTCCCGACACCAGTGCAGTCGAGCTTCCGGCATGAGAAAGTGCCGCCCGTCGCAAGGAAGGCTCACTCAGGTCACCTGAGTAAGCCCTCCCCGCCGTCGGAGGAGCCTACTTAGGGACCAAAGTAAGGGTCGCCCGCCGTCAGAAGTGCCTACTCAGGTCACCTGAGTAGGCCTTCCCCGCCGTCGGAGGTGCCTACTCAGGGCCCAGAGTAGGGTTTGCTCGTGGTCGGCAGAGGTGACTTGGGTGACCCAAGTAGGCTCCACCTGCGGAGTGTGGGGGCTAGGTGGGCCTGTGTACCCGCTGGGGAACGCGTTTCAGTAGGCTTGGTCTCGTGCCACCATGAGCTCACGACGAGACAGCTCCTTATCTCAAACCCTCTGCGCCTCGGCCGCCCTCTGCGCCTCTGCGATAAGATCGAAGCAATATCGTTAACATACCGCTCGAACCCGGCGATTTTCATGGCAGTCATCTGAGACGCCCGGCCCGGAAAGGGCCGACCATACCAGCCCAGGGCAACGGCCTGGGGCTCGAGACTGCCTCCCTATCGACCAGCAACGAACGAAGCCACCCGGGGAGGGTGGCTTCGTTCGTTGGCTTTCAAGGATGAGCAGGAGCCGGCCAGATTGAATAATTCTTGGCGGGATTTTTGGTGTGAAGGGTGGTGAGGCGACTAGGCAGGATTTTGGACGGCCGGTCCCTGAACCAATCGGGTAGACAATGAGCAACGGTCGTGCCAACGAGGCACGTCCTTTCAGAATCGTCACGAACGACTGCTGCAGGCGAGGTTTCATCCTCGGCACTGCCGCGCTCGAAGTGATAAACACGTTCACCCGAGGGGCGAATGGTCTGGTGCCACTGTAATGGCCAACCCTTTGATCGCGCGGGGATAAGACCCTTCGAGGTGTTCGGGCTCCCGACGATGCCGCTGTCTTGGTGTCCTGTGTCGTGCTTGTGGACGCTCGAACGCTGGGCAGGCACGTCAGATGCTCGAGCCTCATCGACGCCCCCACTTCGAAGGTCAGTTGTGTCAAAGTGATTGTTCCGATGCGATACGGGTGTCTGCCAATGCGACATTCCGATCACGGGGTCGTGTACAACCATCGACAGGGTCAGGTTCGCAGACCTTGCTTTGTGGCCTGAAAGAGCATGGGGCCAATGCTCTCGAGGGGCATGACCTTGTTTGCCCCTCCTTGGCTGATCGCAGCAGCGGGCATTCCGAAGATCCTGCTGGTCTCTTTGTCTTGCGCGATGGTCAAGCCGCCGGCGAGTTTGATCTCGCGCAGTCCGACGGCGCCATCGGTCCCCATGCCGGTGAGCACGACCCCAATGCAGCGAGGCCCGAATGCTCGCGCCATCGACGAGAGCAAGACGTCCGCAGAGGGCTTGTAGACGGCGGCTCGAGGTTCGGGCGAGAGGAGCAGTTTTCCATCGCGGTCGACCACCAGATGAATTCCAGGTGGCGCGATGTAGACCGTTCCGGCGGTTGGCATCACGGGTCCGGACACGAGGGAGACGCCGAGCTCGAGTTTCTGCCTGAGCAGCCGGCAGTACTCTTCGCCGTCGCCCTCGCCCAAGTGCTGGGTGACGGCGATGGGGGTGCGAAAAGATTGTGGCAACGAGGCCAACACGGTCTCGACCGCGGCCAATCCTCCGGTAGAGGAGACGATTCCGACCAGTTGGTATTGTGACGCCGGGATGTGGCCCCGAGAGGGGTCGCTGACGAAGGCCGGCTCGTGCATCGTATCGAGGTCAGCGCTGGGTTGGCTGCTGCTCCAAGGACGTTTTTCGACGGGCACGACGCGTGTCGGCAAGCTGTTGAGTCCACCGACCTCTCCGAGCAGCGTGAGGAGGTGGATGATGCGTTCGAGGGGTCGCTCTTCGAGCTCGCCGCTCATCTTGATAGGGAAGCTCTGAGCGTGGAGGGCGCCCGCGCCGAGGGCTCCTTCGAGCAGGTTGGGCGTGGTATCTCCGAGTCCCAACACGACAACCCGTCCGCTCATTTTGACCAGCTTGCTGACGATTGTGGCGAGCGGCTCGCCGGACAACGACGCGGATAAGAGAATGAGCCTGGGCTTGTTCACGAACGCGGCGATCTCGGACACCAACTGCGCACAACTCTCGCAGCTGCCAACGAGTCGGAAGCGCGGATCTCCGGCCACCTTCTGGTTGATTTGTTGGGCCGCTCGAGAGCGCCCCAGCGCATTGAAGATGGTTACTTCCAAGGCGATCACCCCAGGAAACGTCTGACGCTTTCGAGAAACGTCCGCTGAGTGAAGGACTGTTTGGTAATGTAGGCATCGGCACCAGCGGAGAGCCCACGGCGCTTGTCCTCATCGGTGTCCCGACTGGTCACCAAGATGATTGGCACGTCGCGATAGGTGGGCATGGCCCGCAGACGGGACGCCAACTCGAAGCCGTTGAGCTCTGGCATGTCGACGTCCAACACACAGAGTTGGAAGGTATGCTCTTCGGCGAGTGAGAGCGCCTCCAGTCCGTTCGTTGCGGTCAGCACCTCGTAGCCTGCCGCAGTGAGGATGTTCTTCTCGAGGGTTCGGGTGGTCAGAGAGTCGTCGCAGACGAGAATCCGCAGGTGGGGAAGCGCGTCTGCGACCCAGCCGGTATGTTCGGTTCTGAGGGTCTGGCCCAGCGCGCTCTCCAGCAAGTCGTTGGGGTCGAGGATCACCATCACCTCACCACTCCAGGTCACTGTAGCCCCAGCCACATTCTTGATCTTGCCCAAGCTGCGCGGAATCTCTTTGACGACCATCTCACTCTCCCCGACGAACTCGTCGACGAGAAACGTGACCCTGCGCTCATTGGCTTGTACGACCGCCCCGAAGAGCATCGATTGCCTGGAGTGGTCGATGAAGTCGTCTTCGTCCCAGGTCCTCTCTTGCTCGACTTGGAAGTTGGGCGGGACCTCCAAGATGTCGCTGAGGGGCACGACTGAGACGTACTGCCCTTCGAAATCGACGACCGGTGCGCCTTCGACGGTGGTAATGGCTTGCCGGGGGAAGCGGATCAGTCGATCGAGCGAGTACATCGGCAGAGCAAAGTCGTGACCGAGCACTTTGATGATCACGCCCTGAACCGTCGCGAAGGTGAGTGGCATCGTCAGGCGGAAGGTGGTCCCGGCGTTCACAACGGTGCTGACGCTCACGGAGCCATGATTGAGGTGTACCGCCTGTCGTACGACATCCATTCCGATGCCTCGGCCAGAGACCATCCCGAGAGACGAGGCCGTGGAGAACCCAGGCAAGAAGATCACGTCAATGATCTCTCGGTCGCTCATGGCTTCGATGTGGGCATCCGGCATCAGGTTTCGGTCGCGAAGGCGATCGCGCAACAGCTTTGGATCGATCCCACGGCCGTCATCTTCGACTTCGATGTGCAGGGTGGCGCCGCGCCCCTCGACCTTGAGCTTGATCAGACCGGTCTTGCTCTTGCCCAGCGCCTCGCGTTCTTCCTCGGTCTCCACGCCGTGATCGACACTGTTGCGGAGCAAGTGCATGAGGGGGTCTCGAATGACGTCGAGGACGACCTGGTCGGCTTCGGTGTCCATTCCGACCAGCTCGAAGCGGAGCTGTTTTTTGCAGTGGCGTGAGGCGTCGCGAACGGTCCTTTTGAGGACATCTTCGAGCGTGGAAAAGGGCCTCATGCGAAGCCGCTTAATGTCCTCTGGGAGCCGTTCCGTCAGCAACCGCTCGGTCGTCGCCTCGTGGAGTGCCTGTCGATGGAACTCCATGAAGCGGCTCTCGAGCTTGTTGAGGCGCGCCTGGAAACTGTCCATCAGCTCGAGGCTGAGGATCGACGCGTGCCCAGACCGCTCGAGGGTAGCGCTGAGCCGATTCTTGACGTCTTGGAACTCGCGGACGAGCACACCGATGTTGTCGTCGATCTCACGGATGTCGCTGAGTCTCGCCTCGGACTTCATCCGGATTGTGATGATCTCGCTGATCTGATTGGTGAGCGCATCGAGCTTGTTGACGGCGATGCGCACGGTTCGCTGCGCCGAGCTCCCCGTGGAGTCAGCCTCGTCCTTCTTCTTCGGAGTTGCCTCGACAGGCGCGGCTGGTGTGGGCGGCGCTACGGGCGGGGATGACTCTGGAGGGTTCGGCGTTGGGGGCAACGGCGTTGCCGAAATGGGAGTGCGTCCGGGCGCTTCGACCGGTGCGGGGGAGACAGGCTCGGCGAGCGGCGGTGCTGGCGGCGCCGCGTTGAGCAAAACCTCGGCAGGAACGGGTTCTGGGGCGGGAGCTGCCACAATGGGAGGAGGAGGTGGCGCCGCAGGCTTCGACTCCATTAAATCCTTGAGGACCCGCAGTTTCTCTTCCAGCTCGACGCGAGGCTCAGGAGCCTCGCTGGTGGCCAATGCACGGATGGCATCGACCGCTTGGTAGAGAACGTCGAACACCACGGCAGTGGGGTGTTGACCGGTCCCCGCAATGGCGAGCAGCCCGTCTTCGAGGGCGTGACAGAGCGATTGGATCGCGCCGATCCCCGCGGCCCCGGCGGCGCCTTTGAGGTTGTGGGCGCGGCGAGCGAGGATGGAGTACTGCTCCTGCCGCTCGGCGTCGTGGGTCGCCTGCTCGAGGGCAAGCAGCGCACCCTCGAGGGCTTGTATCGTCTCTTTGACCTCCTCTGCGAAAGTCTCGAGAAGCAGTTTCTGGAAATCATCCATCAAGGCGAACTCTCATCGTCGGTTTGTGTCCTGGACCCCACGCGGGTTCGGGTCGGCATCAGCCTCCGATAATGTCGAAGTCAGCGAGGTTCTTCTTGCGATACTTGGCGACGAGCTTCTGCAGCTCCTCGCTGAGCGTCTGCAGGTCAACGGCGGAGTGCTCAATCTGCTGGGCGCCCTCGAGGCTGTCTTGAACAGACTGATGGATGGTGTCGATGGCCTCGATCATCTGGCTCATTCCCGAGACCTGCTGTCGAACGCTGGCGGCGATTTGGTGGGCCACGTCGCTGGAGCGCGCGATGGCTTCCGAGAGAATGAGCATGGCCTCTCCGGATTGACTGGCGAGGGCGACACCCGACTCCGCCTGCTTGCTCCCGGCCTCTGTGACGAGGACGGCTTTGTTCGCGCTGCTGAGGATCTCGTTGAGGATGCCACGGACTTGGTTCGTTGCCTGCTTCGACTGGGTGGACAGGGTTCGCATCTCGGAGGCGACGACGGCGAAGCCTCTGCCGTGCTCCCCCGCGCGGGCGGCCTCGATGGAGGCGTTGAGCGCAAGGAGCTTCGATTGCTCGGCGATGTCCTTGACGGTCGCGATGATGTCCCCAACCGCCTGGGTCTTTTCGGACAGCGCCAGAATCGTCTGAGCGATGGACTCCACCTGCTCGCGCAGCACGTTCATGCCCTTGATGGAATCTTCGACGGCGCGATGTCCCTCGTGGTAGGCGTGCTCAGACCGGCCCGCGACCTCGATGACCTCTTTGGTGCGCTGCTCGCTCTCGCGGGCCATCTGGGCCAGCTCGTGGATGGCAATGTTGGTCTGATTGACGCTGGAGGCCTGCTCGTTTGAGTTGTGCGCCTGCTGACGAGCGCCCACGACGAACTCTGTGGCCGCGCTAGACATGTGCGCAACGATGCTTTCGAGGCTGCCAAGCATCTCGAGGAAGGACTTGCGAAGCTCCTCGAGCCCTTGAACAATGGGAGCGATCTCGTCGCCTGCATCGAGGACGATTGGCCGGTCAAAATCGCCGGAGGTCATCCGGTCAATGATGGTGTGGACTTGCTCCACTTGCCTGGCCAACTCACGCCTTCGACGGGTTTGGTGATCTGTGAGGGTCTTTAGGCTGGTGCTCAGGAAACCGAAAGCATCGGCCAGCGGGATAAGCTGATCGGACTCGAGAACCAAGTTGACGTCGAAGTCTCCTGACGACATTCGGCTTACGGCGTCATAGACCCGCTCGAGATCGTGGGAAATCCGGGTTCGGAAATCGACGTGGTCGGTCCGCTCGCCTTCGAAGCGCTCGACAACTTCGTTGATGAGAAGCGCGAGCTTGTCGATGTCTTCCTCGGCGCCATCGACCTTGAGAGGGCTGTATTCCTCTCCTTCGTCGAGGTACGCGCTGAGGGATTCGACTAAGGTTTCGATGGTGAGTGGAGCAGAGGCGTCGAGTTTTTTCTTGGCCATTCGATTCACCTGACTTGGGATGACAGAAGCATGCAGAGGAGTAGCAACAATCGAGGTTCCCGACTAGCGATGCGGGTGTGAACTTGGCTCAGCCTCCCACGGCGAGGCGCGGGTGAGTCACCAACGCGTCAACGTCGAGCAGGAGGGACTTGCTGCTGGTGATGCCCCTCATCACCTCGCGCTCCGTGCGACTTACTGTGGCGGGGACTGTGCCCACCTCGGATTGGCCGATGGGTTGGACGTCGAAGAGCTGGTCGACCGCCAGCGCGAGGGTATAGCCGCGAGACTCAATGATCAGCAGGGTCGTCGGCTGTGGCAGGGCTTCAGTTCGCCTGAATCCAAAAAATTCGACCAGATCGACGACCGCAGAGATCTCCCCGTGCACCTGCACCAGGCCCAGCAGGAACTTCGGTGTGCAGGGAATCACGGCGATCTTCTCGACGATCCGAATCTCTTTGAGGTGCTTGAGATCGACGCAGTACTGTGTCTCGCCAACCCGAGCGGCGACAAAGTGATAGACGTCGCGGTCGGTGAGCTGATCGGAGAAATTCGCCGGGCGGGCGAGCAGCTCCGCGCGTTCGTCGAGCAGCTTCCGCTTTGCCTCGGGACCCAAGCGAAAGGCATGAATCTCCCCGCTTTTGGTTCGGCTGTTGGATGCAGGCAATGGAGTCCCCCTCGAGCGGTCAATGCTCATTTCCGGAACGAGTCCCAGTTTCGGTGCAAAAGGTACCGAATGTCGCCAGCGGTCACATTCGAAAGCAGCGGGACACGCGCATGGTCGTCAAGTCCGATGACCAGCCTGGAGAGGTGACGCATGGCCCACTGAGTACGGTCCCAAGCGATCCCCCAGTACCTTACGCCGACCAACCACCAAAGATAATAAGCGGTAAGGTTGTCAGGATCGCAATAGACTGCGCGCCGAAGAACCTCGATGGCTCCATCGGGATCTTCCCGCTCCAATCGCACCAGCGCCAGCAGGCAGTGGTGGTTGGGTTGCAGCGGCTCTTGGACGATCAACTCTTCGCAGGCCGCCTCGGCTTCATGCTTCTTCCCTGAGGCCAAGAGTGCGCGGATTCCGTCATAGACCGAGGAGACGGCCAAATGGGACAATGGATCGTCGAGCTGTGCCTTGGCTCTCGGGTTGAGTTCGGTGAACCGCTCGACTTTTGGCGGGTCGACTTTGGCTGGCTTCAGCGTTTGTGTGGGAAGAGGGTCGGAGGCTCTCGAGCGCGTGAGCCGCTTGGTTGCCTGCGCAGGTGGTTTGGCGAGAAGCGGCGCCGGCACTGGCGTTCCTGGCGCGGAGGTCGCTCGGAAGATGGGGTTATTGCTCGCCGCACCCAAACGCTCGAGGGCCTCCTCAAAGAACCGGGTTGACCAATCGCGGTCTTTCGTTCGGGTGTAGATCGTTGAGCCCAGCACGAACAATCGCTCCACCAAGCTCGCCGCACCGTCAATTCGCTCGACTTGTCCTGGAATCAGAAAACCATGGGGTGCCAGTCGTTTAGAGAGAACTTGGCCTGCCCGATTTCGGAAATCCTCACGGAGGTACATGAGGAGATTCCGGCACAGGATCAAATCGAAACCCTGTGGCGGGAAAGCGGGCAAGTCCCTGTCGACGGCGACATGGTGATAGACGAACGTGACCTTCTCGGTGATGGCAGGGTGAAGGGTCAGGTGCTTATTCTCGAGAGTGAAGTAACGACGCTGAATACTGTAGGGCGTTTGCCGAAAGGCCCACTCGCCGTAAGTGGCTCTCTTGGCTTGTTCCATCGCTTCGGCGTCGATGTCCGTGGCGACGATGTGAATCGGGAGCTCGTGGGCACGCGGGTCGAGGTCGCGCAACATGATGGCGAGGGTGTAGGGTTCTTCGCCTCGGGCACAGCCTGCGGACCAGATGTATACGGGTTGCTTCTGAGCGCGCGCGAGGAGCTCAGGGAAGATGACCTTGTGAAGGGTCTTCATGTGATTCGGGTTGCGGAAGAAGTACGACTCCCCAATGGTCATTCGACCGACAAAGCGAATCCAAAGTTGGGAGCCCTCGCTCTCTTTCTTCAAGGCGTCGGCGAGCTCGCCAATGCTCTGCATGGAGAGTTCTTGGGAGAGCTTGCGCGCCTGGCGAGCCATAAGGGTACGGAATTCGTTGGGCAGTTCGTAGCCAATCCGAGTGGAGAGCAAGAATCTGAGCTTTTCGACGGCGCTCAGCTCCTCGTGGCTCAGACTCACAGCACTTCCCTCGCCAGTCGCTTTGGGTCGACGACGGCGACCAGCTTGTGCTCGATCAGGGCGACGCCGCTGATAAACCCCCGCCTGAGGTTTAGCTCCTCGCGGTGTTGGTAGTTGTCGGGCGTCGTCTCGTAGATGTCCAAGACCTCGTCGACCACGACCGCGATTCGTGTGTCGCCCTCACTGAGCACAACGATCACCTGCTCGGGGTCGGCCTCTTGGACTCCCTTGCCCAAGAGGCAACGCAGATCCAAGACGGGGACGGCCTGTCCTCGGATGTCGATGAATCCTTGCAGCTCGGGCCTGGGGTCGAGGGCCTTGGAGAGGCTGACCATGCGGACGAGCTCCTGTAGGTCATGGGCGGAGAAGCCGATGTAGAGGTCGCCCAACTGAGCCAGCAGAAGGAGGCCTCCGCGTTGAGGTTCGACTGCAGGGGGTTGCGAGACCGAGTTGGAGTCGAGCTCGATGCCCAGCTCATTGCAGAGCACTCCAAGCTCGCCCAGAACGCTCTGGAGCCGGGACTCGAGTTGACGACGACGCTGTTCATCCAAAGGAGTGCTCGACTGTGACTGGGTTCGAAACGCTTCAGACTGGACTCTCTCATGGCTTAGAGAACCTCGTCAGCGCTGTCAACGACGCCCGGCCCGGCTCGTCATGAATCGGCTTTCGAATTTCATTCTGGCTTGCCGATGGTGTGTCCCTCGGAGATCGCCTGCTTGACGAGCGAAGCTCAAAGCCCATTATGCGGGCTCGGTCCACTGGGACTACGGCCAGATGTGGAGCGGATTGCCGCAGTGCTCTAGCGCAGGATCTGGCGAGTCACAGAGCAAGAATATTTGCCCGAATCTCCAGACCAAACGAGGGTGGCCAGGGAAGTCGTTTCGACTGGCGTGATGCCGAACGAAATTTTCGCACCCCGCTCCGAAGTTGGCGAAAGTCCCGGACTCGATTGAGGTCCTGGCGATTCGAAACCCTGAAGATCTGCGCCGCCTCTGTTGCTTTCTTTGACGGCGTATCACCACAGAGAAGTTATGACGACTGCCGGTGGGCTGGCCCGAGGGATCATAAATTCCTTCTCCGCGACGACTGTCGCCTTGGTGCTCCTGATATTACTGGGTGGGATGGCGAGTGGCAGCCCAAGTCCCATGGAGGTTCGACGGCTCGACCGGCTGCTCGACGAAATCACCGGGGCAAACCCGCCAGAACTCGCCTACCCCATCCTGTTGAGCCTGGACACCTTCGAAGGTGCCTTGTCCACGGAGCGCCTCGAGGAGTCGTTGACCGCACTCACGCGCTCGTCGGCCCACCCAATGGTGCGGGCGTTGGCAGCCTGGCGCTTGGCAGCGCTGCACTCGAACCTCGGGCAGGTCGAATCCGCCCGGGAGGAATTGCGGTCGTTGGGAATGCTCGAGAGATGGCACATCATCGGTCCTTTCCCAAACGAGGGAATGGCGGGTTACGACACGGCCTACCTTCCAGAGGAGCGGATCGACGTCGGTGAAACCGTCGATGGCACTTTCCCCGAGCTTCGCTGGCGGAGCTTCGAGTCCAGGGGCCGAGGCGGTTATGTGCGGCTCTCTTCGGTGGTCGCCCCAACGAACAATTCGGTCAGCTACCTGGCCACTGTGTTGGAGTCCGACCGGCAACAGGACGCCGTCCTGTGGTTGACCATCGACGGCGCGTTCAAGGTGTGGGTCGCTGGGCAGCTCGCTGGAGAGCAGCGAGAAGATCAGGGAGGTGCTATCGACCGAGAGGGGTTCAAGGTCTCGCTGACAGCCGGGCCGAACCTGTTTCTTATCAAAGTTGCCAACGAAACTGGTTACGCTGGTGTCTCCGCTCGGTTGACCCACACGGACCTCTCCCCGTTTCCCATGCCGCACGGCAACACCGCTCCCAGCCTCGAGGTCGCGCTCCCTGTGGTGGGTGAAGACCACCATGTTCAGGCCCCGCTCGACAGCCTGGAGGTCTTGGTCGACGCGATGGATCCTACGGCGCCAGGCTACGCCTCAGCGAAAGCCTGGCTGGCATACGGGTTCCACCGAGTCCGACCCGGCGAAGCCAACCGGCCTTGGGAGGGCTTGGTCCTCGAGGCGCTCGCCGTTGCGCCAAGTGACGTCGACATCGTGACCATCGCCAACGAGGTACTCGAGGAAGACTGGAGGCGAAGAGAGACCGTCGAGGCCGCTCTGCTCGTCGCGCCCGATGACCCCTGGCTTCTTTCCTTGCGACTCGAGCAACTCCTCAACGACTCTTCGTACAGCCGAGCCACCGAAATCACTACGATCCTCGAGACCCTTCGAGGCGCAGAGCCCGACTCCGTCGTCGTCGCCTTGAAGAGCATTCGACGAGAGGGTCTTGACGGCCTCAAGGAGAGCGCTCTGAACGAGATCATCGCGCTGGCCGAGAAGAACCCGAAGGTCCTCGACGTCACGGATGATCTCTACTGGCGAGCCAAGAAAGCCGGTCGCACCGACCTCGCCACCAAGGCCGTCGAGCAGCTGGTCGAGATTCGAGGTGATATCGAGACCAACCGAGAGGACCTCTGCGATCTACTCCTTCAACGTGGCGATGATGAGGAGGCTCTCGCCGTGCTCGACGAAGGGCTTCTCCACCGCCCTGATGGCTTCGCGCTGGCTATTCGGCGAGCCGAGGTGCTTGGCTCGCTCGGACGTCTTGACGAGGCGCGACAAGCCTTCGAGCAGATCATCGCTGAGACACCGACAGCAGCCAGCCTCTATGAACAGTATGGGGACTGGTTGCTCAGGCACGACGACACCCCAGCTGCGCTGGAGATGTTCAGGACGAGCCTGCGGTTCGAAGCGCAGAACGAGAGCCTGCGGCGCTTGGTTCGGTATCTGGATCCGTCGGCCGAGTCCTTCGAGAGTCCCTACGTCATCTCTGAGGTCGACGCCCTTCCGAGCTCCACCTCCACCACGGACGATTACGCAATCCTGCTGGAGCAGACCATCACTTTGGTCCACCCGAACGGGCTCTCTTCCGTCTTTACTCAGACGGTCTACGAGGTGCTCTCGGACGAGGGAGCCAGCGCTCTGAAACACATTCCCATCTATTACACGCCGAACGAGGAGGTCCTCGAGATCGCGCTCGTCCGGGTGCTGAAGCCTGACGGGAGCGTCCGGCAGGCCTACGAGCGCGATGAATACTCAGTCGCCGACGAATCCATCCGGATGTACTACGACTACCGCCAGGTCCAACTCACCATACCAGACTTGGACGTGGGCGACCGTTTGGAGCTCCAACACCGCAAGAGCCAGGTCTCGCAGAGCAACTACTTCGACAACTACTTCGGTGATCTCTGGTTCGTGCAGGACACGGTCCCGAAGAATTACACGCGCTATGTGCTCCTGACCCCGAAGGGCTGGGAGATGTTCTTCCACGTCCAGGAGCAAGGCCCTTCGACCGAGATCGAGAAGGCGCTCGTGGGCGACCACATGGTCTATACCATCGAGCGTTTCGAAGTGCCGAAGATAGAGTCCGAGCCCATGATGCCTGGCTTTTCGGAGGTGGCCGACCACGTGATTGTCTCCACGTTCTCGAGTTGGAGCCAGGTGGGCAAATGGTACTGGAACCTCGTCAAGGACCAGTGGCTTGTCGACAAGGAGATGAAAGAGGTCGTCAAGAAGTTAGTGGCTGGGGTCGACTCCCGTAGGGAGCGAGTCAGCATCATCCACAACTACGTCTTGAAGAACACGCGCTACGTCGCGCTGGAGTTTGGTGTCCACGGGTACAAGCCCTACCGGACCACGGTCTGCTTCAGGCGTAAGTTCGGTGACTGCAAGGACAAGGCGTCGTTGACCAAGGTGATGCTCGAAGAGGCCGGCATTCCAGCCGACATCGTCCTCGCTCGCACGCGACGCAACGGTAAGATCTCGCAGGACCCTCCAACCCTCTCCATCTTCGATCACGCCATCAGCTACGTGCCCGAGTTCGACCTCTTCCTCGACGGCACCGCCGAATTCAGTGGCACAAGCGAGCTGCCCGCCATGGACCAGGGTATCGACGTG
>Ga0100380_10005210_pt1 | contig 13488 bp, 9 predicted proteins | sample CryGeymeta201504_FD_80417 | JGI IMG/M metagenome (GOLD analysis project Ga0100380, IMG submission 80417) | Groundwater microbial communities from Crystal Geyser aquifers in Utah, USA - Crystal Geyser metaG 2015-04 | ecosystem: Environmental > Aquatic > Deep subsurface > Groundwater | place: USA... | reverse complement strand
TTTTGTTTTGGTGAAGCCCCCCAATCAGGGATCACGAACGTAGTGAGTAATCCCGCCCCGAGTCTGAAAGCCACTAAAATTTTTCCACTTACCCAAAACCCTCTAAAGCTTTCAAGCGAGGATGCAAATAAAAAAACCGAAACTGCGAAGCAGGCGGTTTTTGTTTTGGTGAAGCCCCCCAATCAGGGATCACGAACGTAGTGAGTAATCCCGCCCCGAGTCTGAAAGCCACTAAAATTTTTCCACTTACCCAAAACCCTCCAAAGCTTTCAAGCGAGGTAGCCCTACGGGGACAATTGTCAAACTCTTTTGAGTAATATTCAAAAAAACCTTTCAAAAATATTGTCCGGTTAACCGGAGATCAATTTTCAAAGATTTTATGGGAAAAAAATTTTTCATATGTGTCCGTAACCAAACCTCATAAGCCAAAAATTTCAAGCTCCAAGTCCCAATTCCAATAACTGCTGGAACTATCTTCAATAAGAATTAATTCACTTCTCCGCACCGTCATCCGCTTCAACGCAGGAGACCGGCGAGACGGGTTCCACTTCTTCAACCTCAATCTTAGCCTTAGCCTTAGCCTTAGCCACTGCCTCAAGCTTATTCACAAATTCCTTATCTTCGTTACAATATCAATCACATGAAAAGAATATTTACTAGCCTACTGCTCCTTGCTACCGTTGGACTATCCACTCAGGCTCAGACACTTACATTTGAACCCGCTAAGGAAATTTCTCATTCTCTTTCGACTTGGGATATAGAAGAATTATTTGTCGATATCGGACTCGAAGAAACCGCAGATGTTACGTTTGCTTGGACCTTAATTGAGAATACGCTTCCAGAAGAATGGTCTTATTCACTTTGTGATGTGGGGCATTGTTATATTGGCATTCCTGAAAAAGCAACAATGGATCCTTTGACTAAAAAGCAAATGGATGATGGCGAACTTGGCTTCTTTAAAATTACCATCATAGCTGGTGAAGAAGCTGGAAAAGAAAATTATGGAAAAGGAAGAGCTCGTCTTTATGTGTATGACGTAAACAATATGGAAGGTGGAGATACCGTAACTTTTGACGTGGACTTCACTGCACCGAATTCTGTAATCAAAGTGAGTAAAACCGGATTGAAGGTATATCCTAATCCAAACAATGGAAACTTTACAATTGTACCATCTAGTCCGCAAGCATTTACCTATACTTTGAGTGCTGTAAACGGACAGGTAGTTGCATCTGGCAATACCGCCACTGTTAAGCTTGAAGGAATTACCCGTGGCATCTATTTCTTACAAGTGATACAAGAGGATGGCACACGGCTAACACAAAAAGTACTTGTCAACTAAATTGAAATTATTCAGAACTTTTATAGGATTATGGCTGCTTCTAATAGGCAGCCATTCTCTTTTTGCCCTAGCGGTGCAGAAATCGGTTTACATACACGCTGGTTTGATGGTATGTATTGATTCGAGTTTTATTCCAAGCTATTCTATTTCATTTTCTGATGCTTACTCCCAGCAGCAAGAGCTGATTCGATTAATTCATGGCGACACCTTGGAACTGACCATCTACAATCAAGACAGCATGGATCACTCCTTTTTCTGGAGATCGAAACCAAGCATGTCTACCCTCGTTGCTAGCGGTGGAAATGCATCAATCCAATATATCGGAACATTCTCCGGTGGAGATTATCTGCGAGGCAATAAAAGCAACGATGTGTATATGGGCTTGATACTTCCTCTATTTATTAGCAATGGGTCAAAATCGAGTTTCCTTTGGGATATCCATGAAAAAAACAAAACCTTCTCAGAAGAATTAATACAAGGCAATAGTGTCGATTTTGCCAATTACGACCCGGATTATTTCTTTATCAACGGTCAAGCAAATCCACAAACGCTCAACGATAGTCTGTCACGCGTGACAGGAAACACCGGGGATAGTATCCTTATTTACATAGTAAATAGTGGAAAATCTGTTCACTCACTTCATTTCCATGGCTATCATCTAGAAATTCTTCAAAGCAGCTTCAACAATTCAGATATTGGAAGATCAAAAGACACTTTTCCGTTGCGAGCAGGAGAAATCATGCTCTTGCTTTTGGTACCGGATAAACCAGGAGAATATCCAGTTCATGATCATAATTTAATTGCGGTGAGCGGCGGCGGCATATACCCCAATGGCATGTTTACCACCTTACTCATCCAATAAGCCATGCGGATACTCCTCGTTTTATTCCTCAGCCTATTTGTTCTGGCAAGCGACGCCCAGTCTAAAGTATTACTCATTGGAAGAAATCTCGGGACCAAGACATTGCCCGATTCCAATACCATAAGGACTTTCGGTTTTGCAAAGGGCCTCAATGATAATCCTTCGGTACCAGGACCAACCCTTCATGTAAGGGAGGGAGATTCTCTTACTATCGATTTTTGGAATATTTCCCAAGGCGCTGGCCATACCATTCATCTACACGGATTGGATGTCGACCAAGCCAATGATGGAGTCCCTCACCTCTCTTATACGGTTGAGCATATGGAACATGGCTATTATAAATTCAAGGCTCCGCATCCTGGCACCTACCTTTACCATTGTCATGTTATTTCTTCCATCCATGTTCAAGCAGGCATGTATGGAATGTTGATTGTACATACCAAATCTGATTCCCTAAAAACCTGGGAAGGTGGCTATCGTTTCGACAAAGAATTCGCCTTATTAACCAGTGAAATTGACACCTTCTGGCACCAAGACACGGTGCTAAATCAAGGACATGATCACATGATCCATACGGCTGTAATCCCGAAATTTAATCCCCAATTTTTTCTGGTGAATGGGCATGCCAGCCGAAATGAGCGTGAGGTAGATTCAATTCATTTTAAGGCAGGAGAAAAAGTATTCCTGCGCCTAGCCAATATTGGCAACCTAGCAAACAAATACCATTTCCCATCCTTCTTGAATGCACAAATTGTGTCATCGGATGGTCGGGCATTGCCGAGTGCTGAAATGACGAATGAGCTTTGGGTATTTCCAGGCGAACGATACGGAGTGCTTCTCGATGCAACACTTCAGGGTAAAGACTCAATCCAACTTGGTTTTCACAATATGAATACCTTGAAGGAAGAGGGTCGCGCATCTTTGCTTACGCATGTTCAAGGCTCACTTGGTATTCGGACGGCAGAAGACGTTGGAATTGCCGTTTTTCCCAACCCCGGAAATGGGCATATTTTCTATTCTATTCCTGCATCTCTCAGCATTCAAGGGGTTCAGGTATATTCGAATAAGGGTGAGTTAGTTTTTGAAACTAATGCGATTACAGGAAGCCTCAACTTAGGCTTATTCCCAAAAGGCCTGTACCATATTCAATTTATTGATGAAGATGGGCATTCCTATTCTATGACTTATTTGAAAATAGACCAGCAATAACTCCCCTCCTATTGGTTCCGGCCATTTAAGCTGCTGATGGATAAAATTAGCAAAAGCTGCTCGGGCTTAACTTGCCAATTCCTTCAATGCGCTCTTCAATCTTTCAATATCCGCAATCGAATTACTTAAATGTGGCGTAATGCGCACCCCTTTCACTATTGGATGCTCTATCGCCACGGTGAAAATCTGATAACGATCCCATAAGGCCGCGGAAAATTCCGTTGCAGTCATTCCTTCCATAGTCACATTGGCTAGTGCACAAGATGATCCGGCATAATGCGGCGTATTGATTTTATACTTCTCTATTTTTCTGACCTCTTTAGTCCAACTCTCTTGCAAGTAGCGGAGGCGTGCTTCTTTATTTTTTACTCCACCCATCAAAGCATTTAACTCAACCGCTTTTCCAATGGTTTCTATGGTGGCAATCGGACGTGTTCCTTGATGTTCGAAGCGGCGAATATTGGTCTTTTCCATTCCTCGATCTCCCATCAATGGCCAAATTTGAGGAATCCAATGGGTATTCATATATAGAAAGCCTAGTCCTATTGGATTGCACATCCATTTATGTAAACTACCTGCTACAATATCTGCACCGCAATCTTTCCAATTGAAGTCAATATGGGCCACTGAATGGGCTGCATCTACTGCGATACAAATTCTTGGGTTCCTTTTTCTTGCTTCCTGTATGATAGCCTTCAAAGGAATAATTTGTCAGCTTAAATTGATCAAGTGTGTAAGATGGAGCATGCGCGTATTAGCATCGACCACCTGCATATAAGCCGATACAAGCTCCGATTCATCTTTTGGCGTGAGGGGAACTTTCACCACAATTAGCTTAATACCAAATCGCTCGACCGCTTGCTCAAAAGCCTCATTCATAGAGCCATAGTCTTGGTCGCCAATTACAACCTCATCTCCTGCCTTCCAAGGGAATCCGGAAATCAGAATATTCAAGCTTTCAGTGGTGTTTCGCGTGAAGGCCAAGTTTTCGGTATCCCACTGAAAAAATTCAGCCAAGTCCTTTCTGGATTGTTCAATCGCATCAACCTGTTCCCTCCGCATATAATAGGAGCTGCGACTTTGAATATAATCTTCCCGCTCTTGATGAAATGCATGGATAGGCATCGAAGCATGGGAAAAATAGCCGTTTTCCAATTGACAAAATGATGTTACACGAGGAAATAATGCTTGAATCTTAGCCCAAGCTTTTTCATTTGCTGGGTCACTGAAATCTTCTTCAAAATAGCCGCTTGATTTTAGGTCGATTAAAGAACTTCTTTCTTCTGTGTCTACATGAAAGTCTTGGTTAGTATCCAATATTGGATGTTTAAAGACACCAAATATTGAAAGGCTTGCGCTGTTCTGCATAAAAGTTCGACGATCCATCAATTGGTTTTTACCTAAGGATAAAAGTTATGTTAAAGCCAATGATCATCAAAGTTTTGGAGTCATATCAATGAAGTTCCACAAACGCGATAGCTGAAAGTTTAAGCTAAAGTGAATAGACTCCGACCATTGTTTTCCATTCTCAGGCACGTGATTGGCGAATCCATTGCTCGTGATTGGAAAATAAACAGTGAACACGCCTAAACCAAGACCGAGTCCGCCTTCATAATAAAGGTCTCCAGCATAAGCAGCAGATACATAAGGCTGAAAAATCTTATAGGCATAAGCAACATGTGCCGATAGCAGCAGATCGTTTGCATAATTTAATGATATAAATTGTCCTTGATCAAAGAGGGATTGATTTTTTCCAAGCCACCCTGCGCGACCGTTATTTGCTCGGTCAATGCGATAAAAATCTTGGGCAAAATCAGGACTTGAGTTGGTAAACATTAGCACAGATTGCCCGTCTGCTAGTTCTAAATTCAAGCCTGCATAGGCACGGAACAGGAGTCTCGTTCCTTTTGTAATGCGTTGAGAACGGAAATAACTTCCTTCTAAACGAATGAAATTGAAGGCGTTCTTCAGGTAAGTATAGCGGGCACCAACTTTAATATTATCCTTTACCAATGCATTGCTATGCACCTTCTCCCATCCAACTCGGGCAATAGCCATGGGGTTTGAGTATGCAAAAAACATGGTGTCTTGTCTGTTGCTCCCCCATGCATAATTGGTGTTTTTCACCAAGGCATAACTTATGAAAATATTGTTTTTATGATGCTCCTTGCCGCCCGTTTCGAAAAAGAAATCGAGTCGTGGTTCAACCTTATCATATCCGGCAAAACGTTTGTATTGGGTAGCAAAACGAATTTTATTAATCGTTTTATCCCGCAAGAACCAATCATACTTCATCATAAAATTACCTGCTAGCGTCTGGGATTCAATTCCATACATAGGCATGAAAACATAATTGAATTTTTTACCCTGTATATCATAATTATGAAAAATTCCTCCAATCATCAGCCCGTCATACGTATTCAATCCTAGCGCTGGTAGTATGTGTAATGTTTTTTTCTCATTTCGAGTAAACCCAGTAAGTAGGTTAATTTTTAATTTTTCGCTTCTTTTAAAGAGACCTTTCGTTTTTAGTCGATTATTTCTTACCGATAAATCACTGCTGTGGTAGCCCGCGTCAATCACAATAAAATCACACGCTTCGCGGATTATCGATACTTCTTGGTTCTCTATATGACCTTCATACCAATAGGTTTTAATGATACTATCATTTTTAAGAATACTTATAGAATAAGGCACAGCCACTTCTCCATTATTTCGCACCGTAAACGTGAAGTTTTTGTCATCTTGACGAAGCGCTGTCAGTTTATAGTCGGCTTGTTGTTCTGTATTGAAGAGTCCCTCGAAAAACCAATCCAATTTTTTTCCTGAAACACCTTCAAAAACATCTTGAATGTCTTTCGGCTGTGGATGTTTAAATCCCCATTGGGCATAATAGCGGTGCATGCATGCGTCAAAAATTTCTTGGCCTAAATACTCCGCCAAATAATCAAGAAGAAACGCTGTACGTTGGTATGAAAGCAGTCCATATTGCAAATTACTTAATTCGACAGACGGCGTATTGATAGGCGCTTGTATTCCATAACTCGCAAAGAAATTGGATGAAATATAATCAAACCACTGTGGGCCAAAATCTTTACCAAGATTCGGTGGCAAACCTACTTTTGATCCAAAAGACTGGTTCGGATAAAATTCGCGCATATAACGTCCTTCCACATAAGAATTAAACCCTTCATCCATCCAAGCATGCTCTCTTTCGTTGCTACCCAGAATACCGTAAAACCAGTTATGACCAACCTCATGGGTAATAACATTATCCAAAGTCATGGAATCCCCGCCAGCGGAAATCACAGTAACCATTGGGTATTCCATCCCTCCGCCAGCAGAAAGTGCTCCTTGAACTGCGGTAGCAGAAGCATAGGGATAATCTCCCACCCATTTTGAATACGATTCCACGGCGCGTTTCACATAAGCAGCTCCCGCATTCCATGGCGAATTTTTTCTAGGCTCAAAAAATGCCCACGTTTCAATAGTTACACCGGAGCTTAAAACGGCTTCATCCTTCCTCACAACAAAGTTTTGAGCACAGAAAAAGGCGAAATCATGTACCTTATCCTGTTTGTAGGTAATGGTTTTCATCTTTCCTACTCTATCCTTATCAGGACCAAGTATGGTATCTTTTTTCGGAAAGGTTTCCAGCTTGGACAAGGTTTCTAGCCACTGCTTTTCATTTTCATTTTGAAGCACGCCTGTAGAAGCGACGCGATAATCTGCTGGTAACGTTATTTCGACCTCAAAGCTGCCAAACTCAGAAAAGAATTCACCCAAATCCAAGTAAGGCATTTGATGCCATCCATCCCGATCATATACCGCGGGTTTCGGATACCACTGGGATATTTGATACGAACGTCCAACATGTCCTAAACGACTAAAATCTCCTGGAATCTTTACTACAAAAGGCGTTTGAATTGAAGTAGAAGCTCCTGGTGCTAAAGGTGCTCTTAAATTTACTTTGCAGATATCGATATAGTCTTCATCATATTCCCAATGCAACGGACCTGATTTATCTGAAAAGGCAAGACTATCGATCCATCCGCGCATTGAATCTGCCGCAAAATGAAGTTTCCGGTTATTATTTCTTACCAACTGCTTCGCCAAAGCGGTGTTATTATTTCGATAGGCATTTGGCCATAGATGGATATAAATAAAATGAAGGGTATCTGGCGAATGATTCGTATAGGTGAACGACTCTTCGCCAAACAACATATGGTTCGCATCATCCAGCCGAACCTGAATTTGGTAATTCACTTCTTGCTGGAAATAGGGCTTTTCACCTTGAGCATTGGTTTGGGCCACCGAAAAAGAGAGAAAGAGTAGACAAAAAAGGAATAGACGCATGATTATGAAGCTTGTTCGTTGGCCGAATTTAAGACACAGGGGCCAAATTGTTTGAACTCCTCTACAAAATGACCGAAATCACCGAGCAATAGAACGCTTCGCAGGTCCCGTTTTTTCCAAGAAGTCGTATATTCGGAATACCAAATCATGAAAAAAACCCTTACTCTTCTATTCATTGGACTTTTCGTCCAGGGCCTAAGTTATGGCCAAGTTGCAAAAGAACGCGTGGTATTGATCGATGTTGAAACCAATCAACAGCCTGCTAGCATTACGCTCCGTTGGGATTATGTATCGGGAGTGACATCCTATTCCGTTTCTCGAAAAGTCCCTGGCGAATGGAAATGGACTGTGCTCAAAACACTAAGCGATACAGATACCCTCTATACCGACAATACGGTGGAAATTGGAAAAAGCTATGAATACTATGTTCAACGACAAATAGGCAATACCTATTTATATGGATTTGTTTCTGCAGGGATTGAGGTGGAATTGGTTCATTATAGGGGCGAAATATTTATTGCAGTAGACAGTGCCTTGCATGCATCCATTCCCGATGCCTTGACGCATTTCTATCAAAACTTGGTAGGTGATGGATGGCGTGTATCTCCAGTGGTTACTTCCTCAGATTGGAGTGTTGTCAAATTAAAAGACAGCATCAAATCTTGGCATATGCTCAATCCGAGTCGTCATAACGCACTTTTGCTGCTGGGCGATATTCCTGTTCCTTATTCCGGCAACCTGAATCCCGATGCACACCCCGTCCATAAGGGAGCGTGGCCTACAGATACTTACTATGGGGAATTTACGGGAAACTGGACAGATGAGAATAACTATACCGATGCAAGTAGACCTGAAAACATCAATACGCCAGGAGATGGAAAATTTGATCAAACGATCATTCCTGGAGAAGTTAGGCTTCAAATCGGACGTGTATATCTCGACAAACTCAGCACATTCGGACTCAGCCGCGACAGCCTTTATACCCGATATTTAGAAAAAGACCGTGCATTCCGAATGAACGAATGGGATGTTCCCCGAAGAGGATTGATTGATGATTTATTGAATGTTCTTGGAGGAGAATACCCCGGTCGGAATGGATTTCAAAATGGCAATGCTTTATTCGGAAAAGAGCAGACTATTACATCGTATGATACCTTTATAAAAATCCTAAGAACTGAGCCCTATTTATTCAGTCATGCCAGTTCTACCGGGGGATACACTAGCAATAAGCAGCTGAATTCTGGCATGTTTAAAACCGCTACTTACAGTGTCTTTCAAACTTCCTTTGGCAGCTATCATGGTGATTGGGACATCAACAATAATTTGCTCAGAGCAGAGATTGCCGGCCCAGGTTATGGATTAACGGCAGTTTGGGCTGGAAGGCCGCAATGGCACTTCTTGCACATGGCAATGGGAGCCCCTATAGGCTATTCCGCGCAAATAACTCAAAACAACTTTATTGATGCAAATCATCAGACCTATGACCCCGGTTATGGAGCCGGCTGGGTTCATGTAACCCTAATGGGCGACCCAACATTACGCTTGCACATGATAAATCCCGCAAGTGATCTTAAGGCGAATGCAAATACCGGTGGTGATCAAATTAACCTGACTTGGAAAGCAAGCTCAGACCCAGATGTTATCGGCTATTGGATTTACCGTTCCGATTCTATTTTCGGAATTTGGAACCCTGTAAATAGCAGCCTATTAACCGGAACGAGCCTTACAGACCTGCATCCACTCAAAGGAGAAAATCATTATATGGTTCGTGCAGTAAAATTGGAAGAAGTGCCTAGTGGAACCTATTATAATATGAGTCAGGGAATCTTTGCACAAACTATTGCTCCAAATGGCGACGGGAGTATTCAAGGTATCGACCAAGCCTCAAACATATTTATGCTATATCCTAATCCAAGCAATGGTACACTGCATATTAGTGCGACGCAATTAGACAGTGAATTGATTGAAGTATATGATGCGCTAGGAAAACTAGTGTATACCCAAAAAATTTCCTTCAACGCCAATTTGAATTTACACGCTTTAAACAATGGAGTCTATATCGTTCGCATTGGATCGCATACGGAACGATTCATACTAAGCAAATGAAATTAGACGCCGAATACTGGGACGAGCGCTATAGGCAACAAGAAACAGGATGGGATTTAGGAGAAGCCTCCCCTGCTCTTATTCACTTTATAGATGGATTGGAGAATAAGAATATGAAGATTCTAATTCCTGGCTGCGGAAATGCGTATGAAGCGGAGTACTTATTAAATAAGGGATTTAGCACCATTACCCTGCTCGATATTTCTCCTAGCCTTACCGATTCCCTTAAACTGAAATGGAAGGCTATAAAAGGTATTCAAGTCTGCTGTGAAGACTTCTTTGAACATGAGGGGCAATACGACCTCATTCTGGAGCAAACGTTTTTTTGTGCCCTCAACCCTCTTCGAAGGAAGGCCTATTGTGAAAAAATGAAATCCTTATTGAAAGAAGGAGGACAATTGGCAGGCCTTCTCTTTAATCGTCAATTCCCACATCAGGGACCTCCATTTGGTGGAGATATAAACGAATATCAACCACTCTTTACTGAGTTCTTCAAGAAGGTATTGATAGAGGATTGTGAAAATTCGATTGCACCGCGAATGGGTAGCGAAGTATTCATCAAGGTGGAAAAATAATTCCCTTCCATTCAGGCTGCAATCGGGAGAGCCTATTGACAGCCTGAATCTGTATTTATCTCGATTGAGCAGATCAAATGATAAATACTGGAAGGAAAATTTTTAGTTTCTTAGTCTAGTAACGCAATGAAAATGCCAAAATTGCACCAATGCATTAGAATTAATTCGCTTAGTTCTCTTCACCAAGACGCTTCCACTTCATTTTAAGTTGCCCAGATTCGACAAAAATTTAATTAAATTTTAATCCAAGGCATCCGGGCTTTTAACTCCTTTTCCTTTGAGGCCAAACCAGCCAGAAATTTTTGATGAGCATCAGTATCTGGGAAACGGGGTTTATGCGCTTTACCTAGGCTTAATTGATGTAAATCCTTGAGTTGTGCTTGGGTCCACTCATCCATACAAGTGGCACAAAACTGCTCGAAAACGGAATCTGTTGCCGCATAGTTGGGATGAACCAAGTCGAGATCATACCAACGATAATCACGCAACACATCAATTACCCACTCATAGGCTGGAAAATAATCACACTGGTCATTTGATTCTGCTATGCGATGTACCGCTTCGATAAGCTGAGCCTTCGAACGATTATTTGCGACTACGCCATCCCTTATATGACGAACTGGACTCACTGTAAAAATGAAGTGTATGGCTGGATTAAAACTGCGCAGCTCATCGAGCATACGCTGAAGAATTAAACTAATTTCATCGGCTTTGAGCAAGACTTTTTCAAAACGATCTGCTGGAAACTGATGGCAATTGGCCACGAACTCATTGGTCTCTTTGAAGCGATAAACAAAGGCAGACCCCAAGGTGATTATAAAATGTTTTGCCTCCTTTAAACCTTCGCGCAGAACTTGCATGGAAGCATTCATTTTCCTTATAGCCTCGTCTTCGTTCATGGATGAAAAGTCAGAATGAAACTGAAGACTTTGATAGCGTTCATTATAATAATGCAGACTATCCGCTAAAACTTCTTCTTCATGAATAGCTCGTGATACATGGCGTGCCAATGAATCAGGATCAAAAATAATTCCACAAGGGTTTACGGTAGTTTGAAAATACCGACTGCTCAGGGTGCCTCCAATATTCCCTGTAAAGCAGGAACCCATCAATACGATCGGCTCACTATGATGGATTAAACTACTGGGTTTTTCAAACTTTAAATCGAGCATCCACTTCATAGCACGAAGGTATTGGCTTTGCTTGAAAGGAAATAAAAAAAGCCACCCTTTACAGGATGGCTTTTCTTTATATATTCATTTCAATTATTGTCGAATCAACGAAACCGTGCCTTTATAGGTTTTCTCCGGTTCTCCTCTCAATTGGTAGGTAATCACTACATAGTATACTCCCGCTGGTAAATCAGCTCCGGTATTGTTTTTCTTACCATTCCATGGGACAGTTGGATCTGTGCTTTCAAACACCTTCTCCGAGAAACGATTGAAGATTTTAATTTCATATTTCGTCCAATTCTCAATTTCCACTACAAACTCATCATTTATCCCATCGCCGTCGCCGGGTGTAAATACATTAGGAATATTGATGGATACCTCAAAGGTATTTTGAATCGTAGCGCAGGCTGTATCATAACATCCTTCTGGACTTAATACTACCAAACATACATCGTAGAATCCGGTATTATCTCCGTAGTTATGTTCTGCATCAGGACAATGTACTGGATCTACCTGTGGACATTTCGTAAATTCATCTCCATCTCCAAATCTCCACCATGATTCTACAAAGTTAGTCGACGTGTTCTTGAACTTAAACAGCGGCATACCCGTTGTATCGATGGTAAAGTTTGCATTTACGTCACGTACCTTAATCAAGTAAGACTTCCATTGTTTACACTTCGGCTCACCTGGAGCTGGCGTATAGTCTGGAGTGAGTCGAACAACATACTCGCCTTCCCCGGCATATTTATGGGTAATCTGACGCCCTCCTTGGTTTTTGTCTAAGGTGATGATTGTGCCATCTCCCATATCCCAAATAAAGGTGGTATACGTTGTGTCGGAAGTATCGGTAAAGGTGATAATCTCATTTGGACAAACTTCCAATTTCGACGGGATGAAGTCTACTTTCTTCTCAGGAAGTACAGTTACTTCAATCACACGAGGCGAACCGGGGAATGAGTCTGTACATTTCTCTCCAGTTAAGGGGACAATATCATTCTGCTCAAGGAGTAGTTTGTATTTTCCTGCTTTCGAATAGGTATGATAAACAACCGTATCTGATGATGTCGTAATCGAGTTACTATCTCCAAAATGCCAAGTCCAGCTTGAATTATTGGTTGGGTCCAAGGTATAGTTTCCTAAGTACACAGTATACGGTGCACAACCAATCGAATCAATTGTAAAGTCGAATCGAGGTTGAGGTCCGGCAACAGACACCGTTCGAACCAAAGTATCAAAACAGCCCATCCGGGTTTCAATGATCAACTTCACATCATAGTCACCAAAACGCTGGTAAACATGCGATGGATTGATAATTGGAGGAGCAACAGGGTTATCAATGGTAGAATTCACAATAGGTGAGCCATCACCAAAGTCCCAAATCCAACGAATTACGCTATCACATCCAGTTCCATAAGTCAAGCGACATGGATCATAAACGCGTGATGAGTCGAAGAAGTTGATAATCGGTTTACAGTTACCAATATTAACCGTAAAGTTAAAGTTGGCTTTTCCACCCGTTACATCTACTTCTAACCTCATGGTATCTCTACATCCAACAGAGTCAATAAACTCAGCTCTTACGATATAATGTCCTGGAACATTATAGGATACTGATAGTGGGTTAAAACGTAATGTCGTAAATCCAGTTCCTTGTCCGAAATCCCAATTGGTTGTTTCATGGAATGGTGTTGGAATACGTGGATTACCCGCTGGGTCTTGGAAACGATTGCCGCCTCTCCAGTAATTATATGGAACAAACTGTGCTCCAGTAATTGGATCTGGCTCGAGCAAGAGATAAAGTGATGTATCAACAAATTCTACCAACTCATCCTCACAAATAAGCGTTTTATTTTGACCAATCGCTTT
>Ga0100380_10005208_pt1 | contig 13489 bp, 12 predicted proteins | sample CryGeymeta201504_FD_80417 | JGI IMG/M metagenome (GOLD analysis project Ga0100380, IMG submission 80417) | Groundwater microbial communities from Crystal Geyser aquifers in Utah, USA - Crystal Geyser metaG 2015-04 | ecosystem: Environmental > Aquatic > Deep subsurface > Groundwater | place... | reverse complement strand
TGTAGGTGGCGATGGGGGCTTCGGTGCAGGTGGTGGTAGTGGTCAGACGGGCTCAGCTCTTGAATCGGGAGTTTCTGGTATCGGTGCTGGGGAGACGAGCGGTTCGACAAGTGGTGGCGGCGGCGCTGCTTTTGGCGGAGCTATTTTTGTTAACGCCGGTGGCACTTTAAATATCACAGGATCAACCACATTTACAGGAGGTGGGGTAAGTGGGGGGACAGGATCAAATACCGGTACCGGAGTTGGCGTCCATTTATTTGGAGTAGGAACTCCTAGGGACTTAGCAAATCCTAGCGCCCCTTCAGCTTCTATTATTTTTAATCCCGGAGCAGGTTTGACAGTCACTCTCCCAGGATCTATTGGGGACGATAGTTTAAATTCTATACCAGGAACAGGTAATGTAACGCCCGGAGATGGGGTGGGTATTGGTTTTACAAAAAATGGGGCAGGGACTTTAGATTTGAGCACTGGCTCTGCAACAAACACTTTCACAGGTACAATTTATATAAATGGCGGCACTTTAAAGGTTCCCACATCGGCATCTGATGCATTAGGAAGTCTAGGGACAAACGTTTTGTCTTTCGGAGGAAATGCAACACTAGAAATGACAGGGACCGGTAGCTTTGGGGTTCATCCAATGACAATTGCAAGTGGCGTAACGGCAACAATTTCTATGCCCGCTGCAGCAACATCGACAATAGGGGGGACGATCACAGGCCCAGGTGGTCTGACGCAAGGAGGAGCTGCTACTGGGGTTCTCCTTTTGACATCAGGAAGTGATACGAATAATTATAGCGGTCCTACAACTATTCCTAATGGGGTTATAAAGGCGGGAACTATAAATGCTTTTTCTAAAAATTCAACCGTTACTTTAGGAAATGTGGCTACAGCTGCATTAGTTTTAGATAATTATGACAATACAATTGGGGCATTGTCCGGAGGGGGAACTTCAGGTGGCAATGTATCATTGGGAACGGGGACATTGACAGTTGGCTACAATAATGAGTCTACTTCTTTCGGAGGGAGCATTAGTGGAACTGGGAAATTAGTAAAAATTGGATTGGGAACACTGTCTCTTAACAAAACAAATACATATATAGGGTCTACAACTATTTCATCGGGAACTCTCTCGATTATATCACCTGGAACTTTGAGCTCATCTTTAGTCACTGTGAACTCAGGAGCCACCCTAAAAGGGAATGGGACCATCAACGGTAGCGTGGTAGTTGATGGGCAAGGGAGAATTCAACCAGGTACCTCTGTTGGAACTTTGAGTGTGGGTAGTTTGTCTTTAGATTCTGATGCTCTTACAGTTATTGAAGTGGATAATACGGGCGCTTCACGAATTAATATTTTAGGATCTACTGCTGGCAACGCGATGGTTGGAGGAACTGTACAACTTATCATATCTCCCACTTTGACCATACCGCATCCCGATCTACCTATTATAACAGCACCTAACACAACAATTACGGGAGCTTTTTCAACACTTATAGATAATGACCCTGCCATCGGCTATCAGTTAATATCTACCCCTAATACGATATTTTTACGGTTTTTTGCGATTGCATTTTCATTAGATGGACTCATTGGCAATAATTTAAAATTAGCGGAAAAATACAACCAAGATATTGGGTTTTTCAAAACCTCTGGAGGAAGGGCTCTTGCCCGTTTAACAGGGGATGAGTTGGCAGAGTCTATCAACAATACATCTTGCGTAAGAAATATTTCGACATCGATGGCGGTACTCAATAGCGCTTTTACAATGGGTCAGCCGATCAGTTCTCACTCTAATACATATCGGGTAGAGCTTGCATCTGAAGGGAGCTTAGATGGAGAGCCTGGATTGCTCTCTCAACTGGTGATCAATACACCAAATGAGTTTTTTTCTTTTTGTCCTGGAAATGATGAGTTTGCGATTTGGGGATCATTACTTGGGCAGTATGCTCATCAAGATAAGCTTGCAACTAGTGAGTTTGATTTCAATCCCGCCTATGACTTTTATACATTCGGGGGGATGTTAGGGCTCGATTATATCGGTACAGAAGATCTCCTTATTGGATTGGGTTTAGGGGTACGTACCTAAATCTAAATCAAGATCATCATACGGGTAGTGCAAGCGGTGAGATCTTCTTTGGCTCCCTATATGGAAGTTATAGTCATAATAACTTTTATCTCGAGCCTGCCATGCTCGGGTCATATTCCCATCTTCAAAATAAAAGAAATATCGATTTCACAGGATTTTCAGCATCTGCAAAGGCTACGATTCCTTCATGGCAGGTAGTTCCTCATTTAGGAGTAGGCTACATTGGGTTAATCAGATCGAAAGATCAGTGCAAAACATTTTTTGTAGAGCCGTTTGCAGCTGTTGATTGGGCTCTTAGCTGGATCAACTCTTATAAAGAAAAAGGGGCAAGCCCATTTAACTTTAGCCAAAATGGATCTTCTGTTTCTCTTTTGCGTGGCGAGGGGGGATTAAAGTTTGTACAAGAAATTTCTTACTCCTGGGGAACCTTGCTTCTCGAAGAACGGGCAAGTTATGTAAATAAAACACCCTTCTCTCTTGATGATATGACAGTTGCTCTCATTGGAGCCCCTGGTGATCTAGCTCTTTCCACATTTCAAGAGGTTCAACACCTTGGAAGCGCCGGGCTTTCTTTAACAACTCGATGGGGCTCTCAGTTTGATCAATTGCTCCACCTTTCCTATCAGGGAGAGTTTGGATCAGGTTACATCTCGAATCAAATCAACGTTAAGTTCACAAAAGAGTTTTAAAAGGGACTTGAGATCTAAAAGTAGGGATCTAGGGGAAGGTAAGCAATCCCTTTAATAGGGGAGGTGTTAAAAGACCCAATCTGGATTTCATGCTTGATCCTTCCAGACAAAAGAGGTGAAGTTCTAAAGAGCTCTTGAAGAGGACTTTTTTTCTTTACAAGCTCAACTACCTGATAAGTCTCCTCTTTTCCGATCTTTGAAGCTTGAGCAAGCTCTCTTAAAGCTTTCTCATATTCACTTGCCCCATCATCAATGAATCCTAATTTAGCTGCGTCCGGTGCTGAGTAGATTTGGGCCCCATACTCTTCCACAAGGAGTTCTCGCGTAAGCTTTTTTCTCTCAAGTGCAACTACATCGACAAAGCGGTTATAAGACTGTAATAGGAGGTTTTGTAAATCGCTATCCTCTCCCTCTTCCCAAGGTCTAAATGGGTTTAAATGGTCTTTGTGCTTGCCTATGGCTATTGTTTTAGAGCCAATCTCCCAGCGCTCTAAGAGCTTATGAACATTAAGAAAGGGAAATGCGCATCTAACTCCAATACTTCCTATTACGCTTGAAGGAGCAGATAGTACTTTGTCGGCTGCGCAAACAATGAACATTCCTCCTGAGGCGCAATAACCTTCTACGTAGGCATAAATGGGGATTTGGTACTTTTCCTTGTACGCCTTGAGCTTTCGATAAATTCCATCAGAATCGACAGCACTTCCTCCTGGGGAATTTACCTTCAATAAGATCCCCCTAACCCGATTATTAGAAAAGGCTCCTATTTGCGATTCGATGAGCTGTGATTCCACCTCCGCTAAGCTTAAATCATCAGCTCCTATGACCCCATCGATATTTATTTGTAAAATAATAGGGGCTTTTTTAGGAAGGCACTCCTTATTGCCATCTGCATCTGGCAAGATAGACGGTTGGAATTTCATCTTTACTTTTCCAGATCGATTTAAAAAACGGGATAGGAGGGAAAACAGGGTGAAGATGATGAGGATACTTACAAATGTTCCTACCATTGAGGAGATAGAATGGAGAAAAGAAGTCCAGTGTTCTGATTGCATAAGAAGGGCCTTATCAAGTTCTTAAAATCTGTATATTGCAAAATTGTTTTGAATAATCAAGTAAAATATTTATTTTAGTTGATTAAAATTAAAATAATTTGTAAAATATCATTTTAATAAATAATTAGTTAGGAGAATTTTTATGTCTATTTTATCATTTATGTCAGGAATGAGCTTTAGTAATATTCCTTCAAGTCTAGAAGAAAAAGAGGAATCCCCAGTAGGCCTGGACATTATCGGGATTGTTGAGGCAGCAATGCTCCCCCCTCCATCGCCTAGAATTATCCCTTTATCTTTTCGAGCTCCAAACTCCGCAGATAAAATCCAGTCACTTACAAAAAGGTATATTCCTATAAAAACTAAGGCTCCTCAAAGGCCGTCAGTTTTTCATTATAGTGGAGAAAGAATTGACCCTTCAAAACCGATTCGAATGTATTATAAATAGAATATTTAGTTTTTGTTAGTTTTGTAATTTTGTTGATCTATTTCATTTTATATGATTAAATAATCCACTTAAAAATGAGGAAAGATTATGTCAGTACGACCTACAGAACAAGAAGCTAGACCTTTTTGGAACTCCCCCTTAGCAGCTCCTATTCAGGAAAATAAAGAACAAGAACTTAAGGCTAAAGGGGTTGAATCAAAGGTAGAGAAAGTTGTGGTTAAGGTTTTGAGTCGATCGAAAAAACCTGTCAATGAGTCAAAGATTATAGCGGGACGCTCGATATTTGATCCTTCGAAGACTACAGCTTTTAGGCCCTTCTCGTTTGCTGCTTGGGGAGAGCCTTTAAAAGAAGTTGAGGAGAAAGATACGAAGTAGTTGCGCTACTCTATTTCGGTTGTAGGACCAAGTAAACGCTTTCCGTTTAGGGCATTCCAGTATGTAGTCATTTGAGATCCGTCTGGGTTTTGCACTACGATGCTATAGACGGGGAGGAAAATTTCAGTTGTTTTTCTAACAGCAAAGTCATTTCCAAAGGCAGCTCTTGCGATGTTTTCTATTTGAGTGGCTCGATATCTTTTCTTGACTCTTAGAGCATGTTTTGTTGGCTTTGTGACAAGCCATTGATCGAGTTTTGTTTCTGGGATTACTTGAAGTTTTGGCTCTTGTAAATGAAGTCGATAAGTATTTCCATTTTGAACTATCAGACTTTTTTTTCTACAATTATCAACCCAATTATCTAGTACGTGGTTTTCAATATTTAAAAATCGAGAAAGACCTTCCCTGTCCCAGGTGCCACCGCGCGAGGCGAGTGCATTGATGATTTTAAATTCATGCTTGGTTGCATTTGAAGCAATGCAGTCTGTAAAACCGTGGGTTTTTTCCCAAGTGCCTGTATTAATGACCATTTCTCCGTCTACAAGTCCCCATAGGATTACCCCTTCTCCTGTCTTATCGTGGGTGCGAGTATATTTCACATCCATAAGTAGATAAGGGACAAACTTTAGGGTTGGATCGAGGAAGACGTGGTTATTGTCTTTAAGAAGCTCTTTTTTATGGGCATGCATGATTGTTTCTGCAGAATAACGAACCTCTAGAGTTTGAAATGTTGCAGAACTGAGGAGATCCTCAACTTTAGAGCGGATTTTAGGATTGTAATTCCAACCCCAAAATCCACCAAAGCCAATTACGGCAAGCATAAGTGATAGTATAACAGTTCGCATAGGCCCTTAAGCTCTTTGTAGCTTATTCCTTCATGGAAAGCAAGAACTCTGCGTTATTTGCTGTTTTTTTCAGTCTAGCTGAGAGGAGATTCATCGCATCCGCAGGGGTGAGATCGGCAAGACCTTGGCGGAGTAGATATATTTTTTCAAGTTCTGCAGGATGAAACAGAAGGTCCTCTTTTCTTGTGCCACTCTTTATAAGATCGATAGCTGGCCATATCCGACGATCGGCGAGTCTTCGATCCAAGACAAGTTCCATGTTGCCAGTTCCTTTGAACTCCTCAAAGATCACCTCATCCATTCTAGAGCCTGTATCAATAAGGGCTGTTGCAATAATAGTTAATGATCCCCCTTGCTCAATATTACGGGCTGCACCAAAGAATCTCTTCGGTTTGTGTAGAGCGTTGGCGTCGACACCACCTGTTAAGATTTTTCCTGAATGGGGCTGAACAGTGTTGTAAGCTCTAGCTAGACGAGTGATGTTATCGAGAAGGATGACTACATCATAACCACATTCAACAAGTCTTCTCGCTTTCTCGATCGCCATTTCAGCGATCTGAACGTGCCTTTCTGGCGGTTCATCAAAAGTTGAAGCAATTACTTCCCCTTTTACAGTACGGATCATATCTGTCACCTCTTCTGGCCTTTCATCAATGAGGAGGACCATGAGGATGACTTCTGGGTTATTGGTCTCGATAGCATTAGCAATGTGCTGCATAAGGATCGTTTTACCAGATTTTGGAGGAGCTACAATCAAAGCCCTTTGTCCCTTTCCAATAGGGGCTGCGAGATCAAGAACTCGTGTGCTGAGTCTTTCTCGATTCGTTTCCATAACAAGCCGTTCGTCAGGATAAAGAGGGGTGAGAGTTTCGAAAAGGACTCGATCACGTGTCTGCTCAAATGTTTTTCCATTGATTTTTTCAACTTTAAGCATCGCAAAGTACTTTTCTTTTTCTTTTGGAGCTCTAATCGAACCATAGATGGTATCACCTTTACGAAGATCAAATCTCCTGATTTGGGCTGGAGAAACGTAGATATCTTCTGTTGAGGGGAGGTAGTTATAGTAGGGTGAGCGTAAAAAACCAAAACCATCGGGGAGGACTTCAAGAACTCCTTCTCCGAAGAGTGTCTCATTTAACCTTTCAGAGATCGTTTTAACAACTTCAAAAACAACGGCTGACTTAGGGAGAGATGCGGTGTGCTTTAAGCCAATATTGCGGGCGTAAGCTTGGAGTTGATCGATTTTCATTCGTTGTAAGTCGGAAATTTTTGTAACTACTTCAAAGTCTGCAGGTGGGCATGGAGGTTCTCCATTATGAGATTCTGTGTGATTGCTTTGATTTTGATCGTGGTTCATCGTTTTGATAAGTCCCTCTATTGTTGTTGAATGATCTGATTCAGTTCGAAGACTTTTTTCTGAAGGTCTTCAAGAGAACCATTGTTTTGAATGATATACTGGGCTTGTTTAGCTTTGATTTCTGGGTTAAGTTGTCTTTTCATACGTAGATTGTACTCTGTTTTGGAAAATCCACTTTTTTCAAATCTTTCTCTTGCAAGTGTTGTGCTAGATATGACTGTAATGACTGCATCATAATTTTTCTCTTCACCGAGCTCAAAAAGAAGGGAGATTTCAACCACAAAGGATTTGTATTTTTCTTGTCGTAAAGTTTTTTTGTAGAGCTCTTCAATTTTCATGAACAGTGCGGGGTGGATAACCTCTTCAAATTTCTGTAGTTGATTTAGATCCTTAAATACTTTTTCAGCGATTGCCTTGCGATTGAATTGCCCATTTTCAACGATATCAGGTCCAAGTAATCCGATTATTTTCTGGCCAAGATCAGTGTTAGGTTTTAAAAGCTCGTGTACGATTGAATCAGCATTTACAACGTAAGCTCCCAGTTCTTGAAAATACTGGCAGACGGATGTTTTTCCGCTCGCTATCCCACCAGTGATAGCAATTTTCTTTAATTTTAACATTCGGCCCAATTCTTGCCAACCGCTATGTGAACTTCAATGGGGACATCTAGTTTAATAACTTGTTCCATTTTTTCCTTCACAAGGTCTTTAAAGGTGGGGATTTCAGAATCAGGAATTTCAAAAATTAATTCATCATGAATCTGAAGAATCATCTTCCCCTTTAGGCTTAGTTCTTTGATTTCTTTCTCAATTTCAATCATGGCAAGTTTAATTAAATCAGCTGCAGTTCCTTGTAGAGGCGTGTTGATAGCAAGCCTTTCGGCAGCGGCTCTAATCATTGGATTTTTGTTATGAATTTCTCCAATAGGCCTAAGTCTTCCGGTTAAAGTTTTGGAGGATCCTGTCCTTTTTACCTCTTCCTTTGCTTTTTCAAGATATTCTAATACACCGGGATATCTTTCAAAATAAGTTTTGATAAAGAGGGACGCTTCTTTTGGAGAAATCCCCAGTTGCTTAGATAGGCCAAAGGCACTTTGCCCATAAACAATTCCAAAGTTGACTGTTTTTGCTTGAGATCTCATCACATCAGTTACCTGATCCTCTCTCACATTGAAGACTAAAGAGGCCGTATGAATGTGAATGTCTCTCCCATTTTTAAAGGCAGAGGAGAGCTCTGGATCTTTACTGAAGTGAGCGAGTAGGCGGAGCTCAATTTGGGAGTAGTCAGCGCCAATAAAACTAAACCCTTCTTTTGGTTTAAAACAGGCTCTAATACCAGAGTGAAGAGGGATATTTTGAAGGTTGGGATCTTGGGAGGAGAGTCTCCCCGTCGCAGTAACTGATTGATTAAATGTGCAGTGGATCTTCCCGGTAATTGGGTTTACTGTCATGGGGAGCGCGTCAATATAGGTAGAACGGAGTTTTTCTAGGCCCCGATACTCTAAAATATCTTTTGCAACAGGATAATCTGTAGATAGTTCTTCTAATATCTCTGCACTTGTCGATTTGGTCTTAGATGGAATCCCCATTTTGTCATATAAAATTTCGCTCAGCTGTTTTGGTGAGTTTAGATTAAACTCCTCCCCAATGATTCCAAAGATTTTCAGCTTTGCTCTTGTAAGCTCTTCAATGACTTTTGATTTTTCTTTTTTGAGCTCTTCTAAATCTATAGAAATTCCAACTCTTTCCATTTCAGCTAAAATGGGGAGAAGTGGGAGCTCGATTTCGTAAAGGAGTTTGTCGAGATTAAGCTTTGTGATTTCAGGTTGAAAAATCTCTTTGAGGCGCCCTGTATAGTCAACGCTTTCACAACAATAGTCTTTGATTTGGTCAAGAGGGACATCTCTGATCGGAATCTGTTTTTTCCCTTTTCCAATAAGAGTCTCAAGTGGAGTTTTCCCCTTTTGAAACTTTTCCAACATCAGAATATCTAAGCTATGATGTCGGGTTTGAGGTTCTATTAAGTAGGCAGCTAAAAGTGTGTCAAAGGAGATCTTCCCCCTCAGATCAATCCCCATATTTTTTAGAATATGATACTGATATTTAAGTTCATGACCGAAGAATAAACACTTTGTGTTTTCAAAGAAGTGCCTTAATGCCTCTGTTATTCTTTTTTTACCCAAAGATCCATTTAGTGGAAGATACCACGCTTTGCCCCCTTCACTAGAAAAAGCGATCCCTACAAGGTGAGCTAAAAGGGGCTGAGGGTCTGTTGCTAGTAATTGTATTCCAACCTCTTTTGCTGAGCTAAGTGAGTCAAATAGAGCTTTTAAATCTTCCTCACTGTCAACCAGCCGGTAATCGATCGATAGAGGATGTAAAGCTGCTTTACTTATTTCATTCTGATTAGTTTCAGTTGGGGTGGGAGCGCTATGCAATTCTTTTAGCAATGTGTTGAACTTCATCTCTGTGAAAAATTGAGTGAGAGCTTCTGTGTTTTGCTGTTTAAGAAGGTAAAAGTCTTTCTCAAGTGGGACATCGACATTTGTATGGAGTGTTGCCAAAGCTCTGCTCATAAGAGCGATCTCTTTTTGCGATTTGAGAATTGCTTGTTTTTTCTCCCCTTTTATTTTTTCGGGGTGCTCTAAAATATAATCTAGCGTTCCAAATTCTTGCAGCAAAGTGGAGGCTGTTTTGGGGCCAAAACCTTCAAGACCCGGGATGTTATCAGATGCGTCTCCCATAATGGCGAGATAGTCGAGGATTTGGTTGGGATTGACTCCATAGATCTCTTTTACTTTTTCTTTTCCAATAATAAGGTTGTTTTTATGGAGCTGCAAAACAAAAATACGATCATTTACAAGTTGCATGAGGTCTTTGTCGCTAGAGCAAAGAAAGGCTTGAGCTCCTTGTTTTTCTCCCCAAAGGGCGATGGTTGCCATCGAGTCGTCAGCCTCTACCCCATTTACCTGAATAACTGGAATGCCAGCCATTTTGCAGTAGTCATAGGCGAGCTCAAACTGGGGGAATAGATCTTCTGGGGCCCCTTTGCGGTGTGATTTATAATCTGCAAAGATCTCTTGTCTCGATTTTTTGTTATCGGGTCCATCAAATACACAGACAAGGTGGTGAGGAGAAAAATCGCGGATTAATTTTTGTACAGATCGGATAAATCCAAAAAGGGCACTTGTTGATTGCCCTTTTTCGTTCGTCATGGGTCCAATTGCGTAGTAGGATCGAAAAAGGTAGTTAATCGCATCTACTATATAAATTTTATCCATGAAGCTGCGCTATTAATTTTCCATCGGTTGGTAAAGATAGGAAATTTGTTCGCGTAATTTTGGTGCTCCTGTGTCGATTGTATGCTCAATCTTCCCTGTGAAAAGGGGGGAATTAGCATTGAAAAGATCAGATAGCCATTCGCTCTTTGGTTCTAACTCGACAACTTGATATGTTTTTGTTGGGTCAATATCTGCCTCTTTCAAAAGAGCAAGAAGTGTTTCCCTTCGAGTAGCAGGAGCTGAGTCCACATATCCTATTTTTTGGGCAGTAATTGGGTCAAATACATTAGCGCCGTATTCATTGATTAATTTTTGTTTGTCTAGGTTAGGCCGCGCTTCAGTTACTATATTGACAAATTGCTCATAAAAATAAGCGGTGAGTGCCTGAAGAGAAGCGTCTTCATCTTTTTTCCAAGGGCGGAACGGGCTCATCATATCCTTGTCTATCCCCTCTGAAATGGTCTTGGCGACAACTCCGATTTTTGTAAGCGTTTCATTTATGTTGAAAAATGGGCCTAAAATGACCCCAACTGAGCCAATGGTGCTAGCTGGTCCTGCGAAGACTTTATCAGCAGAGCTTGCAATGTACATCCCACCAGATGCGCAAAGTCCATCTACATAGGCATAAACTGGCACTTTGTAGTGAGCTTTATAGTCTTTAATCATTCTATAAATATTATCAGAATCAACAACAGTACCGCCTGGAGTGTTCATGTGTAAAAGGATCCCCTTAACTCGGTTGTCCTTTAATGTTCCAGTTCGAGAGTCTAGAAGGATATTTTCTACCCTCTCAGAGTCAAAAGATTTAGGTCCTCCTATTACGCCATGCACGTTGAGTTGTAAAATTACGGGAGAGGTTGAGGAGATTTCTCTATTTCCATTCGCATCTGACAAGTACTTAATTTTTGTTTTTGCTTCAATTGTAGTTGTTTCTGTGTCGGCAATAGAATTATATAAAAGGGACATGGCTATAATGGCTAGGGAGATGCCGGAGACTGCAAAAAACATCCGAAAAAATGAGCGTAGCGCAGAAATGAAAATCGATTCACGTTGAAATTCCATAGAAAATAAGACCTCTAATCTGTTTTAATATTAGCTTAACTTAAATTTGTGAAAAGGGAAAGATGGTAAATGCTGCTCTTGTACTTTTAGTTCTTATCTTGACATGGCTCTCATTTAGAGCAAAGCGTATTTTACATGATAAAATACTTGTATCAAAGCCTGATCTAAACCCATTCATTCTTGTACTTTTCGAAAAAATTTTTACTATCACCGTATTTTTTATTAGTGGCTTGATCGTCATGCAGATCTTAGGGGTAGATGTGGTTCCCCTTGTCACCTTTGGGGGGATAGGAGCAGCAGCAGTCGGGTTTGCATGTAGAGACGTGATTGCCAACTTTTTTGCAGGCTTTATGATTTATATCACAAGACCCTTTGCGATCTTGGACTTGGTAGAAATTCCTCAAAAAAAAGTTTTTGGGCACATTGAAGATATTGGGTGGTATCTCACAACAATTAGAGATATGCACAAAAAGTGTATCTACATTCCTAATGCTGTTTTTTCTAATGAACTTGTTACAAACTATAGTCGGATGACGTATCGGAGAATTGAGGAAAAAATCCGAATCCGGTCTGCTAACGGCGCTAATGCAATAGAATACATTGAAAAGATTCGGAAGTACCTTACTAGCCATCCGAAAGTTGATCAAAAGATGTCGATCAATGTTTATCTCATCTCTCTTGGCCCTTATGGCTTAGAGTTTGAGCTCAAAGCCTACACAAAATTAACTGACTATGATCTTTTTATGGGTCTTAAGCAAGAAATTCTGTGGGAGGTCTATAAGCTAGCCTATTTGAGAGAAGAAGAGAAACCTACTTAAAAGACTTTTCTAACCCATGATAGTTTGCCGTTCTATACCAAATCTGGATTAAAAGAGCCTTTCTCTACACTAGTTCCAGAGAGGGGACTGCTAAGATTTGAAAGCTGATCGCTTTTAGGTCTCAATAGCCTCTGAGGGATTATTCACAAACAGAGAGGCTCCTAAGTTTATAGCTATGCAAAATTATGAATATAAAGTGTTGGGTTGCTCCATTAGGCAGATGAAGGTCTGATTTTTAAAAGCTCAATGAAGGCTAATGAGCCCATAATAATAAAGCTAATAAAGATGTACCAAGGGAAGGCTACACCTAATACTTGTCCGATGAGAACAATAAACTGAAGGGCTGTTGTCATTTTTCCCCAGCGGACTGAGCGGAATGTGAATATCCGTTTCCACTGCCCTTGTGAAATCATTAGTAGGCCATATAAGCAGAGGAATACGTCTCTTGATAACATAGCTCCCATTTCCCAGGGAGTCATCCGTCCTTCAAAGAGAAGGGCAATAATAGCAAAATAGACAAAGAACTTATCTGTTGCAGGGTCGAGGATTGCCCCAAATTTACTGACAGATCTGTTTCTTCTAGCGATATAGCCGTCAATACTGTCAGTTAACATGGCGAGAATGATAGCCAAAATGCGAAGCGAAGAGTTGTCTTGCAAAAACAAAAATGCAAGAGGCGCTCTGATAAAGGAAAGGCTATTTGACGCTGTTAGCATGAATTAAAGGTGTTAGGTGGCAGTTTTTTTCTTACTTTTATACCAAATGTAACCAATTATCGATACCATAAAGGCTGAGAATAGGAAAATATTGAATGTCCTTAAAACTGAAAGGAGGGTCTCATAATTTCTGCCAACGAGATAGGTCAGAGAAAAAAGAAAGGTATTGGAGATAGCGCATGCTATCCCATCGCTTAAAATAAATTTTCCAAAGTGCATTTTCCCAAGACCGGCTGTTAGGAAGAGGCAGTTGCGGACTCCAAATGGGATAAACCTTCCAACGAGAAGGGTGAGAAATCCATATTTTTCATAATACTGCTGTACCTGGTCAATTTTCCCTTGGTCAAATGTTCTTGCAAACCACTTAATGCTCCATAGTTTAGGGCCAAATCTTCTCCCTATCCAATAACAAAGCCAGTCAGATAAGTAGCAGCCTAGAAAAACTGCGGCAAAAAGTTTTATTGTGTTTTCTGGGACAACTGTTGCGGCGAGTACTGCGCTGAAGATAATCATTAAATCTTCACTAATTGGAATGTTGAGTCCAGCCAGCATTAAAGCCCCAAAGATAATCCAGTGGGCGTATTGCGCATTTTCGAAGATAAATTGTATGACTGTATCCATCTATTTTTTTAATATGAGAAATAAAGTTTTTACACCAGATCCTTTACTGGATCCTTGTTTTGATAGGTAACCTCATCAAACTGTTTTCCTAAAGAGACAACAGATGCAATCCACACGCCCGCAACAATGAGAAAGATGAC
>Ga0100380_10005198_pt1 | contig 13502 bp, 18 predicted proteins | sample CryGeymeta201504_FD_80417 | JGI IMG/M metagenome (GOLD analysis project Ga0100380, IMG submission 80417) | Groundwater microbial communities from Crystal Geyser aquifers in Utah, USA - Crystal Geyser metaG 2015-04 | ecosystem: Environmental > Aquatic > Deep subsurface > Groundwater | place... | reverse complement strand
GATTGGGGATTGGGGATTGGGGATTGCAATCCCCAATCCCCAATCCCCAATCCCCACAATATAAATATTAAATTCTCTTTAAAACATATATTTAATTAATATTGGCTGACAGTTTTATAAAAAATAAAAATCAAATAACAAATAATATAATTATATAATAAATATATTATATAATTTATATTAAAGAACAAATATGGAAAACCTAAACGAGTTCGATATAGTATTAAAAACATTAAACGACTCATTTGATAAAGTTATTCATTTTCACAATATATCACCGGAGCAACAATTAGGCTTAAGATCATTCTTTGAAAGAGTTTCTGCTCACGAAAATCTCTTTAAATCTATACCATTAGTAATAGCCCCTTTTAAAGCAAAAAATGTTTCAAGTTTATCATCTAATATAAACAACTTAAAATTCCCCACAGAGTTTAAAACTCCTCAAGAAATATATGATTGCCTAATAAAATGTTGTATAGAACTTAGTATTCCAGTTTACGCAACATCAAAAGATAACATTGTTCTTAAAGAAAAAATTTGTGATGGAACTTTAGGTGAGGTAAGGAAAGCTATCCTAGAAAAAGAAGAATTTGTTATCAAGCTAATTGACTTAAATGGAGATCTTTCTTATAATGATACTGAAATGACTATTAAGAATATATTGAGTGAGTTACTTATTATGTCATCTATTCAACATCCTAAGATTCCTAAATTTTATGGATTATTCCAAGATGATAAAGGAGACAAGATGATTGGATTGATATTTCAAAATATTGAAGGTATTACCCTTAAAGATTATGTCTTGGGAACTAATGAAACTAAAACAAAACCGACTGATAAGGAGCTATTTAATTTAATGAATCAACTTGTTGAGGCTATAATATTCTTACATGAGAAAAATTTAGTTCATAGGGATTTACATCCAGAAAAAGTTTTGGTAACTTCAGATGGAACTGTTTATTTAACTGGTTTTGGAATGGCTATGATTAACCATATTATTCTATCTTTTAATCTTAAAGATCACCTACATAGACACGAATTCCACTATTACCCTCCTGAAGGATGTAAAGATGTTTATGACGAAGATGATGATTATGATATAAACAAATTTAAAATTACAGCTAAGTATGATGTATGGTCATTAGGCTGCATTATGATTTTTATGTTCTCTCCTAACCACACTCCTTGGGTAAAATATAAAGATTCAAATAAAATGGTAACAGCCCTTAAAAGAATGCCTGAGAGAGTTTATCAGAAATTTGATGAAAATCACAAAGCTTATGAACTAATAAAAATGTGCTGTAAAAGTCAAGCTGACGATAGGTGCACAAGTTCTGAATTACTTGAAAAGTTAAAAGCAATTAAATAATAAAATTAATAAATTAAACATGAATATATTATTAATAATGGAATTATAATTTAAAAAGATAATAGGATTTTAGTAATTTTTATTTCATTAATTTGATAATTTTGTTTAACTATTTTACAATTTTTATTTAATTATTTGAATTAATAATGGGAACATTAATAATATTAAAAATGGGAAATTGTGCGTTGCAAGGAAATTGTTCTAAATCATATTGTAACCAAAATTGCTGTAAAAATCACAATCAAAAAATGATGATAAACTTAGAAGATTTAACATATAATGAACCATACTATTTAGATAAATTTAAAAAAATTCAATCTTTCTATAAAGGTTATAGAGTAAGAAAAAACGTTAAAGGAAAATTAAATTTCATTGGTGGAAGTATAGGAATTCCAATTGGTAAAGAATATGATATTATTAAAAATCCTATAAATCTCTCACCAAATATTGTTCAGATGGAAAAAGCAATAGGGAATTTTTCAACTAATGAAAAAGAAACCCTGCAACCAACAGGAAGGTTAAGAAAATATTGTATAAGACTAAAAGATAATAGTATTTATCATGGATATCTGACAGATAACTGGAAAAAAGAAGGATTTGGAATTTTATATACTGAAGACGGATGTAAATACGAAGGTTACTTTTTTAATGACCTCAAACATGGTCAAGGAAGAATGTTACACACAGACGGCTATTATTACGAAGGTTATTTTGAAAATGGAAAAACTAACGGATTTGGAAAATATGTAAACTTAGACGGAACAATGTATATTGGATATTGGAAAGATGAAAAGCAACATGGTTTTGGTGAAGAAATATTTAATGATTACTCTCGTTACGAAGGAAATTATGAATTTGGTAAGAATAATATATAATAAATAAGGAAAAAAGAATGGAAAAGGAAAATTCACATGGCCTGATGGATCATTTTACGAAGGAGATTTTAAAGACGGTGAAATAGAAGGGTATGGAGTATACTGTTGGAAAGATGGTAGGATTTATCAAGGAACTTGGGTTAAAAACCAAATGCATGGAAAAGGATTATTTGTTTGGCCTGATAAGAAAAAATATGAGGGAGAATATATTAATGACAAAAAAGAAGGATATGGAATATTCTACTGGCCTGATTGTAAGAAATACGAAGGATATTGGAAAGACGGAAAACAACATGGATTCGGAATCTTCTCTGTCAACGGAATAAAACAATACGGAGAGTGGAACGACGGAAAGAAAATTCGAAATATGAATAATGAAACTGAAAGAATTAAAGAAGGAGTAGACCTTTTTGCTAAACCAAAAAACCTAAATAATTTAAATGAGACTTTATCTCCTGATCAAAAATACATTATAGAACTTAGTCTTCGATCTGAAAAAATGAACTTTAATAAATTAAATATAAATAATATATAATATATAGATTAATTACTTTATAAAATATAACACTAAATATTACATAGTTTTATAGTATTTTTATATTTTAATATGCAATTTCTATATTTTTTATTTTTATTAATTAAATTTTAATAATATATTAAAAAATTAATTATAAGAATTAATTTATCAATGAGTAGAGGATTTATAAAGGGTTCTGAAATTATGTCAACTGACGGCGTTCGTCATGATAAAGTAATATTATATTGATTTATAGTAAAGGAAAAATATTTTGAAGAGAAAGAGTCAAAAGGTTTTGTTAATAGTCATTATAAAGAAGTCAAAGAAAATAAAGAAACAAATTCTAAATCAGCACAATCAAATAAAGAAAAGTTACCTAAACTTTCATCAGAAGGTGGCCTGAATGATCAAAATCAAGATAATCAAATGATCCGCGAGGAAGAAGAGGACAAGGAATGGAGATTAAAAATGTGTATGTTTATATCATTTATTAAAAAGTTAGACCCTCGGAGGAAGAACTATATGCCCGTCAAATTTATGATAGACATCAAATTGAAGAGGAAAGACTCAAAAGTAACCAAGAAAAAGAAATTTTAGAAAATTTTAAAGCAGCACAAGCCAAGTTACTGATAAAAAACGAAGGTAAAATTAAAAAGTTGATTTTAAACACTGAGACTGATAATACAATTAAAGTAATTAGTTTTCAACTAAATAAGTTTAATATTATTTAGCCAGTAATTGAGTGTAAAGATAAATCAACATTATTATTAAAAAAGTTGAGATTAAGAAATAGTTCAAGAGAACAAAATGAAGAATCACCAGAAAGGCCTAAGACTAATTTTCCTGTGGCGACTGGTCCAGGAAATTTAGTAATTATAAGTGAAAAAACAAATTCACAAGACTCTAATTTACAAAATTTACCTCATATTGAAAAAAAAGATAGCAAAGAATTTAAACTTATAGGTCTTAATAGTTGTAAAAGTAAAAACTCAAATCCAAATACTCCTAAATCGATTAATAATACTACACCAAAAGCTGTTATTAAAACAAATTCCTTATTAAAAATATTTCAAAATTATAAAGACAACGAAGAAAAATAAAAAAAGATAAGAAATATGAGCTTTAAATATCTATTTATTAATTTAATATATTAGCATTACTTATTATTAAATCAATTAAGTCAATTAAAAATATTTATTTAATTATTAACATAACATGAATTATTTAGTTATTATATATTTATCCCAAATGTGATATAATTGTATTTCTTGCTTGTTGCCCTTTTGGTTTATTTGTTGGTTTTAATATTTGAAAGCTGCACATTAAATTATCACTGACAGACATTAATGCTCCGGCGTTATCGAACTCTCCACAATAATTTGGTGCTGAGAATATTGTGACTAATTGTTTTTTCTTTCCGAAAAATTCATAACCGTTTTCAACAACCTAATAGGGTTATTATAATAGAACTTGATGTGCTCTGCAGATTAAATCTAAGTCTTTTTCTTTCAAAAAGTTTTCTATGACAGATTCAGAAAATGTAAAAGAAACTCCTCTATCATTTATTCCATATTCAATTGCATTTAAGTCTGGATCAGACCATAATAAATCAGTTAATAATCCTAACATTATTAATTTAATATAAAACATATTATAAAATTATATATCTAACAACTTACCTTCTTCGGGTACATCGGTTGGTCTTAATATTTTGGCTATATCTTCTAAAGAAGTTAATTTAGGACTTAAACCACCGTGCATACATATAATTTTATCATCTATTAAAGCTGCTACGGGAAAACAATTAAAACAATCACTAAACAGCTTCCATAGTTTTATACTATATCTTTTCTTACATTCATCATAGAAACCATATATTCTACTGATTGCTGAAGTTTCATGGTTACCTCTTAATAGGAAAAAATTTTCAGCGTATTTCACTTTATAAGCAAACAATAATGAAATAGTTTCGATTGATTGTTTACCTCTATCAACATAGTCACCCATAAATAAATAATTTGCTTCAGGTGGATATCCTCCATACTCAAATAGTCTAAGTAAGTCATAATACTGACCATGTATGTCTCCTAAAAATTAAATTTGTTTTAACCACATATTTTGATTGGTGCTTCTAACTCGAGAAATATTGGTTGAGATATAACAATATTTTTAACTTTTTGACATAGCCATTTAATTTCTGATTCTAATAAAATTACTTCACGACCTGGTTTATATCTTTATAATTCTTAATAAATGTAAATTACGTTTTTGCTTCTAATAATTTATTAATGATAACGTCAACGTCAGGTTCTGCGTTCATTTTGAAAAGTATATATTTAAATAATAATTTATTTTGCTTATATATTAAAATTTGTAAGGAAATTAAGTTATTAAGTTATTTAAATTTAAAATTATAAATAGTATTTTAGAAGCTTTTTTAATAAAAATTAAAATAAATATGAGATTAATTATATGGTTTTTATAATAACATAGTTAGTGATAGGTCAATTTAGTTAAAGTCGTTATAGAAGTTATATTATGTTATTCGAAATTATCTAAGTTAAAATAAGCTATAATATATCAATGTATTTATTCAATATTTATTTAATCTAATTTCAAACGAATTCATTTACTAATAAATTATAATAAATTAATTAACTAAAATAGTATGGGAACATCAACAGTAAAAACTCTAGAAAGTCAACTCGGCCAAGAAATTTCTGAAAAAGACAGATTTTATGGATTTGTTAATAAAAACAATATATGCTATGCTAATTCAATCACTCAATGTCTTAATAATAGTAAAAATTTTAAGAAATATATACTTTGTGTTAATCAATCATTAGTAAGTATAACAAAATAAATAATTTATTTTATTTAAATATAGTTATGTGATGAAAAATCAATGCTATTTGCATTAAATGACTTATTTACAAGAATAGATACACAGAAAAAAAGATTAGGAGTTTTAGATACTAAACCATATATTCAACAGGTTAAAAAAACAAACAGTAAATAAGATAATTAATTATATTTTATTAGGTGAATTTAATAATGAAGATCATCACGACGCACATGAATTTCTAATGTGGTTATTAGACAACCTACATGAACATATGAAAAAAGAACAACCAAAAAACCAATTAGTATTATTTATATAATTTTATACCTTTATATCAGACTTATTTGAAGGAAAACAAGCAACTATCATCAAATGTTTAAATTGTGAAAATGTAAACAAAACTAAACAATAATATAATATAAAATTAATATTTAGGTAACAAGAAGAACAGAATCTTACTTACACTTAAGTGTTGATGTAACATCATTAGTTTAATATTTTAGGTGGAACAAAATTGTTCACTTACTTATTGCTTAAAAAAGTACATTGATAAAGGTAAACAATATCATTTTATTATACATCAACTTCAATACTAATAGAACTATTAAAGAAGAAAGATAAGTTTTACTGCGAGGCTTGCAATTCATTAGTCGAAGCACAAAAACAAGTTGTTCTAAAAGTCCTACCAAAAATTCTTATTATTCATTTAAAACGATTTAAAGCAACACAAACTGGATTAAAAAAATTAACTTACTGTATTAATGTTCCATATGAATTAAGAATGGACTATTTACTTGAAAATAATAATGATCTAAATGAAGAAAATTCAAAGCTTTATAATTTATATGCAATAACTGTACATGTTGGACAAGGAAATGAATATGGGCATTATTATTGTATTTTAAAAATATCAGGGAAATGGTTTAAATTTGATGATGAAATAATATCAGTAATTTATATTGTTATATTTATTTATTTCTTTATTGTTATATACGAACAATATAATAATTCTATTCTAGATAGTTTCAAAACAAGAAATAAATGACTTATTTGGAAATCCTGATGAAGATCAAGAATTTAGTTCTAGTCATTGTGCTTATGTATTATTTTATGAATTAGCAGAAAAGGAAGAAAGAACAAAAGTTATTGAGATTTAAAATTAATTGATTATTTCAATTAAGATATAGTTTTTTAGTGATTTAAATAAATTAGACCACTTAGATTACTTAGTGATTAGTTAATTTTAAGTAAATAAATAGCTTATAAATAATTAAAATTTAAATTACTTTTATTAACAATTCAAATACAATATTATAAATTTTATAAAACTCCATAACTTAAATTAAATAAATTTGTTTAATATATAAATAATATAAATGTTCCAACAAGAAAGTATTTACAATTTAGTTCCTCAAGACCTATATAAGCCTAAAAAGGATCCTCTTTACGTTTCTCAATACCCTAAAGACTTAATTCCTACAGGAACAACATTTGGGCTATTATGCAGCTCATACCCAGGTAGTGCAAATCACGGAGGAGGCTTTAATTTACCAAGAGGAGCTCATCCTACTAATTCTTTAAATAAAACATTCGGAAAGCCAAATGGCTTTAATACCAATGATAGAGAGAACTTTCTTAAAAAAGGACATCAGTATATTAACTATCCTCAACGTAAATAAAACTTAAAATAACATAATTATAATTTAATTTTATAATCTGACTTATTTATCTTTATAATTTTTAGCTGAAAAACTAAGATCCCATACATCAAATTTAAGAAAGCCAGGAATTCCAACTTTAGAAGATAAACCAATAATGGGATTAAAATCTGATAAAAATTATGTTACTTCAAATGCAGTTGATATTATCTTAATGAGTATGATAAATATTTAATGTAACAGCATCAAAGAAAAAAATTAAAGAAGAAAGAGATTTTCTAACAAAAAGAAATTATGGAAAGGTACCTCAATATCTCGAAAATATTAAACAAGAAATTGCAAACGAATACCACACTATAAGACAAACTCAAATTAAACAAGAAGAAGCCGAAGCAAGAAAAAAGTAAAAATTAATAATTTAACAAATACTTTAGACGAAATTTAGACGAAGACGAGATCGGAGTATTAAAAGAAGGCCTAAATAAAAAATTGTTAAACTTAAAGAAAGAATACGGAGTAATATCACATAAAACTATATTTGATACTTTAGTGACTAAACGAAAGTAAATAATATTATTACTAATAATAATTTTAGTAAAGAGAGATTAGAAGGCCAAATTGAAGTAATTGAAAAAGATATTGCCAAATTGAATAAAGGGAAAGTTATTGTTGATATGACAAGATATTAAAATAATATAAAATACACTTAAAATTTTAATTTATTTTTGTAATTATAAATGAAAATTTAAATTGCTTATTAAAAGTTAAAGAAATTAATATGTTTATGTCATTTAATAACTTTATATTATTTATTTAAATTTATCATAAAATTATCTGACAAATATAATTTTTAAGTATAAAATAATCTTTAATAAATCAATTAATGAAAATATTTCAAATTTAACTATTATTATTTCTAAGCTAAGTTAATTACTAATTTCAAAAACATCAACATATCAAACCTTCATTATCTCATAATAATGTTTGTTTATTATAATAGCTTTTCCTTTTCCCATTTGTTTCTTGCAGCTCTTTCTTCCAAATCCTTAAAGAAATATTGACTCAATAATATCTTTTCTAATATTAAAACTGAAATCGCATTCTAAAATAGGTTAAAATTAAATAATTTAAATAATTTACCTTTGTAATAATATTATTGTAAATCTCATTGGCCTGACCACCTTGTGCATCTACATAGTAATACTCAGACTGAGGGTCAAAGTTAATAAACTCATTAATGAAGTAACTTTCTAACACACTTCTTTCACAGGTTTCTAAAACATTAGATTCATCCGAATTAAGTAATTTATCATCGTTTAGTAAGAATAAAGAATCATAAACTTGTTTTTGAATAGAAAATTTAGGAAAATAGTAAAAATCGATTAAGGAAATAAATGAATAAACTACATTTACACATAAGAACCAAGTCCATATTTTTAGTGTTTTTAAGTTTGCTTCATTATAAGCTAATGAATTTACTACTGAAGGCTTTGTAAAGAACTGAGCGGATTTTGAGTAAAAAATAAATAAGACAAGAGAAATTAACATAGAAATTGTGCTATTATAGACTCTAAATAGAAATATTTGAGCCATTCCATTTCTATGTAAGCATACAAAATCAATATGAAAGAATAATTGCTTCCATGAAGAGTAAGTACTATTTGGATTTTTTATATGAATGTCCTTAATTTCATTAACTGTAAAGTATCTATAATAAATAAACTTATTTATTAGCATAGTAACAATAGCAGGATAAACAAATAGTAAAACTATATATTCTTGAATGAAATTTGGATTTGAAAACGAAAGAATTTCAGGGTGATGTGGGTTGCTAAAATAATATAGTTTAAAAATCACAGCACATATGGCATAAACACCAAGATTAGCATATAAAGCTCTAAGAAAATTCTTTAAATTGATATTTTCTCCTTCGGTCTTTTTGAAAATCTTAATAAAGTCTACATAAGTAAAGTATTGAATTATTAAAATATTAAGACTCATTAAAACTATTGTAATTATTGTAGAGACTATAGTATTTTTGGTATTTTCTTGATCTTTGATAATGGTAATAACTTGAATGAAAGAGCCATATATAGTCATAAGTTTTGCCTTATATGTTTCAGTATCAGTAGTTTCAACAGGTGGTAGTGGAATTAGTAAAGGATTATTGCTATCTACGGATTCTCCATAGTCTAAATTAATTGTAAAAATTATAGTTTTTAGAGATAAGTAATATTAATACTTCTGATCATAAAATTTCCTAAATTCTTTATTTGATTACATAACAAAGAATAAGCATATCTATTTTGAGTTTCACCAAAACCAGCCATTTCAAAAATATCTTCTTGTATTAAACCTTGATTTTGAACAGGAGGCGATCCTTGAAAAATTGCCATAATTGTTGAAGCTAGATCGTATGCATTAATTGGTATTTCTTTATGCTTCATAGTATTTTCAATAATTGATCCTTTCTTAACTACTAAAAGAGGCATCCATTGACTTTTCGGCGAAGCACTTTTAACTATATATTAATATATTTATATAATAAGGTAAAATATGCTTACCTGGGTCTGATGTAATAATTAATATAGTATCATTATTAATTTGTTTATAGGTTTCATAAATATATTCACTAATAGCTAATAAACTATTTTTAAACTCAGCTCCTTTAATTCCTCCATTTCTAGTTTTTCTGTGTTTTCCTTGTTGTCTTAGAGAGTATAATTGATCTATTTTAATGGTAAGATTAATTATATGATTATATTACTAAAGTTAACTACAGTTAATCTTTGCATTCTAGATGAAGGTATGATTTTGCCAGCTAAAACTTCTCTTTTTCTGTTTTCAAAATGATAGTTATGACTTTTAATAGAATTTAGCAATTGTTGAAATCTATTCTCATCACTTTGTTGGACAGTATTATTATGAGATAGTTGATCTATTATTTTATACATATTTTTATATTTAAAGTGATATTCGCTGTTAACAATATTCGCATTTGGACAATAGTTTTTAAGATATTCATCCATAGTAGGTGATGCTAAAAATCAAGATAAAATAATACATATAACTTCATTCTTAATTTGCAACTGTTTTAACTTATTAAAAATGGATTCCAAACTTATATCATTATTAATCATGTTAGAATTAAGTCCATTAATCCACCTCATTGAACCCTAAAAGATATTAGTATTTATCATACAGTAAAATATTCCATCCATTTTGCATATATTTCATTGTTATCTCCTGGCGTTTTTAAGTATTTTAAATTTTTCTTCTTTAACATTTGATTTAGAACAGCTTGCATATCTTCGTTAGTATCAATCACTACATTAAATAAGTTAAATTAAGTTAAAATTAGATAATTTTAAATTACTTTTTGTATTAAGCTGTGAGACAACCATTAATAGTACACTTTTCGGCATTATTCTATTAGCAAACATTTCTTTATCTGATTCTATTTTATAGTTATTTTTCAATTGGACTTCTACTTGAAGTTTAGCTTGTAGATCATTAACATTAGTTGCTGATAAAATTGGAGTCTAAGTATTATTAATATGGTAATATAATAATGTAATAAGTATTACATAGCCTAAATACAGAATATTTAAATTTCTTTTCAAGTTATAAATATTAAAACTTAATATAGCACATCCTACAGCAAATACAAAAAGTAATCCAATATTAATAAAAGACCTAAATTTCCATTATTTCAATTATATAATATTTATTACTTTCTTTCAGATCTTATATCCTCAGTCAATTCTATAGCCTTTGACATATCGAATATTCTTTGCGATTCTCTTTTTCTTTCTTCTTCATCTTTATTCTTCAAATTATTTATATATTGGTTAAATATAGGCTTGCATTGATTTTCTTCAGATATTTCATCTTCCCTGTCTAAAATTTTAATAATTTTAATAAATAATTAAGGATATTTACGTAATTTTGTATAAAAAAGTCTATTTGAGACAGCAATATTTAGAGAAATCAATATAATTTGAAAGATATATATTTTATAGGTTAGATCATCATTATGCATTATTATTTTTGACCTCTTTTCGTAAGGAATATTAGCATTGCTCACTATTATAAAAAGGAAAAGCATTATAGTAAATATTTGCTTTTTGTAGTATTCTAAAAATTGAGAGTTGATGTAAAACATTGTTTGGATAGTGATTAAAATTGTGATTTCAAACAAGATTGTAAGGCAAATTCCAAATTTTACACTATAAGTTAAGTTAAAAATAATTAAACTATTATTAGAAATATTACTCAGCAAAGATAATATGCTCCGACAATGTATTTATATTTGTATCCATATTTCCTATATTAAGTATATTAGTCAAAAACGAAATCTCAAGCAATTTTAAAAAAATAGTAGTCGAAGTAAACAAAGTTATCGCTACAAAAGCAAATATTCCCCATGAATTTTTGTGTGTCATCTTATCAGCTATATATAATAAATTTCTCTGTTCAATGTCTCTTTCTAATTGTCTTTTAACTACTATAGTAATAATTATTGAAATTATGAGGCATATTAAATAGCTGTAGAAATGCAAGTTATAAATTTCACTCATAAATAATTTTGAATTGCAACAAGTACTAAAAATACAAGTTACCTGACTATCACAATTTTCTTTATTTAAATGACGGAAGTCAGTAGCTATATTTTGTAATTATAATAGTTACATGAGTCTATTAAACTATTGATTTCAGCCATAAATTTGATTATTAAATTAATTAATAAAATATTATGTAAATATATGAAGTAAATTTAATTAGTATTACAACATTATGAATAAGTATTATTATAATTATATATAAAATTTTGAAACGAATAATTATACAGGCTTTTTATAAAATGAATTAATATAATTATGATCATATTAACTAAAAAAATAAGTTTATTTTAATACTATTCATAGTTATAATTTCTTCTTTATCTTTTAATTTGTTATTAATTTATAATTTGATATTAAATAATATTAAATATATAATATATTATTATAATATTTTATCCATATAATTAATGGAACCAATTGATGAAAAATTTAATGACGTTAATATTATTAATAACTTTGCAACAAAACCCGAGAGTTTTTTCGTTGAATATTATATATATATAAAGGGATAATCCCTGATAATAAACTTTGTCATGCAACTAATTGTTCTGTAAACACAGTAATACTTTATTTAAAGATATTAAGATGTCATTAAAGGAATATACTTTAATTATAATTTCATTTATTAATAATATTGACGTTAAAGGTACTATATTAATGTTAAAGACTAATGGGTTTTGTAAAACCCAAGATACAATTTACAAATACTTTGATTCTTTTAGAAAATGTTTGGAGGTTTATTATGAGGAGAATATACCATTAATTGAACTTACTGGCACTGTTGAAATTGATGAAATGTATGTTGTTGCGAAGAGGAGAGGAAGGTTTGGAAGATTGCCTAAAGAAGGGACAATAATTTTCGGCATGATATCCAGGGATACTAAGCAAGTTTACTTAACTAGCATTTCTGATACCTCTAAAATTTCCATTCACCCAATAATAATTGATAAGCTAGATACAGACAATGTTGATAAATTGATCAGCGACAGTTATTCTACATATATAAACAATAGAAGCAATCCAAAACAATCACAATTATCAGGATACGGATTTAATCACCAGGTTATAAACCATAGTGAAGCTTTCGTCGATCCGTTGGATAATTCTATCCATACGAATAATATTGAACGTGTATGGCGTTCATTTAGAAAATTGATAGGACGAACAAGAAGACCAATAAAGGAAAGAAACATTAATAAATATATATCCACATATATGTTTCAGCAAAATATTCCTTATGAAATGAAATTAGATTTCTTTATTGACGTGCTTCATTATATCAATGATCTTTGATTAGTTATTTAAGTATTAAAATAATATGCTTAAATATAATTTATTTTTTAATTAATATTTAAATTTTTTATAATGTATTAATATGTTGATAGTTAGTATTTTAATAACAAGTGCTATTTTAATTAAATATTACTATTAATTATTTTTGAATAATAATTTCTTAATTATTAAAAATTGAAAATGATTATTATTAAATAAGTTATAATTTATTAAAATAAGTATAAACTTAAACTATTAAAGTCCTTGCTGGACTACATTAATTAATTTTAAATGTGTTAACTTATAATATAAATATAATATATAATAAATAAATTAATAATATT
>Ga0100380_10005189_pt1 | contig 13512 bp, 16 predicted proteins | sample CryGeymeta201504_FD_80417 | JGI IMG/M metagenome (GOLD analysis project Ga0100380, IMG submission 80417) | Groundwater microbial communities from Crystal Geyser aquifers in Utah, USA - Crystal Geyser metaG 2015-04 | ecosystem: Environmental > Aquatic > Deep subsurface > Groundwater | place... | reverse complement strand
TCATGTCCTCATAGGTGTCCATGCAGTGCCAAAAACCGTCGTGGTGGTAGAGTCCCATTTTTCGTTGCTCTGTGGCGCGGATAATGGCATCTTCGATCATTTCACCTTTTTGGATTGTTGGAACAATGTCTTTTTGTAAAACCATGAATCCACCGTTGGTGTAGTCATTCAAAACTGGTTTTTGTAAAAACTCAGTCATTACGCCGTTGTGATCAGTTTTCACCATGCCGTATTTTGAGCGTGGGTGAACACCAGTTAGAGTTCCGAGCACTCCTTGGGTTGTAGCTAACTGGTTGTGGAAAGCGTGCAAAGAACGAACATCTACGTTACTTACTCCATCGCCGTAAGTTAGCATAAACTGTGGTCCTTCTACGTATTTTGACGCTATTGCTACTCGGTCACCTGTTAGAGCGTCTTCGCCAGTTTCGACAAAAGTGATCTTAAAATCATCGCGGCCCGGTCGTTCGTGTATAATGGTGTGACCGCATGCTGTGTCGTGATGGATATCAGATGAATAAATGCGGTGATTTAGGAAGTAATCCTTGATCATTGAACCTTTATAGCCTAAACACAAAATAAAGTGATTATACCCAAAATGGGAGTAACCCTTCATTATGTGCCATAAAATAGGCATTCCACCAATGGTAACCATTGGTTTTGGCTTAAATTCCGTCTCTTCTTTGAGGCGGCTACCTTTTCCTCCGCACAGAATCATGACTGGTGTCGGTTGACGATTTTCCATAGTCCTCTAGAATAAAGCTTATCTTTTTGTATCTTAGGTAAACCCCCGCTTGTGGTCAAGGATATTTCCATTGTTATAGTTAGTTGGAATGTAGTCGAATTGCTCGAAAAAAATCTCGAGCAGCTCTTTTTGCTTCCTTGTAAGCACTCTTTTGAAGTTTTTGTGGTCGACAATGGATCAAGCGATGGAACCCCGCAAATGCTACGAGACAAGTTCCCTCAGGTGCATTTGATTCAGAATGATTATGGCTCCGGATTCTCTCATGCCAATAATCAGGCTTTTCGATTGGTTAATGGAAAAGTTGTGTTGATGCTCAACCCGGACATGATGGTTAATGCTGGAGCATTAGAGATGACCTATGAAAAACTAATGGCCGATAAAACAATCGGTGTGCTTGGAATTCGATTAAACGATGAAAATGGCAAACCAATCAATTCTGTGAGACGTTGGCCGACTTTCTTTTCACAACTCGTCATTTTGCTCAAACTCGGTAAATTATTTCCCAAACTACTAGATCACTATCACTACGTCGATTTTGATTACACTAAAACACAAGATGTTCCGCAGGTTCGTGGTTCATTTTTTGCTTTTCGCAAAGATGTTCTAGAAAAATTTGGAGGCTTGGATGAACGGTTTTTTATTTGGTTTGAAGAAGTTGATTTTTGTCGTCAGGTCATCAATCAGGGAATGCGAGTTGTGTATGTGGCTGATGTTACAGCTCACGATTTGGTTGGCCGCAGTTTTGCCAAAATGAAACACTTAGAAAAACAACTCATTTTCACCGAAAGTATGTATCGTTATTTTTGGAAGTGGGGTCCAAAATGGCAGGCCGTTGTGATTTATGCTCTGCGACCAATCGGGATTGTTTTCGCTTATTTAGCTGATGTGAGAAACTGGTTAAAAGGAAACACAGATAAAAAAATACATGGCTAGAGTTGCTGTCCAATTACTATCTTGGAACGGATCGCAGTATTTCTCCTACTTGCTCGATTCACTCAAAAACCAAACGTACACCGATTGGTTTTTGTTTGTGGGAGACAATGGGTCGACTACAGAAGAAACAGCAGCCATGCAAAAAGCAATTAAGGAAAGCGGAATCAAGAATGTTCTTTTTGAAAGTTTTACTCCAAACGCAGGTTTTGCCGGTGGACACAATCGTTTGTTTGCTAAACACGAAAGTGAGTTTGTTCTTTTGTTAAACGATGATGCTATTTTGGAACCAGACTATATTTCTTCTTTGATTGATTTTTGTGATCAACATCCAGAGGTTTCATCTGCAAGCGGACGAATATACAGGTGGGATTTTGATCATAAGGACAATGCCCGAGGTGGCAAGACAGATATTATCGACAGCTTTGGTTTGTCTCTTGCAAAGAACGGAAAAGTTTCTGATGTATTGGCGGGGGAGACAGATACGGCCGCCAGTCAAAAACATGCGGACAGAAAGGTTTTTGGTGTGTCTGGGTGTTTACCACTTTATCGGCGCAAGGATGTTTTGAAAACGTCACCAAATGGGACTTTGTTTGATCCAACTTTTGTGACGTATAAAGAAGATGTTGAGTTGGCTTTTAGAATGCAAGATGCTGGTTTTTTGTCTTTTACAGTTGGGGGAGCGACAGCTCACCACAGAAGAAGTTTTAACTCTCAATCTCGCTCAAAGCAGTCTTTTGCCAATATTTTTCAGTCCTATCGTAACCATTTGTGGATTTTGATTATGCATGGATTTGGTAAGAAAAGTGGTCTTTCTTGTGTTTTGGTTGCTTGGTTTGAATTTAGAAAGATGGTTTACTGGCTTGTTAAAAGGCCGGTTGTTGTATTTAGATCATTTGCAGAGACCATCTACAATTTGCGAAACCTCTTGCGAAAACGGGCTTTTTTTGCAAAGCTGAGAGACAAGTCCCAAGTATGAAATACGATTTAGCTGTCATAACCGTTTCTCACAACGACTTAAACGAGGCGTGTCTTGGCTCAATAGAAAGAGCTCGAGCAGCTTCTAAGTCTTCTGTTCAGGTAATTATCGCCGATAATGCTTCTACAGAATTTAGAGCCAATGAGGTGGTAAAAAAGTTTATTCCAAGCGCCATTTGTTTGCTGCGAAATGGTGATTTTGGTTTTGGTAGTTCTTGTAACAGAGGAGCAAAAGAGGCGACGGCTCGCTATTACTTGTTTTTGAATCCAGACACAGTTTTACATGATGAAAAAGTTTTCGATCAGTTAGTTGAATTTTTAGACAAAAATCCAAAGGCTGGAATCGTGGCGCCAAAAGTTTTGTATATCGATGGGCGTTTGCAAGAAACTTGCCGACGTTTTCCTTTGTGGTTTATGCCAATTGTGCAAAGGACAAGTTTGTCAGAAGCTGCTTGGGCCAACAAATATAACAGTCAATATTTGATGCATGATTATGATCACAACACACTTCGCATGGTAGACTGGGTGCAAGGATCGGCTCTTTGTATATCTGCAGAATTATTTTGGGAGCTTTCCGGATTTGATAAACGCTTTTGGATGTATTTTGAAGATGTTGATTTGTGTCGTCGAAGTTGGACTAAAGGTCGTCCTGTTTATTATTTAGCGAGCGCAGAAGTTCAACATGCTCACACCAAAGCCTCAGCTCGAAAAGGAAGTCAGATTTTAAATCTCTTGCAAAATCGTATGGCCCGCGCTCACCTTAAAAGCTGGCTGCAATATTTGCACAAATGGTGGCGCAAGTCTTAAAAATAAATATGTCTAAACCAAAAGTAGCTGTAATTTATCTATCTTACTTTGGGGCAGCTTCAGAAAAAGACATTGGTTTGTGTTTTGCTTCATTAGAAAAAGTTGACTATCCATTAGATAAATGGAAGTTGATTATTGTCGAGAATCCTTCACCGCACGGCGCCTCGATTCCTTTTATTGAACGTGATTGGTTGCCAAAAGCTGGTAAAACATTGCCAGAGATAGAAATAATACCCAACACCAAAGATGGTGGATATGCTGGAGCCAACGTGGTTGGAGCAGAAGCCGCCGAAGCCTGGGGAGCCGATTACGTGTATCTACTCAACCAAGACGCCACGGTAGATGGTGGATTTTTGAGTAAAGCAATCGAATACGCAGAAGAACATCCAAAAGCCGCAGTTATTCAATCACGAATAATGCTCAGGCAAGATCCGATGCGTTTAAACACAATCGGAAACGCCGTCACCTTTTTAGGTTTTGGTTTTTGTATTGGAGAAGGCCAAACTTTGGAAGAAGCAAAAAACAATAAGTTGCCAGTATTTGCAGCAAGTGGTGCTGGGGTTTTGGTGAGCGTTAAAGCTCTCAATCAAATCGGTGGCCTTTTTGACCCCGATTATTATCTCTATCACGAAGACACTGACTTATCTTGGCGCGCTCGCCTGGCCGGATTCGATGTAGCTGTTGCGAATGATTCGGTAATCTACCATCACTACGAATTCTCCCGCAGTGTTTCCAAATTTTACTGGATGGAACGCAATCGGCACTTAATGAATTTATCAAACTATAAAATCGCCACCATTCTTTGTTTGTTACCAATCGTCATTCCTGTCGAACTGGGAATGTTTGCCCTAAATGCAAAATCTGGCTGGGGCAAAGAAAAATGGCGTTCTTGGGTCCAATTTTTAAAACCACAAATGTGGCAATGGGTTGTACGTCGCCACAAACTGGTCAACTCTTTTCGAAAAATAAAAGACCAAGAAGTACTCTCTTTAATGGTTCCAGAAATTACTTCTAGAATCGATCAAGTCAATCATCCGCTCGTGACTTATGTGGCAAATCCTATTTTGCGTGTTTATTTTGTTTTGTTGAAGTTTGTTGTGAGGTGGTAGAGGGTCTGACCCTGCATTTTGCATTTTGCGAAATCTCGGTGAAATTCTTGTGAAAATTCCATCAGACACAAAAATTATGCATGACAATTATTGTCTTGCATAGAGAAATGACTCTTGCAGAACTTAGAATATCGCAGAATCAAATTATTCAGAATACTAGTTGTTGATATCCTGCTCATGAAAAAGTCATTAGCCCTCCTTCGCTTGTAAAGCTGCGGCGGACAGACAAGACCTAACCCCTCTTCAAAAAAAATCAAGATTCAAGACCTGACCCCGTTCAGTCTCGTGCCTTAGGTAAATCCAACTTGAATCTTTGCAAAATTACCTCCATGTCTGGTACATCTTTTGGATTTGGATAAACATAGTCTTCGGGGTCATAGCCGGTTGATCCGAGGGCAACTACCAGAAACGATTCTGCTACCGGAAAAAGAGCATGATAAACGCCGTTTGGGATTGTGAGGCGGGCCATGTGGCGTGTTTCTTCTACTGTGTAAGATGGTAGACCGCCTGTTTCTTTGGGTGTATTCCATCCCAAAATAACGCCAATTGTTCTACCAAAAGTTGAACTTTCTTTTCTGAAATCACTCAAGACCCACAGAACCGTTCCGCCAACGGAAAAGAATTGTTCTTGGAGTTTGTGGTGATAGTGTCCGCCTCGACCTCCTGATTTTTTTGTACCAAAGCAACTATAAACGTCTTTAATTGCTCCACCAAACCAGTCGGGGTGATCTTGTCCACCGGGGAGCATATGGAGAACTCCTCCGTTATCATCTCCAAAAAGAGGCATTAAGTGGAGTTCTGTTCCTTCGAGTCCGAGGTTTATGGTTTCGGGGTTTGTGTCTTTGTTCATACGGTTTTTAGGTCATCTAGTACGGCTTCTTTCCAGTCTCGCATCGGTGGAAGTTTGGTAGAAGAAAGAACGGCGCAAACCGGTCTTTTGGCGGCTCGAGTATCTGTTTCTAAACGAGGATCTCGAGGAATCATAAGAGCTTTTGAATGTGTGGCTTCGAGTACCAAGTGGGCCCACTCGTAAAAAGTACACCAACCACTGTTTGTGGCGTGATAAATTCCAGGGGCTGGTCGATTTGCTACTTCTACAATGTGTTCAAAAACATGACGAGATAAATCGTCGACACTGGTGGGGGAGCCGACCTCAAAAGGATTCATGGAAAAATAGTCTTGTGTGCTAGAAATCTTTTTGATGAGTTCTGTAAAACTTGGTTTTGATTCAATTGCTGTTCCAGCCGGTCCAAAAAGACGCGATGTTCTAACAATGTAGGTTTGAGGGTTGGTAGCCAAAGCTCTCGATTCGCCAAATGCCTTTGATTCGCCGTAAACGCTCACAGGATCAGTTATATCTTCTTCTGCATACATTCGGCCTATTGTGCCAGAAAAAACGTAGTCAGTTGAAAATTGAATAAACGGCACGTTTCTGTTTTTGGAAGCTTCGGCCAAATATTCTGGTGCATCGGCATTGAGTGCAAACGCCAGTTCTTTTCCTTCACCTTCTGCGCCATCGACATTGTTGTAAGCGGCGCAGTTGATAATCAAATCTAATTTTTCAAGGCCGTCTACATATTGGTCGACTGCATCTTTTTTGGTGATGTCTAGTTCAGTAAAGTTTGGAGTAAAGTAAGTGTGATTCGGAAAAAGACGAGTCATGGCGCTGCCAAGTCGGCCGGAAGCACCTAAAAGAAGAATATTCATAAGGTTTTATAGTTCAATAAGATCTACGGTATTTATCCCGTCTTCATGGTCTAAAAGAATAAGTGATTTTTTGTCTTTTTGCATGATTGTTTTTAATAAAACTCCTTTGGCAATTGGAAAACTCGTACGATCACCATGGGTTGTAAATGTTTCCAAGGCATTAAGTTCGGTGTCTGTTCCAAAAAGAATCCAGTCATGATTTGGGTGCCACAAAAGCTGAGTTATAGGGCGACTTATTCTAGTTAATGTTTCACGATTGTTGCCGTAAGGGGTGTAAAGGAAAATCTCAAAACCATCGGTATAAAGAATTCTATCGCCACCAGGCTCAAAAGATGGGAGCATTCCTTTTGTTTGTAGCTCAAGTGGGTTGGTTGTGTTTTGTGGATTAATTAAAGAAATGGTGTTCTGTGTACTTTCTGTAATTAGAATTCGGTTGCCAGGAGCCGGAATAATGGTGTATTGGCCATTTGTAATTTGTGGAAGATAAGCCAGTATACTAGTCGCTTCTCCTTTTAAAAATCCGGCAGAAACAAAATCTCCAGCGTTTTGTAAGACAAATAAATCATTGCCCATCCACATGCTTTGTTTAACGGAAGAAGGACCAATTAAAGCAAGTTCTTTGGTGCTAAGTTTGTATTCCCAGAGGCCGTCTTCTTTTAAAAAGTGCAGACTGTCTGCACGACCCGTTTCAAACCAAGCAGATAAAATTGGCTCTGCGTCTTTGAGGGCAGGTAGAGAATAAGGAATTCCGGTATCTGTGTAGAACAAGTTGTAATTTTTGCTTTCTGAGGTAAATAAAGTAATTAAAGCGATATCATTATTTAGTGACCAGACAATTTGAATGTTTTCGGTTTCTTCAGATATATCAGATCCTTCAATTAGAACAGTTGTTTTTTTGTTTACCAAATCAAACAAAGAAACAGTATGAGTTTCGGTGTTTTGATAAATCGCCTTTGATGTTTCAGAAATGCTCAGTATGTTTTCTGAACTGCTGGCAAAGGTTGTTTCGCGCGGACTATTTTTTAGTAAGTTCGGTGTTACAAAAGCAGTTTGACGACTTTCTATGCGAATATTTTTCTGCCACGGCAGGTAGTTTTCCGCTTCTATTTTAATGATGTGTACTCCTGGAATAATAGTTTTTACGATTAAAGGAGTTTCTCCGGCCGGGATATTATCTATAAAAACAGCTGCTCCTTTAGGGGTGCTGGCAGCTGATAAAATACCCGTTCGTAAAACAGTTCCAGTTGTAATGTTATAGCGATAACCAGCTGTATAAAGAACAATAAGAGGAGCCAAAATAAAAAATGACAACAAGAAAAGCAAAAAAATGTATCTTCTGTGTTTCCAAAAACCCTTGTTCATATGGGGATATTCTATAATTTTTCTTGTAATTCAGCAATGTTTTTTCTTTGACTACCCCTAAAAAACAGTGTTACACTTGGGGCTAAACACACGTCTTAGAATATTATGGAAAATACGTCTGTAGAAAAAAAGAAATCACTCAAAAATTACAAACAAAATCCCTGGTTACTCATAATATGTGTCACTCTGGTGGTGGCTACTTCTGCGTTTTCTATCGGTTTAATGCTGGGTCGTCAAGGATCGATTCGGGCAGCGGTACCAGAAGGAGAGGGAATTGTGTTAAATCAGGGTGATATTTCGGAAAAATTATCTGAGGATGTTGCTTTTAGGCAGTTTTGGGCTGTTTGGAATTTGGTTAAAGAAACCTATCACCAGCAACCTGTTTCTGACCTAGATTTGTATTATGGAGCTGTTCACGGTGTTTTAGAGGCCCTAGATGACCCGTATTCAACGTTTTTTGACCCGTCAGAAGCAGAAGCGTTTGAATCTGCTCTACAGGGTTCTTTTGAAGGAATTGGTGCCGAAATTGGTTTGCGCGACGACCAACTTCAAATAATCGCACCTTTACCAGGTACTCCGGCAGAAAAAGCAGGTCTCAAAACAGGAGATGTTATTTTGAAAATTGACGATCTAGACACCGAAGGAATGACTGTAGAAGAAGCCGTCACCCACATACGCGGTGAAGGTGGGACAGAAGTTGTGCTAAAAGTGACCCGTCAAGATATTCCAGATTCAATCGATATACACATTGTACGCGACGTGATTGTAATCGAAAGCGTTCGTTACGCTATTTCTGAAGACAAAGTTGCGACTATTTCGATTTTTACTTTCAACCAAGACACAGATCGACTGTTTGATGCTGCAGTTAAAGAATTGCTAGACAAAGACATTAAAAAGATCGTGCTCGACATGCGTGGAAACCCGGGTGGACTACTCACCTCGGCGATTCATGTGAGTTCAGCCTGGGTTGGCAATCAGCCGGTTGTTCTCGAAAAAACCCAGGCAGGTCAAAAATCACTTACTGGATTTGGAAATGCTCCACTCAAAGATATTCCAACGGTTGTTTTGGTAAACGGTGGTTCAGCATCTGGTTCAGAAATTGTGGCCGGTGCTTTGCAAGATTATAAATCAGCACAAATCATTGGAACACAGACTTTTGGTAAAGGTTCAGTACAAGATTACCGCGACTTACCAGATGGTTCTGCAGTAAAAATAACCATTGCTGAATGGCTTACACCGCTTGGTCGCAGTATCAACAAAGAAGGGATTACGCCAGACGTTGTAGTTGAAGTATCTCTTGAAAATCTAGAAGAAGACGTTCAAATGAATAAAGCTCTTGAATTGCTCAAATAATTAAAACTATCTATGTCACAACCTGACAATCAAGCGCAACCCAGTTTGCGCCGCAAAGAATCAATTGTACGCGAAGTCTCTGCAGGTGGTGTGGTTTTTAAACGCCAAGACAAAATGTTCTATTTTGCTCTCATGAAGGATTCCTACGACAAGTGGGCTTTTCCAAAAGGTCACGTAGAAGGAGATGAAACACTAGAAGAAGCTGCTGCACGGGAGACTTTAGAAGAATTAGGATTAGATGAAATACGCTTACTCGATTATTTGGGTAAAATTGATATTTGGTTTCGTGATCGTTTTGAAAAGAAGGGATCTTTAATCCACAAAGACATACATTATTTTCTGTTCGAAGCCCCAGAAGACGCCGAACTTTTCCCAGACCCGGAAGAACATGCCTATGAAGCCAATTGGGTGCCAGCAAAAAAACTGCTCAGATCTTCTAGTTATGCCGATATGATGCCGATTTTGCGACGAGCACTGATGTATGTTGACCAGGAAAAGCTTAACTGATTTTTTTAGAATTCGTGGTTTTGTAGAAGGAACTCGCTATCCATGGCGAGGGGCTATTTTTTTGTGGCGTCGAAAATCACTTTGGCCATATTTGATTGTTCCGTTTGTGCTTAATATTATGTTGTTTTGTGCTATTACTTGGACATCTGTGTGGGCTTTGCGACATTTTGTGTTTACTGGTTTACCTCATGCTTGGTGGGCAATTATTGTAAAGATTTTTTTGGCTAGCGCGGCAGGATCGGCTATTTTACTATTTTCTATTTTTTGTTTTGCGTTTGTCGGAAGTATAATCGCGGCTCCTTTTTATGATTCAATTGCTGAACGAACTTTGCATTGGCTCGGAGCTCCAGAAATTGAGCGTGGATTTTGGAGACAAATAATAGATGCAATTCGAGCTAGTGTATTAAAGTTGGGTCTATTTTTGGGGTTGCAGTTTATTTTATTGGCGTTGTATTTTGTACCTTTTTTTGTTGGTTTTTTTACATATACCACCGTGGGATTTTTGATCACAGCCTTTTTTATGGCTTTGGAATTTTTGGATGTATCTTTTCATCGAGAAGGTTGGACTTTTCGAGAACGCCTCGAATGGTGTAAACATAGAATGGGTTTGGTGTTAGGTTTTGGGGCAAGTGTGTCTGTGTTGCTTCTTTTGCCAATTGTTAATTTAATAATTCCACCAATTGCTTTAATTGGAGCGATTTTACTTTTTTCTGACGAAGAGTCATTGTCTGTGCATTCTGTAAAAATTAACGGCCTCATATGATTATCAAAGGACAAGTGGTGCGCGGAGGTGGTTATGCTCGCGAGTTGGGTTGTCCAACAGCTAATTTGTGTCTTAAGCCCGGTAATCATGATTTTCCATGTGCACCTGGCATATATGCAGGTTGGACCAACTGGGGTGCTCACAGGTGCTTACCGTCGCTTGTGTGTGTGCACGAACCATCTTTGCGAGATGGCCAAAAAATAGAAGTCCATCTTTTGAATGAGACTTTTGATTTGTATGGAACAGAAATAGAAACGCATCTTATTTCTAAAAAAAGGGATTTGGTGCCTTTTGTAGATGATGTACAAATGAGTCTTGAAATTGCAGATGATATGGTGTGGGTTAATAATTTTTTTAGTAATCAAAAATAGTTATGGATGCAAACTTTTTTAAACCTGTTTCAGGAGAAGGAGCACGATTTGCAATTGTTGTATCTAGATTTAACGAAACAGTAACTGAAGGATTGAGAGAAGCAGCACAAAAGGTATTGACGAACGCCGGAGTCCGTGTATCTGACATTGTAAAAGTCAACGTTCCCGGTGTTTTAGAGATTCCTTATGTGGTTTCAGAATTATCCCAAAAAGCTTTTGATGGGATTATTGTTTTGGGGGCAGTTATAGAAGGATCAACTCCACATTTTGATTATATTTCTCGTGCCGTGACTGAATCTTGCGTAAATTTGTCAGTTACTACAAAAACGCCAATTTCCCAAGGAATTGTGACATGTCACACTATGGAACAGGCATTGGAACGCTCTGGAGACGGGCCTTTAAACAGAGGACGCGAAGCTGCCTTGGTGGCTCTGGAAATGTTTCAGTTGAAGCGTGAAAAATTTTTATAGTTTACCTGTGGATAAATTTGATTGTGGCCGAAAAATGAACCTTATGTTAAAATCCTCGGCGTAATTCATTATTACGCACGTATGAAAATGACTAAGAGCCAAATGATGGCTGCCCTCGCCGAATCAACCGGCCTTTCTAAGAAAGACGTTAAAATGTTTTTCGAGGCACTCGTCGATCTCGCTTACAGCGAAGTTAAGAAAAGTGGAGAGTTTGCCGTTCCTGGTATCGGTAAGCTTGTAAAGCAGCGCCGTGCTGCTCGTGCTGGTCGCAACCCAATGACAGGTGAGACCATTCAGATTCCTGCAAAAACTGTAGTAAAATTCCGCGTTGCCAAAGCAGCAAAGGATGCAGTTTTGTAAGAATCAGTTTTGATAGGTTTTTTATAAACCCTCCACGGCCTTAGCTTTGGGGGGTTTATAATTTTCCAAATATGATCGATAAACGACAAAAAGCAATTATAGTAGACATGATTCATCCCCGTATTTCGGCCGATGAAAGTTTGTCGCGTTTAGAAGAGCTCGAAGCGTTAGTAGAAACTTATGGCGGATTGGTAGTTGTAAAACATTATCAAAAACGTCGAGCTCCACACCCTCGAACTTATTTGGGTAAAGGAAAAATTGAAGAGCTTGGTTTGGAGGGGCAAGAGTTAGGAGCCACAATTATTATTGTGAATGGTGCTCTAAAACCAAGACAGATTTATTTGATGGGAGAAATGTTGCTTCCATACAAAATTCAGGTTTGGGATCGAATCGATTTAATTTTGAAAATTTTTGCCAAGCACGCTTCTACAACAGAAGCACGTTTAGAAATTGAACTCGCTAGTATTAGGCATATGGGTCCGCGTATTTTTGGAATGGGAATGGAACTCTCAAGGCAGGGGGGAGGAATTGGTACGAGTGGAATCGGAGAGACAAACACCGAAATCATGCGTCGTCACTTAAAGCAAAGAGAACTAAGCATAAAAAAGAAAATTGAGTCTTATGCCATGGTGCGTGCTCAACACCGCAAAGACAGAGTCAGAAAATCACTAAAGACGGTCGCCTTAATTGGTTACACAAATGCCGGCAAAACAACTTTGCTCAATTCACTAACGGGCAGAGAAGAATACGCAGCCGACAAGTTGTTTGCTACGCTCGATACTCGAGTGGGGGAGCTGTACTTGCAAGATGTTGGCAAGTCAGTCTTGATTTCAGATACCATTGGTTTTATTCAAGACTTACCGCCAGAGCTCTTAAATGCTTTTGCCTCAACACTCTCAGAAGCAAAACACGCCGATTTACTTTTGCATGTATTCGACGCCTCCGACAGAAACAGGATCCAAAAAGAAGAAGTCATTATCGATATTTTAAAGAGATTAAACATGACAAAAATACCTCGCCTCTTGGTTGCCAACAAGTCTGACCTAATGAGCAAACCAGACAAAGCCCGCTTAAAGAAAATGCATCCAGAGGCGATACTTATCTCGGCTTCAGAGCAAACAGGCTTACAAGAGCTTACAGAAGCCTTGTCAAGCAAACTAATACCATAAACAAAACCCCCGAAACTCGTAGAGCTCGGGGGTTTTGTATTTCTGAGACCTTTAGGCTTTGCCTTGGAGGTCGTAGAGAATGCCTTCACGCTTCCATTTGGCCAATGTTCGTAGACCACGGGCAGTAATCCAGACAGTTACCATTTTGGCTGTTGCCGGGTTAAAAAGACGCTTTTTTTGCAGGTTTGGTGCAAAGCGACGTTTTGTGTGACATTTTGAGTGGCTAACGTTATTACCGGAAATTGTTTGCTTTCCAGTTACGATACAGTATTTCTGCATATTTCTTTGAAAAAACTTTGAAATTCTGCCGTAGTATAGCTAACCTCCTTTAATTTGGCAAGTGTGTGCTATTATAGTCTCGCAACACCTGCTAGATGGGTGTTTATAAAGCCTTTACTTTACCCAAAAATCGTATGAGCGACACAGATCGTCTAAAAGAGGTGCACTTGAATATTCAGCAGCTAAAACGAGAGAAAAAGGAACTAATGAGCATGGTTAAAGATGAATTGGCTCAAAATGAACGTTATCAAGAAATTTTAGAAGCAGCAGAAAATTTGCGTACTGAAAAGAAATCTATCGAATTAACCGTTAAGGAAAGTGCTCCAACCGAAGCGGCTCGAATCGATGAACTTGCTATCGAAATCAAATCAAACGAAGAATTACTTTCTGACTTGGCTTTTAATTTGCTTATGGCCAATCAGACTGTTGAAATTGAACACGACGATAATCGTTACATTCCAAAGTTTTCAGTTCGCTTCAAAAAAGATTAGTTGTTTTGTAGCTTGGGGTCAACAATCTAACGCAACGGGGTGATAAGATCACCCTGTATGCAAACAACCACCTATTCTCGTCTTTTAGACCATGAACGAGAAGAAATAAGCATC